>Ga0187814_10000300_pt1 | contig 15448 bp, 13 predicted proteins | sample NC_S_4_FD_132450 | JGI IMG/M metagenome (GOLD analysis project Ga0187814, IMG submission 132450) | Wetland sediment microbial communities from Neuse River Estuary, North Carolina, USA - ASW-S_4 | ecosystem: Environmental > Aquatic > Freshwater > Wetlands > Sediment | place: USA: North Carolina... | reverse complement strand
CGTGCAGCCTGGCCTCTGGCGGCATCAGCGAGATCTCACTCGTGGGGACGTACGGCGCGTTGGCCACCAGCACGTCGACCCGACCGCGCAGTGCCGCCGGCAGCGGGTCGTACAGATCACCCTGGTAGACCCGGCCGGCGACCGCGGCCACGTTGTGCCGCGCACAGGCCACTGCCGCCAGGTCGATGTCGGCCGCGTGCAGTTCCGCCTGGTCCAGGGAGGTCGCGACGGCCACGCCGACGGCGCCCGATCCACAGCAGAGGTCGAGGATCACGACCGGCCCGGCCGGGCCACGGTTACCTCGCCCGGCGCCCACGGGCTGCCGCCCTCGGCGGCGCGGGCGGACCGGACGGGAACGCGCTGCCGCCACCGCCTGCCGGACGAGGAACTCGCTGCGGCGGCGCGGGACGAAGACACCGGGCGTCACCGCGATCCGCAGGCCGCAGAACTCTGCCCAGCCGAGCACGTGCTCGAGCGGCACGCCGGAGACCCTGCGGTCCACCATCGCGCGGAGCTCGGCCGGGGTCGCGCCGGCAGAGCAGAGCAGGCTCGCCTCGTCCTCGGCGAATACACAGCCCGCGGCCCGCAGCCGGGACACGACAGCGGCGATCCCGGGCGGGGCTGGCTGCCTCACCAGGGCAGCGACTTGCTGGTGAAGTGTGTCAGCGTGTCGATGTCCGACATCTGATAGACGTGGCGCGGCGGTGTGTGGAAGGTCGCGTACGGCCGTACCCGGATGACCACCCGCTGCTCGTCGCGAGCCATCTGCTCGATCTGCGGCCGGCGGCTCTCCGGCACCTCCTCGCCGGCCATCAGGCCCACGACACTGGCCAGCACGTCGGCGGCCAGCCTCGGGTCGCGGTCAACCACCCCGGTCCCGTAGACCTGCAGGTAGGTCGGCGGCCACCGCTCGTCCAGGATGCACAGACTGACCCGCCCGTCCCTGGCTACCGCCTTGGCCTTGCCGCGCGCCGCCATGGTGGAGATGAGCAGTTCGTCGGCGCCGTTCATGACGTAGTACACGATCGTCATCGCCGGCCCGTGCTCCTTGCGGGCGTAGCCGAAGACGCACGTGCGGTGGTCGTGGACGAACTGCCGCCGTTCTTCCTGGTTCATGCAGGCCTCTCGTCGAGCCAGCCGACCGGAGACGCCGGCTCACTAGCTGATGGTAGCGTCGTGGCATGAATCAGCAGGAGCTCGCGAACCTCGCGTACCTGCGCCGGGCACGGGACCTGATCGACCGGGATTATGCTCGTCCGCTCGACGTGCCGACCATGGCGCAGCACGCGCTCATGTCGCCGGGGCACTTCTCGCGACAGTTCCGGGCGGCTTACGGCGAGACACCGTACAGCTACCTGATGACCCGCCGGATCGAGCGCGCGATGGCGCTGCTGCGCGGCGGAATGAGCGTGACCGACGCCTGCATGACCGTCGGCTGTACCTCACTCGGCTCGTTCAGCTCGCGCTTCACCGAGCTCGTCGGCGAGACACCGAGCGCGTATCGCGCCCGCGAACACGACGGTGTGGCCGCCATGCCGCCGTGCGTGGCCAAGGTGCGCACCCGTCCGACCAGGAACGCTCCGAGCAGGATTCGAGAAGCGGCCAGGGACGCCGCCGCGTAGCGTTGGCCGCATGACCATCGCACTCCGGTACTGCCACGTCACCGTCAATGACCTCGACGAGTCGCTCGGCTTCTACCGCGACGCGCTCGGCCTTGAGGTGCGCAACGACGTCGGTTCGGGCGGGTTCCGCTGGGTCACCCTCGGCAGCCCAGATCAGCCCGGCGTTGAGATCGTGCTCTCGGAGCCGCACGCCGGCCGGTCAGAGGCCGACGGCGACGCGCTGCAGGAGCTGCTCATCAAGGGCGTCCTGCCGATGACCATCTTTTCCGTCGATGATCTCGATACAGCCTTCGAAAGGGTGCGCGCCTTCGGCGCCGAGGTGCTGCAGGAGCCTATCGACCAGCCGTGGGGCCCGCGCGACTGCGCGTTCCGCGATCCCTCGGGCAACATGGTCCGAATCTCGCAGGGGCCAGCGGCGTAGCCGTCTTAGGCGGTTCTTGGCCCGCCGCCGGCTCACCCCAGCCGGGGGTCTGCGAGGGCTATCGCCGCGTCAGCACGCAGAACTCATGGCCATCGGGATCGGTCATGACCACCCAGCTGACCTCGCCCTGGCCGATGTCGACGCGCGTCGCCCCGAGCGAGACCAGACGGTCAATCTCCGCTTGCTGATCACCGTCGGCGGGTGGAGCGAGGTCGAAGTGCAGCCGGTACTTCCCGGTCTTTGGCGTCAGTGGCGGACCGCCCCAGCTGATCTTCGGGCCGCCATGCGGCGAGCGAATCGCAGTCTCTTGGTCCTGATCCCAGACCAACGGCCAGCCCAGCGCCGCGCTCCAGAAGTACCCGACCTGCTGCGAACCTTCGCAGGCAAGCTCTCCGAAGAATCCGCAGTCGGAGAGGAAGTTGTTGTCCGGCTCGATGACGCAGAACTCGTTGCCTTCGGGGTCTGCGAGCACGACATGACCCTCCTCCGGGCGCTGACCGATGTCGATGTGTCGCGCGCCGAGTCCGAGCGACCTCGCCACCGTCTGCTGCTGGTCGTCGAGGGACGTGCTCGTCAGATGGAAGTGCATCTGGTTCTGGCCGGTCTTGTGCTCCTGAGTTGGCACAAATCGGATCTGGAACCCGGTGTCATCGTTCGGCAGGAGCGCAATGCCGTCTTGAGGGTCGGCGGCCATCTCCCAGCCCAGGACGCCGGCCCAGAAGCGCGCGAGCCGGAGCGGGTCGTTCGCATCGAAGCTGAGCGCGACGAGGTGACACGTCATTCCGCTGCGCGCCTCCGATCAGCGATCTGGCACTCGCCGCGCTCCGGCCGGGCCGGCACTCGGCCTGACGTCACACGGAACTGGCACGGCCGGAGCTGCCGAGCCGTCGAGCCCGATGTTCGCCCTTGGGCGTGCCTGTGGCCTGCCGGTTTGCTGGGAGCCGCCTGTCGGAATCGAACCGACGACCTATTCATTACGAGTGTCCGCAACGGCTTCGCTGGCGTCCTGACCTGCGCAGACTCCCCCGATGCCCCGTCCCGTAGCTCCTTTGGTGCTCGTTTCCGAGGCCTCTCATTGACAGTCCCATTGACAGAGTTCGCGCCGACCGGCACCCAGCGTCTTACGGCCGTCCGCCACCATCGTGACTCTGTACCAGGGTTCCAGCGGGATCTTTCGCGATGCCGCTGCTGGCGCGGGCAGTCTCCGGTCACTCTGAGGCGAGGCGCACGGTGCCGTCAAGCAGGCCGCATCCACACCTGAAGGGAGCGCGGCATGGGCAGGCGTGCCGGCGGGGCACGCTCAGCCTGCGACCGGGTTGGCGACGGCCCCCTGGCCCGGACGCAGGTGTGACCTAAGGCACCGGTCACTCGTATCAGTCAACGTCACCCTGGCCGTCGGCCTCCGACACCGCTATCGCAAGGCCGAGCGCCCTGAAGATCTTCCCGCCCGCCGAGACCACCTTTGCCGTGCCCACGACGGGAGCTACCCCGATCATGACGCCCTGGACGTCATCGGCCGTCAACCCGCTGTCGGCAGCGAGTCCCGCATTCGCGAGGTATGAGGCCGGTGGCGCGTCCACGGATATCAGCGCCGCCGTCCTGACCAGCATGAGCTCGCGCGGCGACAGGGAGTCGTGCTCGAGTGAGGCGGCGGTGAGGTCGGCGAGCGTGTCGAGTACGGGTGTTTCGGCGGTCATGGTTCCCTCCCGATATGCCGTGCATGCGCGGATGCTGCATGCTCATCTATCTGGAAGTCCATCACCGTGCTCGCCCGAGGGCACCACCCTGCCAGGGTGAGCTGCCGCCGGGCGGCACAACCCGATGAAGGGAATAGGTCTATGACCGGCCGCTTTCATCAGATCGACGCGGATACGGCCAGCCTGCATGGGACTTGTGGTCCTAGCCGTGCGTACCGGGAGTCCCGGGTCGCCTTGACCGCACGGCGCCCACGATGACCTTGATTGCGAGCCCGAGAATGATCACGTCGACGACCATCTGGCCGGTGACCAATAGTCGCGCCAGCTCGGTCTTAGGGGTGATGTCGCCGAATCCGACGGTCGAGAAGACGGTGACTGTGAAGTACAGCGAGTCGCTCCGGGTGAGGGGCTCGCTGAAGTTGCCCGCTGATAGCCGTTCCAGGACGAAGTAGGTACTGGCGAACAGCACACTTTGGGTGGACGACCACCGTGATATCCACCTGCCGCCAGCGGGCAGATCCTGATGGCCGCCCACATTCGCTCGTCGCTCCGGAGGTGGTGGCGCAAGAAATCCGGCCAGCCAGTAGAGCCAGCTCTAGGCGTGCGAGCCCCGCAGGCTCGTCGAACTTCAGACTTATGACTTCCGCTCGGCCTCCTCCAGCGTCGCCGCTGAGTCAAAGGCGTACCGATAACGCTTGGTGATTCGGATCCTTGCCTCTCGGCACCGCGATCCAGTACCGGCTCCCGCGCTTGCGGATGTGCCCCTTGGGCGATGAACGCGACCCTGGCATGACCCAGACGCTAGGTCCATTGGCAAAGTTATTGGCAAAGGTGAACTGCCGCCGTCACCAGCCCCGCAAGGCCGTCGGCCCAGTAGCAAGAAGCCCCAGGTCAGCACGGGCGACCTGGGGCTGCGGACGGGAGCCGCCTATCGGAATCGAACCGATGACCTATTCATTACGAGTGAATCGCTCTGCCGACTGAGCTAAGGCGGCGCACGCTCCGGCGAACCGGGCGAGCCACAGGATTCTATCGGTCCGCCGCGAGTCCCCGCGTATCGCCGTGCATAGCCTCGTAGGCCTTGCGCGACCCGCACACGCTGGCCTTCGGGCAGGTCGTGCGTCTGCCGTCCGCTGCTAGCTTGACGATCACCTGATCCGCCGGGACGTTGTGCCCCACCACGGTGCCAGGGCCATCCGGCGTATCGACGGCCTCGCCGTTGCGCGGAGCCGACGCGTGAAAGTCCTGGTACAGCGGGTGCTCATATTTCAGGCAGCACATCAAGCGACCGCACGCGCCGGCGATCCTAAGCGGGTTCACCGGCAGGTCCTGATCCTTTGCCATGCGCACCGAGACGGGCTCGAAATCCTTGAGGAACGTGGCACAGCACAGGTCGCGGCCACACGGACCGATGCCGCCCTGGAGCCTGGCCTCGTCGCGCGGCCCGATCTGGCGCAACTCCACCCTGGCCCGCAGCCTGCTGGCCAGGTCCTTGACCAGAGCGCGGAAGTCCACCCGGTGTGGCGCGCTGAAGTAGACCGTGAAGACGTTCGGCTTGTCCAGGTAGTCGATGGCGATGACCTTCATCGGCAGTTCGTGCTCGCGGACCAGTCGCCGGGTGGTGACCCTAGCCTCGGCCCGTCTGCGCCGGTTCACTGCGTCCCGGCTCAGGTCATCCTCATCAGCGAGCCCGGCGCAGACCGGCAGCCCGCTGATCTCGTCATCAACCCATTGCGGTGCCCAGATGCACTCGGCGACCTCAGGACCGGTGTCGGTGGGCACGAGCACTTTGGTGCCGACGGCGGGCTGATAGGGACCCGGATCCAGGTAATACAGTCGCCCGTTGCGCTGGAAGCTCACCGCCATCATCATGCCCATGACCAAGAGATTACGGCGAGGTAACGGTTCCCGTCTGCCCCGCTGAGCTTCCCAATTCGCGCAAAACGCCGAAGGCTGCCTTCATGGGTGCGGGTCTACTGCTGCTATCGCAACAGGAACGTCACATCCATGGAGGCGATTACATCAGGGCGAGTGTGAGCTCTTCGACCGCGAGCAGCGGCGCCGCGTTGGCTTCCAGCCGCTGCCGACAGCGCATGACGGCCTCGATCCGGCGCACGGTGGTGGCCGGGCCGGAGGCGGCCGCGAGCGTGCGCAGTTCCTCGGCTCGCGGCTCGTTGGCCAGTTCGACCGGGGCACCGACCTGTACGGCGAGCACGTCCCGGTAGAAGGCCGCGAGGTCCAGCAGCGCGCGATCCAGCGAGTCACGCTTGAGCCTGGTGGCGCGCGACTTCTGCCGCTCGTCCAGTTCGCGCAGCGCCGCGGCGCCACCGCGCAGCGCAGCTGTCACGCCCCTGCCAGTGGAACCCTCGCCGAACGCCCGCCGCAGCGCCTCGCGCTCCGGCTCGTCGAGTTCCTCGGTCACCGCCGCGGCTTCCGCCTCCGCGGCCTTCACCAGGCCGGCCGCGGCCCGGAGCGCGTCGCCCAGGCTGCCGACCTGGCCGGGAACCCGCAGCACCTCGCTGCGGTGCCGGGCGGCCTCGGTGTCGGTGGCCAGCCGTCGCGCCCGACCGATGTGCCCCTGCGCGGCAAGAGCAGCGGCCCTGGCGCGCTCCGGCGGCACCCCCTCGCGTTCCAGCACCTCGGTGACCGCAGACGTCCGCGGCGGCACCAGCGTGACGAGGCGGCACCGGGACCTGATCGTGGTCGGAAGGTCGTCAGCGTACGGCGCGCAGAGCAGCCAGACTGTGCGCGGCACGGGCTCCTCGATGGCCTTCAACAGCGCGTTGGCCGCCTGCTCGGTGGCCCGGTCGGCGTCCTCGAACAGTACGATGCGCCATCGTCCGTACACGGGCGCCGTCGCGGCCTTCAGCACCAGGTCCCTGGTCTGCCGCACGCCGTAGGAGAGCCCGTCCGGCCGGACCAGCAGCAGGTCCGCGTGCGTGCCCGCGGTGACCTGGCGACAGGACGCGCACTCACCGCAGCCTTGCCGATCACACAACAGCGCGGCCGCGAACGCCCGCGCGGCCAGCGACCGGCCGGAACCTGGCGGGCCGGTGAAGAGCCACGCGTGCGTCATCCCGGCGCCAGCCCGGAGACGGTTCCGGCCTGCCGCACCACCGACCGGTGAGGCCACCGCGGCAGTGCGGCCGGCGACGCTCGCCTCGACCGCTCGCTGCAGCTGCTCGATCACGACCTCCTGGCCGGTCAGCTCGGCGAACACCGGCGCCTGGGTCACTCGTGCACCGCCGGGAACGACCCGGTGTTCTCCTCCGTGGCGAACGGCACCGGGTCGGGCAGCAACTCGCGCACCCGCAGCTGGATGGCGCGGCTCACTTCGCCCTCGGGCCTGACTGCGTCCACTACCAGGTACCGGCCCGGCTCCGCCGCGGCCAGGCGCAGGAACGCGTCGCGCACGCGCTGGTGGAACTCGACCGGCTCGGACTCCAGCCGGTCGGCCGAACTGAGCCGGCGCCCGAGCCCGGTATCCGGCGGCAGGTCGAGCACGATCGTCAGGTCCGGCACCAGCCCGCCCGTGGCCCACTTGTTCAGCGCGGCGATCTCGGTCATGGGCAGCTGCCGGCCCGCGCCCTGGTAGGCGAGGGATGAGTCGGCATACCGGTCGGTGACGACGATCGCGCCACGGCCGAGCGCCGGGAGGATGACGGACTGAACATGTTCGGCCCGGTCGGCCGCGTACATCAGCGCCTCCGCCGCTGGCGCCAGCCCGGTGTGGGCGGTGTCCAGCAGCAGCGCGCGCAGCCGCATCCCGATCTTGGTCGCCCCCGGCTCGTGCGTCGTGACCACGTCATAGCCCTGGTCGCGCAGCCAGATGGCTAGCAGCCGGGCCTGGGTCGACTTGCCAGCCCCCTCGCCGCCTTCCAGCGCGAGCAGCACGCCGTGGCGCCTGGCCGACCCGTCGGACCCGGCCGCGGCTGCCAACTCGTCAGCCGGGGTCTTGGCGGAACCATTGACCGAGTGCGCCCCGCTGTTGCGGAACACCGACCCCAAATCGGCCAGCAGCGGCACGCCCCTGCGGTCGTCCATCTGCCGGTACGACATCCGGCCGAGAAGCAGCGCAACGGCGGCGGCCAGGAGCAGTACCAGGTTGTAGCCGACGTTCCGGTACTCGACGTCCGCCAGGTGCAGGCTCGACCCCCCCAGCGCCGCGTTGACGCCCCCGGCCAGCGTCGTCGCGATGGCGATCACCGAGAACAGGATCACCCGGATCATCGACTGCAGGAACGCGAACGTCCGGCCCCGGGTTTGGTCGTCGACCTCGAGGCCGATGACGGTGTATCCGGTCACGTACGCGACGCCTGCACAGGCGCCAACCATGATCACAAGGATGACCGTCAGGACGAGGTTGGGGATCAGGGCGGCGGCGGCGAGTGGCAACGCCGCGATCATGATGGACACGCCGAACAGCCGGCGCCGGGAGAACCCGCGCAGCACGCGCAGGCCGAGGAACATGCCGATGGCCAGCCCGAAGAAGATGGCGGACCACGCGGCGCCCCAGCCAGCGCTGCCGCCCTGCAGGACGTTCCTGATGTAGGACGGGCCCAGGCCGACCACGGCCCCGGCCGCGCAGAAGGCCCCGGTCATGCCCAGGACGATGCCGCGCACCACCTGGCTCTGGCGGATGTACCGCCAGCCGTCCCAGATCGACTTGAGCATCGACGGCGAGGAGATCTTGTCCGTCCGGCGCCGCCGTAGCTCACGCAGCATGTAGACGGTCAGCGCAGACACGATGTAGGTTGCCGCGTTGAAATACAGGGCCAGGTTGACTTGGTTCGTTGAGAAATAGTGCGAGATGTGGCCGAGCGCCATGCTGACCAGCGCTAGCAGCCAGAACAGCAGTCCGGCGACCGGGGCTGTGCCATAGGTCGCGAACAGGCTGAGCTGGTTGGCCTGCTCCAGCCGGTCCGACGGCACCAGGTTCGGCACCGACGCGTCCTTGGCCGGTGTCCAGAACAGCGACGCGCACGAGGCCAGGAACTGGACCACATATATCCAGGTCAGCTGGTTTGAGAAGCCGACCGCTAGGTTGATCGGGATGGTTACGTAGAGGACGGCCCTGATCACGTCGCCGATGATCATGTTCATCCGGCGATCGAACTTGTCCGCCACCGCGCCGGCCAGCGGCCCGAGTACAAGCGCGGGCAGCAGCGAGGTGAGCCAGACGCCGCTGACCGCGAACGCGCTACCGCTTGGCCCGCCGATCTTGGCAGCCAGCGCTGACAGCGCCAGCAGGCTCAGCCAATCCCCCAGGCTGGACAGCGTGAGCGCCACCCACAATCGCCGGAACGGCGTGATCGAGAGCACGCTGGATCCGCGCACGCCCAAAGGGGATCTAAAGTTCACGGCGCTAGGCTATAGGTCCGATGGAGGCCCGGTTGGTGACAGCATGAACCTCGCCCCATCCGGGGGACGACAATTCGGAACGGAACGTAGTACTTACAGAGTGCAACGCCCTGCCACGTCGCGCAAGCTGACCCTCGCCTAGCTGCCCTGTCCATCGCTCGCGGCGGGCTTCTTCGTCGGGCGGGCGCCACCGCGACCGGTGCCCGTCTTGGCCGAGCCGGCCTTGGCCCCCCGCCCTGAGCCAGCCGAGCGGCCGCCCGCCGGCTTTGGGCTGGCAGACCGCGCCCCTGCCCGCCGCTTCGTTGCTGGCGCCGCGGCGCGGCGCTCTGCCAGCAACTCGACGGCGCGCTGCGGCGTGATCGACTCGACCGTGTCGCCCTTGCGGAGCGAGGCGTTGGTCTCGCCGTCGGTCACGTACGGGCCGAACCGGCCCTCCCGCAGCACGATCGGCTTCCCGCTCGCGGTATCCGGGCCCAGTTCTCGTAGCGGCGGCGCCGCAGCCGCCCGCGCCGCCCGGCCGCGCGGTTTCGGCTGCGCCAGCAGCGCCTTTGCCTCATCGAGCGTGATGGTGAACATCTGCTCTTCGGACTCCAGCGACCGGCTCTCGCTGCCCTTCTTCACATACGGGCCATAGCGGCCGTTCTGCGCGGTGATCGGCTCGCCATCCTCCTCGCCGAGCGTGCGCGGCAGTGTCAGCAGCCGGATCGCGTCATCCAGTGTGACGTTATCCAGGTCCATCGACTTCAGCAGCGAGGCAGTTCGCGGCTTGTCTGATGCCGGTGCGTCGTCGTCCAGCACCTCTGTGACGTACGGGCCGAACCGACCGGCCTTGGCGACAATCGTCTTGCCGGTCGCCGGGTCGGAGCCGAGGATCTTGTCGCCGCTCGGTCGGTCAAGCAGCTCGGCAGCGAGCTCCGGGGTCAGCTCGTCCGGTGCAGTGCCATCGGGCACGTTAACGCGCTGACCATCGCGCTCCAGGTACGGCCCGTACCGGCCGACCCGGACGACGATGTCGGTGCCGGGTAGCGGGAACGAGCTGACGTCCCGTGCGTCGATCTCGCTGAGATCGCTGACCATCTCCTTCAGGCCCTCTTCGCCGTCGGCGCCGAAGTAGAACCTGCGCAGCCACGGCACCCGCTGTGCCTCGCCGTTGGCTATGTCGTCGAGCGCGTCTTCCATCTGGGCGGTGAACTCGTAGTCCACCAGGTGCGGGAAGTGCCGCTCCAGCAGCGTCACGACGGCGAACGCGATGAAGGACGGGACCAGCGCGGTCCCCTTCTTGAAGACGTAGCCACGGTCCAGGATCGTGCTGATGATGGAGGCGTACGTCGAAGGCCGTCCGATGGACCGGTCTTCTAGCTCCTTGATCAGCGTTGCCTCGGTATAGCGGGCAGGCGCGCGCGTGGCGTGCTCGGCAGTCTCGAGCCCGATAGGGCGCAATGGCTCGTCCTCGGCCAGCGGCGGCAGCCTGCGCTGGTTGTCATCGCGCTCCGCGTCGTCGTCGGCATCCTCGACGTAGGCCTTCAGGAACCCGTAGAAGTTGATGATCTTGCCGGAGGCGGCGAACTCTGCCTCGCGGCCCGGCGTGCTGCGTACGCCGTCAGCGCGCGCCGCGTCGGCAGCTCCTACCAGGATCGCCTCGATGGCGTCCGACTGGCCCAGCACGCGCACGGAAACCGACTCGCCGGTCGCGTCTTTCATCTGCGACGCCACAGTGCGCTTCCACACCAGTTCGTAGAGCCGCAGCTCGTCACCAGACAGGCGGGAGCGCGCGGGCGTCTTGAACTCATCACCGGCCGGGCGGATTGCCTCGTGCGCCTCCTGAGCGCTCTTGACCTTGCTGTCGTAGATACGAGGCGCATCCGGCACGTACTCGGCGCCGTACAGTTCCCTGGCCTGGGCACGCGCGGCGTTCAGTGCGGTCTGCGACAGCGTCACCGAGTCGGTCCGCATATAGGTGATGTGGCCGTTCTCGTAGAGCCGCTGCGCCAGCTGCATCGTGTACCGGGACGAGAAGCCCAGCTTCCGCGAAGCCTCCTGCTGCAAGGTGGTGGTCCGGAACGGCGCATACGGCGAGCGCCGGTACGGCTTGCGCTCCACCGACTTGACGCTGAACGCCGCGCCCGCGAGCCGGTCCCGCAGCGCTGCGGCCGTCCCGCCGTCCAGGTGCAGGATCGCGGCGCGGTCGCCGTCAGCACCAGCCGTGTCGGTGCCGCGCAGCTCTCCAGCCGACGTAAAGTCGCGGCCCTGCGCCACCCTGCGGCCGTCAACCGATACCAGGACCGCGGTAAACGACGCGACATCTTCGTCGTCCTGCGTGCCGTCCGCCATCTTGGCGAACTCGGCCTCCAGGTCCCAGTACTGCGCCGGGCGGAATGCGATCCGGTCGCGCTCCCGGGCGACGGCAAGGCGGACTGCCACCGACTGGACCCGCCCGGCCGACAGCTGCGGCATGACCTTCTTCCACAGCACCGGCGAGACCTCGTAGCCATACAGCCGGTCGAGCACCCGGCGGGTCTGGTACGCCTCGACCAGTCCCTGATCAACGTCCCGCGGCGAGGCTATAGCCTGCGTGATCGCCTCAGGCGTGATCTCGTGGAACACCATCCGCCTGGTTGGCACGCGCGGCCGGAGCTCTTCCTTAAGATGCCAGGCAATCGCCTCGCCTTCCCGGTCCTCATCGGTGGCGAGGTAGAGCTCATCCGCGTTCTTCAGCAGCTGCTTGAGCTTGGCGACCTGCTGCCTCTTATCGGCGTGCACGACGTAAAGCGGCTCGAAGTCATGCTCCACGTCCACGCCGAGGCGGGCCCACGGCTCCTTGCGGTACTTCGCAGGTATCTCAGCAGCCTTATCGGGCATGTCGCGGATGTGACCGATGCTGGACTCGACCACGTATCCCTTGCCGAGGAACCCAGCGATCGTGCGCGCCTTGGCCGGGGACTCCACGATGACCAGCTTGCTGCCACCGTTAGCCCCGGCCCTCAGGCCCCCCGTGGCTTCCTCGGTCCCTGCTGCCACTGCTCCCACCTTTTAGCTTCCGACAAGGCCAGGAGGCTACCGCAGGCGTGCCTCGCAGTCGTTCGGTCCTCGGCCTTTCGACTGCCCCCTGGCCCTTATCAGGCGATACCGCGGCTTCGCGGCGTCTGCCTGCGTCCTACAGCCCCGTTCCCTTCCAGGACGTTAACCTGCTTCCTGGGTCCGCATGTTCCCTGAGCCCGCGCTGCGGATTCCCGTCAAGGTGATTGAACCATCCCGCCGAGCGCGCACAATGTGTTGATGGCGGAGTACTCGTACCTGGTGCTCTATCTGCCGCGGGGCATCTCGAGGGATGCGGCGCGTCGCATTCTGACCGATCACGCCGAGTATGGCAACTGGGAGCTGTCCGGGCTCCGCCTCTACCCGGACGGCAGCCGCAGGGCAACGCTGCGCCGCCTGGTCATCCGGCAGGCCAAGACCCAGCTCGGCATCCAGTGGCGAGCCGCGGGCCGCAACTAATCCGACGACACCGCGAGCGTGGCCGGCCAGGCCTGGCGGGAGAGCCGGTCGCCCGGCGGCCGCGCGGGCTGCTGAGTCACTCTTTAGACCAGTTAGACCAGCCGCGAGACGCGCCTGGCTGCCAGCTTGCCGGCCACCCCCGACGGCGCTGCGTGCCGGCCCCCGCTTCGCCTCGATTGCGGTCGCTGGCCCGGCGTGGCGGCGCGCTGCGGTCCGGCTTGCCGGCGGCCAGGCCGCGGCTGCTGGTTCTGCTGCCTGCCGCGGCGCGGCACCTGGCGGCGCGGCGCTGAGGCTAGCAGCAGGCACAGGCCAGACAGCAGCGTCCCGGCTGCGAACCCGGATGCCACGCTCGGCGAGACAACGGGCAGCGTCAGCCCGAGCCCGTATGTGACGGCGGCTTTCGCGGCCGGCAAGACAGCGATTCCGTACATTGGCTCGTCCTCATCCTTGATCGGAGCCGTTCTGGCGCCCGGTGATGCAGCGGCGAATTCGCCGCCCGAAGCTGACTGTTTCGCCGGTGCCGGTGCGAGCGAGGGTGGTGGCGATGGAGGCTCGCGGAGTGGGCCGCGCCTGCTGCCGCAAGCAACCGGGTGCCGTCATCCGGTCCGCGCCGAGCGCAGGCTAGCCAGGCAACAGCTAGTCGGTGGCGCTGGCCGCAGCGTTGTGGTGGTGGCCACGGCCCGGCACGTCGGGCGGGCGATGCCGACAGCCGTGGCCACCAGAGCGGGCGCGTGCCCGCAGCTGGCCTGGAGGATCTCATGGCCTGGGCGCTCGATCCGCGCGCTGCCCGGCGCGGCGCCGTGCCGTCCCGCCGTCGCGCGCATGCGGGCCGCCATTGCCAGGCTCTGCCCCTGTTCCGGCAACACAGGCGACCCTCCTTCTCGGCCAGCTGGCGATGGCCATGGAGAAGTAGTCCGATGACCCGCCAGGGTGCGAGACCGCTGGCCGGGGCGCGTTTTAGGAAAGGGGGTCGCGACCGCGGAGATTCAGTCCCGCACAGTCAGTCACGGTAGCACTACTCAACGTGCATGCACCGATAAACGAAACGACTCCTACGTCCGTACTCATCGGAGCTCGCCCGACAACGCGCGCGATCTAGCGCTGACCTTGGCGAATGCCTAACAAAGATCAAGAAAATTGTCCAGGACCCGCACCCCGAACTGCAGCGCGGTCACCGGAACTCGCTCATCGACACCGTGGAACATGCCCGCGAAGTCGAGCTCGGGCGGCAGCCGCAGCGGAGTGAAGCCGAAGCACCTGATGCCGAGCCGGGAGAACGACTTCGCGTCTGTTCCGCCGGAGAGGCAATACGGCACCATGCGGCCCTCCGGATCCTCCGCGCGCAGTGCCGCTGCCATCGCCGCGACAAGGTCGCCGTCGAAACTGGTCTCCAGCGCGACGTCGTGGTGCACCTGGTCGCGCCGGACCCCCGGACCAAGCAGCGCGTCCAGCTCGCGGAAGAAGTCGTCCTCGTGCCCTGGCAGGAACCGGCCGTCGACCTGGGCGGTCGCCACCTGCGGGACGACATTGACCTTGTAACCCGCGGACAGCATCGTGGGATTAGCGGTATGGGTGAGGGTGGCGCCCACCATCTTGGCGATCGGGCCGAGCTTGGACAGCACCGCGGCCGGATGTGCCGGGTCGAACTCGATGCCAAGCGCGTCGCAAGCCTCTCGCGCAAAGGCGAAGGCCGCCTCGGTCTCGCGAACCGGCCAGTCATGCCGACCGATCCGGGCCACCGCCTCGGCCACCTCGGTGACCGCGTTGTCCTTGTTAACCATGGAGCCGTGGCCGGCCGTGCCGTGCGCGGTCAGGCGCATCCACGCCATGCCCTTCTCCGCCGTCTGAATGAGGTACAGCCGCTGGCCGCCGAGAGTGACGCTGAATCCGCCTACCTCGCCGATCGCCTCGGTCACGCCCTCGAACTCGGCCGGGTGGTGGTCGACCAGCCAGCGGGCTCCCCAGGTTCCGCCAGCTTCCTCGTCGGCCAGGAATGCAAGCACCAGGTCCCTGGCAGGCCTGCGGCCCTCGGCCAGCCGCTGCCGCAGCACGGCCAGGATGATGGCGTCCATGTCTTTCATGTCGACCGCGCCGCGGCCCCAGACGCAGCCCTCGGTGATCTCGCCGGAGAACGGGTGCACCCGCCAGTCAGCCGCATCGGCCGGCACCACGTCCAGGTGGCCGTGGATAAGCAGCGCGGGCCTGCTTCGGTCCGTGCCCTCTACCCGGGCCACCACGCTGGCTCGTTTGTCATGCGACTCGAAGATCTTCGGCTCGATCCCCGCCTCCGCCAGCAGCGCGGCGACATGCTCTGCCGCGGCCCGTTCCCCCGGACCTGAGTGGTCGCCGCGATTGCTGGTGTCGATCCTGATCAGGTCGCTCGCCAGGGTGGCGACCTCGTCTTGCGCCGCGGTACCTCGGAGGGCCGGGCTCGCGCTGGATTCGCTCACCCGGCAATCGTGCCATCTCGCGCCGACGGTCCAGAACCAGGTTGTTCGGTGGCTCGCGCGACGAGCAGGCCCGAGCCGGCCTCCTGACCTCGGCGGCGTCGCCTCCAGGCGCGCGGATTTGCTATCGTGAGCGCGGCTCAGCTTCGGGCTCGAGCCCACGTCCGGGTGGCGGAATAGGCAGACGCGCTAGCTTGAGGTGCTAGTGCCCGAATAGGGCATGGGGGTTCAAGTCCCCCCTCGGACACAGAGTTTCCACAGATGCAGCGCTTGTAATTCGCTCGTTGGGCGTCAAGCGGGGCGAAGACATTCAGACGGCCGCAGGACGCCGCGGCTTTAGCCCTAATGCCAGGAATCTGGGTGGCCGCGATAGCCGCCCAGGACGGCGGCCACGTTTGCCGCGAT
>Ga0187814_10000299_pt1 | contig 15453 bp, 11 predicted proteins | sample NC_S_4_FD_132450 | JGI IMG/M metagenome (GOLD analysis project Ga0187814, IMG submission 132450) | Wetland sediment microbial communities from Neuse River Estuary, North Carolina, USA - ASW-S_4 | ecosystem: Environmental > Aquatic > Freshwater > Wetlands > Sediment | place: USA: North Carolina... | reverse complement strand
GAGCTTCGTCACGCTGCAGGTCTACACGGGCGTGCCGCTCACGACGATCGCCAAACAGTGCGCACGAGCGTCACGATGATTGAGAAGCACTACGCAGGCGGGATCGAAAACTGGGACGGCGTCCAGCAGGCAGCCGAAGACCAAATCCGCGCCGCGCGCCAAACCCGTGGACGCTCAATGGACGTTCCGGGCGATTCGCACAGTAGGTTGAGCTAATGCGAATCACCTGCAAATCAACACTAAGCCACTAAGCCGACGCCCGGACTCGAACCGGGGACCCCTTCATTACGAGTGAAGTGCTCTACCAGCTGAGCTACGTCGGCACAGTCTGCCGTGAGTCTAACGTCGAGGATGGGGGCGCTTTCGGACCGGCCGGACGCTCGATCGCTACCGGCTGAGTTCCTGGGGGCCTTCCGTCTGCGCGTCCCTGGGCGCGCCGTCGGCGTCGGGCCGATTGCGCCAGTCATCAGCGAGGATCGCCCAGCGCTCGTGGTCGCGCCATCGGCCACCGATCTTCAGATACCGGGGAGAGAAGCCCTCACGGTGGAAGCCCGCGCCGCGCGCCAGCGCGATCGAGGCGTGATTGCCGGGCTGAATGTTCGCCTCGATGCGATGCAGGCGAAGGTCGAGAAAGGCATGTCGCAGCACGAGCTCGATGCCCTCTCGCATGTACCCCTGCCCCGCGTAGTGCTTGCCGGCCGCGTAGCCGAGGTAGGCGCTCTGAAGAGACCGCCTCACGATCTGGGAGAGATTGAAGAAGCCCACGATTGCGAGGTCCTCCCGTCTGCAGACGAGCATCGCCTCGAAGTCCGGACGCCTCGAATCCGCCAGGTATGCGGCGAACCGCTCATGGTCAGTCGGCGCAGTCGCCCAGGGGCGGTGAAACGAGCGGCTCGCTCGCATCAGGGAGACGAACTCCTGGCCGTCCGACGCAAGAGGAGCCCGGATGAACACGCGTCCGTTTCGATTCGGCGCAGCCCACGTATCGTCACCCGGCAAGCAGTCGCTCCAGTCTGTAGGTGAGGGCCTCGCACGCAAGCTCCTCGGAGACGTTCAGCTGAAAGCGCCTGCGCGTTTCCTCCACCAGCTCGACCGCCGCGGTGAGCGTGCGCGGATCGCGACCCGCGTCGGCATGCAGCTCAGCCAGCCGGTCGACGTTCCGCACCAGCTCCTCTGCTCCCCATGCCAGCGCAGCGAGGTCCGCGTACCACAGCGCGACAACCTGGAGCGCGAGGTCAAGCGCCCCGGTCTCAGCGCGTCGCCTGGAGCGGCGGATGCGTTCGGACCACTCGGTCTCGATCCTCTTGCGTTCCCTACGGGGGTAGAGCTCGAGCTCGGCCGAAGCCTCACGCTCGAGGCGCTCGCGCAACACGTCGCCCTTGGCGCGAACAGCGGCGAGTACCTCGAGCCACGGCTTGCTCGCCGAGGCCTCGCCCAAGAGCGCCGCTCGTGCAATCCGCTCGGCTCCGCCACGCAGTGCCTGGCCGTCCTCGCCAGCCAGCTCACGAGCGCGGGACGCATCGCCAAGTGAGAGCCGGGCGCAGGCCATCGCCGTCTCCCACGGGACCCCGAGGGCGGCGACCATGTCGCCGACCTGCTCGACCGGAGGTGCGTCGAAGCGCACCAGCTGGCACCGGGAGCTGACCGTCGGTAGGACCTCGGTGAGGCGGTCGGTCAGCAGGATCAGATGCACGAACCGGGCCGGCTCCTCGAGCGTCTTCAGCATCCGGTTGGCCGCCTCGTCGCCGAGCTCGTCGACTCGCTCGATCACGAACACCCGCCTGTCGGCCTCGAACGGGGTCTTGCTCGCGGCCGCAACGACCGGCTCGTCGATGTCGCTGACGAGGATCTCGTGCGCCCCGCTCGGAGTGACCCACGTGAGGTCGGGGTGGGCGCCTGAGATGGCCCTGGCGCGGGCACTGGCCGGGTCTGACGAGCCCAGGGCGAGCAGCTCTGCCGCGACGAGCCGCGCCACGGCTCGCTTTCCGGCCCCCTCGGGCCCGTGGAAGAGGTAAGCGTGCGAGGCTCGATCACCCCGCTCGAGCGCGGGGCTCAAAACCGCTCTTGCGTGGGGATGGCGATCCAGTTCTGCGAGCACGCATCGATGCTATTCCCCGCTAGGGTCGAGCCCCACCATGACTCGCGGGCGGCTGATCACGATCGAGGGGCTGGACGGCGCCGGCAAGACGACGCTCGCGTCGGGCCTCGAGGGCGTGCTGGCCGCGCGCGGCCTGGACGTCCGCCTGCTCCGCGAGCCGGGGGGCGTCGCCGCGGCCGAGCGGGTCCGCGAGCTGGTCAAGGATCCCGCGCTGCACATCGGAGCCCGTGCCGAGGCGCTCCTCTACGCGGCCGCGCGCGCGCAGCTGGTCGAGGAGGCGATCGAGCCGCTGCTAGAAAGCGGCAGCTGGGTGCTGCTCGACCGGTTCGTGGATTCCTCGCTCGCCTACCAGGGAGCCGGCCGCAAGCTCGGCATCGAGGAGGTCCGCGCGATCAATGAGTTCGCCACCGGCGGTCTGCGCCCCGACCGCACTTTGCTGCTGGTCCTCGAGCCCGACCTGGGGCGGAGCCGCTCCCGCTCCCGCGCGGAGCCAGTAGATCGACTGGAGGCCGAGGGCGACGACTTCTTCGGACGCATCGCCGCGGCCTATCGCGAGCTCGCCGGCCAGGACGGCGGGCGCATCAGGGTGATTGACGCCACCAAGCCCGCTGACGAGGTGCTCGCGTCGGCTCTTCGGGAGCTCGCCGACCTAATCTGAATACCCCTGCGGCCTGGCCCGAGCGAACGTCCAGGCGTCGGCGACGATTCGTGATAGCTCGGGCTTCTGCGGCTTCCAGCCAAGTTCGGAGCGGATGCGCTCGCTTGCCGCGACGAGCATCGGCGGATCCCCGGGTCGCCTCGCGGCCTCACGCGTAGGGATGGCTCTGCCCGTGACGGACTCGGCCGTCCCGATCACCTCGCGCACCGAGAATCCGTTTCCGTTGCCCAGGTTGTAGATCTGGTGATCGCCCGGGCGCGCGGCGTCGAGCGCGAGCAGGTGCGCATCCGACAGGTCGTCGATGTGGATGTAGTCACGGATCGCAGTGCCGTCGGGAGTCGGATAGTCGGTGCCGTAGATCTCCACGAACTCGGTGATCCCGAGTGCTGCGCGAAGGACGTTTGGGATCAGGTGCGTCTCGGGGTCGTGGTCCTCGCCCCTCTCCCCGCTCGCGCCGGCCACGTTGAAGTAGCGGAGGCTGACCGCGCCGAGGTTCCGAGCGGTGCAGAAGCTCGCGATCATCTCGTCGACCGCGAGCTTGGACGCCCCGTATGCGTTGAGGGGACGTGGTGTCGCCTGCTCGGAGATCGGAACCTCCTCCGGCTGACCGTAGACCGCGCATGTGGACGAGAAGACAAGCCGGCTCACGCCGACGTCGCTCATCGCCTCGAGCAGGTTCAGCGTCCCCCCCACGTTCGTGCGCCAGTAGCGCTCGGGGTGGCTGACCGATTCGCCGACGAGCGCCAGCGCGGCGAAGTGGAGCACGCCGTCGAAACCCTCGGCCAGAGCATCTCCGAGCACGTGGCGGTCAAGCAGATCGGCCACGACGAGGCGGGCACCCGTCGGGACCGCCTCCCGGTGCCCCCGCTCTAGGTTGTCGAGCACGACCACATCGTGCCCGGCCGCAAGCAGGTGGCCGGCCACGATCGAGCCGATGTACCCGGCGCCGCCCGTTACCAGGAGCCTCACGGCCGGTAGCGTGCCATTTCGACGGCAACGGTGTCCTGATCGCCGTCACCGGGCAGCTCGTACACCAGCGCGAGCTGATCCCACGCCTGCGAATCTAGCGCGCATTCGATGGGGCCAACGCGGTCGCGATCGACCGGTGGCGGGCTGTGCCAGGGGAGGCCGTCCACCCCGGAATCGGGGCAACGGCGCGGTAAAATTCCAGCTAAATCCGCGCTTCCGGACCCGGACGCAGACCACTTGCCGCCATCTTTTCCGTCCGGGCCAGCCGCCAGTATCTACTGCCCCGCTCGGCCGATCCGGAGCCGAGCGAAAGCAGCCGAAGCGAGCGGAGAAAAAGGAGCCGGCAGGTATGGAGAACAACCCGCAAACCACATCACTTCGCGACGCACAGGCCGGGGAGGGACTTACTGTCCGCCGCTTCTTCACCACCCCCGGTGAGCGTCCGTACGACGCGGTCGAGTGGGAGTTGCGGGACGCGCGCATCGGTCATGGAGACAAGGTCTCCTTCGAGCAGCGCGACGTTGAGTTCCCGAAGAGCTGGTCTCAGAACGCGACGAACATCGTGGCCCAGAAGTACTTCCGTGGCCAGCTCGGCTCGCCCGTTCGCGAGCGCTCGGTCAAGCAGATGATCAGCCGTGTCGCAGGGACCATCGCCGCGTGGGGACGCGAGCGCGGCTACTTCGCAAGCGAGGAGGACGGCGAGGCGTTCGAGGCGGAGCTGACGCACATCCTGCTGCACCAGATGGCGGCGTTCAACTCGCCGGTCTGGTTCAACTGCGGATGGCATCCCGTCGACAGCCCCAAGAACCAGATGAGCGCCTGCTTCATCCTCTCCGTCGAGGACGAGATGGAGTCGATCCTCGAATGGAACACCAAGGAGGGGATCATCTTCCGAGGCGGTTCCGGATCGGGGATCAACCTCTCGAAGATCCGCGGCTCGATGGAGCCACTCAGCCGTGGCGGCACGGCATCGGGGCCGGTCTCGTTCATGCGCGGAGCGGATGCATGGGCGGGCTCGATCAAGTCCGGGGGCGGCACCCGCCGCGCCGCAAAGATGGTCGTGCTCGACGTGGACCACCCGGACATCCGGGAGTTCATCTGGTGCAAGGCCAAGGAGGAGGACAAGGCCGCCTCGCTACGTGACGCCGGGTTTGACATGTCCATCGACGGCGACGGCTTTCACTCGATCCAGTACCAGAACGCCAACAACTCGGTCCGCGTCACCGACGAGTTCATGCGCGCCGTCGAGAACGACGAGGACTGGCGCCTGATCGCGCGAACGACCGGCGAGCCGATCGGAGAGCCGATCCCGGCCCGCCAGCTGATGAAGGAGATCGCGGAGGCTGCCTGGCGCTGTGCGGATCCGGGAGTTCAGTACGACACGACGATCAACCAGTGGCACACGTGCCCGGTGTCCGGGCGGATTAATGCGTCGAACCCGTGCTGCTTCGTGGGTGAGACCGTCGTCAGGACCACGATGGGGGATTGGACGTTTGACGAGCTTCATGCGATGTGGACCGATGGCACGCAGCTCCCGATCGTTGAGGCCATCGATACGACGACGGGAGATCGCGTCACGCGCGACATCATGCGAGTGTGGGTTGCGGGAACCGCGACCAGGTTGACGAGGGTCGAGCTAGAAGATGGCAGCGTTTTCCACTGCACTCCAGAGCATCGGTTTCTCACCAGTGCGGGAGATTGGATTGCGGCGGAGGAACTCGCCACGGGTGCACACCTCCGCGCGACGCACGACGCGTCGGCTGTCGACAGCTCATACGCAGTTCGAGCCCTCACCACGCTGGCTGTGCGCAGCGTTGTAACTGAGGATCTTCTTGAACCTGTTCCAGTGTTCGACCTGGAAGTCGAAGGCGTCCACAACTTTGTACTGGCTGCGTCTGCTGAGGGGTTCGGCGTCGTTGCACACAACAGCGAGTACATGCACGTCGACGATTCCGCGTGCAACCTCGCGTCGCTGAACCTCATGAAGTTCCGTCGAGCCGACGGCACGTTCGACGTCGAGTCGTTCGAACACGCAGTCGACATCATGTTCCTAGCTCAGGAGATCATCGTCACACCGTCGAGCTATCCGACGGAGCAAATCGGCCGCAACGCGCGTGCGTTCCGTCAGCTGGGACTTGGCTACGCGAACCTCGGCGCCTACCTGATGGCAAACGGCATGCCGTACGACTCAGATGCCGGCCGCGCGACCGCTGCGGCGATCACCGCGCTGATGACGGGGCGTGGATACTTCCAGTCGGCGCGAGTGGCCGCCGCGATTGGTCCTTACGAGCGCTACGCCGAGAACCGTGAGCCGCACAATGCGGTGATGCGCATGCATCGCGACGCCGCGTATGTCATCCCCGACTCGGCATGTGGCGACACGGCGCTTCTGGAGGCGGCTCGCTCGACGTGGGATGACGCCGTCGCCGCAGGCGAGACGCACGGCTACCGGAACGCACAGGCCACCGTGCTGGCGCCGACGGGCACGATCTCGTTCCTCATGGACTGCGACACCACTGGCGTCGAGCCCGACTTCTCACTGGTGAAGTTCAAGGAGCTGGTCGGCGGCGGGCAGATGACGATCGTCAATCGCACCGTGCCACTCGCGCTCCAGACGCTCGGCTACAGCGACGAGCAGATCGAGCAGATCGTCGCGTATATCAACGACCACGGCACGATTATCGGCGCGCCTGACCTCAAAGAAGAGGACCTACCCGTCTTCGATGTTGCAGTCGGCGAGCGAGCGATCTCTTACATAGGTCACATCAAGATGATGGGAGCCGTCCAGCCATTCACGAGCGGCGCGATTTCGAAGACAATCAACCTGCCCGAGTCGGCAACGGTCGAGGACATCGCCGACGCCTACCTCCAGGCATGGCACCTGGGGATCAAGGCGCTCGCGATCTACCGCGACGGCTCCAAGACGGCACAGGCGCTTCGCACCGACGCGCAGAAGGACGCCCCCGCACCGGCGCCGAGCGAGGCCGACATCGACAAGGCGATCGCCGAGGCGCTCGCGAAGGCTCCGCCGAAGCGCCGGCGGATGCCACGTGAGCGCCAGTCGATCACGCACAAGTTCTCGATCGGCGGCCACGAGGGCTACATCACCGCGGGCATGTACGAGGACGGGACCGTGGGCGAGATCTTCCTCACCGACATCGGCAAGGAGGGGTCGACGCTGCGCGGGATGATGAACGCATTCGCGACCGCAATCTCGATCTCGCTCCAGTACGGCGTGCCGCTCGAGACGCTCGTGCAAAAGTTCAGCTACATGCGCTTCGAGCCGGAGGGGATGACCTCCAACCCGGAGATCCCGTTCGCGAAGTCGATGCCCGACTACATCATGCGCTGGCTGGCGTCGCGCTTCCTCGACGTCGATCTCCAGGAGGAGCTCGGGATCCTCACCCCGGCGGTTCGGGCACGCAAGGCCGCGCAGGACGCGGCGACTTCGCAGGCGGGCGATACGGCCGGGCCGGCGACGCCGGCGGAGGAATCGAAAACCGAGGGCAACGGCAACGGCTCGGGCTCCCCGGCTTCGCCGGCTTCGCCGGCTCCGCCGACTCCGGCGACCTCCGCGCTGACCGACGAGCCTCCGGTGGTTCCCGCTGTGCGGGCGGGTCTAGATCTCGGTCCGGCCTGCCAGCAGTGCGGAGGCATGATGCAGCGCACCGGCAGCTGCTACACGTGCTCGAGCTGCGGGTTCAACACCGGCTGCGGATAGACGGTACATAGTTCTAGACGGTCATTCCACTGCCCCAGCTTGGGTCACGGAATGCCGAAGGGGGGTCATCGGGATGTCCGGAAGCCCCGCCAGGGATGACGGGGCGTCGTTGTGCTGGCGCCCCGGTTAGAGGTCACTGACCGATGGAGCTCACGCAGAACGCAAAGCCAAACCTCATGCTCGCTCCTGGGCGAACCCGATAGCGCGCAGCGGGGGCGCACGCCAGATCGGACGATCGCTACCTCGCCGCCAAAGCAGGCGCGCGCCATGACACTACCGCCGGCGTGTCCTGCCAGCGCAAAGCGCCCGTGCGATCAGGCGTGGCGCTGCGTGCAATAGGAGAAGTCCGGAGGAGCAGCGCACCGCCCGGATTCCGCGCATTGCGGGGAGCGTTTCCCGCGAACTCGAGCTGACGCTCAAGGAGTTCGAACCCGGTGACGGCGCCCGTGTCCGCCGCCTCACGGGAAGCCAGGAACGCCAAAGAACGTCGCCGATTGACCGCCCCGCCGCGTCAGCCAGGTGAGGTCTCATTCCATTCTGAGTCGTCGGATTGCTGTGCCTCGAGGTCATCGGCGTGGGGAAGTTCACGATCTGACGCCGTTCTGCCTCCTCAACCGCCCGTGGTTTTCCGGCCCCGCGTACGGGTAACTACCGCTGGCCTCCGGCGCCGCCAACGCCATCGTGTGAGCATGGAGAAGCGATGGCGCACTCATGCCGCGGATGTGCGCCGGCATGCGGGGTCCTCGCCGAGACGGTGGGCTCCAAGCCGCATTCCCCGCGCACGTGATCTGGCGCGCATTGAGCCCGAGACGGCTGCGCCGATGGCTGGCCGATGGCTGGCGCTTGCGGTCCTTTGCGTGCCGCTGCTGATCACCTCGCTGGACAACACCGTCCTGAACGTGGCGCTGCCGACGCTGGTGCGAAAGCTGCATGCCACCGACACCGAGCTGCAATGGATCGTCGACGCCTACGTGCTCGTGTTCGGCGGGCTGATGCTGGTGTCGGGGAGCCTGGCCGACCGCGTCGGGCGCAAGCGAACGTTCGTCACTGGACTGGCCGTGTTCGCGGTGTGCTCGACGTGGGCTGCCTTCTCCGGCTCGGCCAGCATGCTGATCGCAGCCCGCGCGACCATGGGCATCGGTGCGGCGCTGATCATGCCGGCGACCCTCGCGATCATCACGAACACGTTCACCGATCCGGGTGAGCGGCAGCGCGCACTTGGGATCTGGGCGGGGACCACCGGAGCCGGTGTGGCGCTTGGCCCGATCGTTGGCGGACTTCTGCTCGCGCACTTCGCCTGGGGTTCGGTGTTCTTGATCAACGTGCCAATCGCATTGCTCGGGCTGGTCCTTGCGATCCCGCTGGTGCCGAATTCGCTTGACCCGAACGCGCAACGACCCGACCTGGGTGGATCGCTGCTATCAATCGCCGGGCTAGGGCTGGTGTTGTGGGCGCTCATCGACGCGCCGGTGCACGGCTGGACCTCGCCCACCGTGATCGGAGCCGGCACCGCCGGCCTTGTCATCCTGGCCGCTTTCGTGGCGTGGGAAGCACGTAGTTCCCATTCGATGCTCAACCTCGACTTCTTCCGCCGGCGGAGCTTCTCCGCCGCGGTCACCTGCGTTGGGATGCAGATGTTCGGGCTGATGGGAGCCCTGTTCGTGCTGACCCAGTTCCTGCAGTTCCAGCTGGGCTACAGCGCCCTGCAAGCCGGTGTCCGCATGCTTCCAGCGGCCGGTGGGATCGCGGTAATCGCTCCCCTCTCGCCAGTGCTGGTCCGCAGACTGGGGACCAAGTTCACAGTCGCACTGGGCCTGCTGATGGTGACGGGCGGCCTCTGGCAGATCTCCGGTGCCTCAGTCACCACGACCTACACGGGCCAGCTGGTCGGAGAGATCATGCTCGGCCTCGGCGCAGGGATGGTGTTCCCTGCGGCCCTCGGCTCGCTGATGGGGACCCTGCCCCTCGAGCACACCGGGGTCGGCTCGGCCACGAACGGCACTTTCGTACAGGTGGGCGGTGCGCTCGGGGTAGCAATCGTCGGTAGCGCCCTCTCAACGCGTTATCAGCACCGGATGACTGACGCCCTGGCAGGGCGACACGTCCCCCACCCGATACACGAGACGATCCTCGGGTCCCTCGGCGCCGCACTTGGCATCGCCGAGCACGTGGGCGGCATCGCCGGTGCGCTGCTCGCGCAAGCCGCCCGCTCAGCGTTCATGAGCGGGATGGACCTCGGGCTGCAGATCGCAGCGGGGGTCGCGCTTGCCGGAGTCCTGGTCGCACTGCTCGCGCTCCCGGTCAGGGCGACCCGCGGCGATAAATGATGCGCCTGAACCAAGCTTCTGAAGGCCTCGACGCCCCAATTGCGCTCGCCAGCGCTGGTGGTCTCGTCTCGCCAAACGCGGGTGTCGGCGCGCAGCGCTCGGGTCTGGGCGGCGATCCCATGGCCAGCAGCGGCTCCGATCGGATCCGATCGACGATTGCAGCGTCGCCTAAGCAGTCGTGAGCGCCGAACTCTCTGAGCGCGTGGATCCCGTTGAAGGCATGCGTCTGGATACGGACTTGGCCTTTCACGAAGCTGCTTGCCGGTTGAAATCGAGCGCCGACGTCGACCTGGACGACGTTCGGCATCGCCTGGGGCTTATGTCATGCGATCTGAACGATCGGACGATATCTCTCCAAGCCGCCGGCCCGCGTGGATCCGCGCCGTTACGCCGGCGCCCAGGAGTAAGCCGATGGCCGCGAGGTAGCACGTGAACAGCACCCCCGCGAGCATCAGGAAGAGCTTGACGGGGGTGTGTCCGGCAACGAAGCGCAGGTAGTAACCAGCCGCGGTCGGAGTCACCATGAGGATCACCGCACCGACCACGCCGCCGGCCAAGGCTGCGCGAACGCTCACCTTCCCGCCGGCCAAAGACCAGTAGACACCGCCGCAGATGAGCAGGGTTATCGACAGTGATACCAAGGGCACGGCAAGGCGACTCAGAAGCGGGTCAATTTCGAGACGCCGTACGATCCCGGTCCCGGCCGATGCAACGATCACCATCAACACGATCAGGATCGTCAGCGCCGCGGCGATGCCGAGATTTCGGAGCTTGCCAACCACGATCCCCGCGCCTGGGATACCGAGCATCCGCGACAGGCACCGAGCCAGCACCCCGACTGCTCCGGAGCAGGTCCAGAACATGGCCGCGATCGAACCGATGATCAGCAACGGCGAGTCGCGCTTGGTGCGCAGGATCAACTCCACGATCTGATCGTGAACGTCCTTGGGCAGAACGTGGGATACCCGTTCCAACAGCGCCTGAGCCTGGGAATAGTCGCCGAGCACGACGGCCGCCAGCGCCGTGAGGCCGAGCGCCAGCGGCACCAGCGAGGAGAGCAGAAACCACGCCAGCGCGGGAGCGTCGTCGCCCAGCCCCGACTCCCAGTAGAGGCCAACGAGCTCACCGAGCACACGTCGCCCGGGAGATTGTGTGCCCGCTGTCACGACGCACCCTGACCAACCCGCGCTGTGCGCGCGATCATCGATCTTGGTATCGGCGCTAGACGCCTGACGCGAACTCTCGGTGGGTAGTAGAGACGATCTCGCGCCCGAGCGGAGTGAGCGAGATCGGAATCAGCTTGAAGTTCGCCAGCCCGAGCGGGATCCCAATGATCGTGACACACAGCGCAATGCCCGTGATGAGATGCGCAAGCGCCAGCTCCCAGCCGAACAGGATGATCCACACGATATTGCCGATCGTCGAGCCTGCGCCTGCATGCGGCCGGCGTACGATCGTGCGACCGAACGGCCACAGCGCGAAAGCCGCGATTCTGAACGCAGCGAACCCGAACGGGATCGTGATGATCAGGATGAAGGCCACGATCCCGGCAAGCGCGTACGCGAGCGCCAACCAGAATCCCGCCAGAACGAGCCAGATCAGATTCAGGATGAAACGCACGGCGCACCCCTTGTGATCGCGACCGCAGTTACTCGAAAGACTACGCCGCAGTCCTGATGCCCGCGAACGCGCCCGGCGACATGCCATCTTTCGCCTTCGGAGCCAATCCTCTTCTCGCCTCGTCGGACGCTCCGAGTCAACGGATTCCACGCGTCCAGGAAGCTCGGCGGCGCGACATCAGCGGTGGATCAGCCTTTGCCTCTGCTTAGGCATCGCCCGGCGAGCCGTGGGTCGCCTCGACTTCGTCCGGAGCTCGCGACGCGTGGGTGTCAGGGGTGGGCGTCGCCGACGGGTCCCCGTGGCGATAGAACTGGGCCTTGGAGGGAGCCAGTGGAGAGTTGCCGCGGATGAGGTCAGCGGCCTTCTCGGCCAGCATCACCACCGGGGCGTAGATGTTTCCGTTCGTAACGTAGGGCATCGCGGAGGCGTCCACGACGCGCAACCGCTCGACGCCGTGGACGCTCATGCTCTGAGGGTCGAGGACGGCGTCCGGCCCAGTGCCCATCTTGCACGTGCAGGACGGGTGCAGCGCAGTTTCGCCGTCCTTGGCTACCCAGTCGAGAATCTGCTCGTCGGTTTCGACGGACGGGCCGGGAGAGATCTCACCGTCGTTGAAGGGGTCAAACGCCTGCTGGGTGAGGATCTTGCGCGCGCAGCGGACGGCCTCGACCCACTCGCGCCGATCCTGTTCAGTGGACAAATAATTGAAGCGAAGCGCCGGATGCGCTCGCGGGTCGGTGGAGACCACCTTGACCGAGCCGCGCGCATCGGAGTACATCGGACCGACGTGCACCTGGTAGCCGTGGCCCTGGGGCGCCGAGCCGTCGTAGCGGATCGCGACGGGCAGGAAGTGGAACATCAGATTCGGGTAGGCAACCTCGTCGTTGCTGCGAATGAAGCCACCGGATTCGAAGTGGTTGGTCGCGCCCGGGCCGCTGCGAAACAGAAGCCATTGCAAGGCGACGCTCGGCCTATTGCGCCACTTCAGGGCAGGCGCCACGGAAACCGGCAGCTTCGACGCGAACTGCACATACACCTCGAGGTGGTCCTGCAGGTTCTCACCGACTCCGGGAAGGTCGTGCACAACGTTGACGCCTAGCCCGCCAAGTTCGCGCGCGTTGCCCACGCCTGACAACTGCAGCAGCTGCGGAGAGTTGATCGCGCCGCCGCACAGGATCACCTCGCCCGCCGACACCGTCCGGGTCTTGCCTCGCTCGACCACCTCGACGCCCGCGGCCCGGTTGCCTTCGAACAGGACGCGGTTGACGAAGGCGCGGCAGCGAACCTCCAGGTTGGGGCGGCTGCGCACCGGGTGCAGGTAGGCGCGGGCGGCGCTGAGGCGATGCCCGCGGAAGATCGTTCGGTCAAAGGCCGCGAAGCCCTCCTGGCGATAGCCGTTGACGTCGTCGGTGAGCGGGTAGCCGGCCTGCTGCACGGCCTTGAAGAACGCCTGGCAGAGCGGGTTTGTCGCGGGGCCGCGCTCGAGCTTGAGCGGACCGTCGCTTCCCCGCCACTCGTCGGCGCCCGCCAGACAGGTCTCCATTCGCTTGAAGTAGGGCAGGCAGTGTGCGTAGTCCCAGCTGCCCATGCCTGGGTCGGCGCCCCAGCGTTCGCAGTCAAGCGGGTTGCCCCGCTGAAAGATCATTCCGTTGATGCTGCTCGAACCGCCAAGCACCTTGCCTCGCGCGTGGTAGACACGCCGGCCGTGCATGTAGGGCTCAGGCTCGGACTCATACCTCCAGTCGTAGAAGCGGTTGCCGATCGGGAAGGACAACGCCGCGGGCATGTGGATGTAGACGTCCCAGGGGTAGTCAGGGCGCCCGGCCTCGAGCACGAGCACACGCGTCGAGGGGTCCTCGCTGAGCCGGTTGGCCAGGACGCAGCCCGCCGAACCGCCGCCAACGATGACTATCTCGTAGCTCACCCGCTGCACTCACGACAATTCTCTGACATCCCGTCGCTCGCGCCCTCCGTGAGAGGGCGCTGATCAGCAGCGGATAAATACGCGTCGCCCCAGCAACGGATCATCTCCGCGGCCGAGGGCCGTGCGGCGGTCATGAGCTCGAGACCACGGACACCTGGCGCTTGCTCTCGCCTGCGATCATCCGACAGGAGTGCCGCGGCCAGACGCAAGCTAACAACGGAAGGCACTCGTCACGCACGAGAGGCAGGCCCTCGGACGGTGGTCCACCAACACGTGACTGCAAAGGCCTGGACGCGCTCGGAATTGAGCCCACGCGATCGCCAGCGACCGACTCTCAGCTGCGGACCTCTCGCTGGTAGCCCGAAACTGACCGCGTGACGCCACTTCTAGCCGGTGCCGAGCACCCGAGATTCGAGCCACTCGTTGCGGAACGCCCCGCGGGGGTCGAGCCGATCCAGCAGCCTGGCGAAATCGCCCAGCCGTTCGTAGGCCGATCCGATCGTCGTAGCGTCAGCGAGGAACAGCTTGCCCCAGTGCGGCCGTTGCTCGAACGGGGCGAGTATTCGTTCAAGCTCTACGAGCGCGCGCGTGACCCGTTCTTGGTCGGGCTTCCAGGTGAAGTGGATCGCGACGGTGTCCTGCCCGTATTGAGGACTCATCCATAGCGTGTCGGCCGCGATCGTGCGGATCTCGCTCACTTGGACTAGCGGCCGGATCGTCGAGCCGATCCGCAGGACCGCCCCGATCGCCGACACCGCATGCCGTCTGGGGAGGATGTACTCAGATTGGATCTCGGCGCCGCTACTTGGCGTAAAACCCAGCCGAAAATGGGGCAGGCGCTCGGACCACGGGCCAGGCACCCCGAGCTGTGTCGTGCAATTCACCGGGTCGAGGCCCATGATCGGGTGGACCTGCTTGGTCGCGGCGGTAGCGCCGAAGAACCCGTCGGCGGCCTCTTGTGACTCCTCCGTGACACGGCTCTTGACCCACACCTGGGTGACCGTCTCGCCCCACCGTGTGAACACGCTGACGCTGTAGCCGCTTGAGGTAATCGCATCGAAGTGCTCGAGCAGCTTCTCCCATCGGAGGCCTTCGAACACTCGCTGGCGCATCTGGTAGGCGCGCTCAAGATCCAACGTGATGCGCGCTACCGCTCCGACTGCACCGAGACCAACGACCAGGCCGTCGAAATCAGAATCTCTCCGCGCCACGGTCAGGACGTTGCCGTCGGAGGTGACGATTTCGAGTCCGGCGACCGCAGTCGCAAGGTTGCCGTTGTGATCGCCCGAACCATGCGTGGCCGTGGAGACAGCGCCGGCAACCGAGATGTGTGGCAGCGACGCCAGGTTGGCGAGCGCCAAGCGCTCGCGCCTGAGCTCCCGGACGAGCTCGCCGTAACGCACGGCGCCGCTGCACGAGACGGTAAGAGCGTCCCGATCCACCACCACGTCGCGCGCCATGCGGTCAAGGGTCACCAACTCCACGGAGTCCGCGATGTCCGTGAACGAATGACGCGAGCCGAGGACACGGACACGAGGCAACGTGCAAACGATCTCCTGCAGCTGCTCGAGCGTCGACGGGGCGTGAATCGCATGCGCCCGGTAGGTGTAGTTGCCTGCCCAGTTGGTCCGTGCCACCGCTGCACCGTAGCCGAGGTCCACCACGATCATGCGGTCGGGCGCGAGGCCGGACGGCGCCAACCAAACCGGTGTGAGCAGCATCGGGCAACTGGTGCGCACAGCAACCCGACGGTCGAGCCAACCTATGCCTTGAGCTGCGGCCGGACCAGCGATCCGCCCGAAGTTCGCCGAGCCCAGGCAGGTGCTCTGCCCCCCCGGGGCGGCGACGCTAGCCGCTTGGCCAGGAGCCGCGACCGTTGCGGCTGCAAGCGTTCCAGCCGCCGCGATCAGACTCCGTCTGGTAACTCAGTTCTCAGACATTGGATCTTCAGGCCAGCTCTTCGCGTTGGCCGACCCAGCGCGACACGGTGGGCCACAGCGCACGGACCGAACTGTCTCGAATGGCGTAGAGCCCACCGAAATAGTCCTGGCCCTCCATCACCTGTTGTGCGGTTTCGACCACGTAGTCACCGAGGTGGAGCTGCCCGGGACGGGCGAGGATCAGACCTGACGCGTT
>Ga0187814_10000298_pt1 | contig 15457 bp, 14 predicted proteins | sample NC_S_4_FD_132450 | JGI IMG/M metagenome (GOLD analysis project Ga0187814, IMG submission 132450) | Wetland sediment microbial communities from Neuse River Estuary, North Carolina, USA - ASW-S_4 | ecosystem: Environmental > Aquatic > Freshwater > Wetlands > Sediment | place: USA: North Carolina... | reverse complement strand
CTGACCGGTACCGCCAGCGTCATCAGCGACGCCGCCGAGCTCGACCGGGCCAGGTCACTGGGCATCGAGCCGTGGGCAGGCGGGGACCGCGACAGCTACGTGCGGCTCGTCGTGTCCCAGGTCACCGGCCGGGCGATCCGCGTCGCTGGCTAGCCGGGCCATGCCTCGCGGCGGCCGACGGCAACCTACCTCAGGCCGGTCCAGGTCGGGTCGTTCGTCCCTGTCGGCACCCGAGACTTTTGGTAATGCTGCAGGCGGGTCTGTTGGTAATGCTGCAGGCGGGCGCGTTGGTGATGCTGCAGGCAGGAGGCGGGTGATGACGATGAGCGCGGAGACTAGCCAGCGGTCCGAGGCACCGTGCGACCGAGACCGGCAGCAGGTAGAGCCGGTGCTTGACCATGGCGGCCTGCTCGCAGCCGGCCCTGCTGCACGAACCGGGCCGGCCGGAAAGGGCCAGGCTGCGCTGACACCTGACGAGGTCGCGAGCGTCATCTCGGTCGCAGCTCGCGCCCCGTCGCTGCATAATTCGCAGCCGTGGAAATTCCGCCCTAGCCGGGCCGGTATCGACCTGCTGGCGGACCCGGACCGAATGCTGCGCGCGCTCGATCCGGCCGGACGGGAGCTGGTCATCAGCTGCGGCGCAGCCCTGTTTGGGCTGCGGCTTGGCCTGCGCAAGCTGGGGCGGCTGCCGGTCATCGAACTGCAGCCGCAGCCGGAGGAGCCGTGGCTGCTCGCACGCGTCGGGGCCCAGGGCCACGCGGCGCCGACGCGCGCGGAAGCCGACATGATCGCGGCGGTGCCGCACCGGCACACGCACCGCGGCCCGTTCACGCCCGGCGAGGTGCCGACCCGGTTGCTGGCCACCCTGGCGACCGATGCTCTCGCTGAGGGATGCACGCTACTGCTCATCAGCGATCAGGCGGTGGTCGCCCGCCTAGACGGCCTAGTACGCCGGGCTGCGGCGGAGCAACGAGGCAACGCGGAGATCACCGCCGAGCTAGATCGCTGGGTTCGCCCGGTCGGCAGCGAGGCCAGAGACGGCGTGCCAGCCTGGGCCAGGCTCGCCGCGACGGCCGGGCCGGAGCAGCACGGGGTTACCACCGCCGACGCTGGGGAACTGGCGCCACGCGACTTCGGCGTGCCGGGGACGGAGGACGAGGGTGGTGCGCCGCCGTCGGCAACCATGGTGCTGCTGACGCCGGAAGACACCGCGGCCGACTGGCTGCGGGCCGGACAGGCGCTGGATCGCGTGCTGCTGCGCGCAGCGGCGAGATGGGTCTTCGCCCGGCTGCAGACACAGCCGCTGGAGTCGCCCAGATACCGGCGGCAGGTCCGGGCTCTGCTCGGCCACGACGGTTACCCGCAGATGCTGCTGCAATTCGGCCGGGCGAACACCGCTGCGGCGACCCCGCGTCGGCCGCACACCCACTTGCTCGGCTAGCTACCTGGCGGTGGCCTGGCGATGCGTGGCGGCGGCTGCTCAGTCAGCCGGAACGCCGGCTGAATGGTCGATGATGTCCACGATGCCGTCAATATCCCAGGCCAGATCCATCACCTCGGCTATCCGCCCGCGCGGCGGTGCGGCGGAGCCTGGCTGCCCGGTGAGGGTCACTACGCCCCCTTTGACTGTCGCCGTCATCTTGACGTCTTCGTCGGCGACGACCTCCTCAATCAGCTCGCGCACCTGCCGGGCGATCTCCTCGTCCTGGACGAGATAGACGTTGAGCAGATCGCGGCGGTTTACCACGCCCATGAGCTTGCCGTCGGAGTCGACCACCGGCAGCCGCCGCACGTGGTGCAGATTCATCACATCAGCGGCCGCGGCGATGGTCGCGTCCGGATAGATGGTCACCGCGGGCGACGTCATCAGCTGCTCGGCGCTCAGCCGAAGGAACCGATCGCGGTCAGTGCCGTAGCGGCGCGCGCCGGTCCAGGCTCGGCGCGTGTAGACGTGCTTGTCCCTGGCCCGCAGCAGGTCGCCCTCGGTCACCATGCCGGCGACGTGTCTGCTGGGCAGCACCACCGGAACGCCGCTGATCCGGTGCTCCACCAGAATCGAGGCGATGTCCTTAAATGGCGTGTTCCGGTCGACCGTCACTACCTTGGTGGCCATCACGTCTCGAACCCGGCAGTGCAGCCGACCATGGTGGTGATGCGGCTCATGCCGGGACTCGGGACCGTGCGCCGCGGACTCGTCGCCCAGCTCGCTGGCGACCTGGGCGACCGCCCGCCGGACCTCGCCTCGGGCAGTCCGCCCGCTGAGCGAGTCATAGTACGCCGCGCCGAGGTGGCGCAGCATCGCGTCCAAGTGCATTTCCCGGCGGCTCATCGTCGTCTCCTTCCGCGCCTTTCATCGTCACGTCATCGTCACGCTTCATGCTCGCCGCTAGCCGCCCGAACCTCTCGCCTGCACCACGTCGGCCGCCAGCGCAAAGCGGTCGTCATCGCGCTGCGTCGGCTCGCTGGCAGGATCGGGTTGCGGGCGGAGGTCGAGCGGGAAGTTCGCCGCACTCACCACCACGACGGGGCACCGCGCGAGGCTCAGGCAGGTCCGGACGACCGGGCCGATCGAGCGCAAGCTCGTGAGTGGAGCCGTCGACCCGAGGACGAGCAGGTCGGCTTCCGCGGACTCGGCCACGAGCACTCGCTCGGCCGCGCCCTCCATCACCTCGGCCGTCGTGTTTGCCAGCGGGCCTGGCCCGAGCACGGTCCGCAGGGTATCGGCGAGAGTTCTCCTGGCTCGCTCGTGTGCCTGCGGCGCATCGGCGCCGCCAACGGCGCGCGCGTAGCTGGCGCGTTGCTCAGGCGCCCAGATCAGGACGGCCCGGAGCAGCCCCTGCTGGCGCTCGGCCTCGTAGGCCGCCCAGCGCAGCGCCGCCAACGAGGCACGCGAACCGCTAACTCCGACGAGGATCGTGGGCCTCTTCTGGGTATTCATGACGACCTCCTGCCGTCATAGGCCCGTTCCGCCGCACCGAATGCCGGATCATGGCCAAGCCGCGTCACGTCCGGCGTCGGCTACGACGAATGCTACGGCTCGATCTTGACTTCGATCTTGCCGCCGTGCTCATGCTCTGGCTTCATGGCGATCCGCACGGTCAGCATGCCCGCCTCGAGCGCAATCGTCAGGCCGTGTGCCTGGTCCGCGCCCGGGATCGCTAGCCGGACGACGTAGCTTTCTCCGTCGGCGTAGTGCTCGACTGGAACCGACGGCAGCTGCGTGGCCAGCGGGTGCAGGGTCGACAGCGGAGAGCCTGCCCAGTCGGTCGTACCGCTGGCCCGTGTCGCCGTGGTTGTCATCTCAAACCTCCTACCTATCTCTTTCAGTCAAGTCAGGGCTGGCAGCGGCGGGTAGGGACCAAGGTCGCTTTGCGGCCGAGTATGTGGACCCAGCGCGGATCTAGCCCGCGCCGTGCCGCCAGCTACTGGCCATGACGATGGCCCGCGCCTGCCGGGCGATCTCCACGTCTTCTCGTGCGGTAATGACCAGGACGCGCACCGGGCCGGCCCCGCTGACGTCGGCGTCTGAAGTCTGGCCGTTGCGCTTCGGATCGAGGCTCACGCCGAGGAACTCCAGGCCGGCCGCGGCCGCGGCGCGTATTCGCGGGCTGTGCTCGCCTACTCCGCCGGTGAACACCAGCACATCGAGACCGTTCATGGCCGCCGCCATCGCCGCTATCTCGCGGCGCAGCCGGTGCAGGTAGACGCCCACGGCGAGGCCAGCGGACCGGCTGCCGGCATCCGCGGCACGCAGCACTTCGCGCATGTCACCGGACTGAATCCCGCTGATCCCGGCCAAGCCGGCCGAGTGCTCCAGCCCGTCGGCCACCTCGTCCAGGCCAAGTCCGGCGGACTGGAGCAGCCACATGATCAGGCCGGGATCGACGCTGCCGCTCCTGGTGGCCATCACCAGACCCTCGAGCGGCGTGAATCCCATCGTGGTGTCGACACAGCGCCCGCGAAGGACGGCGGCCAGTGACGCGCCCGCGCCCAGGTGGCACGTGACGATGCGCAGCTCAGTAGCGTCACGCCGGAGCAGGTCCGCGGCTTGGCGGGCCGCGTAGCCGTGGGACAGCCCGTGAAAGCCGTACCGGCGCAGATCGTAGCGCCGGGTCCAGGAATCCGGCAGGGCGTACCGAACCGCGTCGGCCGGCATGCCAGCGTGGAATGCCGTGTCGAAGCAGGCGACACCAGGCACGGCGGGCAGGGCGCGGCGAGCCGCCTCGATGCCCGCCAGCGCCCGCGGTTGATGCAGCGGCGCCAGGCTCGTCAGGCTCGCGATCGCCGCGACGACGGTGTCATCGATGAGCACGGCGTGGCTGAACCTGGTACCGCCGTGCACAACGCGGTGACCGACCACGGCCGCGTTGCCCGACGCGGTGAGGAAGTCGGACAGCTCGCGATGGTCAGCGCTGCCATCCCAGGGATCCAGGTCGAGCGAGCGCTCGACGGTGTAGTCAGCGCCGAGCACCCGAACCTTCAGGGTGCTGGACCCGGCGTTCATGACGACGACGGGGCCGGCGGGGCGGCCGGCACTCGTCACGGGCTTGGCTGCGGCCTAGGCTGCGGCGGCGCCTGGGCCGCTGAGTCTGGCTGCGGCCAGTGCCAGTTGCTGACCTCGGGGAGATCCTCGCCGTGTTCCCTGGTCCAGGCCCGGTGTCTGGCCCTGGTGTCCACCATCTTCTGCCGTAGCTCCCCGGCCCGGCTGACCAGTCCGGGTACGCGGTCGATCACGTCCATGACCAGGTGGAACCTGTCCATGTCGTTCATCACGACCATGTCGAAGGGCGTGGTGGTGGTGCCTTCCTCCTTGTAGCCGCGCACGTGGATGTCGTGGTGGGCGTCCCGCCGGTAGGTCAGCCGGTGTATCAGCCAGGGGTAGCCGTGGTAGGCGAAGACGATCGGCCGTCCGGGCGGGAACAGCGCGTTGAACTCGGCGTCGCTCATCCCGTGCGGATGCTCGGTGTCGGGCTGCAGCCGCATCAGGTCGACCACGTTGACAACCCGGACCCGCAGGTCCGGCAGCTCACGGCGGAGTATGTCGGTCGCGGCGAGTACCTCGAGCGTCGGCACGTCGCCAGCGCAGCCAAGGACGACGTCCGGCTCGGCCCCGCCGTCGCTGCTTGCCCAGTCCCAGATGCCCGCGCCACGAGTGCAGTGCAGGATGGCCGCGTCCATATCCAGCCAGTCCGGGTTCGGCTGTTTGCCAGCCACGATGACGTTGACATAGTCCCGGCTGCGCAGGCAGTGATCCATCACCGACAGCAGCGTGTTCGCGTCCGGCGGCAGGTAGACGCGGATGACTTCGGCCTTCTTGTTCACCACGTGGTCGATGAAGCCCGGGTCCTGGTGGCTGAACCCATTGTGGTCCTGTCGCCACACGTGCGAGGTGAGCAGGATGTTGAGCGACGCGACCGGGCGTCGCCAGGCTAGGTGCCTGCTTACCTTCAGCCACTTGGCGTGCTGGTTGAACATCGAGTCCACGATGTGAATGAAGGCCTCATAGCACGAGAACAGGCCATGCCGCCCGGTCAGCAGGTAGCCCTCGAGCCAGCCCTGGCAGGTGTGCTCGGACAGGATCTCCATCACCCGGCCGTCGGGCGCGAGGTTGACATCGACCGGGAGAGTGGCCTCTTCCCACGTCTTGCCGGTCACCTCCAGCACGGCGTTGAGCCGGTTGGACTCCGTCTCGTCCGGGCCAAACAGGCGGAAGTCCCGCGGCGTGGAGTTCAGGCGCATGACGTCGCGGAGCATTGATCCCAGCACCCGGGTTGGCTCGGACACGTGCCCGCCGGGCGCTGGCACCGGCACCGCGTAGGTGCGGAAGTCCGGCAGGGTCAGGTCGCGCAGCAAGAGGCCGCCGTTGGCGTGCGGTGTCGAGCCGAGCCGCAGGTCACCCGGCGGCACGAGGGCCAGTAGGTCCGCGTGCGGGCTACCGTCCGGCTCGAACAGCTCCTGCGGGCGGTAGGACCGCAGCCAGTCCTCAAGCTGCCGCAGATGCTGGATGTTTGTCCGTACCTCGGTGAGCGGCACCTGGTGGGCCCGCCAGGTCCCTTCCATCGGCAGCCCGTCTACCTCGACCGGTCCGGTCCAGCCCTTCGGCGTTCGCATGACGATCATCGGCCAGCGCACTCCCGGCTGCCCGCGGCCGGTCCGGGCGTCGTCCTGGATGCCACGGATCCGCGCGATCGCGGCGTCGAGCGCGGCCGCCATCTCTGCGTGGGGAACGAAGTCGTGCGTGCCGGTCACGTACGTCGGGTCGTAGCCATAGCCGCACAGCAACGCGTGCAGCTCGGCTTCGGGCAGCCGGGCCAGCACGGCCGGGTTGGCGATCTTGTACCCGTTCAGGTGCAGGATTGGCAGTACTGCGCCGTCGCTGGCGGGATTCAGGAACCGGTGCGAGTGCCAGCTGGCCGCGAGCGGCCCTGTCTCGGCCTCGCCGTCGCCGACCACGCAGGCCACGATCAGGTCCGGGTTGTCGAACGCTGCGCCGTGCGCGTGCGACAGCGAGTAGCCGAGTTCGCCGCCCTCGTGAATCGAACCGGGCGTCTCCGGCGCCACATGGCTGGGTACCCCGCCGGGGAAGGAGAACTGCCGGAAGAGGTGCCGCATGCCCGCCGCGTCCCGTGGCACGCTCGGGTAGACCTCGGTGTAGCTGCCTTCCAGCCAGGTATTCGCGAGCGCCGCCGGACCGCCGTGACCGGGGCCGATCACGATCATCATCGGCGTGCCGTGCACGCCGATGGCGCGGCTCAGGTGGGCCCAGATGAAGTTCAGGCCCGGCGTCGTACCCCAGTGACCGAGCAGCCGCGGCTTGATCTGCGCAGGCTGCAGCGGCTCGGTAAGCAGCGGGTTGTCCATCAGGTAGATCTGGCCCACCGACAGGTAGTTCGCGGCCCGCCAGTGGCGATCGAGCACTGCCGCCTGTTCGCCGGTCAGCGTGCCGTGCCCGGTCACCGCCGTCATGACTTGCTGCGCACGACGACAACCGGGCAGGTGGCCGTCGTCACGCAGTGGATGCTGACCGAGCCGAGCATCATGCCGTGGAATGCCCCGTGCCCCCGGTTGCCCACCACCAGCAGGTCCGCGCCCGCCGACTCGTTGACCAGCACCATGGCCGGGTGACCGTAGGCGACCTTGGTGTCGACATTGTCCGGCGTCGTGGTGCCGAACACCTGAGTGAGCGCCTGGTCGAGGGTCTCCTGCATCATCGCCCGAACCTCATCGGTGATGGCCTGCGGTGCGCGGCCGGCCGGCACCGGCCCGGCCGGCGGGTAGTGCCAGGCGTGCACGGCGCGGATCGTCGCTCCGGTAGCGGCTGCGTACCTGGCCGCCCATGCCAGCGCCTCGATCGACTCGGGCGAGCCGTCTACGCCGACGATGACGTGGGGCGGTTGCTCAGAACTGCTGTCCGTGGTCATGGAACTGCCTCACATTCGCTGTTCGACCTGGGGCCCATCCAACGGCGGCGCAGTGCCACCCGGCCAGGGTCTATCGTCCCGGCCAGCGCAGTCCATCCTCGCATCCGCTAGGTCGCGCCTGGCTACCTGGCTACTGCTGACCTGACCGGTCCCGGCGGCGCGGCCGCCCTGGCAGGACAGCCAGCGCCAGCAGGCCACCCGCGATGACGACTCCGGCGCCGGTAGCCAGGCCGAGGTCCATGCCGCTGACGAAAGCCGTCCTCGCGACGTGCGCGAGTTCCGCGCCCAGCGCGCCGCCGACGCGCGCGGCCAACTCAAGCGCGGCACCGACCGAGCCCTGGATGAGGTGCATGTACGCGGGCGGCACGTGATGCGGGGCCAGTGCCGCGCCCATCCGGTCGGAGTACCGGGTGGCGAGCAGGCTGCCGATCACCGCGACGCCGAGCGCGCCCCCCACCTGGAGCACGGCTCCGTTGGTCGCTGACCCGACGCCCGTGTGCTCAGTCGGCACCGATCCCATCACCGATGCGGTCGCGGCCGGGATGGCCAGCCCCGCGCCGATGCCGAGCATGACCATGCCTGCCAGGGTGTCGGAGTAGACGGGGGCGGCGGCCAGCGTGATCTGCCACAGGCCCGCGCCGACGATCAGGAGTCCGGCCGCGGCGGTCAGCTTCGTTCCGATGGTTCGCTGCAGCGCCGCCGACAGCGGCGCGACGACGGCAATCGCGCCCGCTGCAGGAAGTATCCGCACGCCGGCCTGCAGAGCTGTGTAACCCAGATCGAACTGCAGGAACTGCGTCAGCACGAACAGGGCGCCGAACAGGCCGAACGTGGCCAGCCCGATCGACGAGATGGCGGCGGAGAAGGCGCGATGCCGGAAGAACTCGAGGTTGAGCATCGGGTGCGAAGTAATCCGCTCCCACCAGGCAAACCCGGCAAGCACCGTCAGTCCGGTCGCGCCGGCGGCGATGACGAGAGCGGAGGACCAGCCGCGGACCGGTGCCTCGATGATCGCCCACACGAGTAGGCCGAGACCGGCGACTGACAGCAGCGCGCCAGCCAGATCGGGCGCCGCGGCGCGGGGATTCTTCGAATCCGGGACCAGCGGGAGCGCGAAAACCAGCCCGACGGCCGCAATCGGCACGTTGATGAGAAACACCGAGCCCCACCAGAAGTGCGCGAGCAGCAGGCCGCCGATAATCGGCCCCAGGGCGACGCCGAGCCCGCTGGTGCCCGCCCAGAATCCGATCGCACGCTGCCGCTCGGCGCGAACGGTGAACATCTGCGTGATGATGGCCAGGGTCGAGGGCATGATCAGCGCGCCGCCGATGCCCATGCTGGCTCGGGCGGCGATCAGCATGCCGACCGACCCGGAGAACGCCGCCCAGGTCGACCCGGCCGCGAAAAGCACCAGACCGACCAGGAACGTCCGCTTTCGCCCGACCCGGTCGGCGAGGCTGCCCGCCACGAGCAGCAGCCCGGCGAACACGATGACGTAGGCGTCGACGATCCACTGGAGCTGGGTGTCTGTCGCATTGAGAACCCGCACCAGCGTCGGCAGCACGACGTTGAGAACGGTGTTGTCCAGGGTCACGATCAGCAGCGAGACGCATAGCACGGTCAGCGCTAGCCAGCGCCGGCTCGAGGGCAACTGCTGGCCGGAGCCGCTCGCAGCGGCCGGTTCGTTGACAATGACAGTCATGACTCGATGCCATCGCGAGCCGCACTGCGTGGTCAGGGCGCAAGGTCCCAGCAGGGCCGGCGAAAGTCCCGGCCAGGACAGCCGTCAGAGCCGACTACCAACCAGGGCGGCCAGATCGATCAGCCTGCAGGCGTAACCCCACTCGTTGTCGTACCAGCCAAAGACCTTGACCAGCCGGGCCGCGGCCTGAGTCAGGCCAGAGTCGAAGACGCACGAGGCCGGGTCACCGATGATGTCGCGTGACACCAGCGGGTCGGTGCTGTAGCGGAGCACGCCCGCGAGCGGGCCGTCAGCGGCCGCCCGGAAGGCGTCGTTGACCTGCTGGACGGTGACCTCATGGCCGACGATCGCGGTCAGGTCGGTCAGCGATCCGTCCTCGACCGGGACGCGGACCGCTACGCCGTCCAGGCGTCCGGCAAGCTCCGGGATGACGACTCCGGTCGTCCGGGCTGCGCCGGTCGACGTCGGCACGATGCTGATGGCCGCGCTGCGTGCGCGGCGCAGGTCCTTGTGCGGTCCGTCGAGCAGCATCTGATCGCCGGTGTAGGCGTGCACGGTCGTCATGAGCCCCTGCTCGAGCCCGAAGGCATCGTCGAGCACCTTCGCCATCGGGGCGACGCAATTGGTGGTGCACGAGGCGCACGAGATCACGTCGTGCTGCTGACTGTCGTAGCTGGCGTCGTTGATCCCCATCACGACGGTGAGGTCGGCGTTCTTGCCAGGAGCCGAGATGAGGACCTTGCGGGCACCGCCCTTGAGGTGCAGCGCGGCGTCCTCGCGGGCGCGGAACTTACCGGTGGACTCGATCACGACGTCAGCGCCCAGGCCGCTCCAGTCGATCAAGGCCGGGTCCTTGGTGCTGAGCACGGTGATCGGCTTGCCGTTCACCACGATGGCGCCGTCGGTGTGCTCCACTGCGGCGGCGAGCCTGCCGTAGGTTGAGTCGAACTCCAGCAGGTGTGCGAGCGTGCGCGCGTCGGTGATGTCGTTGATGGCCACGACATCCAGGTCTGGGTGGTCCAAACTGCGCCGGACGAAGGCCCGGCCAATCCGGCCGAAGCCGTTGATGCCGATGCGGGTTGTCATGGGTATGCGTCCTTCTCTCCGTGATGCGGACTCGGGCTGACCGTCAGCCCGAGCCCGCTGGTACTGCTGCTAACTGGTCACCGGCCGGTGGGGACCACGACAACCGGGCAGTGTGCGTGGTGGACGACCTGGCTGGCGATCGAGCCAAGGATCAGCGTCCCGAACCCGCCGCCGCCCCGGCTACCGATCACCATCAGGTCAGCACCCTTGGATGTGTCGATGAGCGTCTTGGCGGGGAAGCCGCTGATCGCGACCACCGAGACTGACTTCGGCTGCTTGTCGGCGAGCGCGGCCGCTGCCTTGTCGACAGCCTCCTGCGCTTCCTTGCGGATCTCCTCGACCTTCTCCGTGTCGCCGGCCAGCGTGACGGGCTGTCCCGTCCAGTAGCTCGCCGGGACCGAGTTGACGGTGATGACCGTCAGGTCCTCGTTGCGCACTGCCGCCTCCGCCATCGCCCAGTCCAGGGCGTGGCTTGCGTGGTGCGATCCGTCGATGCCGACCACAATGCCTGACATCGGGGCCTCTCTTTCCGGCCGGTCCGATGCCGGCCCGCTGGAGTGATAACCGTCGCATGAGCGCGAGGTCCGAGGGCTCTCAACCCAGCTCTCCTGCTAATTTCATGCTCCGTCCGGGTCCGGTTGCGGAAATAGGGTCCGAAGGCCGTACGAGCGACGTCGTTAGTCCCGGTACAATCACGGGCTTCGCGATTAACAGACCTGGCGGCGCAGGCGCATCTCGGTAAGATAATGGCGCCAAACGTGACATCGGCGAGGAGCGGCGCTCGATGTCACGCGTCTACATCGTGAATCACGGGGGATCTGGGATCGTTCGCCCGCGGAATCGGGGAAACGGATGCTCACCTCGTGAAGCCTGGCACCGGCAACCCGGTGCCGTTTCGCTGACGTCTCAACCTGTCCAGTCCGCTTGACACACCCGCTCCCGGTCCGGCTCCCGCGCCGGCACCGGTGCTGTCCAGGAGGCAGTACATGCAGGCAGTTGGACAAGCTCGTCCCCATGTCCGCGAGTTTCAGCGCGTCACGCACATCCACCAGCATCAGCACGTGCCCCGTGACTGGTTCGCGACTCGGTCGTTCCCGGCGCGGTCCTTTGCTGATGTCGCCGCGCTCGCGGCGCGCAAGCAGCGCCTCGGGCTGTCAGTGACTCTGATTCTGCCCACGCTCAATGTCGCCGACACCCTGCCGCAGGTCCTTGCCGAGGTCGCTGCCGTCAGCACCGGCGACACCGAGCTCGTCGACCAGGTCATCGTCGTCGATGGCGCGTCGCGGGACGCAACCACGGAGATCGCCAGCGGGGCCGGCGCCGAGGTGTACCTGCAGGACTCGCTGTTGCCGGAATTCGGCCCGGCCCTCGGCAAGGGTGACGCGATGTGGCGCGCGCTGGCCAGGGCCGATGGTGACATCATCGTCTTCGCGGACACCGACACCCGTAACTTTCACCGCGGTTTCGTGACAGCCACGCTGGGCCCGCTGATCGCGGACCCCGAGATCCTGCTGTCAAAGGCCGCGTTCCGCCGGCCGTTCACCGGCGATCGCGAGGACGTCACCGCTGACGGCGGCGGGCGGGTCACCGAGCTGACCGCCAAGCCGCTGTTCAACGTTTTCTTCCCGCAGCTATCGGGCTTCGCTCAGCCCCTCGCCGGGGAGTTCGCCGGCACCCGTGAGCTGCTGTACTCGGTTCCGTTCTTCACCGGATACGGTGTCGAGACCGGCCTGCTGATTGACACGTTCCGGCTGGCAGGCCTGTTCGCCATGGCGCAGGTGGACGTCGGCGCGCGGGTGAACCGGCATCAGAGCCTGGCTGACCTGGGGCGGATGAGCTACGCGGTGCTGCGCACGGTCTTGTGTCGCGTCGGCCAGCTTGGCGGCAGGAACGGCTGCTGCGACCCTGATCTGGTGGCTGATGGCGTCTACACGCACGCGGTCATGACGGCGGACGGCTTCCGGCTCACGGAATACGCCGAGGAGCTGGTCGAACGGCCGCCCATGGCGCACCTGCGGTCGCTCTGACGCGCGGTGCAGGCACGAGCAGCCTCAGGCGCGCGAGGACTCCGGCTCGGCTGACACCAGACTGCCAGACGGCGTGGCCGCCGCGGGCTCGGGCAGCGCCGCCTGGGTCCGGGCCGCCCCGGTGGGCGCAGTCTCGAGCTCGTGTACGTACCTGCTGCCCCGCAGCAGTGACGCAACCGCAGCGATCAGGCAGGCCGCGATCGCAAAGCCGAACGCGATCGCCAGGCCGTGCTGGAACGGCGCGGAGATCAGCGACGGGAAGAACGTGTGTCCGGTCAGGTACGCGGCGTGGCCCGCCGGCAGCTTGCTGATCGCCGGGCCGAGCAAGGTCTGCACCGGGTTGTAGCCAAGCAACGCGGCGAACATGATCGAGACCGGCGGCAGCGCCGCGATCCTGGCCGCGTCGGCGCGCGGCAGGCCCTGTGCAATCAGGCCGTGGCTGAGCGCAGGCGGCAGCGCCGCGGCCAGCCCGAGGATGATCAGCGTGAAGAAGATGCCGATGGACAGCACCATGGCGGAGTTCTGGAAGGTCGCGCTGATGCCACCCCCGACGCCGCGACGCTCGGGCGGCAGGCTGTTCATGATCCCGGCCCGGTTGGGCGACGCGAACAGACCCATGCCGATGCCGTTGAGCAGCAGGATCGCCGCGAACTGCCAGTAGGCGAAGTTGATCGGCAGCCGCTCGAGCAGCACGAAGGACGCTGCCGCCAGCACCATCCCGCCGGTCGCGAACGGGCGGGCGCCGAACCGGTCGGAGAGCCAGCCGGATACCGGCCCGGCGGCTAGGAAGCCGACGGTCAACGGCAGCATGGCGATGCCGGCCCACAGCGGCGTCTGGCTGAAGCTGTAGCCGTGGATCGGCAGGTAGATGCCCTGCAGCCAGATGATCAGGGTGAACATCAGCCCGCCCCGGCCAAGCCCGGACAGCAGGCTGGCGAGATTGCCCGCCGTAAACGGACGGATCCGGAACAGGCTCAGGTGGAACATCGGCTCCGCCACCCGGGTCTCGATGATGCAGAACGCCACGAGCACCGCCAGGCCGGCCCCGATCAGGCCGAGCACCAGCGGGCTAGTCCAGCCCATCGTGTGCCCGCCGTACGGCTGGATGCCGTAGGTGATGCCGACGAGGACGGCGATCAGGCCCGCCCCGAACGTCAGGTTGCCCGCCCAGTCCAGCCTGGCCGGCTCGCGCACCCCGCGGTCCTGCAGCTTGAGGTAGGACCAGATGGTGCCGAGCACTCCGAACGGGACCGACACGAGGAAGACGTAACGCCAGCTGAGGGGGCCGAGGACGCCCCCGAGCACGAGGCCGATGAACGAGCCGGCGATCCCGGCGACCTGGTTGAGCCCGAGGGCCAGGCCGCGCTCGTTAGGCGGGAACGCGTCGGTGAGAATCGCGCTCGAGTTCGCCATGAGCATGGCGCCGCCCACCCCTTGCAGAATGCGCATGCAGATCAGCCACCACGCGGCGGCGGTGCCGTGCATCCAGGTCAGCGACAGCAGGATCGAGAACGCGGCGAACGCCGCGAAGCCGAGGTTGAACATGCGGACCCGGCCGAACATGTCACCGAGACGGCCGAAGCTGACCACGAGGACCGCGGTGACTACCAGGTAACCCATGAGCAGCCAGAGCAGCAGCCCGGTGTTACCGGGCTGGAGCGGGTTGACGCCGATGCCGCGGAAGATGTCGGGCAGCGCGATCAGCATGATGGAGCCGTTGATGGTGGCCATCAGAACGCCCAGCGTGGTGTTCGACAGGGCGATCCACTTGTAGTGGACACCCGCCGCCCGGGCGAGTACGCCGCCCGCTGACTGTGCGCGGGACATGAGCAACCTCCACGGCCGGCATCGCCACCTGCCCGGACTGGCGAGCAGCGGGCAGACGCCTGCGGCTGAGCAATAGTACTTGCTTGCTGCCAACTAATTAGCCAAGCCAAGTATTCCTGCCCAGACGCGGGCCGCGCCGGCCCAGGCACGGAGCCGGGCCGGCGCGGCCAGGAGACCGACTGCTCGTCATTACTCGGGGATCACCACGGTCCGCACGATCTTGTCGGCGATTGTCTGCCGTTTGGTGTCCCACAACGGGAACAAGTAGCCGACATAGCAGATGATGGTGTCGACGATGTGGCAGATGTCGCGGACGAACGCCATCAGCATGCCGATGGGCTGTCCGGTCTCCTCGCTGACGAGCCGCAGGTGGAGCACCTTCTTGCCGAGCGACTGGCCGGTCGTGCCGGCCTGATACCACCGGTTGTAGATGGTCCAGCCGAGCGAGGCAAGGGCTATGAGCAGGCCAACGACAGCGCTGATCCGGAAGAAAATGATCTCCAGGATGATGATCGGCGCGATGTCGACGAGGTACGCGAGGACGCGCTGGCCCCAGCTGGCGTAGGGGCTCGCTGCGGGTACAGCGGTGTAAGGATCAGCCACGGCTGGCCTTTCTGTGTGAGGGCTGCTGCTGTCGTTCGTGCCAGTGGTCGCTACAGGAATCCGTACCGATGCAGTTGGAAGACCCAGCTCATCGCCACGACCACGGACGCCGCATAGCGCGTGCGCCGGCGGGCCGCTTCGGACCATGGCCGTGGTGGCTTCGCCAGGCCGGCTGCGCGGCCCAGCAGGACCGGGGTGGTGCCGACCACGAGCGCGGCTACGAGATACGCGAGCGGGCTGGTGCTGGCTGCGGTTGCCCATTGACCATGGGTGAGCGCGACCGTCGCGGTTGTCAGTCCGCAGAACGGGCACGGCACGCCGGTCAGCGTGCGCAGCGGGCACGGTATGCCGCGGCCGCCGTCATGCGCCATGATCACGGGGTAGACCGAGCCGACCAGGGCCGCGCCCAGTCCGGCCATCGTGATGTGCTCGGGAACCGAGTACATCCTCCGTTGGATCACTGCCTCCCCTTCAGCTTGTCCGGAGATTCCGGATGCGCGAAATCGTACGAGGAAGGCTGCCGTGATGGCGGGCTTTCTAGCGCTTTTGCGATACAAATCGTGCGAGTGTCGCCGGAGGTGCATTACGGCTATGTACTCGGGCCCGTAATCGCCAGGAGAACAGCAACCAAGCCGCCGGCCCCGGCGGAATGGCCGCTTGCTGAACCGCGCTAATCCCACGATATGAATGGGACGTTCAAATCACGAGCAGAATGGCGAGTCGAGGCGGCGCGAGAATGCGCGGCCGCCGTGCCCCGAGCCTAGTCAGCGGGCAAAGAAGTGCAGTCCGAT
>Ga0187814_10000297_pt1 | contig 15470 bp, 20 predicted proteins | sample NC_S_4_FD_132450 | JGI IMG/M metagenome (GOLD analysis project Ga0187814, IMG submission 132450) | Wetland sediment microbial communities from Neuse River Estuary, North Carolina, USA - ASW-S_4 | ecosystem: Environmental > Aquatic > Freshwater > Wetlands > Sediment | place: USA: North Carolina... | reverse complement strand
TGCGTCGGCCGCGTCCGAAGCCGCTCGCGCCGCCGCGGGCGCTTCATCGGTCTCGGACTGCGGGCCCGCGGCTTCGGACCCGGGCGACGCCTCCGCTTCCGCTTCGGACCCGGGCGACGCCTCCGCTTGCGGCCCTGCGGCTTCTGAAGCGGACGGCGCGTCGGTCCCCACGAGCCCCTGCTCGGCGACCTGCTGTAACTGGATCGCGAGGCCTGCGATCAGCGCATTCAGGGTCCTCACAAGGCCCGACAGCGGGGCGGCGATCGTGCCGACGAGCTGGCCGTGCAGGACATCTCGAGCCGGAAGGCGGGCGATCGAGCGGACTTCGTCGGCGCTCAGCGCTGTCCCGTTCATCAGACCGCCCTTGAACTCGAGCGTGCCAAGCGCCCGCGCCGCATCGTTGAGCGCCTTGGCCGCCAGTGCGGCATCCCCGCTCACGAACGCGAGCGCGGTGGGCCCTTCGAGCATCGGCTTGAGCACGTCGGTACCGGCCTCGTCGGTGGCGCGCTCGGTGAGCGAGTTCTTCACGACCCTGAACTTGGTCTGCGAGTCGCGGAGCCGGGAGCGCAGGTCGGCGGCATCGGAGACCGAGATCCCGCGGTAGTCGACCGCGAAGATCGCCTCGGCCGACCGGATCTGCTCGGCCAGTTCCTCTACCACTGCTGCTTTCTGCTCTCGATTCATCTCTTGCTCCAAAAGCAACGCCCGCACCAGGCGGGCGTCTCGTCCGATCCGCGGCGCCGACGCATCGCGCCGGCGGGGTTCGCATCGAAGCTCCGCCTGCCCCGGTCTTACGCGCTCGCGCTGCCGGAGGTCTCAGGCATCGTCTCTATAGGTGGACCTCAGTCTAGGCGGCTACGGGCTCCTCGATGATGTCGCGAGTCCGGGTGGGGTCGACCTTCACGCCGGGGCCCATAGTTGTGGCGATTGTGACGGTGCGCAGGTAGCGTCCCTTCGCGGCAGACGGCTTGGCGCGGATCAGCTCGTCGATCACCGCCGCGTAGTTCTCGAGCAGGCGGCGGTCGTCAAAGTCGCGCTTGCCGATCACGAGGTGCACGATCGCGTTGCGGTCGGTGCGGTACTCGACCTTCCCCGCCTTCGCCTCCTCGACCGCCTTGCCAACGTCCATCGTGACGGTCCCGACCTTCGGGTTGGGCATCTTGCCGGCGGGTCCGAGGATCCGCCCGAGGCGCCCGACCACCGGCATCAGATCGGGAGTGGCGATCGCCACGTCGAACTCGTCAAAGCCGTCCTGGATCCGCTGCGCCAGATCGTCGGCCCCGACCACATCCGCCCCGGCCTCCTCGGCCTCCCGGGCCTTGTCACCCTGGGCGAACACCGCGACCTTGACGTCCTTGCCCAGTCCGTTCGGAAGCGCGATCGTTCCGCGCAGCTGCTCGTCGGCGTGGCGGACGTTCAGGCCGGTGCGTACGTGAACCTCGACCGACTCGTCGAACTTGGCGTGGGCCAGCTGCTTGACCAGCGCGATCGCCTCGGCTGGGGAGTACTCGCGCTCGCGGTCAAGCCGCTGGCGCGCGTCGACGTATGCCTTGCCGCGCCTGGCCATTCAGCTCACTCCCTCGCTCATCGCACCTCGACTCCCATCGACCGCGCGGTGCCCGCGATGATCTTCGCGGCCGCCTCGAGGTCGTTGGCGTTGAGGTCATTCATCTTGCGCTCGGCGATCTGCCGCAGCTGTTCCTGGCTGATCGATCCGACCTTCTCGCGGTGGGGCTCGGAGGAGCCCTTCTCAAGCGACAGCGCCTGCTTGATCAGCACAGCCGCCGGCGGGCTCTTGGTCTCGAAGGTGAACGAGCGGTCCTCATAGACCGTGATCACGACCGGGATCACGGTTCCCGCATCGGACTGGGTCTGGGCGTTGAACGCCTTGACGAACTCCATGATGTTGACGCCGTGCTGGCCCAGCGCGGGTCCGACCGGCGGGGCAGGGCTGGCCTGACCCGCGGGCGCCTGGAGCTTGATCTGGGTTAGGACCTTCCTCGCCATCAGATCTTCTTGACCTGGTCGAACCCTGCCTCGACCGGGGTCTCACGCCCGAAGATCGACACCAGCACCTTGAGCCGTTGGGCGTCCTCGTTGACCTCTGATATCTCTCCACTGAAGTCAGACAGCGGGCCCGAGATGACCTTGACCGACTCACCGATCGAGAACTGGGCTCGGCTACGCGGGCGCACCTCCTGCTCACGGTGCAGCAGCCGGTTGACCTCGTCCTGCGTGAGCGGGACGGGTTCATTCGACGCGCCCACGAATCCGGTCACGCCGGGCGTGCCCTTGACGAGCGTCCAGGAATCCTCGTTGAGGTCCATGTTGACGAGCACGTAACCGGGCATCGTCCGCTTCTCGACGGTGATCTTCTGGTTGTCCTTCATCTCCGAGACCGACTCGGTGGGGACCACGATCTGCCTGACGGCGGTCTGCTGCCCGAGCGACACAACCCTGTGCTCGAGGTTCTGCTTGACCTTGTTCTCGTGACCGGAGTATGTGTTGACTACGTACCAGCGAAACATTGCTTTGACTGCTTCAGCGCTCCAACGACGCGCTACTTGAGGATGAAGTTGATCAATTTCTGGGAGAGGAGATCGGCCACGCCGAGGAACACCCCCGCCACGATCACGAATCCGATCACGACCCCAGTCGCCTGCACCACCTGACGGCGGTCGGGCCACTGTACCCGTTGTAGCTCGCGCCAGCTTCCTTGAAGAAAGCCCGCCAGCCGCGTACCGAGACCGGCTCGCTCGCGGACGACCGCCGGAACCGCGCGCTCGTCTCGCTGCTCCTCGATCTCCTCTTCGAGCAGGTCCTCCTCTCGCTCGGCCTCGGCCTGGTCGATCGACGCCGAGCGTCCGAGGGCGATCTGGGCGTCCGCCAGCTCGACGTCGGGATTGGCATGCTCGATCGGATTTGGGGGCCCGTCGAGCTCGTCCGAGCGCGCGGCTTCGAGCGACACGTCGAGCTCCTCGGCCCGAGAGGGGTCGAGCTCGTCCGCCTGCGATGTCTCGAGCTCCTCGGCCCGCGATGTCTCGAGCTCCTCGGCCCGCGATGCGTCGAGGTCCTGCGCCCGCGCGGTGGCGGTCCCGTGCCTGCCCACGGTTGCCCCGCTGGGACGGCGAGCCCGCCGTTCCTTTGCGCGTTTGCGATTGCGCGACACCGACAGCCTCCGTCAGCTCAGCGCGTCTCGCGGTGAGCGGTGTGACACCGGCACCAGCGGCAGTACTTGCGCAGCTGAATCCGCTCGGGGTCGTTGCGCTTGCTCTTGTTCGTCTGGTAATTCCGGCGCTTGCATTCCTCGCATGCGAGAGTCACAGCGATCCGGACGTCTCCGCGGGCCATCTTGGTGCTTCCCGTAGCCGGTGATCAGGACTAGAGTCGCCGGGCCGCAGGCGCGATAACGAACGCCGCCCGGCGCTGGGGTCAGTGTAGCCAGTCGGCCGGGGGTACGGGCTGAGGAGTGGCTCTGCGGGCTTACTCGACCAGCTCGACCGGGTAGAGCTCCAGGTCCAGCCACCGCTCGCCCCGGAGCAGCCTGACCGGCAGCGGCCTCCCGATCGCGGCGTCGTTCATCAACCGCTGGATGTCGTCGGCACGCTCAACCGGGCGGCCGCCGAGGTCGACGATCAGATCTTCGGCGCGCAGGCCGGCGCGCTGGGCCGGGCTGCCCGCCGCCACCTCAACTACCTCCACGCCCGCGGCCCGACCGAGGCGGACCCGCGCCTGGGGAGGCAATGGCCGCGGCCCACCGGCGATCCCGATGTAGGCCCGGCGCACCCGGCCGTCGCTCATCAGCTTGGCGACGATCTGGCGCGTCGCGGCGTTGATCGGAACCGCCAGCCCGAGACCCACGCCGGCGACGGCGGTGTTGATGCCGACCACCCGGCCGCGGCTGTCCACCAACCCGCCGCCGGAGTTTCCGGGGTTGAGCGCCGCGTCGGTCTGGATCACGTTGTCGATGTAGCGAACGGTTCTCCCCGAGCGAGCGGGCAGCGAGCGGCCGAGCGCCGAGATCACGCCGGCGGTGACCGAGCCGGCGAACCCGTTCGGGTTGCCGATCGCGACCACCAGCTGGCCGACACGTAAGCGCTCGGCCTCGCCGAGGACCGCCGGCGTCAGCCCATCCCCGTCGACGCGAAGCACGGCCAGGTCCGATAGCCGGTCCACGCCGACCACGCTGAAGCGCAGCTCGCGCCCGTCGATGAACGCCGCGCGTCCGGCCCGGCCGGGTCCGCTGACCACGTGCGCGGAGGTGAGCATGAACCCGTCGGGGGTCAGCGCGACCGCGCTGCCGGCGCCGGCTGGGACATGGCCGCTGCGACCTCTGCGCATCACGCGCAGGCTCCCGACCGAGGGCGACACGCGCTCAGCCACGTCGATCACCACGCGGGAGTAGGCGTCGAGTGCCTCGTCCTCGTCCGGACGGGGCGTGTCTGGCTCGTGCTCGATCGTCGTGCTCATCCCGGGCCTCCTTCGGTCGCCGGCGCCTAGAAGTTGACCCCGAGCGTGCGCTCGTCATTCCCGCGCACGATCGTGAGCTCGAGCTTCCCTTCGGCGCGCGCGTCGTCGAGCGCCTCGTAGAGGGCGTCGATCCGCTCGATCTCGCTCCCGGCCGCAGCCACGATCAGATCGCCGCGTTCCAGGCCGGCGCGCTCGGCCGCGCTCCCGGTCTCCACCGCGCGCACCAGCACGCCTGTGCGCTCGGGCAGCCCGACCGCGCGGCGCAGCCGCCGCGCCACCCGCGGCGGCGCGATCGCGACACCGAGCCGGACGTCCTTCGGGCGCTCCCCTCTTCCCAGGGCCTCGACCCGCTCGCGAACCGCGGCGTCGGCGGGGATCGCGAGGATCAGACCGCCGTCAACGCGGACGCTGTTGATCCCGAGCAGGCGCCCGTCGCCGTCGACCAGGGGCCCGCCGGAGGAACCCCGCGGAAGCGGGGCGGTGTGCTCGATCGCGCCAACGATCCGCCGTCCGCGCGGCCCGCGGAAGCTGCGCGCCGCGGACGAGACGAATCCGGGCGTCACGCGCAGACCGCGCCCGCCCGGATTGGCGAGCGCCAGCACGGCGCGGCCAACGGGTACGTCGGCGCCGTCGGGTCCCCACTGGACGGGCTCGAGATCACCGGTGTCCACGTCGATCACGGCCAGGTCGAGGTCCGCGTCGGAGGCGGCCACACGCCCTTCCTCCCGCCGACCGTCGCCGAAGGTGACCGCGACCTCGTCGTGGCGGAGATTGTGGGCGTTCGTGAGCACCCGACCGGGCGCGATCACCACTCCCGATCCGACTCCCCATCCTCGCCCAATTCCGACGACCGCCGGGCCGACCTGCTCGGCGATCCCGTGGACCGAAGTTTCAAGCTCTTCAAGTACTGACATCACTCCATCCTCTGCTCACAGGTTACTTGCTAGTTGCAAGTCAGTATCCTACCACCATGATTGGTCGTACGATCACGCGCCAGATGACCGATCGCGAACCTGCTCGCGGTGACGCTGAGCCCGCGGACCGACCCGACCCCGAGAGCCCGCCCAATGCCGCGCTCGCGGACGCGCTCGCGACGGTCGGCGACCGGTGGACGCTGCTGATCGTCGCCACCCTGCTCGATGGTCCAAAGCGCTTCGGCGAGCTCCAAGCGGAGGTGCCAGGGATCGCGCCCAACGTCCTAACCCAGCGGCTGCGCCAGCTCGAACGCGACGCGCTGCTGGTGGCTCGCCCCTACTCGGAGCGCCCGCCACGCTTCCTCTATGAGCTCAGCTCCGCCGGCCAGGAGCTGGCGGGCGTCCTGCGCCTGCTCGCCGGCTGGGGCGCCCGCAATGCGGGCGAGCGGGCGGCGCCCCGGCATTCGGTTTGCGGAACGCCGATGGAGGCGCGGTGGTGGTGCCCCACGTGCGAGCAGCCCGTTAGCGACGAGGAGGGCGAAGAACTCCACTTCGTGTGAAGCGGGAACAATGCCCGCATGCTGCGCCTGCTCGGCCTGGTCATCTCAATCGGCCTGGTCGATTCATTGAATCCATCCACGATCGCGCCGGCGCTCTACCTCGCCGCCGGGCCGCGCCCGCGCCGCCAGGTGAGCGAGTTCACGATCTCGGTGTTCGTCGTGTATTTGGCGGGCGGCGCGCTGATCGCGCTCGGGCCGGGTCAGCTGATCCGCAGCGCGATTCCCGACGTCGACGTGCAACACACCGTCCGCTACGTGGCCGAGATCGTGGCGGGAGTGCTGTTGTTAGGGGGGGCGGCGATCCTGTGGGACCGTCGCCACCGGCTGGTGGCGCGGGGGCTGCCGCAGGCCGACCCCAAGCGGAAGTCGAGCCTGCTGCTGGGGGCGACGATCACGGCCGTCGAGCTGCCCACCGCGTTTCCGTACTTCGCGGCGATCGCGGCGATCGCCGGGTCCGGGCTCGGTCCCGTGCGCCAGCTCGGCTTGCTGGTCGTATTCAACGTCTGCTTCGTGTTGCCGCTGATCGGGATCGTCGCAACGCTCACGTTTGCCCGCGACCACGCGGACCAGATCCTGGGGGTCGGGCGCGACTTCCTCGAGCGCCGCTGGCCGCATTTGCTGGCCCTGCTGATCGTCCTGATCGGCGTGGTCGCGATCCTGTTCGGCGCGCTCGGGCTGGCTTCCGGGGTCCATGGGCGAGTCGGGGGCTTCTTCCGCCACGTCCGGCGCACCCTCCATGTGCATCCCTGAGCGTCGCCTATGCCCATGATCGCCGTCTGTGGCGAGACCGCCACCCCGCTTTGATCCGGCGGAACTCGCCGATCGGGTTGCCCGCCGGCTGCAGCGCCGGCGAGCCCTACCCGGGGGCCCCTCCGGCGCGAGCCTGACGCACCATCCGCCGCATCCCGGCCAGCCAGCGCTCGTTGTCGCCGCCCTTGAACGCCATGTACTTGGCGACCTGAGGGTGCGGGAAGATCAGGAAGCGCTGGTCACGGATCCCTGCGACGACTGCCTCGGCCACGTCGTAGGGCTCGAGCAGCTCGTCTTGCATCAGCGCGGCCCCCCCGACGGTGTCCTCCAGCGCGCCTTCGAGCATCGGCGTCCGCACGCCGAGGGGGCACAGGCACGAAACCTTGATTCCCGCGTCGGCGTAGGTGATCGCCAACCACTCGGCGACCGCCACCGCCGCGTGCTTGGTCACCGAGTACACCAGCGCCCCGACCTGGGTCAGGACCCCCGCGGCCGATGCGGTGCTGAGCAGGTAGCCGTCACCGCGCTCGAGCATCTCCGGCAGCACGGCGCGCGCCGCCCACACGTGGGCCATCACATTGATCCTCCACGCCCGCTCCCACTCCTCGTCGCTGGCGTCCGGGCCGCCGCCGGGACCGGGTACACCGGCGTTGGAGCAGAACAGGTCGACCGGCCCTCCGAGCTCGCGCGCCCTGTCCACGAGCGCACGGATCTCCTCCTCGCGGCCGACGTTGGTCTTGACCGCGACGCCCCCCACCGCCTTGGCCACCGCCTCGACGGAGGGCAGGTCGAGGTCAGCGAGCACCAGCGCGTGGGGTTGCTCAGCGGCGAAGCGCTCGGCCAGCGCGCGACCGATGCCGCTGCCGGCCCCAGTGATGATGACGTTGCGATCGGCGAGCTCCATCCCCGGGACCCTATTGAAGTTCGTCGGCACGATGGGCAGCGGTCGCCAATCGGAATACGATCCTCTCCGCCGCCAACCGCAAGGAGATCACGCCGTGGATTTCGAGTTCTCAGATCGCTGCAAGGAGCTCCAGGAGCGCCTGCTCGCGTTCATGGACGAGCACATCTACCCAAACGAGTCGGTCTACGAGGAGCAGCTCGCGGGCTCGGCCAACCCGCACATCCACCCGCCCGTGATGGAGGAGCTCAAGGAGCGCGCTCGGGAGCTCGGGCTCTGGAACCTATTCCTTCCCTATGACCTTCCCGACAAGTCCGCCCCGGGGCTCTCGAACCTCGACTACGCCCCACTGGCGGAGATCATGGGACGCAGCCACATCGCGTCGGAAGCGTGCAACTGTGCTGCGCCGGACACCGGGAACATGGAGGTCCTGACCCTGTTCGGCTCTCCCGAGCAGAAGGACCGGTGGCTGGCGCCCCTGCTCGAGGGGGAGATCCGCTCGGCGTTCGTGATGACCGAGCCCGCGGTCGCCAGCTCGGACGCGACCAACATCGAGCTGCGGATCGAGCGCGATGGCGACGACTACGTCCTCAACGGTCGCAAGTGGTGGGCGTCGGGAGCGATGCGCGAACGCTGCAAGATCATGATCGTGATGGGCAAGACCGACCCCGACGGCCCGCTGTTTCGCCAGCAGTCGATGATCCTCGTGGAGCCCAGCACGCGCGGCGTGAACGTGATCCGGAACCTACCCGTGTTCGGCTACGTCGACCAGGAGAGCCACGCGGAGATCTCCTTCGAGGACGCACGCGTCCCGGCGTCGAACCTGATCGCAAGTGAGGGCGACGGCTTCTTGATCGCCCAGGCGCGGCTCGGACCCGGGCGGATCCATCACTGCATGCGCACGCTCGGGGCGGCCGAGCGGGCGCTCGAGTTGATGTGCGCGCGGGCCGCCTCGCGAGTCACCTTCGGCCAGCCATTGGCCGAGCGCGGCAACATCCAGGACTGGATTGCCGAATCACGGATCGAGATCAACATGGCGCGGCTGCTCACGCTGAACGCGGCGTGGCTGATGGACACCGTCGGCAACAAGCACGCCCGCACCGAGATCGCCGCGATCAAGGTCGCGGCGCCGAACGTCGCGCTGAAGGTGATCGATCGGGCGATCCAGGTTCACGGCGGCGGCGGGGTGTCTGATGACTTCCCGCTCGCGGCGATGTACGCCCACCTGCGGACGCTGCGGCTCGCTGACGGTCCCGACGAGGTGCACAAGCGCTCGATCGCGCGCCACGAGTTGCGCAAGCACGCGACCGAGGCCGTCCCCGCCTGACCTCCCATACAGCGGCCACCCGCGGACCCACACGGCAGCCACCCCCGCCCGGCGCTCTCGGGCTACGGGCGCCTCTGCGCTAGTTCACCAGGTGATCATCGCGGCGGAGCGCATCGGTAAATCGCTTGTGTACGGCGGGCTGATCGCCCTCCTCCCACAACGTGACCACGACCAGCTCCCGCCCCTCCGGACGACAGACGAAGACGAGATCCCGACGCTCTAGGTCGCGAACCAGGACGGATCCACCGTCCCCATCGTCGAAGCGACCGGCGGCATGGGCGCGTGCCACCCGGGATGCGATCTCGATCTTTTCATCGAGCGACCCGCGCACACGCTGGCGAAACCGCTCAGCGGCATGATCTGTGACGGCGACGAGCATCTGGGTACCGTCGACGATACAAGCGCGCCCCGAGGCACCTCCTTGCAGTGCGGAGCGCGCGGGCTAGCGACGGCTGCGGCCGCCCCGCTCCCGGAGGGATCGTCGCTGCCGCTGTGGAGCAGGCACCGCATGCCTGTGTCGTAAAGTGTTCTGTAGTCAAAGCAAATGCTTTGCCTACACCGCGCTTCGTCGGGGCGGCCGTGCGTCCCGTGACCTGAACTCAGAGAGGAGCGACAGTGCTAGGCCTCGCCCGCATCTGCATCACACATCGCCGCCGCGTAGTGATCGCTTGGATCGCGATCGCGGTGCTCAGCACCGTAATCGCGGGCGCGGTGGGCCGCCAGTACGCGACCAACTTCAGCCTGCCCGGAACCGAGGCCCAGCGCGCGCAGGACCTGCTGGCGCAGGAGTTCAGGACGCAAAGCGGGGACCTGGACACGATCGTCTTCCACGCCTCGCAGGGCACGATCGACTCGCCGGCGGTGCGGAACGCGATGACGCCGCTGCTCGCTCGCGTACGCACGATGCCGCACGTGGTGGGGGTCATCAGCCCCTACGCTCCTCGCGGAGCGCTGCAGGTCTCCCGTGATCGTAAGACGGCGTTTGCGACCGTCAGCTACGACAAGCGCGCCAACCTGCTTCCAGACGCGACCGGCAAGCCGGTGCTGGCCGCCATCAACGCGGTCAAGGTGCCGGGCCTGCGAGTCGCCGCCGGCGGTCAGGTGATCGAGCAGGCCGAGGGCTTCAACATCGGACCGGCCACCGTGGTGGGCGTGCTCGCGGCGCTCGTGATCCTGCTGATCACGTTTGGCTCGGTGATCGCCGCGGGGATGCCGCTGATCACCGCCGGCCTCGGCCTGATCACCGGCGTCGCGCTGATCGGGCTGGCGACTCACATCACCAGCATGTCGAACGTCGCGCCCGAGCTAGCCCTGATGATCGGCCTGGGCGTGGGGATCGACTACGCGCTGTTCATCGTCACGCGGTTCCGGGAGAGCTATCACCGCGTGGGTGACACAAACGAGGCCGTGCTCGAGGCGATGGACACCTCGGGCCGGGCGATCCTGCTTGCCGGCACGACCGTCGTGATCGCGCTGCTCGGCATGTTCGCCACCGGCGTGACCTTCCTGTACGGGCTATCGATCGCGTCGGTGTTCGCCGTGCTGCTGACGATGCTCGCCTCGCTGACGGTGCTGCCCGCGCTGCTCTCGCGCTTCGGACCCCGGATCGCGCGACCCGGGCGCCGCGCGCGGCGCCGTGCGGCCGCCGGCAAGGAGCCGGGGATCTCGCTGTGGCGGCGCTGGAGCGTGCTCGTGCAGTCTCGCCCCTGGCCATTGGCGCTGGCGGCGCTCGCGTTGATGATCTTGTTCCTAGCGCCGGTGGTCTCCCTGCGCCTCGACAACAGCGACGCCGGAAACGACCCGAGCAACACCAGCACCCACGAGGCGTTCGACCTTCTGTCGCAGGGTTTCGGCGCTGGGTTCAACGGCCCGCTGCAGCTCGTGGCCGAGCTGAAGCACCCCGGTGATGCCGCGGCCGTCCCGGCTGTGCGAGCGGCGGTCGCGGGCACGCCTGATGTCGTCGCGGTCACGGCTCCGCGGATCAGCCCCTCGGGCAGGGTCGCAGTGATCCAGGCCTACCCAGGGTCCGCTCCACAGGCGCAGGCGACCACCGACCTGGTCAACCACCTGCGCCACGACGTGCTGCCGCCGCTGGAGCGACGGACCGGCGTCCCGGTGCTGGTGGGCGGGTTCACCGCAGGTTCGATCGACTTCGCGTCGGTGCTCTCGAACAAGCTTCCGGTGTTCATCGCGATCGTCGTCGTGCTGTCCGCGCTGCTGCTGTTTGTCATGTTCCGCTCGCTGGTGATCCCTTTGCAGGCGGCGGCGATGAACCTGCTCAGCATCGGCGGAGCCCTCGGCGTAACCGTCGCCGTGTTCCAGCTGGGATGGGGGTCGAGCCTGCTCGGGATCCAGAAGGGCCCGGTCGAGCCGTGGATCCCAGTCCTGATGTTCGCCGTGGTGTTCGGGCTGTCGATGGACTACGAGGTCTTCCTCGTCTCACGCGTGCGCGAGGAATGGGTGCGGCGGCGCGACGCGTCGCAGGCGGTGGCAGATGGCATCGCGTTCACGGGCCGTGTGATCAGCGCCGCGGCAGCGATCATGGTGTGCGTCTTCCTGTCGTTCATGCTCGGCAGCGAGCGCTCGGTCAAAGAGTTCGGCTTCGGACTCGCGGCCGCTGTTTTCCTGGACGCGCTCGTCGTCCGCTGCGTGCTGCTACCGGCCGTCCTTGAGCTGCTCGGGGCGACGACCTGGAAGCTGCCACGCTGGATCGATGCCCGCCTGCCGCACATCAATATCGAGGGCAGCTCAGCGCGCGACGGCGGCGAACCTGCCGGAATCGAAGGCACGGAGCTGCCCGAGCGCGAGCTCACGCAGGTCGGGCCGTAGGCGCGGCAGTCGAACCGTACGGCTCCGGGACGCCGATACGCGCTCTCCGGCCATTCGAGGCCGCCCGGCATCGAAAGGCGATCAGGTAATCGTCAGCGCTTGAATCTCTGGCCCAGCTTGGTCTTGGCGTTGAACGCAGCCTTGACCACCCGATCGCCGGTCGATCCGACCGGCGGCATCATCCCTAGCTGGCGCGCATATTGCATCTGGTCGAAGACAACGAAGTTCGAGACAACCTTGCCATCGCGGATCACGAAGTGATCCATCCCGTCGATCGCGACGGGCTTGTGCGTGGGTGCGATGCCCTGGATCAGCCCCGTGTGCGTGCCGGTCAGGTGCCAGTGCACAAACACGTGCTCGCCCTGCTCTGCGATCGCCACCAGCTCCATATGCCAGCCTGAGATCGCGGATAGGGCTTCCTCGAAGTAGGCGGCGATCTCGTCGGCTCCACGGCAGGTCCGGTCAGGGAACCGCTCGACGGTCTCCTCGGTCCAGAACTCTCTGAGCGCTGAGATGTCGCCCCGGTTGAGCGCGTCGAACGTGCGGCGCACCACCTCGGCGTTTGAAGAGGTTGTTGTTGTGGCGATGCCACGATCGTGCCACACCCGCGCGCAGCTCGACTCCACCGGCAATGCACGTGGCGGGGGCATGAGCGTCGGATAGCGTTATCGCGACCGGCGGGCCGCCGCCCCGCGAGAGGGCCACAGGAGAGGGGAGTCGAAATGGCGCACGAGCTCCAGATCAGAGGCGGACAGGAGCAGGTGAAGATTCGCAGTCCCTGGGCCGTGGCCCTGCTGCCGGTCGTAACGCTGGGCATCTACCACCTGGTCTGGTGGTATCGGATCAACCGGGAGCTGCGCGACTACGGTCGCATCAAGGGTTACGACCTGGGTCAGAACCCGACGAACTCGCTGCTGGCGCTCTTCCCCGGCGGAATTATCATCGTCCCGGCGCTGATCAGCTATTGGCGCGGCACAAAGCGGGTTCAGGGAGCGGCGCGCCTCGGCGGGAAGGAGCCGCCCAGCGGCTGGATCGCCCTGGTCCTCTACGTCGTCTTCTCGCTCGGCTTGTGGGCATACCTGCAGGTGGCGCTGAACGACCTGTGGCGCTCGGAGGCAGACCTGCTCCCTGGACAGTCACCGCTGCCCCCGCTGCCGGACCAGATGCCGCCCCGCCTCGATGACGAGCAGCAGCGGCGGTCAGAGCAGTCGAACCCGTAACGTGTGAGCACCCCGGCAGGGCGAGCAACGCCACCTCTACCGGCGGGCCCGCGCGGTCGGCCACGGGCCCGCATCTCGTGTCGCTCAGGGCTCGGCTACGACCGGCGTCGCCTCGGGCCGCTCGAGCGTGACCTCGGGCTCCGCTTCGGGTGCCTCGGGATCGCTCAGCGGCTGCGTCCGCTCGAACTCATCCCACAGCTCACGGCTCGCCTCACGCTGGTCAAACCTGCGTCGCAACCACCACTCGTGGCACATCGTGTGACCTCCTGGAATCGACCACGGCTGATGATGAACCTCAGCGGTGCCGCGCGCAAGGCCGACGTCGCTACTGGAACCAACTCGTGACTCAAGCGGCGACGCCACCCGTCAGCGCTGGAGGGTCCGGGACCCTGGCCGGCCCAACGGAGCCGCGACAGATCCCGACGCGCGCACTCGATGAGCAGCCTGACGGAGTCGTCTGAGGGCGACACCCCGGTCAAGGCCACGCCCGAGGAGGAGGTGCGTTATGTCGGCCTTGCGACACGTGTGGTCTCGTGGGTGCTGGACGTGTTACTCATCAACCTGGTTGCGATCGTCACGGGGCTTGGTGTCGCGCTGATCGTGGCCATCTTCCCCCTCTCAAAGAATGCGCAGCCGGCCTTGGAAGCGATCGCGGGGGCCGCCTACGTCGTCTGGACAGCCGCGTACTTCGTCGTGTTCTGGTCGTGGACGGGCCAGACGCCGGGCGCTCGCGTGCTTCAGGTTCGGTTGGTGACACCGAGCGGGGGCAAGGTGAAGCCCAGCCGCGCTTTGGTGCGCTGGGTCGGAATGAACGTCGCCGCGGTGCCACTGTTCTGGGGTTATGTGCCAATCCTCTTCGACGGACAGCGACGCGGGTTCGCGGACTGGCTTGCCCACACACGCGTGATCGAGGCTCGGCAAGCGTCCCTCGCCGAGGCGCGACGGGCAACTTTGCGGGCGGCACGCGACAGCCCCGGCCCGCGGCTTCCCGTGGATTAGGCGCTGTCGGGCGCATACCTCGGGGTGCTCTAGCGGTGAGAGCTCGTGCGCTCGAGCGCCTATCGCGACCCGTTGCGCCTGTCGGCGGTTCGTTGGGAAGCACTTGCCGGGCTCGTTGCTCAGATCACGCAGGGGTGCCGCGGGCATCCGGCTCAGAGCATTACGGACGAAGAACTATTGGACGTCGAACACTCCGGCGGCGGGCATCAGCGCAGCAACGCGACGACGATCAGGACGATCACGACCAGCGCAATCCCGCCGGCGGCGACGCTCACGGGCCGCTGGCGCCACCAGAACTCAGGATTCGCCCGATCACGCGTGTAGCGACCCTCAGGCGGCGTGCCGACCCAGTCCTCATCGTCATCGAAGCGGCTCACAAACCGAGCCTACCGACACTGAAACGGCCCATCGCGAAGACCACCACCCTCTCCTCGTCGATCAGCAGCGGAAGGCAGATAGCGCTGTAGTTTCGATTGGTACGACCGGTCCGTCGGGCTTCAGATCCGAACTGGCAGGTGATCCCGGATGCGAGGCGGCCTGAGGCGATGGTTCGACAGACGGATTCTTATAGACCGATTCTTACCGAGCAGCGGGACGAGGCGACGATCGCGCGTCTCGACCAGACGCAGGTTCTCTTCGCCAGCGAGCGCCCTGGCGACGGCCGGCTGGCGCTCGCTGCGACTCCAGCGGTAGACGCTGGCCATGAGAGCTCATTCCTCCGTCGGCGCGATCGAGCGCCGAGCGCGGCGATGAACAGTGCCGTAGCGGCGGCGGCCTGCCACACGGCTTGGGGGTCAGCCTGCGCGTATTGGTGCAGAGCAGGCCCAAGCCCCAGGCCGAGGAGCAGGCCCGCAACGAACAGGGCGGAGATCGCAAGGCGCTCCGAGCATCGCGCGACCGGACTGCTTACAGAGATGCACACGCACCCGCCGACGAGGCAGCCCACCACCGTGCCTCGGCTGAGCGCGACGCCGACCCAGGACCCACCGCGGTGAACAGGAGCGTGCACGCGACCAGCCCCATCACCTGGCCGAAGATCGCGGCGCGGCCAACCGTCACCACTGAACCGAGAACCCGACGGCCCGTCTTGGACTCGGCCCGCGCAGTTGCGCCCGGCCGGTGCTGGACTTCGCTCTGCTGCGCCATCGGTTCATCCCTCCTCTTCGACGCTCCACGGTCCCGATTCACGGACGTGCTGTTGAGGCCAACATACGGTGCGTGCAGGAGGTCGCCCAGCCACCCGTGGTGTAGGCATCCACACCTGCCACCGCGATCCCGACAGAGGGTTAGAGCGGCCACATACTGAAGGCAGTCGGTCCCACGCCCGCATCGAGTTCTCCTCTCCGGCTCGAAGCAGCCTGCAGATCCGACCCTTAGACGCACCTTCGAGCCCACAGGCGCGAGCGAACGAGAGCGCGTCGTGTCCGTTAGCGCAGCGCGCGCCCGCGTTCGTGCTCGAGCACGATCAGCGTGAGCGCGCCCGGCTCGGCGGCTTGCGAG
>Ga0187814_10000296_pt1 | contig 15474 bp, 10 predicted proteins | sample NC_S_4_FD_132450 | JGI IMG/M metagenome (GOLD analysis project Ga0187814, IMG submission 132450) | Wetland sediment microbial communities from Neuse River Estuary, North Carolina, USA - ASW-S_4 | ecosystem: Environmental > Aquatic > Freshwater > Wetlands > Sediment | place: USA: North Carolina... | reverse complement strand
GGTTAAGGATAGAAGTGCGACGACGCGATGGATCAACAGCGAGAGCCATGCTCTTAGCTAGCCTCGAAGCGAGATGAACCCCGGGTGAGTCTCGCCCCCTTTAGTACTCCACGTCCACACCGGGTCCGGCTGCCACGAGGCTCGCTGACGAGATCGGCGCCAGTTTTTTCGCTGCAGGCCTGTCGATTTCGCGCGATCCGTCCGACGTAGAGATGTACGAAGCAAGCGAGGAGCTTGAAGGGAGAGCTGTCATGGCTCAGTACGCGGTCCTGATCTACGCCCACGACTCTGCCCACGCCCCTGACGCGACGCCTGAGGACACCGAGTCCTGCGACCGGCACTCGGACGAGCTGGCCCAGAGCGGTTCGATGGTCATGGCGTACGCCCTGACGCCCAGGGACATGGCGACGTCGATCCGTGGTGACACCATTACCGATGGCCCGACTGCGCCTGATCTTCACGTGCTGCCACCCGGCGCTGGCCCAGGAAGCCCAGGTGGCACTCACGCTACGACTGCTCTGCGGGGTCCCGACCGCGGATATCGCACGGGCGTTCCTGGTCTCCGAGCAGACCGTGGCGGCGCGGGTTACCCGGGCGAAGAAGAAGATCTCCGCCGCGCGGATCCCCTACCGGGTCCCCCGGCCCGCCGAGTTGCCTGATCGGCGGCGTGCGGTGCTCGCCGTGATCCACCTGCTCTTCACTACCGGCCACACGGCGCCATCGGGCGCATCACTGGTGCGCGCCGACCTGGTGGACCGGGCCATGCACCTGGCCCGGATGCTGCGCGAGCTGATGCCCGACGATACCGAGGTGCGCGGGCTGTATGCGCTGCTGCTGGTCACCGATGCGCGGCGGGCCACCCGCGTTGACGCCGACGGCCGACTGGTACGACTACAGGAACAGGACCGGTCGCTATGGAACCGGTCCGCGCTTGCCGACGCCTCCGACATGATCATCGACTGCCTGCGCGCCGGCCCGCCCGGGCGGTACGTGCTGCAAGCCGCGATCGCATCGCTCTATGCCGAGGCGCCAACGTACGACCAGACTGACTGGTCGCAGATCGTTGCCCTGTACGACAAACTGCTGGAGGTGTGGCCGTCACCAGTCGTGGCGCTGAATCGCGTCGTGCCCCTGGCGATGGTCTCCGGACCGGAGACTGCGCTCGCGGAAGTCGAGAAGCTCGAACGAGACGGGCGTCTATCGAGATACCACAAGGCTGTGGGCCGCGGGCCCCGCGCAAGATCTAGTCGGCGACTGGCGAGGTGCCATGTGCACGCTGACGTGCAAGCTCCATCGAGGTGGACACAACCACCACCGGGCATGCCGCGCCGTGCAGGCATGCGCGCATCGTCGATCCCACCATGGCTGGCGCCTCGAGCGCCAGGTGGCCTGCCGGATAGGCAGTGGCCAGGACGAGCAGCTCGGCATCAGCCGACCGGTCGATCAGCACCTTGGCCGGTGAACCGCTGACTTGCTCAGATGACAGGCGATCAGGCGGCAAGGTCCGGCCTGCCTCCAGCTCCGCGGCGGCAAGCGGCGCGGGCCTCTCAGCATCGCCCCCAACCGGAGGTGATACCACCGGTGAGCCCGAGTACGGTGCGCGCGGGTACTGGCGGGAGACGAAGACGAGATGCAGACTGGCCTGACGCAGCAGTGCCTCCTGAGCCGCCCAGCGCACTGCGATGAGCGACGCTGCCGTGCCATCCACGCCTATTACGATCCGGCCTCCGGCGCGTTGGGCATTTCCGGTCATCTTCTCCACCCGATAGAAGCAGCTGCGCGCCTGGATCGTTCCAGGTTGGACGCCTGACTCGCGAAGATGTTATCCAGCGGTCAGACCTCCGTTGATGTGTACCCGATAATGCGATGTGATACGTCCCGTGACGGTCAAGGCCGATGTGCCCGGCCTGGTACGCAGCAGCGACGCCGGCACCGTCCTGGCCGGCCTGCACGGCCCGGATGAGGTCCGCCGCGGGTTCCGCTCGCTGCGGGAGACCTTCGGCGGCCGGCTGGCCGGCGTCATTGTCCAGCCGGTTGTCACCGGCGGCGTACCTGCGCCAGCTACAGTGACTAGCCCGTCACACGATGGCCGTGACCGGCCCATTCTTTCTCGCGCAGCAGTCCGGCGCGGCGGAGTTCCCGGATAGGGCCGAACGAGCCGCGTGGCAGCCCGAGTCCAGGTGACGAGCCGCGGCCGCTGAGACTCAGGGCGAGTCCTCGGAATCGAGCTAAATGCGGGTTGCGTTGGAAGACGGGCAGCGCTGATAATTAAATTCGCCTGAACTGCGCATGGCCGACGACCCTACTAAGGATTAAGGGCGGTACGGCTGTGTCAGCAGAGATGGCCGGGAGGGGTGTTGAGCGAAGATTTGCCGGCGTATCTGCCTGTGTCCCCGCCGGGGTCGCTGGCGGCAGACCGGGCGTTCCGGCGGCGTTTTACCGCGGCAGCGCTGAGGACATCGGTGGCGGCTGGAATAGCCCGCAGGCGTCGCGCCTGCACCGTCACGAGACCATGACGAGTAAGTAGCAAAGGTCGGCCTGGGGGGGCATGTGCGGTGAGAATCGTAGTTTCGGAGATCGCGCTCGAAGCACTCCTTATCTACAGCAGTCAGGATCCGGAGCATTCCCAGCGGGTCAGACATACGCTTCATGCCCTTGCCGAAGATGGGCATGACAGGCATGTTCTCAAGCTCAGCGGCTCACCGCGACCGATATGGACGCAGCCGCTTGACCAGAATACGGTCATCTATTTTACCTATGGGCACGGAACCGACGCCCTGGAGCTTCGCATAGCCCTTATCGGTCCGCCAGCGACTGATCCGAAATCCGACCTCAGACGTGTTCTCTATGCCGCCGGCGATGTGCCGTATCAGGAGATTCCAGATAGCATCCGGATGGACGAACACCGGACGGCGAGCACTCGACCCGAGTTGCCAGCGCGAGTACTCGACGAGGGTACGTCTCCGCAGAATTACCTGGCACCCACTGAGGATGCCCTTCTCGAGGCACTTTCAGACTCGAACCAGGACGCCGATGACCTTCACGGCCGCCGCTATCGGATCCTCACCGGTCTGCGATCGGCTCATGAGCTTCCCATTCGTCTAAGCCCTCAGCAGGAACGGCTCCTCGGCAGCCCGCTGCCTCTTCTATTCCAAGGGGTTGCGGGTAGCGGAAAGACGACGGTCGTGGCGCGATTTGCTCACCGTCAACTCCTGGCGCCCAGCGGAACGCCATCGGTGCTCATAATCACCTATACCGAAGAACTCCGGCAGTTCACGGAAGCAATACTCAAGAGCCTGGACGATCTCGAACCGGCTCAGTCATCGTCTATCCACGTGCGGACATGGCGAGAACTATGCGACGATCTCGCTGGCCGCGCACGAATTACTCCGTTCGATTGGGCTCCCGAAGACTTCTTTCTCGATCAGATCCGTCTCAAGGTCGACACTTCGGCCATGGTCGTCAACACCAGGCACCTGGAATACGAGGTACAAGAGTTCATCCGATCGACTTTGAAGGGGCAGGCACTCGATCCCGAGAACCCTCCGCCACCGCCCCGCGGGACAGTGATCAAAATGGCGCATACCCCACTAGATGGCCAGATTGACCGCGGTACCCTTTACGATCTCGCCCAGCAGTACCAGCGCGTTCTGGCTATGAACGGGTTGAGCGACGATACGGATGCCGCCCGGCGGCTGCTAACTTACATCGATACGCTGCCAAAATACGATTACGTTATGGTTGACGAAGCTCAGGATTACACCCTGGTACAACTGCTCCTCCTTTCCCGCTTGTGCCGGCGCATGGAGGGCATACTCTTGGCTGGCGACGTCGACCAGATCGTTCACTCCGTCGATTTCACCTGGGCAAAGGCACGGCAGGCGATCTGGCGAGCCTGGAATAGGCCACCACCAGAACCTGTTACCATCGATTACAATTATCGCAATCCCCAGCCGGTGAGCGAACTGGCGAACGCCCTGCTTGAAATGCGCTCCAGAGAGCTTGCCATGTCAACCGTCACGCCAGCCCTGAGCAATCAGGCGCTCACTCCCCGACCAGTTCGGCTTATTCTGCCCGAAGCCGAGCTCGAAAGACTCGTGATTGACCTAGCGTCGAAGATCGGTTCGTTCGGGATAATCAGGAAAGATCAGTCAGATGACATCTTCATAAATGGGATAAAGATGGAACGCTCGTTCACCCCGCGCCTGGTGAAGGGGCTCGAGTTCAACGTGGTGTGCCTCATCAACTTCAACGAAGACTACAAAGATCTCGCAGCGAGGATGAGGGGCGGCCCGCCAAGTCACCTGCGCCGGCAATTCAACGAGGTATACGTCTCAGTGACACGGACGAGGGCCCAACTGCTGCTCCTCGATCGCTGCGAGCTCCAGGCGGGGCTTTGGGAGTCTCGTGATATGTTCCCGCTGATTGATGACGCCGAGAGCGTGGCCGCGCTGACGCGGCTGGTCACTGCGCGATTTGAGAATCGCACCAGGAAGGACTGGGAGTTCGACGCTCTGGAGTTCGAGTCGGTCCGCGCATATGCAGCGGCCGGCGAGTGCTGGGAGCGTAGCGGCCGTCCTGAGGATGCGGCACGCAATTACGAGCGTGCGGGGCGCCTGGAGAAGGCTCTTGACATCTACCGCGGCATCCAGGACTTCAAGGGAGGAGCGCGAATCGCGCTACGGCTCGGCAGGCAGAAAGATGCTGCCGAGTTTCTGGAGCTCGACGGGCAGCTGAGTAAGGCCGCCGAAGTCTGGGCCGGCCTGGGAAAGTGGCTCGAAGCGGCGCGACTCTATCAGCGCGCGGCAGAACAGGGCCTTCCAGGCGGCGATTGGTCGATCGCTGGGGAGCACTATGCGGCGGGCAACGCACACGACGTAGCGGCCATGTGCTACGTCCGGGCCGGCGATCAGGCCAAGGCGGCGGAATGCTGGCTCGTGACGGGAGAGTTCCTGCGGGCGGCGGACGTGCTGGAGCGGCTGGGGCGGAAGAAGGAGGCGGCGGCCGCCCGGGCGCGGTTCCATACGGAACAAGGCGAGTTCCAGGCGGCGGCTGAGCAATGGCTCGCCGCCGGCGACCCGGGCCGGGCCGCGGCACAGTTCGAGCAGCTTGGCGAGTGGGTCAGAGCCGCAGAAAGCTGGCTCGCCGCCGGGGAATCCGGGCGGGCCGCAGCCCGGTTCGAGCAGGCCGGCGAATGCGCCAGGGCCGCCGAAAGCTGGCTCGCCGCCGGGAAGCCCGTCCGGGCCGCGGCACAGTACGAGAAAGTTGGCAACCTGGCCAGAGCGGCCGAAAGCTGGCTCGCCGCTCGGAACCCCAGCCGGGCCGCGGCCCGGTTCGAGCAGGCCGGCGAGTGGGCTAGAGCGGCCGAAAGCTGGCTTACCGCGGGCGACCAGGCCCGGGCCGCAGCCCGGTTCGAGCAGGCCGGCGACCCAGCCAAAGCGGCCGAAAGCTGGCTCGCCGCTCGGAACCCCAGCCGGGCCGCGGCACAGTTCGAGCAGGCCGGCGACTGGGCCAGGGCCGCCGAAAGCTGGCTCGCCGCCGGGAACCCCGGCCCGGCCGCGGCACAGTTCGAGCGGGCCGGCGATCAGGTCAAGGCGGCGGAATGCTGGCTCGCGGCGGGAGAGTTCCTGCGGGCGGCGGATGTGCTGGAGCGGCTGGGGCGGAAGAAGGAGGCGGCGGCCGCCCGGGCGCGGTTCCATACGGAACAAGGCCAGTTCCAGGTGGCGGCTGAGCAATGGCTCGCCGTCGGCGACCCGGGCCGGGCCGCAGAACAGTACGAGCAGGCCGGCGAGCGGGCCAGGGCCGCCGAAAGCTGGCTCGCCGCCGGGGAACCAGCCCGGGCCGCAGAACAGTACGAGCAGGCCGGCGAGCGGGCCAGGGCCGCCGAAAGCTGGCTCGCCGCCGGGGATCTTGACCGGGCCGCGGCCCAGTTCCAGCAGATCAGCCTCTGGGCCAAGACAGCGGACGCGGTTACCTCCGGCGAGCATGGCCAGGCCGCAGTCCAGTTCGAGCAGGCCGGCGACTGGGCCAGAGCCGCCGAAAGCTGGCTCGCCGCCGGCGAACCCGGCCTAGCCGCGGCCCGGTTCGAACAGGCTGGCGACTGGACCAGGGCGGCCGAATGCTGGCTCGCGGCCAGAAACCAGGGTCGGGCCGCAGCGGAGTTCGAGCGGGCCGACGACTTCACCAGGGCGGCCGAATGCTGGCTCGCCGCCGGGGATCCCACCCGGGCCGCGGCGCAGTTCAAGCGCGCGGGTGATGTGCAACGACTCCTAATGATGGCCCGCAGCCTTGAGGCAAGCAGGCAGTTCGGGGCGGCGGCCACCGCTTACTCGTTCGCTGGGAGACGGGTCAAGGCAGGATGGATGGCGTTCAGGCGCCGGTTCAGCTAGTGAGAGCACGAGTGATGCGCGGTGTCGCGCGGGCCCGGCGGTTCGCGTGAGCGTCGCCACGTACGACCTCGGGATACATCTGCAGGATGTCTCCCCGCATCTGCGCGAGCACGGCGCCGTGAAGATCGTCGGTTACGAGCGCAGCGGCAAGAGCACGCTGGCAGAGATTCTGGTCCAGGAGCTGCGACAGCTGCAGGCGAACGTTGTGCATCAGAATGCGACGGCATGGCTACAAGGGAGATCGCAAGATCCTTCGCGGCAAGCGGCGAGCGTCGATCCCGAGCTGACTGAAGCGATTTCCCGGCTGGAGGAGGAGCAAGATTCCTTCTGGGTCGTCGATGACGCCGAGGTACTGCTGGCCTACGCGACCGACGGCCTGCTGCAAAGCATCGGCCGGAAGATCTTGTCGGGACGCTTCTCGATGATCCTGATCAGGAACCGCTTCGTATACGAGCACGCGGGCTGGTTCAATGACCGGGAGGCAGCGCTCTACGCCGAGCTCCCCGCTCTGCGGCTGACGCCATTGCCGACGCCGACGGCCTTGCAGGCGGCACGGACGTATTACAGCGGTGTACTCGCCGACCTTCAGGCTTCCTGGCTGGTCACCATGTCCGGCGGAATACCCGGCCTGATGAGCGAACTCGTCCCGTTCGCACCCGCATGGGCCGACGCCCCGCCAGACCGCCGGCTGCTAGCCCACGTGATGCAGCGGAGGCAGGAGCTGAACCTTGAACGACCGCTGAGATCGGCATTGGTCCGGGCCCTCGGGCAACGAGGCCTGCCACCCCGGCCTATGCTGTCGCCCGCGGCTCAAGCGGAAATCGGCGCCCTGGAAATCGCTGGCATGGTCCACCCTCGCTACGCGCAGCGAAGCGATCCGTTCCACGGTCAGTTCTGGCACCTTGTCGCCGGCCAGATCGATCCCGCGCCCTTGCCGGAAGACGCCGTCAACGCTGCCCTCAAACTCGAGATCATCATCAGGGAACTGGGACTGGGGGCACCCCTTGCCGCAGCCATCGGCCTCGATGAAGCAGAGGAAGGCGACCTCGCGAATGCCTTCGCGTGCTCGCTGTCCTGCCAGCGGTCGGCGCCAGAACTGGTGAGGCCGCTGAGCTTGATCCTCGCCGACCTTCTGGGTACAGCTTATATCGCCAATATCCTGCACAGCAGGACTGGTGCGGTTGATACGTCTGCTAGCGGCCAGGATCTGGCGGCTCAGCTGCTGACGACGGTGGGACTGGCATGAAGCCCATCGAAATGGTCATGAACGACGTTAAGCTGGTCCTGGAGGCACGACATTCCGCTGAGAAATTCGGCCTCAATCCCAACGATATGGCCAACGCCCTGCGCCGGAAACTGTACGACAATGGCGTTAACGGCACACCGGGTCTGGCGAAATTGATCGAGCCAGTCCTTGGACAAATAGGAATCTGGGAGGTCCTGCACAACTTGCAGTTGGAGTTCGATCCGAACGACACCCCGGAAAATCTCATGGAAAAATGGTTCTCGTATCGAGGTGTTGACAAGCCTCCGCAACCGCATGTATTGCTGAATGAGCTTGTCCGTGAACTTACCCAAATGGCACAGGAAGCCGCGGCGACCCCGGCGACTCTTGATGCGCTCATGAAAGACCGGCTTACCCGCCTTTTGCGACATACGTCGCTCTTCTACGGGCGTGAGCTCAGGGGGAATGGCTGCCTTGCGCCGTCAGGAGAAGGCACCCGGCATATCGCAGAAATGCTGGAGAAACTGACCGTCAGCGAACTCTGCGAGCTTCTCAACTGCGATTTTCCGGTACGGGCCATGCCGTACGATCCGACCTCGACGCAAACGATCGTCCTGTCTGGTGGGGCTGCGTGTGCGGCGCTGTCGCGGCTGGCGGAGCTTACCGGAACAGCATCTGCCTGGTCTGCGGAACAGAGCCGCGAATTCTCTGATTGCCTGCTATCCGTACTCAAGGCGTGGTGTGGAGACAACCCGCACACGCCCAAGGCCTGTACGGTTGCGGAGAGCCGTGAGACACCGTACGAGAGCAAGCTGACCTGTTACGACGAGCTAGGCGGCAGAGTAATCCTCAAAGGGGGATCTTCGCTGGCCTACGGCACTGATGTCCTGGTTCGCTCGGCAGACGAGGGCAATATCTGGGCACCCGAGCCGCAGGTGGTTCCCCAAGCTGATGTATGGGAGACGCCCGACACCGCGTCACGGAAGGACACCAGGAGCGCCAACATGCTAAGGCGTGACCTGGTGTTCATCAGCTACAGCCACAGGGACGGCGACTGGCTGGCCAAATTGCAAACACATCTTAGGCCGTTTGTCAGAGAGGCGAAGATGAAGATCTGGGATGACACTCAGATCAGCGCAGGCGCAGACTGGAAACAGGGCATCACACAGGCATTGGCCGCAGCCAAGGTAGCCGTCTTGCTGGTTAGCCCGGAGTTCGTGGCCTCGGACTTCATTGCCGTGGAAGAGGTCCCGCCACTCTTGGCGGCGGCTGAGAATGAGGGTGTGACTATCCTCTGGGTACCGGTGAGGGCAAGTTCCTACAAGCGGACGCCCATTGCGGCGTATCAGGCCGCGCATCCGCCGGAAACTCCGCTGGCGACCCTATCTGACGCCGACTGCGACGGGGCGTTTGTGGACATCTGCGAGAAGATTCACCAAGAGTACGAGCGGTGAAGATCTCAACCTAATACGGCAAAGGCGCCTGAACGTGCGTAGCCGGGCAGCTTGATCGAGGCTCAGAACCGGATCCGTATGACGATGGCAATGGTGATTTCTGTCGCACTGCCTTCGGCGAATTGCCGTGCGTGTTCATCCAGAGCTTCACGACTGAGGTTCTGCAGCGCCTGAAGATCGGTCTCAGTGAGCTGATAGTCGCGGACCGCGGCCTCACGATTGCTGTAGAGCATATCGCGGAACTCTGAATCGGTAAGCGCGCGGCCCAGCAGTTCGGTAAGCCCGGGGCTGGCGCCTTGAGGTTCGTTACCGCTAGCGCTAGTGTCCATTGTAATCCGTCCTTTCTTCACATTCCCGCTCACGCGCGCGTGCTTGAATATCCCTGGTCGCAGCCAGCGCGAGCCGCGCGTCCGCTGCTTTGATGTCGGCGATACATCCATTTGTGGCAGCCAGCAGTCGCTCCACCTCCGGCTGGCCAATAGTTTTCTCCCACTCCTTGCGGAGGCGGTGCCGGGTCCGCTCGGCATAGAACACGCGCCGGGTCCGCGCGAGGATCCGGCGCGCCGTTATCGCATCGATCTCGCCATCGGCCCGCAACCGTTCGAGCCAGTAGCGGACGTTTATCAGCGGGACGGTCAGCGCCATGAGGCTGTCTTCTGAGTAAGTGACCGCCACCTCGTCATCGGCGGTAACCCGCCCGGATTGGTACGCCTCGAAGATCCAGCCGCAGCCGTTCATGCCGAACGGATGAAGTTCCGCTGCCCGCAGCGCGCCCATGCTGGCCGCACCGATCACCGGGGTGCCATTATCGATCAGCCGCAAGATCTCCTTCGGCGAGACCGAGAGGTTCTGTCCGAACTCCCCGTCGATGATCACGACGATGCCGTCGTACCGGCTGGGCAGATCTCCCCGCTTGACGGGAGGACGGTAATCGGCCGGCAGAATCGACCTGGCTATGCTCACCGGCAGGCTCGGGCCGAGGTACACAACTGGGGGCGCGGTCATTGCCATGTCAGGGTGCTCTGTGTTTCCGGGCGCTCTCTCACCATCGCCGGACCGCGATTCCCGGTGAAGGGAGGCGGAGCGGTGCTGGTCCGCCGGCGAGTCCGCCGGAACAGGCCAAGGGCAAGACCTGTCCCGATGCGGTTGCATGTGCCGTCCTGCGCGGCCAGGAGCGAACGCTCGAGGTCGGGGTCATCATGCTGTAGCAGTGCCGCGAGAGAACGATCGAACAAGGTGCTCCCCACGGTGCGATGAAGGGCGCCCATCGCCTGTTCCAGAAGGCCTCTCTTCGCTTCCCTGGCTGGTGTCGGGAAGGAATAGAAACCCGGGTAGATGTCGGGTGCGCTGGTGACTATGGCACGCAGTGCGGCTGCGCGGTCATCCAGCAGCAAGGCTGGCAGCAAGAGCCACGGTCTGTCCTCGGGCTCAGGCATGCACAGCGACCCGTTGAATTCGCGATAGATGGGCGAAAGTGGCAGCGGGCTCAGCATATGAAGCTGGACGTTGACCCGCGGTGCCAGCATCGACGCCTCGCCGGCCAGGTCAAGGGTTTTCTTGAAGTCATCGAGCGTCTCGAATGGATATCCCCAGATAAATGACGCCTCTATCTTGTCGAAGTAGCGGGCCGATAGCTCCAGCACCGGGAGGACGTCCTCGGCGCGGACCCTCTTGACGGTACGGTCGAGGACAGTCTGCGAACCAGAATCGATGCCGTAGAAGATTGCCCGGCAGCCAGCCGCGGCCATGGCCTCTATGAGGTCTTTGGTCATGAGGTTGATACGGCCGAAGCAACCCCATTCAAGGTGCATGTCCCGCTCGAGCAGAAGTCGGCAGAAATCACGGACCCGGTTCCGGTTCAGGACGAAGGTGTCATCCACGATGCTGATCGCGGACTTCCCGTATGCCTCGGTGATTGTCTGGAGTTCGGCGAGAGTGGCATTAAGGGAGCGGTAGATGCTGCGATTGTCCCACAATGCCGTGACGTCGCAGAACGAGCAACGGTATGAGCAGCCACGAGTGGTGATGACTCTGGCGTGAGAATACCGGCTCCAGTCGAGTAGGTGGTATGCGGGTAGCGGGAGATTATCGATTGACCGGTTCCGGGGCCGGTCTCCGCCGTCGAGAAGGCCGTCCTGGCCCCGGTAGACCATGCCGGGCACGGGCCGCCCTTCGCGGCCGTCACGCAGCAGCTTCACCCAGTTCTGGATGGTTTCTTCGCCCTCGCCGCGGACGACGGCGGTTATCCATGGATACTCTTCGAGGATCCGCACGGCCGATGCCGTCGGGCCTGGCCCGCCGAGAACGAACAATGTGCCGGGCCGTTCCTCATGCAATCGGCGCGTCGCGTCGACCACCGCGGGAAGCATGTCCACGAAGCACGAGATCGCCACGATCTGGGCATGACCCGTGAGGTATCCGGCTAGCCGGTCACCCGAAAGACCGTGAGCCTCGGGATCAACCTGGAAATCGCGGAAGTCTACCTCTATGCCCGCCTCCTCGAGTGCCGCGGCGATATACAGCGGCCCCAGCGGCGGTTCACACATGTCATCCTCGCCTAGCGTCGCGCTGCACAAGGTAATGGCAGTCGGCGATCGAGCCGATGGTGCGGTCATGGCGAGGTTCCCTCGCTAACCGTCCCGCGGAGAGCCTGGCCGGCGCGCGCACCCAGTCGGGTGCGCTGGATATGCGTGTAGTAGACACTCCACGCCTCGGCGCGCGGTATCACGACCCGCACGACCGGGATGCCCAATTCCGGCCGGGTCAGGTCGATAGCGACCACCTGAGGGAAGCCGTCTGCCGCCAGGCGGGTGAGAATAAACTGGATATCGTCCTCCACGCATTCGTGTTCGTATGAGGTGATGCCCGAGAACGGGCATATCTTGCCGCCGCCGAACACGTGGTCCGGATCAAACCGCCTCGGCGCCGTGGCGATGGTGGGCAGATCTTCTCGTCCGCCCTGGATATGCGCGACCCGGCTCTGCGCTGCTTCGGTCAGTGCCCGCGCCACCGCAACGCGGGCGTCGGGATGGCAGCCAGAACCGCCATGTGCGATGTGCTGTCCGTCTCCGTGGGGTTCGACGATCGAACAGGTCATGGTCGGGATGCTGGCTGTAGACGTGACGTCCCGCAGGTACACGCGCAGCCCGGCGCGGCGCAGTTTCCTGGCCAAGGCCAGTGGCCGTGGCGGCAGCGTCTCGAGGTCCATGAGCGGGTGGTTCGGTGCCGGGGGCGCGCTGTCCGCGGGGTGCGGGCTGACACCGATCTGGGCCAGGACCCGGGCCACCGCGGGGCCGAGATCCCTTGACGCGGCGGCGACCGCTATCGCGTCGCGCTCGATGACTTCGCACAGGGCATGGCACAATGCCTCTTCCCGCGTGTTGCCCGATGCGAGCCCATTTGTGCTTTCGTAGAAGATCCTCGGCCGTCCTGGTGGCGGCTCGTACGGGCATATGACCACGTTGAGCGGGACGAACGTGGCGGTATCCGAGATGAGATCGAAGCCTTCCACCCATTCCAGGGCATTATCCGGCCGATATGAGACGAGTGCGGGAACGAGAAGCTCAGCAGGTTCCACCGTCGGCCCTCTGCGGCCCATCTCGCTGCGTGTGCAATAGTAAACGGGAAGGTCGCAGGATTCGCCGCTGTAACGCTCGATCGCTTCCATCAGCGCTCCCGCTTTCGCCGCCGCGCGGGTAATGCCCTTACCGTTGTAGTACGAGATCCCCTCGCCCCGTTCGCGAGGCCGGACAGTGGTAAAGTTTGGTATTCCAGTGGAATCGAGGCCGGTGATATCCGCGATCCGCGTTACGCCAACGGTCTCCATCAACGGCAAGACCTGACGTATCGTCTGCGTCGGCGGGATCGCACGGACCACCCCGTAGCTGGCGTACTTCCGAGTCCGCCCGAAGCCATCGGACCAGCCATCAGGGCGGTTCATCCGAGCACCACAACCGAGTAGCCGCCGAAGACCTGGCCGTTCTGACTCGCCGTGACCCGGTAGACGTGGGCGCTGCCTGCCGGTGGCGGGCTGTCCGACGATCCGATCGCGACCTGCTGGCCGTCGGCGGTGACGTTAACGCCGGCCTGATCCAGGAGGCCGCCGGGCGTCCCGAGGGCGACCAGGCCGGTCGGCGGCGCGGCGGTAGGGAACGCGCCCCTGGTCATGCTGTGTAGCTGGAGCCAGGGCATTGAACTCGGCTGGGCGCGCGTAACGGTCACCTGGGCGGGCTGTCCGAATAGCGGCCCCACCGCCAGGGTGATCTGAGACGTCAGTGCCTGACCCGCGGGCGCGACGTGAATGTTGCGCTGGCCGAGGTGCCGGTTCTGCGAGGCGTCCCACTCGGGGGTGGTCATGGGATCCGCCACGTCCCAGGCCCGGACGAGCAGGCACTCATGCCCGCCGTTGACGAACGTGGGCACCCACGTCGTGGGACACTTGACGACGGCGTGACAGTACCCGCTGCCCCTTGCCCCGAGAGTCGTGTAGGCCCGGCCGATCAAGTTCGCGCCGACAGGGTTGAAGCCGAGCGCCGGGTTGCACCAGTAGAACTCGACCGCGACTTCACGCGCCGGCCCGCGGCCCAGGTTCCAGACGTGGCCGTAGACCGTGTTGTCCTTGCCTGCGAGTGCCACCTGGCCGAGTTGGGCGGGCACATCGGGAGCGGCGGTCGGCGCGACGCCCGACAGGATGTACACGTCAGGGCTTTCCCACCAGACTCCCTGGGCGGGCCGTGCCCCGGTATCGCCCGGATAGGCGCGGATGAGGATGTACGGCAGCCACATCTGCGGCCGTGGCCCTGGCCAGACGGAAGGCGGATCTACTCCCGTGATCTGACCGGGAGTAATCGCCCCTCCGTTGAGCTGGCCTGAACTGGTCCCGGGCTGGCGGACGGGCCGCCCGGTACCACCCCCGGTGCCGCCATCGTGCTCGCAGTGCCCGTGGCAACAGCAGCAGCAGGGATGGCAGCAGTGATGGTGGCCGCCCTGGCCATGGCCCTCGCCGCGAGGCCGGTCATCGTGGCCGCAGCCACAGTGCTCGTGGTGATGCTGGTGGCCTGGGCCACCGCAGTGTTCGTGGCCGCTCACTGGTCGACCACCCCGCCCTGGTCCGGCAGGTAACGCAACTCGATCGACTGCTGGGTAGCGGCCGGTTCCGCGCCGTGCCATTGCACTGGCGGCGCCGGAGTGAACAGCGTGGCCTCGGCGCCCTCCGGCGCTATCTTCGGCAGGAAGTAAGTCTGGCCGCGCTGGTCTGTCCCCGTCTGGGTGACGCGAATCCAGTCCCAGCAGCGGTAACCGTAGCCACGGTCGGCGTCGAGGTTGAAGTCGGCTGAGTACTCGTAATCCTGGGACAGGATGCGGCCCATGAGGTAGCCACAGAACTGAATGGGGTCGCCGAGCGGGCTGTGATCCGTGCCCGCCTCCCTGCCGATCAACTGCTCATTGATCGCATCGGTATGCGCGGGGCTCAGCGCTTGCTCGTACGCGGTCCGCTGTTCGGGTGACACGGGCCGTCCGGTCCGGAAGAACACCTGATCGGGGGTCGCGCCTTGCGGGAACGGCCCGCTCACCGTACCCGCCGACGGCTTCACGCCCGCCGCCTTGATGCTGTTGAAGTCTCCGTCGCGGCCGACGTAATCCAACTCGGCCCGGATGTCGCTCACCTCGCCCACGTTCCCGTAAAGGTTTGTTTCGGGTCCCGCCTGATCTGGGTAGTCCCACGGCCGGTGGAACTCGATCACGCTGCCGGATGGCAGCTGGATATCGCGGACCGGCAGATACGGGTACGGATCCGCGCGTGGATTGTGCGGCGGGACGAGCAGGCTCGGATCGTTGTCCAGGTTGCCGAAGGGATCCACCGCGTCCGCGAGCGCTTGGGCGAACGAGCCGTCCAGGCTGCTGCCCAGCGATATCAGGCCGTTGTCGATCTCGTTGGCCCAGCGCAGCTCGCCGTCATCGTAGGCAAGCTGGCCATGCGGCAGCATGAACCCGGTATGAGCCAGGATGTCGTGCGTGGTGCTGACCATGTCCCACGCCCCCATGGCCGCCTGCCAAAGGGCCCAGCGAATCGGGTATGTACCGGGACTTAGCAGTGCCTTCACGATGTCACCGAGAAACTGGCCGACGGCTTCCGCTTCCTTCCCGATCCATTTCACGATGGCGAGGATCGCGTCGCACACGTCTTCGATCGGGTCAGAGCTCGACACACCGGACAAGTCCGGGGCGCTGGCTAGATTGGTAAGGTCCGAGGCGGGCGGCGTGATGATCACGGACGGCCTGCGCGGCTTGTCCAGGTCGAAGCTGCTCCAGAAGGCGAACTTGTAGTACGTGATCATGAACCGGTGGCTGACCTGGACTTCCCAGGGCAACGGGTAGCCGGCCGGGACCTCGAAGTCCGGCGTCG
>Ga0187814_10000295_pt1 | contig 15478 bp, 15 predicted proteins | sample NC_S_4_FD_132450 | JGI IMG/M metagenome (GOLD analysis project Ga0187814, IMG submission 132450) | Wetland sediment microbial communities from Neuse River Estuary, North Carolina, USA - ASW-S_4 | ecosystem: Environmental > Aquatic > Freshwater > Wetlands > Sediment | place: USA: North Carolina... | reverse complement strand
CCCCCCGGACCTGCGCCTGCGGCACGCCGTTTTGGCGGAAGCGGGATGAAACCGCTGGTCCGCGCGATGTAGTCGGCGTACTGGGGGCGGTCGGCCATCCGTCGTTCGGTCAGCCGCTGGCCCGAACCGCGGGTCAGCAGGAATGTCATCAGCAGCGGGCCGGCGATGGTCAGCAGTTCCGCCCAGGAGCCCAGGCTGATCAGGAACAGGCCCCACCACATGCAGAAGTCGCCGAAGTAGTTCGGGTGCCGGGTGTACCGCCATAGGCCGCGGTCCATGATCTGGCCTTCATGGGCTGGGTCGGCCTTGAACCGGGCCAACTGCCAGTCGCCGACGGACTCGAAGACGAAACCGCCCAGCCAGACGACGGCGCCGATGACGGTGAGCGGGCCCGCCGGGGCCCGCTCGAGCATTCCGGCCTGGACCGGGAGGGTGGCCAGCCACAAGATCAGGGCCTGGAGCAGGTAGATGGTCCGCAGCGCGTAGAGGTTCTTGTCCCCCTTCGCGCGGCTCAGCAGGTCGCGGTAGCGCGGGTCCTCTGGCTTGCCCCGGTTCCGCACGCCGATGTAGACGGCCAGCCGCAGGCCCCAGATGACCGAGGCGGCCGCGAGCGTTGCCCGGCGCGCGGGCTGGCCGTACCCGATCGAGCTGACCAGCGCGACCAGGGCGACCAGGGCCAGGCCGATGCCCCACGCGGTGTCCACCACGCTGTGCTTGCCGGCCTTCAGCGCGATGCCGAACGTGACGGCCATCATGACCAGCAGCGCGGCCGCCGTGGACGCCAGGGTGACGGCGAACGGGCCGGCCGGCAGGCCGCTCACTGGAGGCTCCGGGCGCGCCGGTCGCTCCGGACGGCGAGGATCTGGTCGACGCCCATCCGGCCCTCCTCGAAGGCCAGCGCGCCGCCGACCAGGTACAGCCGCCAGACGCGGACCTGCTCGGCGGTCAGGATCTTCTCGATCTCGGGCAGGTTCTGCTCGAAGTTGCCGAGCCAGGCCCGGATGGTGCGCACGTAGTGCTCGCGCATCGCCTCCACCCCGATGACCTCGAACCCGGCGTTCTCGATCAGCCGGACCGTGTCGCCCACCGGGCGCATGTCCATGTCGGGGGCGATGTAGGACTCGATGAACGGGCCGCCGCCTGGAGCCCGGGTGCCCCGGGACATCTGCTGGATCAGCAGGCGGCCGCCCGGTCGCAGCCTGGCGTGCAGCGCCGCGCAGAACCGCGGGTACTGCGCCGCGCCGACGTGCTCGCCCATCTCCACCGAGGCGACCGCGTCGTAGTGGTCGTCCAGCGGGTCCCGGTAGTCCTGGATCCTGACCTCGGCGCGGGCCAGGCCCAGGCCGCGGGCCCGCTGCCGGACGTAGCCGCCCTGCTCGCGGGATAGCGTCACACCCGTCACCTGGACGCGGGCGCGGGCCGCATGGATGGTCAGCGAGCCCCAGCCGCAGCCCATGTCGAGCAGCCGCTGGCCGGGCTGCAGGCCGAGCTTGCGGCAGATCAGCTCCAGCTTGGCGCGCTGCGCGCCGGCCAGGTCCGGGGCGCTGCCCGGGGACCAGTAGGCGCACGAGTACGCCATGCTGGGGTCCAGGATGAGCTGGTAGAACGCGGCGGGCAGGTCGTAGTGGCCGGCGATCACGGCCTGATCGCGGGCCCGGCTGTGCAGGCGGCCGCGGACGCGGAGCTCGCAGCTGGGGGGTTCGGGCGGCGGGCCGAGGATCTTCAGCCGGGCCGCCGCCTTGGCCGCGGCCCAGGCGGGTTTCAGGGGTGGGGCCAGCGCGAGCCCGCGGGCTAGCGCGCTCTGATCGCTGCTAGCACTGTCCCGCAGAGCGCCCCAGACGCGGCGCAAGCCGTCGGTGAGGTTGCCCTCGATGTCGAGGTCGCCGCTGATGTAGGCGCGGGCCAGGCCGAGCTCGCCCGGGCGCCACAGTATCCGCCGCAGCGCCCGCGGGGAGCGGATCACCACGACCGGGGCATTCTCGGGGCCCGCCTCGCTGCCGTCCCAGGCGCGCAGCCGCAGGTCCAGCCCGGCGTGGTCCTTGAGCAGCGCCGCGATGACCTCGGCCGGAGTCGGCTTGATGCTCGTCATGCTCGCGCCAGGGTGAGCTGGCTGACGCCGATGTACCCGGCCCGGAAGCCGGCTTCTGAGTAGCACAGGTAGAAGTTCCACATCCGGTTGAACACCTCGTCGAACCCGAGGCAGGCCACCTCGTCGGCGCGGGCGCGGAACCGCTCCCGCCAGATCCGCAGCGTCTCCGCGTAGTGGGCGCCGAAGTCCTCGCGGCCGGTGATCCGCAGCCGGGTGGCCTGGGTCAGGCTGTTCTCGATCGCGGTGACGGACGGGACCAGCCCGCCGGGGAAGATGTACTTCTGGATCCAGGTGTAGGTGTGCCGGGTGGCCAGCATCCGGTCGTGCGGCATCGTGATGGTCTGCAGTCCGATCCGCCCGCCCGGCGCCAGGTGCGCATCCAGGGCGGCGAAGTAGGCGTCCCAGTAGCGCTCGCCGACCGCCTCGAGCATCTCGACCGAGCAGATCGCGTCGAACTCGCCGTCCACATCGCGGTAGTCGCGCAGTTCCACGCTGACCTGGCCGGCCAGGCCGGCCTCGGCCACCCGGCGGGCGGCGAGCGCCTGCTGCTCCCGCGAGATCGTGATGGTGCGCACCCGCGCGCCCCGGAGCGCGGCCCGGATGGCCAGCTCGCCCCAGCCGGTGCCGACCTCGAGCACCCGGCAGCCGGGCCCCACCCCGGCCCGGTCGAGCAGCCGGTCGATCTTGCGGCGCTGCGCCTCGGCCAGCAGGTGGCCGCTGGGCAGCACCGCGACCGGCGTGCCGTCGGCTTCGGTTCCGAACAGCGCCGAGGAGTAGGTCATGGTCTCGTCGAGGAACAGCGCGAACAGGTCGTTGGACAGGTCGTAGTGGCGGCTGATGTTGCGCCGGGCGCCCTGGATGGTCTGCGCGTCGTCCTTGGGCTGACGGCGCACGGCCAGCCCGCGCAGCCGCTGCAGCCAGGGCGGCACGAGCTCGTCGACATGAGCGGCGAAGACGGTGAGCAGCCCGGTCAGGTCGGCGCAGTCCCAGTCGCCGGCCATGTAGGACTCGCCGAACCCGATCAGGCCGGAGGCACCGAAGCGGCGGAAGAACTCCCGCGGCCGGTGCAGGAGCATGACCGGGGCGGCCGGCGCCCCCGCGCCGAACAGCCGGCCGTCCGGCAGCCTGACCCGCAGCGGCAACCGGGCCACCGCGGTGGTGAACAGGGAGCGCGCCACGGCCGCGCGCGCTGGCGAGCCCGCCGCCACGGCGACATCGGGCCACCGGTCCGCGTCTAGGGGCACGGCGTGCTGCGTGCTAGTGGTGGTCACTGAACCCCCTCCTGGGGTAGATGAGCGGGCCGCGGCACTGGCCGCAGCCCGCGCAGGTACAGCTTCACGCCCTGCCAGCGGATCCGGGCGGAGACGGCCGCCGTGGACCAGGGGTGCCGTGCGGCGGCGCCGATCAGCGCCCGCGGGGTGGCCGGGACGCCCCGGCCGTGGACACTGGCGGCGAACGAGTGCCCGTCCGGGCGGCCGAGCACCACGCTCAGGGCCAGGCGGGCGTCCGGCTCGGGCAGGCTCATCCGGTAGCGGCCGTCGACCGGGTAAAACGGCGAGACGTAGAACTCTTTCGGCACCTGGGCCCGGCCGCGGTCGTCGGTGTGCAGCAGGTACGCATGCCGCTGGCCGTAGGTGTTGTGCACCTCGGCCACCACGCAGGCGAGCGTGCCGTCGGCCCGGTGGCACCAGAAGACGGTCAGCGGGTTGAACACGTACCCGAGCACGCGCGCGTGCGCCAGCATCATCACCCGGCCGCCGCCCAGGTCGACGCCGCGGGTGGCCAGGAAGTGGTCCAGGTTCTCCCTGATGCTGCGGCGCGGGTCGCCGAGATGGTCGCGGGCCGCAAAGCCGGCCAGCAGCCTAGGGCCCAGCCGCCTGGAGCCCAGCAGCCTAGGGCGGGGCAGCTGGTCGAGATCGACTAGCCACAGGTACGTGCGGTAGGTGAAGACGTTGCGTGGCGCCATCCGGGCGTGGGTGATCCGGCACTCGTACAGCCGGGCGGTCACCAGGTGCCTCCGAGCGCCCGGGCCGCCTCGGCGCCCGACCGGCAGCCGTCCTCGTGGAAGCCCCACCCGTGATAGGCGCCGGCGAAGGCCGTGACCGCGGTGTTCAGCTCGGGCAGGCGGCGCTGCGCGGCGACCGAGGCCGGCGTGTAGGCCGGATGCGCGTAGTCCATCTGGTCGATGATCGTGGCGGGATCCACGACGCCCTGCCCGCCCAGCGTGACGATGTAGTCCTGGTCCGCCGGCAGGTTCTGCAGCCGGTTCATGTGATAGCTGATCCGGGGCGCCGGACCCTCACCGGGCCGGCAGCCGCCGAGCTCGTAGTTCCACGATGCCCTGATACCAGGACGGTCTGGCAGTAGCGTGACGTCCGTGTGAAGCATGGCCGGATTCTGGGTGTAGGCGAACGCGCCGAGCACATCGCGTTCGGCCTGGGTGGGCGGGTCGAGCAGGCGCAGCGCCTGGTCCGGATGGGTGGCGATGACCACGGCGTCGAACTGATGGGTCTGGTCCGCCGCGTCTTTTACCTCGACGCCGTCGCTGTGGCGGCGTACCGCGCGCACCGGCGTGGACAGCCGGATGTCGTGCAGCCGCTTGGCGGCCCGCTCGACGTAGCAGCGGGAACCCCCGGTCACGGTCCGCCACGGCGGCGACCCGGACACCGACAGCATCCCGTGGTTGGCCAGGAACGCGAACAGGTACCTGGCCGGATAGCGGAGCGCGGTCCCCGGCGGGCACGACCACACCGCGGCGACCAGCGGGAGGGCGAAGTGAGCGGTGAAGTAACGACAAAAGCCGCCCTCGTCGAGGAACGCGCCGAGCGTCTGCTCCCCATCGGGAGCCACCTCCGGGGCGAGCAGGCGGCGGGCGGCGCGGTGGAACCGCGGTACCTCGGCGAGCATCCGCAGGTAGCGTCCGCGGCCCCGGCGCAGCCCGGGGGTCAGGCCGCCCAGGCCACGCTTGCCCGCGTACTGCAGGCCGCAGCCCGCGCAGCGGACCGACATGCTCATCTCTCCAGGCTGGGTGGCCACCCCCAGCTCGGCGAACAGCCTGGTGAGCAGCGGGTAGGTGCGCTCGTTGTGGACGATGAAGCCGGTGTCGACGCCGGTCGGCGGACCGGCGGGCGGCACGACCATGTGGGTGTCGGCGTGGCCGCCGAGCCGACCGTCCGCCTCGAAGAGCGTAACGTAATCATTATGCGACAGAACGTATCCTGCGGTAATCCCGCTGACGCCGCTGCCGATGACCGCGATCCTTCGCCTGGTCACGCACCCTCCCTCCAGGCCGACGGCTCTCACCTGTCAGGCCTGCGGCTCTCCCTTTCAGGCTTGCGCTCTTCTATTCGCGACCATTCGGGGTCCGGATTGGCGGCCGGGCCATTTCCTCTCGGCCGAAAAGGTGGTCCGGGCAGATCGTGCGAGCCCGGGCCAGCGCGGCCAGGTCACCGGCGAGCAGTCCCATGTGCGCTTCCAGCCCCCTCAATGCGCCAGCGGCGCTCGTCGCGAACTAATAAATGCTAAATTACACTAAATCAGCGGGTCCCTGAGCACGGGGGAAGGCACTCATGCAGCTACGCGACGCCGCCGAGGCGCTCGGGGTGCACTACCAGACCGCATACGCGTGGGTACGCCAGGGAATCCTCCCGGCCAGGAAGACCGGGCGCGGCTACGACGTCAGCGAGGGCGACGTCGCCGCCCTAGCGGCGCGCCGGGCCTCGGGTACGGCGCCGCGACCCAACATCCGGGTGCGTGACTGGACGGCCCAGGCCGACCGGCTGTACGCGGCGATCACGTCCGGCGAGGAGACCCTGGCGCGGCACATCTTCGACCGGCTCGCCCGCGGCGTGCCGCTAACCGAACTGTGCGAGCGGGTCATCTCGCCCGCGCTGTACCGGATCGGCGAGGACTGGGCCGCCGACCGCGGGACGATCGCGGCCGAGCACCGGGCCAGCGCCATCTGCGAGCGGCTCATCGCGGCCCACGCGGGCCAGCCGCAGGGCCGCCCGCGGGGCATCGCGGTGACGAGCACGCCACCGGGGGAACGGCACGGGCTGCCGGCCCTGATGGCCACGGCCTGCCTGCGCGAAGACCGCTGGCTGGTGCACCACCTGGCGACCGACCTGCCGGTCAACGAGGTGACCGGGCTGGCCCGCCTGGCCGGCGCCAGCCTGGTGGTGCTGTCTTCCGCCACCGCGGAATCCGCCCGGCGGGCGCGCGAGGCGGCGGACGAAATCACGCGGTCCGCGGCCGGGTTGCACGTGCTGTCCGGGCAGCCCGGCGACCCGCTCAGCCGACTACGCCAGCTGGCCCGAGCCACCACGGCCGAAGGCCCGGGGGCGGCGCCGGGCTCAGCGGAGCCCTAGCCGGTCCGCGAAGGCCGAGATCTCCGATCCGCCGATGTGGACGGGCAGCGGGGCCAGCGGCTTGGGGAAGCTGCACAGGCGGGTGAAGGAGAAGAACTCCCCGTCGAAGCTGACGCCGTTCTCGTCACCGGCCCACAGCAGCCGCAGCACGTCGATCGCCTCGTCCGCCCGGCGGCCGCGGGTGGCGAAGTCGACGCCGACCGCCGCCGCCTCCCCCGGCAGCGCTCCGACGCCCACGGTGAGCAGGCGCATCCGCCCCTTGGACAGCACGTCGAGCGTGGCCAGCCGCTTGGCCAGGATCACCGGGTGGTGGTAGGGCACGAGCAGGACGGCGGTGCCCAGCAGGATACGTTCGGTGGCGGCCGCGACGAAGCTCAGGCACTCGAGCGGGTCGGCGATCGGCAGCGACGCCGGGAGCGTGACCGGGCCTACGGTCGCGCCCGGGTACAGGGCGATGTGCTCGGTGAGGTAGAAGGACTCGAACCCGCAGGCTTCCGCCTGCCGGGCGGCCGCGATCAGCTGATCCGGGTCGGTGCCGTAGTAGCCCGTGTTGTAAATGAGCCCGAACTTCATGTCTGTAACCTATCGTCCGTACCATCGCGGGAATGGGAAGCCGTTTCGTTTCTGCCGTGGCCTTCTACGGCCCGAAGACGGGGGCGCTGCGCGAGGTCCTGGCCGGGGTGCAGGCCCTGATCGCGGAGCACGTCGGGGACGATTTCCGCCCCTATACGCTCGAGCAGGTGCACGCCACGCTGATCGCGCTCGACGGCGTGCGCGACCCGGGAACCGGCGCCATCGTCAACGCGTACCTGCTCGGGCACGCGGGCGCGCAGCAGGAGATGGACCTGCCGCGGGTGATGGACATCCTGACCCGGCGCTTCGCCGTTCCGATGCGGGTCCGTATCGGCGGCTTCCGGCCGGACCAGGAGGCCCCCTTTACCAGCCGGGGGCAGCATTTGGCCGAACGGACCTTCTCCGTGCGGGACAAGGCGTTCGTGCTGATGGGATGGCCGACCGCCTCGCTCGCCGGGGCCGGGCGGAGCCAAGAACCGCTTGACGAACTGCGGCGCGAGATGAACGAGGCCAACGTGCTGCACAAGTACCACGTCCGGGCCACGGACGTCGACAACGACCTGCACCTGGTCGTGGGGCACCACGCCGGCGCCCCGGCCGCCGCGCTGGCGCGGGCCACCGCGGCCGTCCGGGACAAGCTGGCCGCCGGTCCCGTGGACCTGGCCATCGGCCTAGCCGACATCAAGATCGTCGCGGCCGACTCTCACACGCTGGCGCCGCCGCTGTACGTCGGCGACATCCCGGCCGACGAGGCCGCCTTGCTCGCGCTCATGTCCTAGGTCCCGGGCAGCGCGGATGCGGGGAGTGAGCAGGAACAGGGCGGCGGCCGCGAAGATAACCTGGACGATCCAGAGCGCGTCCCGGACGCCCAGGGCCGCGCCGAGCACCCCGGCCAGCAGGGCGCCGAGCGGGATCATGCCGTAGCCGAGGAAGCGCATGCTCGCAGTCACCCGGCCGAGCAGGGACGGCGGGCAGTATCGCTGCCGGAAACTGCCGGCGATCACGTTGCCGGCGGCGAGGCCACCGGCGATCAGCGCCGAGCCGGCCACGTAGCAGGCCAGCCGGGGACCCCGGCCGGTGAGCGGGATGAGCAGGCCGGCCAGCCCGTTGCCCAGGCTGGTCAGGACGAGCGCGCGGGCGGTGCCGAACGCCCGGGTCAGCCGGGGCGCGAGCAGCGCGCCGAACAGGCTGCCTGCGCCCCCGGCCGCCATCAGCAGGCCGGCCGTGGCGGAGCCGAGGCCGATCACGCGGATCAGGAAGACGACGACCAGAGCCAGGTTCCCGGTGTAGGCGAGGTTGGCCACCGCCGCGTAGGCGGTGAGCGGACGGAGGTAAGGGTCGCGGGCCACGAACGTGATGCCGCGCCACATCCTGGTGCCCCCGGCGCGGGCAGGAGGGGATGACGATGAGCGGATACGCAGCAGGCAGACGGCCGACACACCGAAGCTGGCCGCGTTGAACAGCAACGCGGCGGCCGCGCCGAGCGCCTGGGCCGCCAGGCCGGCCGCGGCGCGGCCGGCGATCGCGGCCGCCGACGCGCCGCCCTGCAGGCTGGCGTTGCCCGCGACGAGTTCGGCCGCGCTGACCAGGGAGGGCAGGTAGACCTGATACGCCGTGGCGAACACGACGTTGGCCGCCCCGGCCAGCAGGGCCACGGCCACGACCTGCCCGGTGCTCAGCAGCTTGACCCAGGCGGCGGCGGGCAGGCTCGCGTACAGCAGCGCGGAGACCACGTCGCAGGCGATCATCAGCGGCCGGGCCGGCCGCCGGTCCACCCAGGCACCGGCCGGCAGGCCAATGACCAGCCAGGGCAGGTACGCCGCGGCGGTCAGCGCCGCGACCGCGAAAGTGCTCGCGCGCAGCACCGTCACCGCGAGCAGCGGCACCCCGATCACGGCCATCGAACTGCCGGCCCCGCTGATCGTCTCGCCGATCCACAGCAGCCGGAAGTTCCGCTGTCGCAGCAGGCCGCCGGGCCGCCGGGCCGCGGTCACGGACCCGGCCGGTCCGTCTCGCGCTGGTCCGTCTCGCGCGGGGCGACCCGGCGGGAGTCCGTCTCGCCGATCTGGCCGGCCTCCCGGCCGGCCTCCCCCGCGGCCTCGCCGGCGGAAAGCATCTCCTGCGCCACCGCCGCCCACAGGATCTCGCGCGCGGCGTCCAGCACGCCGGGATCTGGCGGGGCGACCCGGCCCAGGCGGCCGAGGTCCGTGTCGTCCTGCTTCATGTTTCCTCCAGGGCCAGGGCTAGCCGGAGTGCGGCCCGGGCCCGGTGCAGGCGGCTGCGGGCGGTGCCCGGTGGCACGCCGAGCACCGCCGCGGCCTGCGTCGGCGTCAGCTGCTCCCAGGCCACCAGCAGCAGCACCTCGCGTTCGGCCGGCGGCAGGGCGCGGAGCGCGCCGACCAGCGGTCCGGTCCGCGCCGCCGCGTCCAGCCGGTCGACGACGGCATCCCAGGGGTCGCAGGCGGTTTCCGGCGCGCTCACCTGGTCATCGCGAGAGGCCCGCCAGTGCGCGCGCAGCACGTTCCTGGCGATCCCGTACAGCCACGGCCGGGCGTCCGGGTGAGCCGGGTCGTACCCGCCTCGCCCGGCGAACGCCCTTAGCCACACCTCGCCGAGCAGGTCGGCGGCGGCCTGAGACCCGGCCCGGCGGGCCAGGAAGCCGTGTACCGCGACCTCGTGCCGCCGGACCACCTCGACGAACGCGTCGGGACGGCCCCGGCTGGACCGCTCGATCAGCGTGCCGTCGGTTTCCGCCTCGACCGCCACCACCCGTCGACCTCGCCCTCGCGCCGCGTTCCTCCTACTGTGCTATTGCCTTCAGACGCACGGAGCGTTCGGAAGGGCAGGGTCAGGTCGGCTTGACGAGCAGCTGCGCGGCGGGATCCCATCGCCATGCCGCGGCGGTGGTGACGTGCGTTCCGCCCACCCAGCGGTCGACGCCAAGCAGCGTGACGCGGTCCGCGTCGTTCTCGAGCACCCGCTCACCGAGGCGGGTCAGCGTGAGCGGCAACTCGGCGAAGGCGTGCGCGTCGCCCAGCGGCGGAGCCGCCGGAAGTGGTTCGCCCGCCTGCGTTTCGACCAGGCGGGCTCCGCCGGTCCCTAGGTCCGTGAGCGTGCGGTAGAACCAGGCGTCGCCGAGGAACGGCGCCGTCTCTAGTTCCTGCGCCGCAAGGAAGGCCGCCACGGGCGTCGTCGCGCCCGCCGCGACGGCTTGCAGCGCCCGCCGTTCCGTCCCGGACAAGCCGTCTCGCGGGGCTGGCAGCTCCTCGAGCAGCCGCTGCAGGGCCGGGGCGAGGAACGGCAGCCCGGGCTTATCCGCCTGGGCGGATACGGCCAGCGCGGATGGGTCGCTGCGGCGCAGGGCATCCCAGGCCGCGGCCGCTGTGGCCGCCACGTCCGGGCTGGCCAGTACGCCCTGCGGCCAGAGGGTCTCCAGCTCGTCGGCGGTCAGCTCGCCGAGGCCGCGGAACGCTGGCCGGCCGGGAAACGAGCCGACGACTATCAGCTCGGGCGTGCCGCCGGCCGTGGCCGCCAGCGCCAGCACGTCCAGCAGCTGCAGCTGGTCGTACAGGTCATGTTCGAACCACAACACCACCTGCTCTCGGTCCTGCAGGGCCTGTAGGGCACGTCAGAAGCAGGGCACGTCAGAAACGGTGGAGCGTTCGCTAGGCGGCTGACCGAGCGGCGTGCCAACGCAGGGAGGCGAGCATCGCCTCGCGGCCCGCGCGCATGAACTCCGGCCACTCGCGGGTGTCGAGGAACTGCTCGTAGAAGCCGGTCCCGGCGACCTTGCCGTAGGGCACCGGCTCGACGAGCAGGGTCCGCGCCTGCCGGCGCAGCCTGGCGAGGTGCTCGCGGGCCAGCTGCACCTGCTGGCAGGTGCGCACCTGCGAGGCAGCCGAGACGATGCTGAGCGGCCGGTCGTCCCAGCCGGTGATGTCCTCGCCACCGAACTCGTGCGGGTAGAAACCGTTGACCGCGACGGCGGTGTCGACCGCGGGCTCGATGTCGAGCACGGGTCGCACCGGAAAGATGTCGACGATCCCGCCGTCGCACCAGGACAGCCCGTCGAGCACCACCGGCTGGACGAACAGCGGGAGGGCCACGGCCATCCGGATCGCGTGCGCCACCGGCATGTCCGGATGGGTGCGCGGGCCGATGAAGTCCAGGCGGTTGTGCTCGACGTTCCAGATCGGCGCGTAGGTCGGCGTCCGCAGCTGCGCCAAGGTCAGGTCGCCGAAGTGGCCGCGATAGAAGGCCTCGAGCTTGTCGCCGCGCAGGATGCCGCACCAGCCGCGGGCCAGCGTCGGGACGAGCGCGGCGATGTCCCGCCACCCGGCGTCAATGTAGTCGCCGGGCCGCATCGAGGCGGTGAGCTCGGCGGCTTCGTCGGGCGACATCCCGGCGCCGAGCGGGAACCCGAACAGCGCCGAGCCCGAGCACACCGAGTACACCGACACCTCGGTGCCGCTGTCCTCCAGCGCCTTCGCCACGCCGACGAGCGAGGCGAGGGCGCCGCTGCCGCCGGTCGCCACGACGCCGACGCGGCCTGCCAGCGGTGGCGGAGCAGCGCCGCGCAACGGTCCGAAGACATGTCCCGGCGCAGGCCGACGGTCGAACGGCAGCGGCAGGAACCCGCGCCGGACCGTATCGAGGAACGTCGCGTCCTTGCGGATGGCCGTGGCCATGTCGCGGGCGCGGACGATGACGTCGAAGTACTGCCGCATGCGGAAGATGTCCAGCGCAGCGTCCAGGGCACTGTGGTCGAGGGCACTGTGGTCGAGGGCACTGTGGTCGAGGGCACTGTGGCTGGGCCGGCTTTCAGTGGTGGCCATGGCGATCGCCTCCACTTTTACCGTGCGCCGCCACCTCGCGTCCGGCCAGAGGCGAAGGTCATTTCGGCCGATGCCGACGGGCCCAATCCAACAAATAGGATTGATACATTGACCTGGCTTGATCTACTGTGGGCCGGTGACCGAAGGGCCGGGCAGCGCCCCGCCAGGGTTCCTGCGACTGGCGGGGCATCCGCTGCGCTGGCGGCTGCTGACCGAGCTGGCCCGGAGCGACCGGCAGGTCCGCGAGCTCACCGGCCTGCTGGGCCAGCCACAGAGCCTGGTCTCCTACCACCTCAGCCAGCTCAGGGCGGGCGGGCTGGTGTCCGCCCGGCGCAGTTCGGCCGACCGCCGGGACGCCTATTACCGCATCGACCTGACCCGCTGCGGCGAACTCCTCACCGATACCGGCCGGGCCCTGCACCCGGGCCTGGGGCTGGTCCCGGCGCCCGCGGAGCGGGTCCGGGCCCGCACCCGCGTGCTGTTCCTGTGCACCGGGAACAGCGCCCGCTCGCAGATGGCCGAGGCGCTGCTCGGGCAGCTCGGCGGGGACGCGGTCGAGGCGGCCAGCGCGGGCAGCCAGCCCAAGCCGCTGCACCCGGACGCGGTGCTGGTCATGCGCGAGCACGGCATCGACATCGGCGGGCGCCGCGCCAAGCACCTGGACACGTTCGCCGGGCAGCGGTTCGGCTACGTGATCAGCCTGTGCGACCGGGTCCGCGAGATCTGCCCCGAATTCCCCGGCCACCCGCAGACGATCCACTGGAGCATCGCCGACCCGTCCGGCGAGGGCTATCCGGCGTTCCGCCGGGTGGCGGCCGAGCTGCGGACCAGGATCGGCTTCCTGCTCGGGCTCATCGGCCAGGACGGGGGCTAGCCGTGCCCGGCGGGGGGCAGAACCAGGCGAGCCTGGCCACGGTGCTGCGGGAGTGGGGCCGGATCGGCTGCATCGGTTTCGGCGGGCCGCCCGCGCACATCGCGCTACTGCGCCAGCTGTGCGTGGACGGCAGGCAGTGGCTGGACGCGCAGGAGTTCGAGGACGCCATCGGCGCCTGCAACCTGCTGCCCGGGCCGGCCTCCACCGAGCTGGCCATCTTCTGCGCCTGGCGGGTCCGCGGCCGTCTGGGCGCGCTGGCCGGCGGCCTGGCCTTCATCATCCCTGGCCTCGTGTGCATCCTCGCGCTGTCCGCGCTGTTCCTCGAAGGCACGCCGCCGCTGTGGGTGAAGGGGGCCGGCGCCGGTGCGGGCGCCGCGGTGGCCGCGGTCGCGGTACAGGCCGGCTGGTCGCTGCTCGGCCCCAGCTGGACGCGCGCGCGGCGGGCCGGGCCAGGCCGCCGGTTCCGCTGGGCGGCCTACCTGCTGGCCGGCGGCGCCGCCGCCGCGACCATCGGGCCGTGGCTGGTCCTGGTCCTGCTCGGCTCCGGGGTCACCGAGCTGGCCGTCGGGCAAGCGCGGGGCCGCGGGCCGCGGGCGGCGGCTGACGGGACAGGCGGGACGGCGTCGGACGGGACGACCGCGGGCGGGAAGGTGCCGGGGATCGCGACGTTGCCGGCGCTCGGGGTGGTCCGCGCCGCCGCGGCGGCGGTGGCAGGCGGCGGCGTGCTGGCCTCGGTGGCCTGGGTGGCGTTCAAGGTGGGGGCGCTGTCGTTCGGCGGCGGTTTCGTGATCATCCCGCTGATGCGGGCGGACGCGGTGGGGCGGCACTGGATGACCAGCGGCCAGTTCCTGAACGCCGTGGCCCTGGGCCAGATCACCCCGGGCCCGGTGGTGCAGACGGTCTCCGCCGTCGGCTACGCGGCCGCGGGCCTGGGCGGCGGCCTGCTCGCGGCGCTGGTCGCGTTCTCGCCGTCGTTCGCGTTCGTGCTCGGCGGCGCCAGGTACTTCAGCGTCCTGCGGACCAGCAGGCACGCTCAGTCGTTCCTCGACGGCGCGGGCCCGGCGGCGATCGGGGCGATCCTCGGCTCGGCCATCCTGCTGGCCGGGGCGCTGAGCCAGCCGTGGCAGTACGCGGTGCTGGCCGGCGCGGCGGTCCTGCTGCTCGGGCTCAAGCGCGGGGTGGTGCTCACCCTGCTCGCCGCGGCCGCGACCGGGCTGGGTGTCGCGCTAGCCGGGGGGCCGCTGCCGCACTGAACGGGCTGGTCCTGGCTGGGCTGGCCCTGGCTGGGTCAGGGAGGTTCGGCCAGCCATAGCCGGACGTGCACGGGTTCCAGGGTGGCCTCCACCACGCCGGTCAGGTCGGCGCGGACCGCGTCGAGTTCCACGGCGTCCTTGAGCCGGGCCGCGAACGCCGCCACCGTCACGTCCGCGTCGTAGCGGGCCCGGTTGAACCGGCGGTCTACCACCCGCTGCACCCGGCGGCGCAGCGGGCTGAACAACGCGGCCGCGGCCAGCGTCGCGGCCGCCACCGCCACCTGCCCGTGGAACCGGAACGCCCCGGCGGCCAGGGCCAGCGCGGCGTAGAGGCCCACGAGCAGGCCGGTGACGATGGCGTAGGCCAGCGTCCGGGAGATGAGCCGGTCGATGTCGTAGAGGCGGTACCTGAGGATGGCCACGCCCATGGATACCGGCAGCGCGGCCATGCCGCACCAGATCAGGTTGTCCACCCATTCGAGCAGCGCCGTGGTGGTCCCGAAGGTGCTGAGCGGGAGGGCCACGACGATGCTGACGATGGCGACGGCCGCGCCGCTGGCCAGCCACTTCAGCTGCTGGCGCCGTTCGCACGACGAGCGCCGCCAGCTCAGCAGCTGGCGGCCGATGAAGGCCACCGACAGCGCCAGCAGGGCGAGCAGGATCGTGTGCTCGACGACCGCGAACCAGCCGGCCGGATTGTCAACGGCGGAGAGCCCGCCGGCCGCATCGATGCGGACCGGGTGAGCGGCCAGCGCGCCGGCCGTCGCCGCCGTCACGGCGGCCAGCAACGCGACATACAGCGCCCCGAAGACGCGCAGGGCCCAGCGCCAGAACCGGGACGGCAGCCGGCCGTCGGGAAAGAGCAGGATGATCACCACGGACAGGACCAGGCCCGCCGTCCACAGCTGGTCGATGACCAGCCCGGCCGGGCCGAACGGCAGCCGGTGTCCGAGGCGGTAGACGTAATACGCGTAGTCTCCGGCGTCGTTGCTGACGAACAGGCGGCTGCCGGTCAGCAGGAAGAGCCAGCCGAGCGGGTTGCCCGGCTGGCGCCGGGCCACCACCACGCCGACGGCCGCGCACGGAATGCCGATCACCACGGCCACGATCCCGTCGCCCAGCTGGCCGGAGAGCAGCGACAGCGGCAGCGCGGCCAGCAGGGACAGCAGCGCCAGCAGGGACAGCACGGTTAGGGCCAGGCTGCTGCGCGCCGCCCTCCGGCGGCTTGCGGGCCGTGTCCCAGTCATGATCAGCACGCTACGGCGCCACCGTTCCGGGAACGTTACCGCTGTACCGGGGCGTGACAGCCGGGCCGTTCGGGATAAAGATTTTTTTGGTTTTCCAGGGCCGGAGTAACGCTAGGGGGTGACGATCGCGAAGTCGGGGTCGGGGTTGTCGATGAGCGACATCAGCCGTCCCAGGACGGCGGGGTCGCCGGATATGCCGATGCCGTCGGGCTTGGCGGTGGCCAGAAGTTGCAGCAGCTG
>Ga0187814_10000294_pt1 | contig 15511 bp, 15 predicted proteins | sample NC_S_4_FD_132450 | JGI IMG/M metagenome (GOLD analysis project Ga0187814, IMG submission 132450) | Wetland sediment microbial communities from Neuse River Estuary, North Carolina, USA - ASW-S_4 | ecosystem: Environmental > Aquatic > Freshwater > Wetlands > Sediment | place: USA: North Carolina... | reverse complement strand
CACGACGTGCGCGGCACGTTCGGGCCGAGCGGCGGCTTCGCCCGGTCGGTGCCGCAGGCCACCACCCGGCGCCGGTCCGCGGGCGGCTCGCCCGGCCCGGGGCTGGTGGTGGAGACCATCGAGCTGATCGGTAACCGCTGGTCGGCCTCGGCTCTGGCCGCCGCGTTCCTCGGCGCCCGGCGGTTCACGGACATGCTGACCATGATGGGCGCGCCGCCGTCTATCGTGTCTGACCGGCTGCGCACGTTCTGCCGGATGGGCGTGCTGGAGACCAGGCTCACCAGCGCCAACTCCGGCCGGGTCGAGTACCGGCTGACCGACAAGGGCCGCGCCTTCTTCCCGCACGTCATGGTGATGCTGAACTGGGGCGACAAGTGGTTCCGCGCACCCGAAGGACCGGCCACCCTGCTCACCCACACCAGCTGCGGTGGTGAGTTCAAGCCCGTCCTGCACTGCTCGGTGTGCGGCCTGGAACTGCACGGCTCGCAGATCCAGGTCGGCGGCGACCCGCCCAAGGCCGGGTCGGACTCGTAACGGCCGCACGAACGGGGCGAACACCGGCGGGGTGAACACCCCGGGCGGCGCGGCGACCACGGCCGGGATCGCGTTGATGACCGCTCCGGCCGTCACGTACTGCCCGGTCTTGGTGCGCAGGCCGGTCCCTGGCGGGTCGGACATGTCCAGGGTGAGGTGCAGGTCTGGCCGGCCCTCGAGCTCCACCGTCCAGTGGTTGCGGCCCGCGTAGCCGTCCAGCTCCGGGTCCATGGTCCAGATGATCGACAGCGTGAGGAAACGCCGTCCCGCCGAGATCGCGTGCCACCGCCACTTGGTCGCCGCGACGGTCCCGGCCCGGATGTGACCCGCGCTGACCTGCAGGTCGCACCGTACCAGCAAGAGCCGGTACAACATCACATCGACCCGCACCCGGCCCGCCGGACCACTCGCGATCCCGCCCCCCTGGCATAGTCGCTCTTATAACTGTAGTGTCTGCCGTGTGGCGTCGACGTTGCGGAGGTAGCTATGCCGCGCACCAGCAAGGCCGCCGGATCGGTGGCGCTCGTCACGGGCGCGAACCGCGGCATCGGCCTGGCCTTCGTGCAGGAGCTGGCCGCCCGCGGGGCGCGCAAGGTCTACGCGGGCGTCCGCAGCCCGGGCGACGTGACCGACCAGTTCAAGGAACTCCCGGTTGAGGTCGTGCCGCTGGACGTCACCGACCTGGCCCTAGTGCAGGCCGTTGCGGCCGGCTGCCCGGACGTGAACCTGCTGGTCAACAACGCAGGCCTGTTCACCAACCACCGGCTGGTGCTGACCGATGACCCTGACGCCGCCCGCCGCGAGATGGAGGTCAACTACTTCGGCGTGCTGAATATGACCCGGGCGTTCGCGTCGGTCCTCGGGGCCAACGGCGGCGGTTTCATCGCCAACGTGCTGTCGGTGGCCGGCGCCTTCCCGGCCCCGTTCATGGGCGGCTACTCCCCGGCCAAGGCCGCGGCGCTGTTCCTGTCCAGCATCACCCGCTCCGAACTGGCCGACCAGGGCACCGAGGTGACCGCGCTCATCGTCGGGTCGGTCGACACCCGGATGGCCGAACACGTCCAGGGCCGGAAGGAAGATCCCCGGGACATCGCCCGGGCGGGCCTGGATGCGCTCGACCGCGGCGAGCACGTGGCCGACACCGACTTCATGGCCGTTGACGCGCGGGCCAGGTACGCCCGGGACCCGATCCGGTACGAACGCGGGATGACCAAGCTGCTCGAGGCCACCGTCATGGACACCGGACGGTAACGCGATGGCCGCAAGAAAGCACGAGTCGGTCGCGGCCGTCATCCGGGCCCGGGCCGCGGCCGATCCCGAGGCGATCGCGATCACCGGCGACGGCCACTACAAGTGCCCGACCCGCATCGAGTGGGTCGATGCGCTGCCCAGGAACCCGTCGGGCAAGGTACTCCGGCGCGAGCTGCGCGCGCCCTACTGGCAGCACCTCGACCGCCAGGTCGGCTAGCGACCGAGAAAGGATTGTCATGACCGAGAACCGGTGGGCCGAGCTGCGCCAGGTTGGATTCGCCACCCTCGACCACGCCCCGGCCGTGCGGGCCGCTACCGAGCTGCTCAAGCTCGGCCCCGGGTTCGACGACCCGCTGCTGGCCGCGCTGAACCTGGCCGACTTCACCGCCCCCATCGGCCCGGACACCTACGTCGAGGTGCTGGCCCCGACGGTGCCCGAGCACTCGGTGGCCCGCTGGCTGCGCCGGGTCGGCGGCGCGTCCGGGTGGGTGCTGTCCACCCAGGTGCCGTCACTTGACGGCGTGACCAAACGCGCCGCTGAGCACGGCGTCCGGATCGCGGCGCGGACCCAGGCCATGGGCCACGACATCGTCCAGCTGCATCCGCTCGACGTGGGCGTGCTGCTCGAGCTTGACGAGTTCCTGCCGCGCGGCGCGTGGTTCTGGGACGACATGGAGGCCGCCCAGGCCGCCTACGCCAGCCGCAGCGCCAAGGTCGACGACATCGTCGCGGTCGACGTCGCCGCCAAGGACCCGGTCGCCATGGCCGCGACCTGGGCCGCGATCATCGGCCTCGAGCCGCCCGCACCGACGGCGGACGGAGCCGCGATCGCCTTCGGCAGCCGGACCATCCGGTTCGTGCCCGCCGCGGGCGGCCGCACCGGGATCGTCGCCGTCGACATGCACGCCACCGACCGGGAGAACGGCCCCGGCCTCGGGGGCGAGCTGTGCCACACGCTCATCCGCTTCGTCTGAGCGGAGCGGGCTGGCGGCGCGCTCACGAGCCGGCCCTACCCGGCGGCCACGGAATGAAGCCGCTGGTCCGGCTCACGTAGTCGGCGTACGCCGCCCCCTTGGACCGCGCCATGTGCTTCTCCAGCAGCCGCTTGCCGGTGTGCCGGACGAGCATGTTCGTCATGTAGACCGGCGCCACCACGGTCAGTACCCCGAGCCAGTGCGAGCAGGCCAGCAGCCACAGCCCGAACCACACCACCGCGTCGCCGAAGTAGTTCGGATGCCGGGTGTACCGCCACAGCCCGCGGTCCAGCACCCGCCCGGCGTTCGCCGGAGAAGCCCGAAACCGCCGCAGCTGCAGGTCGCCCACTGTCTCGAAGCCGAAACCCACGGCCCACACCGCCACGCCGAGCCAGGTGACAGACGACAAGGCAGCGTGCTCGTACATCGCCACCTGCAGCGGCAGCGACACGAACCACATCACCCGCACCTGCGCCCAGTAGATGTGCCGCAGCACGAAGGCGGCCAGGCTGCCCGTGTTGCGCCGCAGCAGCGACGCGTACCGCTTGTCCTCGCCCTGCCCGCGGTTCCGGAGGTAAATATGCGCCGAAAGCCGCACCCCCCACACCGCGGTCAGCAACAGCACCAGCACGCGCCGGCCCGGGACCCCATCACCAGCAGACAGGCCGAACGACACCGCAGCGATGATCACGAACCCGAGCGCCCAGACCGTGTCCATGATCGCGTGCACCCTGGTCCGCATCGCGTACCAGAACGTCGCCAGCATCAGCACCGCGACGGTCACCGCCGTCACGCCCAGGTTGACCAGCAGCGGCCCCCAGCTCATCCGGTCCGCCCGGCACGACAAAGGTCGGTGAACGCGTCGACCGACACCCCGAACTCCCGCGGTTCCCCCCGCCCGCTCTCCGCCAGCAGATCCGCGAGGCAAGCCGCACTGAGCGAGCCCCCGGGCGGCAGCGAAACCGTCCCCCACTCCACGGCCGACGCCCGCCGCAGCAGCCCTCCGCCGGTCACGATGTACTCCCCGTTCAACGTGCACTCCGGAGCCGCCAGCGCCGTCAGCACCGGCGCCACCGCCTCCGGTGTCATGCGCTCCGGCGCAGCAACAGGAATCCCCTCGGACGTCATCTGGGTCAGCGCGTAGGGGAGCAGCATGTTGGTCAGCACGCCCTTGCCCGCGCCCTCAGCCGCCAGCGACCGCCCGAACGCCAGCAGGCCTCCCTTGCTCGCGGCATACGCCGACAGCCCGATGTCGCCGTGCAGCCCGCCGGTCGAGGCCACCAGGATGATCCGGCCGTACCCGGCCGGGCGCATCACCCCCATCGCGGCCCGGGCCAGCCGGATGCTCCCGAGCAGGTTGATCGCCAGCACCTCCTCGAAGACCGCGGTGGGCTGCCGGTGGAACATCCCGCCCACGCCGATCCCCGCGTTGGCCACACAGATGTCCAGCCGCCCCCACCGCTCCACCGCCGCCGCGACCATCGCCTCCCCGCAACCAGGCGAAGAAGCGTCCGAATACTCGGCCAGAGCCGACCCGCCGAACGCCGCGATCTCCGCCGCGACGTGATCCGCCGGCCCGCGCCCGTCCCCGTCCGTCACCCGGTTCCGGTTGTTGACCACCACCCGGGCCCCCTGCCGCGCCAGTGCCAGGCAGAACGCCCGCCCCAGCCCTCGCCCGCCCCCGGACACCACCGCCACCCGCCCGTCCAGCGGGCCCGCCGCAGGACTCATGAGACGACCCGCTCGATATCACCCCCGCGGATCCGCGCCGCCGCCGTCGCCACCGCGTCGATCCCCGAGGCGCAGAACCGGTTGATGCTGACGCCGGGCACATGCCCCCGGCCCGCCAGCATGGTGGCGGTGCGTGCGATATTGGCGCCCTGCTCGGCGTTCTGCGAGGCGCAGCCGATGATGACGTCCTCGACCCGGCCGGGATCCATGTCGGTGCGCCGGACCAGCTCGCGCTGCAGGCTCACCAGCAGGTCGACCGGCGAGACACGAGCGAAGCCGCCACGCGGCGACGCCTTGGTCCGGGCGGTGCGCAGCGTCTGGAGAACAAAGGCCTCGGGCACAACGGCCTCCCCGTAGCTTTCTTAGTTGTAGTAACTCTCCGCCCTATGGCGCCGTCCCGTCAAGCGCGGCGCCAGCCAGTTCGGCGCGCAGCACGTCCTTGCGTACCTTCATGCACGCGTTGCGCGGCAACACCCGCGCGAACACCACCCGCCGCGGCCGCTTGTAGTCGGCGATCCGCGTCCTGACGTGCGCGATGCCGGCATCCTCGGTCAGCGCCGCCCCGGCTGCGGGCACGCTCCCCGCGGTCACCGCCTCACCCCACCGCTCGTCCGGCAGCCCCAGCACCGCGCACTCGGCCACGCCGGGCATCGGCCTGGACGAGGACTCGGTGTGCGCCGCGCCGATCCCGTTCTTCCACATCGCCGGCCTCGGCCTGTTCCTGGCCGCCAACCTCAACGGCGGCAGCCTGCTTCTCGAGCAGCCCCCCGACACCCTGGGCGTCCTGAACATGCTGGTCGGCCGCAAGGTCACCCACGCCGCCATGGTGCCCACGGTCCTGCAGCGCCTGCTCGCTCTGCCCGAGGCCAAGACCGCCGACTGGAGCGCCCTCAAGTACGTCGTCTACGGCGCCTCCCCGATCCCGCTCCCGGTCCTGCGCGAGGCCACCGAGGTCATCGGGTGCTCGTTCCTGCAGTCCTATGGCCTGACCGAATCCACCGGCGGCTTCACCCTGCTCGGCCCGGCCGATCACGTCCCGGACGGGAGCTTCGCCCACCGCCTGCGCTCGGCCGGCCGCCCGATGACCGGCGCCCGCGTCCGCGTCGTCGACCCGGTCACGCTCACGGATCGCCCGGTGGGGGAGCGAGGCGAGGTCCTGGTCGCCGGCTCCCGCATCATGAAGGGTTACTGGCGCAAGCCCGAACAGACCGCCGAGGTGATGCTCCCCGGCGGCTGGCTGCGCACCGGCGACGGCGGTTCCTTCGACGCCGACGGCTTCCTCTACCTGCACGACCGGCTCAAGGACATGATCGTCTCCGGCGGCGAGAACGTATACCCGGCCGAGGTCGAGAGCGTGATGACCGGCCACCCCGCCGTCGCCGAGGTGGCGGTCGTTGGCGTGCCCTCGACTGAATGGCGAGTCCCCCTACGCCGTCGTCGTCCTGCGCCCCGGGGCGCAGGCATCCGAGGACGAGCTGATCCGCTGGACCAGGGACCGCTTGGCCCACTTCAAGTGCCCGGTCGGGGTCACCTTCGCTCCTCCCTGGCCCGCACCGCCTCCGGCAAGCTCCAGAAGCAGGTCATCCGATCCAGCCTCGGCTCCCTCCGGGTCCCGTAGCCGGTCCGCCGTCCCGCGACGGGTGCGCCGCACGCTCCGCGACCCTGTATGCTAGCTCCGTTCCAACCGCCAGCCAGCCCTCTGCTGGTGGCCGTCCCGGGGCTTTAGCTCAGTTGGTAGAGCGCTTGCATGGCATGCAAGAGGTCAGGGGTTCGAATCCCCTAAGCTCCACGCTTTTTCGCGCATCTGTTCGATGTAAGAAGTGACAATCAAGTGACAACGGTACCGGATTTCCCGCACCGGAGTTCACGTGAATATAGGATGCCGGATCGCGCCCGGCGATGCGGGCGGGTGCGTCCGGCCAGGTCAACTATGCAGAAGCTGCCGGATGATCGCGCGAGCACGCCTGGCCGCAGTCCCGGCCTCTTGCGGGCATTGCAAGAGGCCGCGGTTGGACGCTCTTAGCCCTGCGCGCATCCCGGCAGGTCAGACGAATATTTTAGTGGGCGTTACTCCGGCCGGGGTGACGATTCTAATGACTAGCGGGAGCCAAAGGGTTCTGGCGGCGGACGTGCGTGTTCTGGGCATCCCGTGCCTTGGCGCCCAGGACGCCTTGGCCGGCAAGACCCGAAATCCCGCTTGACGAGTTGGCCAGTGGACGTGCCAAGCGCCTGCTTCCCTGATGGAAAATGGCTCGAGGACGTTCGAACGCATGTCCGTTCAAACTGGCGGCGCGCTAGCGAGCCTGAGAGTTCTACGGTACTGTGGATGTCATGACTGCGGTGTATGAGGACGTGCCATTTAGCGAGTTGCTGCACCACCCTGCGGCGACTGCGGAACGACTTGATGCTGTCAGGGCGCTGCGGTTGCGGCGGCGCGATGCTGGTGATCTCGCGTTGATGCGGATCGAGCAGCTTGAGCGCGACGGAAGCGTGGTGGAGTTCACCACGCGGCTGCTGGCGGCCCTGGTCAGGTCCGAGAACATCGAGATGATCCGCAGGCTGCTGCCCGACGCTGTGCCGTGGGTGACCTTCTTGCCCGCGGCGGACTTCGACGCGTTCGTGACCGAGCTCGTGGCCGTCGCTCAGGGCGCGGCGGCGCTGGGAAACCTGGCTCCGGTGGCGGTGCTCCTCACTCAGTGGCGGCACTCAGCAGAGGTGTATGCCGACCCGGTGCTGCTGGAGATCCTGACTGGGGAGCCCGAGGGAGACCTGGGTCCTGTCCCAGCCCCGCCAGGCAAGGAATGAGTCCGCGGCGCGGCGAGCGCGCGGCCCCGCCGCCGGTCGGAGGGGAGTATGACCTGCGGTTCGCCAGCAACCAGGCAGCCGAGGGATGGGAGCAACTCGGCCGCCAGGCCGCCGGGAATCTCCGGCGCGCCTTCGACGCCATCCGGGCGGACCCGCGATCAAGATCCGCCCCGGAACGTCACCATCGCCTGAAGGGCAGTCTGGGCACGGCGGCCTGGAAGGGCGAGCCGCTGGAGCGATGGCAGTATGAGGTGACTGGCGGCGGGCGTATCTGGTATGCGATCGATGACGTGCGGCGGACCGCCTGGATTATCTACGCGGGCACCGGACATCCCAAGGCCACGGACTGACGCCAGGCGCCCGATGGCGCGACCGGATGGGTGAGCAGCGCCGCGGTCATGGTGATCGCCGAGTAGGTGATCGTCGCACGGACCTTACTCCTCAGCCGGGCCGCGTTCTGGCCTTCCCGCCCGAGGGCGAGGGAGCAGACGTCACGGGCGTAGCGACAGATCAGACGGTCGTGCGTCGCCCCGTGCCGACCCTGGTGGCCGCCGTGGTCGTCTTCGGCGGGGCCCCGATCTGGGGTGTCAGCTACGCTCTGCCGGCGGCCAGGGGCGCGCTGGAGACGGCGACCAGACCGAGTTCTGGCACCAGGGCTGTGGGCGCGTCACCTGGGCTGGCATGCGTTCTTCAGGCGGGCGGTGAAGCTGTGTTTGCGGCTGTTGGCGTTTCTTAGCCACGTCACGTAGTCATCGAACTGGTCGAGGGTGTCCATCCGCTCGTGGCAGGCCCTCAGCTCGGCCAGCAGGCTCAACGCGCGGTCGTAACCGTCCCGTTTGGTCAGTGCCACCGCCGCTTCGATCTGCTGGCGGAGCACCGTGGCAGCGTCGGCTGGGTGGGTGGACGTTCGGCGCCGGGCCAGTTCCAGCCAGAGGGCGTCTGCGCAGCCGCCCTGCTGGGCGGCACGCCAGGCGGCCTCCTCGTCACCTTCCCACAAGAGCACATGTATCAAGGTCGAATGACCCGGCGGCCGGTAGCTGTCCGGCACCGGGCTGCTCTCGCCGATCCGGGGCTGGGCCCTGAGTGCGGCGAGCGCCCGGTCTCGCCACGACGGCCAGGTGCCCTCGGTCACGGCATGCTCGCAAAGGCGCTTGTACGCCTCCAGCGAGGGATTAGCGGCGAACTCCTCCCAGGCGAGTTCGACCGCTTCTGTCGGCTTATCGAGCCTGCCGCACAGCGAGACCGTGATCACCCGCAGTTCGCTCAGGCCGTGGTCGCGTTCGCTGCCGCGTTCCTTCAGCCCTCGGCGCGCCCACTCCAGTGCCTGCTCATCTCGCCCGGCGCTGATCAGCTCCTGGCAGATCCGGGTGTACTGCCGGGCCGCCCGCAGGTCTTTGGCCAGCACGTCCACCACGGCGTCGACCCCCAGCGGCCTTACGGCCTGTTCGGCCATCTGCAGTAGCGGATAACGCATGCCGGTCGCCATGGCGGTATCGATGAGCTCGCGCAGCCGCTCCATCCCCGGCTCGCCCAGCACCTGCGTGTAGTCGGCGACCGCGCTGTGGAACAACCCATAGTCGTCCCTGGAAACGGAATCGAAAAGCCACGCGGCCAGCGCACGGCGATCCACATCGGCCGCCAGGCACGCCCGGCGGTGCAGCTCCTGAGCGAATCCGGCGCATTCCGCCAGCTCGTACTCATAGTTGACCGACTCCGCGGACTCGTGCATCAGCTGGAGCGCGTGCTCGGCTAGCCCGGCCGCCTGCGCGGCATGTCCGGAGTCGATGAGTCCGGCGAGCATCTCCAGCGCCCGGTCGATACCCGCAACATAGGTACCGACCTCCTCTTCATCCACGAATCCGGAGACGAAGATGGCACGGTCAAGCTCCTGCCGGGCGGTCTGGACGGCATCTCTTCCGGACGCGGCGCTCTGCAGCTCTGCGAGCAGCGCCCTGTCACGCCCGGCGGCACGTACTAGCCGGTCGGCCAGCCACGCCGGCGACTGGCCGGCCAGGAACTTGCGAAGATTCTCGTGGTCGCTCATCGGACCGCCCCGATTCCCAGCTCCCGGCGGATCCACGCAACGTCCATCAGGATGGGCCGGCCGAGCTCGGCTTCGCGGTCGTTGCGCCAGTCCATGTCGTCCAGCAGCATCTCCAGTTCGGCCCGGGCGTCGCCGCCGGCCAAGGCGGCCTCGCGCGGTGTCATGCCGAGATCGTCGACCGTGTCCGCTACCCAGGACTCACTATGCCTGCGCGGCATGTCCGTCGCGGCTTCCTCGGCAGGGACGAAGTAGCTCTCGATGGCCAGGATCCGGGCGCGAGGGTGGGGTTCGCCGCCCATGCGCTCAGCCTTCCTACGCATCTCGCGGGCGCCTGGCACGATTTCATGCACGAACGCCTCGAGCTCGGCGAGCCGTTCGCGGGAGTTGGCCCACAACGTCCAGTGCCGGTTCTCCCTGGTGACCCTGCCCCGGCTGATGACCTTGCCTGCGCTGTCGGCGTGCAACTCCAGGATGCCGTCGTCGATCTCCACCAGCCGGCCGACGAGCCGCGCCCAGGCCCGCTGCTCGTCGAACACCTCCCAGACCGCCTCGGCGTCGTAATAGTCGTGGCCGTCGGCGTTGAGCAGCTGCGGCTCGGGTCGTGGGGCGAAGAACTCCGCCAGCTGCTGTGCTGACGGCCACCCCGCGAGCAGTGCGCTCAGCTCGCGGCGCTGCTCACGGGGGACGCGGGCCGGGATCGCGAACATACGCGGCCGCGTGCCGTCGTGCAGGAGCCGGCCGCAGAACAGATCCAGGCGGCGTGCGGAGGCGGAGAACAGCCGGTCTTTGAGGAACACCGGCTTCCCGCCGGGCAGCGGACGGACCGTGACACCGACGCCGCGCTGGACCTCCCGGGTCTCGAACATCCCGATCGGGATGTGCTGCCAAGACTCAGCCAGCGCCCGCTCGTCATCGCGGAGCCAGCTGCCCCGAGCCCGCAGGAACCGCTCGGTGAGCCCGCAGTCGGTGAGCAGCAGGTCGACGCAGAGCAGCGCGCTCTGCGGGTTTGCGCCGCTGCGGGTGATGAGCTGGCTGAGCGTCTCGGTAGCGGCGGCTCGCTGCGCGTAGGTGGCCAGCAGCGCGTAGACGGCCTCGGCCCGGTCGGCGAGCGAATGCACGGCCTTGGCCAGGCAGCACATCTTGTACTTGCGGCCCGAACCGCAGGGGCACGGCTGGTTGCGGCCCGCTGTTGCCTTCGGCGGAGCCAGCTGGCGCTTGAGCGCCCCGCGCAGCGCGTCACCGGGCGGGTGACCGCTATGGCGCAGGTAGCCGTCAGCGGCCCGCGCGTCGCCACGGCACGCGGCGTACTCACCCGCGTCCAGCAACGCGGCGGGCAGATCCGGCTGTTCGGTCAGCGCCTCGTGCACCAAACGCTCCGCGGTGCCAGAATCTCCGGCGCCCTCGGCAGCCCGGGCGGCGAGCAGCCGCACGGCTGCGCGTTCCGGGCCGGGCTTCGCGATACCCTGTAGCACGGCCAGCAGGTCGTCGAAACGAGTGCCCTCGGCTGCACGGCGTTCCATCTCATCCGCGACGTAGCCAACCACCGCAGGCGAGACCACCAGATAGTCGCGCAACAGCGACGGCCCGTGCTCGGGATCTTCGTCGATCCAGGTCAGAAGCAGGGCAAGGGCCATCGTGCCCGCCACGACCTCTGCCCGGCCGAGCCCGCGGATCCTGGCCAGGTTCCACGCGGTGCCCCGGACGCCCACGCGTCCGCCGAAGGTCTCCAGGCCAGCCGCGTGCAGCGTCCGGGCCAGCGGCGGCAACGGTGACGCGAAGACCTTCGGCTCCGTGAACAGCAGGTCGAGGAGGATCTCATCCAGCGGCGCGGACGGATGGTCGGCCGTTCCCTCGGCGTAGCGCTTCAGCGCCTCGACGACCGCGAACGCGCAGACATCACGCACACGGCCGGCACCGGGATCCTGCTTCAGCGGCTTTCCCGCCGATATCTCCAGGGCACCATCGCGCAGCCGCACCGACAGCAGATCTCCGGCCGAAAACCCCGCCAGCCAGCCATCCGGCCCGGTCAGCAGTTGCCCGATCATGCCCTGCCCGGCAGGGAAATCATCCCCGATGCCGGGCGGCAGATCCAGCACCGTCGTCGTCCCCACCACGCCGCCGCCCGCCAACGGCAGCTCTGCGGCGGCGAACTGCGCCCACAGCGCCAGGTCATCATCCGCGCTCAGCATCCCGGATGCCACCTCGATCGCGCTCAGCTCATGTGTGAACGCCACGCCGTCGGCGACCCGCAGCCCGCTCGCCCGCTCCTCCCCGCGAATCCGTACCAGGAAAGGATGCTCCTCCAGATGCCTGCCGAGTTCGCCGGGCGTGAGCTTCACAAGTCGCGTCAGCACCTCCAGGTCCAGCGGCCCCCGGGCCGCGGGAAGAGCACCGATCTCATCACGTCCGGTAGAGAGCTCGCCGTCCATGGGAAGACCGTACTGCGCCGGCGGAGTCAGATCACCGCGCATCGTCGTGATCCTGACTAACCGCTCGGTCACCGTAGCTGCTCTCGAAGCGCGGCCACGACTGGGGCGTCCGCCGAACGCCCGGTATCCAGCAGGCCGGTAACCGTCAGCATTATGCTGACATGGCTGCGGTCGAAGAACTCGGACTAGTAGCTGACCTCCCGCCAGCCATCGGCCCACTCTCGAGCCGCCGCGATCACTGCACCGCCAATCTCCATGGCCATGAAGTCGTCATTGATACGGACTGCCATGAGGGACCCCGCCTGCCGAAGGGAGATCCGGCAAGCCAGTGACAAACCAAGTGACAACTACCCCAGGCAACACCAGACGGGGGGCGACGCGCTCAGACACCGATATCTGTCTGGCCTGCGGTAATCCGACCTAACGCGATGCCATCGGACGAAACCACCAGGCATGGCATGCAAGAGGTCAGGGGTTCGAATCCCCTAAGCTCCACAGGGTGGTCTTCACGTTTCGGTGAGGCCTATTTTCACGTTTGGTTCTGACATTCCGGCACGTATCGTGGCGTGATTGCTGCCGCTGCCGTGTTGTATGCAGTTCGTGTCTGCCCGGTGGCTTTTTTGTGTGGTATGGCCGGGTTCCGGGCATGCTGCCGCTGTCGTTGCTGCTGTGCTCCGGGGTTCGTGTCGCTCGTGTTCGTGGCGGTCGTCGTTGCGTGCGCGGGATGAGCGCGGCGCGCTGGTTATGGCGGCGCTGCGGTAAGGATGGTGAGGGTCTTGCGGCGGCGCCTGCGGGTTCTCGGGGGCAGGCCGGCGGCGGCGCGGCGGGCGTTTTCTTCCTGCCGGGCGTTCCATGCGGTGAGGATCCGCTGGTTGCGGACGACGAGCAGGCATGCGGTGAACAGCATCAGGGGCGTCAGGCCCATCAGGCGGCACCAGCCGCGGGCGATGTCATTGCTGGCGGGGTCCTTGGTTGTGGCGAAGCCGCGTTCGGCGCCGGTGCGGCGGGCGTAGGAGCGGCGGTGCGCGGCGGAGGGGTAGTCGTGTTTCTGCGCGGTCTTCGCGTTGACCTGGGGCGGCACGGTGAGGGTCTGCTGGTCACAGCAGGCGGGCGGGTGCTGCGGGGGTTCGAGGATCTCCGGGCGGTCCCGGTCCAGGAGCATCGACGGGGGGCGGAGGGGGCAGCGGATCTTGCCCATGGCGGCGGGGCAGGCGACCCGGTGGTAGCCGTCTTGGTCATCGGCGGTGAGGCGGCCGAGCTTGTACCGGGCCAGCTCGGCGGTCTTTGCGTCGTGCGCGGCGGCCTGTTCTTTGGTCGCGTCGCGGGCCAGTGGCCCCAGTTCCAGCAGCGTGCGCGGGGTCTTGGGGCAGTACAGGCTGCCGTTGCTGATGATCGCGCCGTGGTGGGTGCCCTTGGGGCCGCGGTCGTGCGGGTGCAGGTCCTGGATGAGCTGCGCGCCGCCGGCGCGCAGCGGCAGCGCCCAGGCATCCGCGTCCCGGTGGGCGTAGCCGGAGTCGGCGAGCACGTCACCGAGCGGGATCCCGGCGGCGGGCATCGCGGTCAGGACCGGGACGAACGCGCGGACTGGGTCGTGCCGGCAGGACGACACCGTGGCGCGGCGGGCGAACTCGGGGACGGCGGGCCCGTTCTCGTCGCGCATCATGATCCCGGCGGACAGGTAGTAGCCGTAGAACAGCTCGTCTTCGCGGCGCAGCAGGTTGTTCTTGCGGTGCCCCCAGGACGCCTCGGGGTCGGCGCACTCGCCTCCTTTGGCCGGGGGCGGGCGGGAGAAGGTCTCCAGGTCGGTCCAGTCCACGGCCAGCGACGTGCTGGCGTCCTTGAACTGTTCCGGGACCGATGCCTCCGGCAGGTCGTCGCAGACCGCTTGCAGCGCCTGCGAGGGCAGCCCGCCGGGCTCGTCTTTGCCGAGGGCGTCCGCGACCAGGCCGAAGGTCCGCTCGGTCTGCCGGTAGGTCAGCAGGTGCGGGCCGTGCTTCCAGTCCGCGAGCACGCCGAGCCGCCGCTGGTCATCCTCGGGCAGGCTGGTGAGCACCTGGTGCACCCGGGTCAGGTGGGCGGGCCGGTGATCGGCCTGGGCCAGGCACATCCCGGCCAGCAGGGTGCGGACGGCCAGCTGCCGGGCGCGCACCCCGATCGGCAGCAGTGCCTCGATCCGCGGCGCGACGCCGGAGGCGTCGATGACCGCCTCGAAGGCCGCCAGCGGGATCATCGCCGCGCGGAGCCCCCGAGCAGCCTGACCGCGCCGGCCTCGCCGGCCGGGTCCAGCCCGGCGACGAGATCGCCGAGCCGCTGGGAGCAGCTGATCCCGGCGGCGTGCAGGAACGTGGCCAGCCCCAGCAGGTCCGCGCAGTCGGCCAGCCAGGTCGCCCGCAGCCGGCTGGTGTCCAGCCGGGGCAGCCCGCTGCCGCCGTCCAGCGCGGCGATCAGCGGGCTGGTGATGTTCCGGCGGCCCGGATCGGCGCCGCCGCAGATCAGCGCATCCCCGGCGAACCGGGCCGCGGCCAGCAGCGTCTCGTGGTAGCGGGCCAGCACCGGCACCACGCGGGCGCGCCGGCCCCTGACCTGGACGACAACACCGCCGGACCGGCAGGCCACGTCGGTGCCGCGCACGTCGCGCAGGTCGCCGCGGATCAGCCCGGCGCCCGCGCCCAGGCAGACCAGCCCGGCGGCGCGCATCCGCCGCCCGGCGGTGGGCTGGGCGTCCGCCAGCGCGAGATACCCCTCGATCTGAGCCGCGCTGTACGGCGCCTTGGACCGCTCCCGCGGCAGCGGCACGTCCTGCGGATACAGCTGCGGCACCACCCGGCGGGCGATGAACCGCAGATTCGTGCGCAGCGTCCGCCGCGCCACCCCGGACAGGCCCGGCGCGCACCGGGTGAACCGCTCGGCCACCGACGGGTGCAGCACCACCTCCGGCGCCGCCTCCAGCCCCAGCCCGATCGCGTAATCGGCGAGCTTCCCGGCCGCCCACAGCAGGTTCTTCGCCCGCTCCCGGCCCTCCGGCCCGGTCTTCGTGATCACGTCCCGGGCGAACGCGGCCGCCTGCGGGGACACCGACGACGGCCGCCACCGCCCGATATAGACGGCAACATCAGCATTTGTCATACAGCACTTATACTTAACGAGATGCGCGCGGCGGAAGACCCCGGCTGCGACAATGAGAACGTGTCGCCCACCCCGGCCCAGCAGGCCCAGGCCGCCCGCATCGCCGCCGAGATCGCCGCCCGCCTCGCCGACGTGAATTTCGCCCTGCCCGGCACCCTCGCCGACCGGATGACCCGCTGCGGACACCCCAGCTGCCGCTGCCACGCCGACCCGCCCGCCCTGCACGGCCCCTACCACCAGTGGACCCGCAAGAAAGACGGCAAGACCGCCACCCGGATCCTGACCGACGAGCAGCTCGCCGACTACGGCCCCTGGTTCGACAACCACCGCCGGCTCCGCGAGCTGGTCGCCGAGCTCGAAGCACTCAGCCTCGCCATCGCCGAAGCCGACCCCCGCTGGAACCGCCAGCCAGACCGCCCGGCGCGGGCACGGTCCAGCCAGCCCGCAGAACCGGAACAGCGGCCTCCAGATAACGTGGGCAGCGCCCGCTTAACCTGTGGGCGACCCTCCACCCAGCCCTCGTATGCCCAGCTCAGGGCTAAACGTGAATACCTCACCTGGAGGTCACCACGTTTTCGTGGGGGCCCATCGCAGGCGAACCGGCCGCTGACGGTCCT
>Ga0187814_10000293_pt1 | contig 15559 bp, 8 predicted proteins | sample NC_S_4_FD_132450 | JGI IMG/M metagenome (GOLD analysis project Ga0187814, IMG submission 132450) | Wetland sediment microbial communities from Neuse River Estuary, North Carolina, USA - ASW-S_4 | ecosystem: Environmental > Aquatic > Freshwater > Wetlands > Sediment | place: USA: North Carolina... | reverse complement strand
TTCCTCGACAGCCTCGGCTTCTTCTACGGCCTCGGCTTCCTCGACAGCCTCGGCTTCTTCTACGGCCTCGGCTTCCTCGACAGCCTCGGCTTCTTCTACAGCCTCGGCTTCTTCTACGGCCTCGGCTTCTTCTACGGCCTCGGCTTCTTCTACGGCCTCGGCCTCTTCTACAGCCTCAGCTTCTTCTTCGACCTCGGCTTCCTGGTCGGCCGGAGGAACGTGCCGAGGTGCCGGCCGCGCAGGAACCTTTTTCACCGCAGCAGGGAGGGCGGGGACCGGAGCCGCGATAGCCGACGCGGGAAGAACGAAGCTGACCTTGCCGAGGGCTTCCTTGATAAGCCGCTCGATTTCCTTGACGGAAGCCCCGCCGATCATTTCCCGGTCGGCGATCCGGCGGTCGAGTACGGCGATGATTTCGTCCCAACTCTTCGTGATCAGGGTATCGGCCTCCACCGCCTCCGAGGGAGCCAGTCTGCCGAGATCGGCCTTGATCGCTTCGCTGTATTCGGATCGTCGCGACTCGAGCAGCCTCTTCCATTTGGCGAGGTCGTGATCGGCTTTTTCGGTGAAGGAGGCTTCGAGCATGCCGATCTGGTAGCGCTTGATGCGTTCGGAGACGATGGTCGTCCGCTCCTGCCTGAGATTGAGGAGGAGGAAGACGAGCAGGTAGGCGGTCAGGAAGAAGGCGACGAGAAGAAGGACTTTCATCGCGAGCGGGAAGGCGAACGTCGATGCCGGAAGGAGGAGGCCGAGGTGGAAGCCTTCCGAGGTCGATGCGGACAAAAGCGTCCAGGAGGTGCCGGAGGACGCTTCGGCCAGCGTCAGGGGGGAGGCGCCCAGGCCCTGGCTCCATGCCTCTGCGACTCGAGCGCCGAGGGACGCGCCCGAGGCGAGGGGGGCGCGGAGCAGCAGACCGGAGCTTCCCGCCGGCACGATCGCGTCGCCGACCTGGACGAGACCGGCCTTCACGAGGCTGTCGAGGAGGCCGGCCGGCGAGATGAAGAAAAGGGCCGTCCCCCGTCTGACACCCGTCTCGTCGGAAAGGGGGAGCGCGTAGAAAAGACTACCGTCGGCTTCGTCGACGCGGAAGATGCCCTTTGAACCGGCGGGGACCGCGAAGGCCGCGGGCGGAAGATCGTCGGGACTCCCGTAGTCACGGTAGAGCGTCGAGGCCACGGTCTTCTTGAGCACGTCGCCCGGAAAGGTCGAAAAATGGATTTCTTTGCCGTCCAGATCGATGAAACGTACGCCCGCGAGTCCGGGCGTATCGGCCTGCAGTTTGCCGAAGGCATTGGCCCGGTCAAAGGAATCCTGAGCCGAAATGTTCGGAAGGAAGCTTCTTTGGACGGATCGGCTTTCGAGAATGGCGGCGAAACGCGAGAAGTTGAGGCCGCTCCAGGTATCGGTCGCCCTGGCGATCGACGTGAGATTATCGACGTATTGACGCGCCACCGCCGGGTCGTAAAATCGCGATTCGAGCAGGTTGAAAACGCCCGAAAAGGCCGCCACCGAGAAGGCCGCGAAGAGGAGGACGGAGACGAGGAGACTGAGAGAGGCTTTCTGTCCGACCGTCATCGACTCGTCCTTTCTCCTTTCCCCGCGGGCACGATGGGTCTGGCCCCTTCGGGACGAGGGACCATCCCTTCTTTATCGGTTCGAGGCTCCGGGCCCTCGACCGCAATCCGAGACCGTGGAATCGCTCACGTACCGATTGGGCACAATCAAGCCCCTCCGTCCTGATATACTCGAAATTCCGGTACACCGGCCAGAGGACATGCATGACAAAGCTTCGGTTGGCCTGCCTCGCGAGCATCTTCGCCCTGGCCATATTCCCCGCCGCTCCCCAGCTCCTCGCTCCGGGAAGCAGACTGTTTCTCGTGGAGACCTCCTCGTTTTCCATCTATTATCCGGAGAGCCTCGAAGCGGAAGCCCGTCGTCTCGCCGGATTCGCCGATGAGGTGCTCGATCAGGAGATCGGACGTGTCGGGCCCCGGCCGACCCACCGTCTGACCGTTTTGCTCGCGGACCGCTTCGCGGAACAGAACGGCTACTATACTTCCTATCCGTCGGACCGCATCGTGCTCGAAATCGCCCCGGGCCTGATCGACGACGAGATGGCCTCTTCGGCCGATCCGCTCCGGGGAATCTTCGCCCACGAACTCGCCCACGATCTTTCGCTTTCGACGAGAGGCCCCCTCTTCAAGGTCGGGGCGGCCCTTTTCGGCGACCCCGTCGCGCCCGCGTTTTGGCTCGGCCCCCGACTCCTCGCCGAGGGCACGGCCATCGCCGCCGAAAGCGGCGCGCCGGGCGAAGGCCACGGGCGAACCGCCGACCCCCTTTCGATGGCTCCCCTCGTCCAGGACCTCGTCGAAAATCGACGGCCCGACTTCTGGCAGGCTACCGGCGCCTACGGCATATGGCCCTTCGGCGAGTCGCCCTACAGCTTCGGAGGGCCCTTCGCCGCCTGGCTGGAGAGGCGCTACGGAGACGAGGCGCTTGCGAAGATCTGGCGCGAAATCGCCGCGATCAGGCCACCCGAAGATCCCCTATTCGTCAAGGGTGCCTTTACCAAAGCCTTCGGCGGGGACCTGGATCGCCTCTGGAAGGAATACCTCGACGAAATGACGCCGAAACGGCCCCTTGTCGTGGCCACCCGTTTCCTCCCCGGGACAAGGTCCGGATCGATCGTCGCATCGACCGCCGGAAAATCGGGCGGCAAGGGCGTGACCTTCTGGGCCGACGCATCGGAAGGAAGCGTATTCGAGTGGGCCGACGGAGACAGGCGGCCTCGGCGCCTCTTCGAAGCCGATTCCACGATCGATCGTCTCGACCTTTCGGCGGACGGCAGATACCTCCTCGTCTCGGCGGTCGTGGAGGGGCCGGACGGGGTGGGGCTCGACATGGTCCTCGTCCGGGATCTCGCGAAGAACGTGTTCACGAAGAGAAGGATCGTCGGCGTCCGGGAAGCGGCGTGGGACGGAGACGCCGGGCCCGATGGATCGGGCGACATCGTCGGGATCGCCGCGCGCGGCATCGAAACAGACCTCGTTCGAGTCCGCGATGGCAAGCTCGATGTCCTGCTTCGCGGAGGGCCGACCCGCTTGTACGGCTCTCCGGTGGCCCTCGACGGCGATGCCGTTGCCTTCATCGCGCGGGACGCGGGGCGCGCCCTGCTCGTCAAGCTCGACGAGGGGCTCGCCCAGGTCCTCGTATCGTCGGTGCCGCTCGACGGGCTTCGCTTCCTTTCGGGCGGCGGTGAGCGGCTCGCCGCGGCCTATGCCGACCCCGGCGACCTGTATCGCCTCGTGCTCGTCGATGCCGCGGCGACGAATGCGCCGCTCGTCTCGATACAGGAGGTCGAGCTGTCCGGCGGCATGGAATACCCGGCTTTCCGATCGTCGCCGGAACAGCCGCCCGCCTTGAGCTACATCGCCTCCATGGCCGACGGGCAGAGGCCGGCGGACTTCCCCTTCGACATCCCCGCGGTGGCGCCGCACGACTCGGCCGCTTCGTGGGTGGCCCTCGATCCGAGCTTTTCCTCGCTCGCGCGCGATGCCTCGCAGGGAGCGGACACGCGTGCGCCCCTCGGAAAGCCTGCCCCGCCGCTTCCGCTCGCGCTGTCGATTTTCCGCGCACCCTATGTCTCATCCTCCCTCGATGCCGCAGGCCTGTTCGTCGAAGGAACGGATTTGACCGATACCCTCGACTGGACCGCGGAGGCGGGTTGGAATTGGGGCGCGTCGGCCAGCGACTTCGGCGCCACGGCCGCCCTCAACCTCGGCCCATGGGTCCTCGGGGCCCAGGCGAGCGACCGCTTTGTCCAAGGAAACGGCGCAGGGATTTGGTGGCGCAGCTCCAACGTGAACTTCTCTCTTTCGCGATTTTTCGCTTCCTTTCCCTCGAACAGAGGATTGCAAGTCGGAGCCCAGCTCGCCGGCGGGGCCGCCGCCACGGTGCCGCCCGGATCGCCCTGGTCGGGGTCCCTGTCGAGCACAGGCCTCGCCGCCCGCTCATCCCTCGATTGGACGGACACTTCGGAATCGGCCTTTCCGCCCTTCGACCAACGCGGATACGACGCCGGGGCGGCTGCGGACGTCGAAACCCGATCGGGAAGCGGAACGGTCGTCTCCGCTTCGGCGGACGCCGATTTCTGGATACCCGTCGCCGGAATCCATGCCCGATTGGACGCCGAGGCATCCCCATTCGGCCTCACGGTCGGACCGGGGGGCCGCTTCTTCGCCGATGGGAGCCCCTCCATTCTCGCGGCCACGGCCGCCGACTGGCCGATCTTTTCCGGGCTCGGCCTCGCAGGCCCCTGGTACTCCCGCGTCGAACTCTCCGCGCGGCTCTTCGACATCGAGATCGGGAGCACGGTCCGGCCGCTCTTCATCGAGGCACGGCGGCTCTTCGCCACGGCCGGACTACGTTACGGGGCGATCGGCGGAAATTTCGGCCAGCCGGGGGCCGACGAATACGCCGGAATCTCCCTACTCTCCTCGTATTTCGCCGACATTTCCTTCGAGTTCTCCCCCCTCGTCGGAATTTTCTCCTCCGAGGGACTCGCCGCCGGAGTCGAACTCGAATGGACGCCGCTGGCGATAGCGGGCGGTCAATCCTGGCAGCTCGGTTTCTTGGTCGGCTCGGGGCATTGATGAAGGCGCTCGAGCGTTTCACCCCCGAGGCCGCGCGGGCCTTCGCCGGGGAAGTCGCGGGGGCCGACGACAACGAAGTCTTCGCCGCGGGCAGACTCGACGCCGATGGAAAGGTGGCCGAAATCTTGGTCGCCGCGAGGGGACATCGAAGCGCGGTCCCGGCCCTCGAAGGCTTCGTGGACCGGGGCGACGTGGTGATCCACAATCATCCCTCAGGCAGGCTCGCTCCCTCCGATCCCGATCTCGCCGTGGCCGCGGAGCTCGGTTCCCGCGGTCTCGGCTTCTACATCGTGAACAACGACTGCACATCGGTCTATGTCGTCGGCGAGCCGGTGCGGAAGCGATCGCTCGTCCAGCTCGATTCCGACGAGATAGCCGGCGTCCTCGATGTCGGCGGCAAGCTGGGCACCTTGATCGAAAGCTTCGAGCCGAGGGCGAGCCAGGTGCGGCTGGTCCGCGATATCGTGGGGGCTCTGAATACGGGCGAAGTTCTCGCCGCCGAGGCGGGCACCGGCGTCGGAAAGTCTTTCGCCTATCTCGTGCCCGCCTTCGCCTGGGCGCTGCGCAACGAGGAGCGGGTGGTCATTTCCACGGCCACCATCAACCTCCAGCGGCAGCTCGTCGACAAGGACATTCCCCTCGTGCAGCGCCTGTTCAAGAAGAAGACGAAGGCCGTACTGGTGAAAGGCCGCGGCAACTATCTTTGCCGCACAAGACTGCGCGAAGCCCTGGACGAGGAGGGCTTCGTCTCCGCCATGACGAAGGGGGACGGGGAAACCCTCGGGCGCATAGCCTTGTGGGCCGAGACGAGCGCAACCGGCGACAGGGCCGACCTCTTGTTCTGGCCCGACGAGGCGGTCTGGTCGAAGGTCGCCTCGGATTCGGACAGCTGCACGGGCCTGCGCTGCCCGGATCGCGAAGCCTGCTTCGTGCTCAGGATGAAGCGCGAGGCCGCCGACGCCCAGGTCGTCGTCGCCAACCATCACATCCTCTTTTCCGACCTCGCGGCGCGGATGGACGGCGCGGGCTACGAGGGGACGGTGGTGCTCCCTCCCTTCCAGATCCTCGTCATCGACGAAGCGCACTCGATAGAGAACAGCGCCACGGGCTTCTTCTCCCGCGAACTCAGCCGCTTTTCGCTGCAGCGCCGGCTTTCGCGGCTGCAGCACGGCGCCCGAGGTCGCAGCTTCGGCCTCGTGCCGCGATTGAAGGAATTGCACCAATTCCCCGCGGCCATACTCGATCCCCTTCCCGCCGCTGTGGCCGCGGCGCGCGCCGCGATCAACGAACTCGACGCGAAGGCCTCGGCCCTCTTCCCCGACCGGGAACGCCACTACCGACTCACCGAGCGCTCCGCCCTCCTTCGCGACGCCCTCCTCGATCCCTTGCGGGAGCTTGAGCGGAGCTTTCTCGCCGTCGCCGAGATCGTCCGCGACGCCCTCGACGAATCCCCCGAGGACCTTTCGCAAGAGCGAGTCGTCTTCGAGACCCGCCTCGCGCTCAGACGGCTCACTGATACCGCCTCGACGGCCGCCGCCTTCAAGGACTTCGAGGACAACCGCGACAAGGTGTATTGGCTGGAAAAGGGCCGCACAGCCCAGGGCGAAGCCTTCGTCACCTGCGTCGAAAGCCCCCTCGACATCACCGGCATCATGGAAGAGGCCGTGTTCTCGAAATTCCGCGCCGTGGTCTGCACTTCGGCCACCCTCTCCGTGGGCGGCAGCTTCGATTTCTGGAAGGGGCGCGTGGGGCTTCGCGACGCCAAAACGTCGCGCGAAGGGGCGATCTTGCGGGACGATCCATCGGACGACGACGATGACCGCGGCGCTATCCGCTTCCATTCCTCGGTTTATCCCTCGCCCTTCCCCTTCCGCACCAATGCCCTCCTCTGCGTCGACTCCGGCGCCCCCCTCCCCGACAGCCCCGACTGGAAGTCCTACGTCAACCGGGCCGTCGTCGACCTGCTCCGGGCCAGCGAAGGGCGGGCCCTCGTCCTCTTTACCAGCCACGAAACGCTCCGGGCCGCATGGGAAGTCGCCAAGCCCGAAATGGACGCCATGGGCATCGTCTGCATGCGCCAGGGCGACGACGAGCGGAGTCGCCTTCTCGAAACCTTCAAGTCCGACATCTCGAGCGTCCTCTTCGCCACCGACTCCTTCTGGGAGGGCATCGACGCGCCGGGCGAGACCCTGTCCCTCGTGATCATCGCCAAGCTGCCCTTCCGCGTTCCCACGGACCCCGTCCAGCTCGCCCGGAGCGAGGCCTGCGAAAAACGGGGCGGCAACGCGTTCATGGAAATCAGCCTGCCCGAGGCCGTCATTCGCCTCAAGCAGGGCTTCGGCCGGCTCATCCGCCACTCGGAGGACCGCGGCGCCGTCGTCATCCTGGACAGCCGCGTGGTCAAAAAGCGCTACGGCGGCCTCTTCGTCGAGAGCCTCCCCGAGTGCCGGCTCCAGGTGGGCGCACTGGGAGAGATCGTACCGCTCGTGAGGAAATTCCTGTTCGATTGGTAGGCGTCGAGGATCATCAAGGTCAGGGCCGATCGGTTTCGACAATGAGAAGAATTAACGCGTTTTCGTCTTATATATTTGATGAAAACGCGCTCTTTTTGATGGTATTCTCTTTTCATGGCCCGGCTGACCCCTCCCCTCATCCCACGCCTGCTGGAATCGGCCCTCGCCTCCACGCTGGAGTCGAGCGGCAAGATCATTGCGCTTTACGGCCCCCGACAATCGGGCAAGACGACACTGGTGCGGACGCTGCTGGCGCGAAAACCCGACCTCCGCGCACTTTCCCTTACAGGCGACGATCCGGGAGATCGGCGAGAGCTCGCCGGACGCGATGGAGCGGCCCTGGCCCGACTCGTCGGGGGCTATGATTGTCTGTTCGTCGACGAGGCGCAGCGCGTCCCGGATATCGGACTGGCGCTGAAGCTGCTTCACGATTCCCTGCCCGAATTGAAAATAATCGCGACCGGCTCCTCATCGCTCGACCTCGGGTCCAAAACGGCGGAGCCGCTCACCGGACGCTCGCGAAGCTTCGTTCTGCATCCGATAGCCGTGGCCGAACTCGCGATGGGAAGGGACCGGCGCGAGCTGGAGCGGGACCTGGACGACTATCTCGTCCACGGGTTTTATCCCGAGGTGCGGACCGCCGCGGGAAGGCAGGCGAAACGGGTGGCTTTAAGGGAAATAGCCAACGCCTATCTCTACAAGGATGTGCTCGAATTCGGCGGTATTCGTCATGCCGATCGGATCCACGATCTTCTGAGGCTCATCGCCTTCCAGGTCGGCTCCGAAGTGTCCATCGCGGAGCTCGGATCGTCCCTGGGGATCGGGCGCGATACGGTGGATCGCTACATCGATGTCCTCGAAAAGGCTTTTGTCCTCTTTCGCCTGCGAGGCTATTCCCGAAATCTCCGGAAAGAGGTCACGAAGATGGACAAGATCTATTTTCACGACGTCGGAATCCGGAACATGGTGATCGACAATTTCGCCGATCCCGCGGGCCGCGACGACATGGGTCGCCTTTGGGAGAACTTCCTCGTCGTCGAGCGGCGGAAAATGCTCGATTATCGTGAGTCCTTCGCCGGCTCATGGTTCTGGCGCCTCCGCACCGGGGCGGAAATCGACTATGTCGAAGAGGAAGACGGCAGGTTGCGCGGCTACGAGTTCAAGTACGGAAACAAGGCGCCGCGCGTCCCCGCCGCGTGGAAAGCCACCTACCCCGAATCGACCCACGACTGCGTGAATCGCGATTCCTGGCTCGACTTCGTCATGGGGAATCAAGATCGGCTGTTTCGCGCTCCAATATCTCACCGATGAACTGATTCATCGATTCCCTTCGCGATGCCGCTTTGATCAATACGCGCCGGTGAATGTCCGGCGAAATCCTGATCACAATCTTGCCTGAGAAAGGTTTTTGAGGGTCCTCTCCGCTCTGCCTGCAATCTTCCAAGTAGGTATCAACGACGTCATGAAATGATGCCTCAATCTCGTCGACGTTGCTTCCGCGGAAAGACATCAACACGTTTGCATTCACGACCGTTCCATAAAACGCTCGGGCATTTTCATCGTAGTCGACTCGCCCGACATACCCTTTGTAGGTGACCATTGTGTTACCTCCATTCCACTGACCGTGTGCAATCATCGAATCACCCCGGCGATTTTCAGCAGTGAAAGCGCATTCTCGATCGCCCGGCAAGCGGTGTTCAAGGGGACAAATGTCGCTTATTCTACCTTCGCCGCCACCGGCCTACCTGTGGAAAGGAGTCCATTCGTGGGGATCACTCTGGTCATTGTCGGAGGGTTAGCGCTCATGACCCTGTTTGCGGCCGGCTTCGATTATCTCGGAAAGAAAAAGGGAAGAAACGATACGGCGATGGAGCAGAGGGTCGCGGTACTCGAAAAGAAGGCCGAAGAACTGGAAAAGTCGTTGATGGAAAAAGAAAACAAGATCGGGGCGTTGGAAGGAAACGTGTCGTTCATGAACCGGTTGCTCGAGGACAAGAGCAAGTAGGCGGGCCTCTCTTTTGCCCATTCTCCGGATCAAGTTGTCCGGCGCGGCTGGACAACGTGTCCAGGGCGGCTGGGCGACGTGTCCAGCCTGCCTGATCAATGCGTCCAGCCCTCCTTTTCAATGCGGCCAGCCTCCGCGGACAACGTGAGAATTCCTGATACCTACCGCGTATCGATGCCGGGGGGGAAAATCGTGCGTGGCCGCCGTCGCTCTCAAAAACACCGCGCGCCGGTGCCGATCGAACTCGGGACCGTCCGCCTTCTATTCCTCGCATGCTTGGCGCTCACACCACAAACCTCAGAACCTTCTCTTTTGGTTTAAAATCTTTATGGCCCATCCACGAAATCTTTATGGATCATTCTCGAAATATTTATGGCCCATTTTTGAAATCTTTATGGATCATTCTCAAAAGCATTCCTGCTCGCCTTCGGCAGATCGGATCAAGAACGAAACCTCGTGCGGATATACTCCCGCGCGCTTTCGGGCTCGAGGCGCACCGTGCCGGGCCCGGAGCGGACGAAAAAGTCGCCATCGGGATTCCTTTCGGTCCTTTTCCATTTGAGGAACACCGGCTCGGGGCTCCGCTGACAGGCGACCACGCAGATGGCCCTGCCTCCCGCCATCTGTACGCGAGGATCGATGCAGGTTCCGGCGCGGTCGCCCAGGCCGTTCCGGACGCACTGCGCGAGGTGAAGCATGAACTTGTCGTCGTTCTCCAGGCGGTCGGCTTCTATGCCGACGATCGACTTGTCATCGGCCACGCCGATGAGGAGATCGCCCCCCTCGGTGTTCAGGAAGGCGGCGATCGTCTTCAAGACCGCGTGCGTGATGACCTCCTCGTCCTTTCGATTCTCGCGGAGGTTCCAGCGCAGGCTGGACTTGAATTCGAGGGTCTTGGATTCGCCCTGCTTGATGAGCTCTTCGGCGTTGCGGTGCGATCGCAGGTACTGGTCGAAAAGGTAGCTTTTGACGACCTCGCCGAAGGCCGGGTCGTCGGTGATGCGCTTATAGAGGTCGAAGTTGCTGTCGACGATCTCTTGGATCGCGTCATCGACTTTTTGATCGAAGGTGAGGCGGACGTTCTCGCGGGTGTTGACGCGCGAGGCGGCGGCCAGGGCGGCGTCGCCGTCGAGGCGCTCCATCATCCTGCCGATGGTGAGCCGATGCTCGGGCCCGAGGTCGAGCCCGAAGCGCTCGTTGAGCTCCGCGATGATGCGCGATAGGGCCTCGAGCTCCTCAGGCCCCTGACCGACGGGGTCCTTGCTGGACTTGGGCTTCAGGACGCCCCGGCCTCTGTCCAGTTTTATCCCCTCGCTCTCCGTGCGCTTGAGACGGTAAGACTCCATGTCGATATTCTGCCGGATCTCGAGAGGGAGCCCGGTGAGTTCGTCCTTGATTTGCCGCCGAAGGAGGCGCGAATAGACGTAGAGTTTTTCGAGACTCGCATCCGCGAAGGGAATGACCTGGGCCAGAAACGAGTAGAGCCTGACATAATCCGTGAGCGCACCCTTGAACTCGTCCCTGTCCGGGCGTTCCATGCCTACGAACCGCGCGAGTGCGGGCGCCTGGGCCGCGTAGAGCCTATCCAGGGCAGCGCCCTCCACGAAATAGAGCTTCGCAAAAGCCTCCACGTCATTCCCGTCAAAGACGGCATGGGCGTAGAGGTCGGACTCGAGCTCGTAGAGCAGATTCGGGTCGGTGCCCGCCTCGAGGGTCGTCGATTCATAGTAGGGCTGGAAGGCCTTCCTGATATCCTCCGCCTCGTTGGCGAAGTCGATGACCATGGTTCCGGTCTTGCCGGAGCAGGTTCTGTTGAGCCGCGAAAGGGTTTGGACCGCCCCGACGCCGCCGAGTTTTTTGTCCATGTACATGGTGTGGAGAAGGGGCTGATCGAAGCCGGTCTGGAATTTGTTGGCGACGATGAGGAAGCGGTACTCCGGCCGCTCGAAAGCCTTGGCCGTCTGCGCCTCGGGGAAACCGTTCATACCGGCTTCCGTATAGTCCTTGCCCCCGTCCTCGACCTTCCCGGAAAAGGCGACGAGGGCCTTGAAGGCGTAGCCCGACTTTTCAAGGTACTTGTCCATGAGGAGCTTGTAGCGCACCGCGTGAAGGCGGGAGCGCGTCACGACCATGGCCTTGGCCCTTCCGCCGATCTCGGCCTGGGTCCGGGCGGCGAAGTGTTCGACCACGACGCGGATCTTTTCGTTGATCGCATGCTCCGAGAGGTCGACGAAGGCCTTGAGAAGGTATTCGGCCTTTTTCTTTTCGTAGCGGGGATCGGTTTCGATAGTCTTCAGGAGCTTCCAATACGCCGCGTAGGTCGTGTAGTTCTCGAGGACGTCGAGGATAAAGCCCTCCTCGATGGCCTGTCGCATGCTGTAGAGGTGGAAGGGCGCGTAGCTGCCGTCCGCCTGCTTGATGCCGAAGAGCTCGAAGGTCTTGTTCTTGGGCGTTGCCGTGAAGGCGAAGGTCGAGATGTCGGGCGAGCTCGCACGTTTGGCGGCCGCCTCGAGGGCGCGGTCGTTGATCTCCTCCTCTTCGCTCCGCGCCTCCGAATCCGCGGCCTCGGCCGCCGCGAGGCTCGATTCGTCGGAACCGCGCGAGGCGAGGACTTCCTTGAGACTCTTCGTGCTCTCCCCGGACTGGGAGGAATGAGCCTCGTCGACGATCAAGGCAAAGCGCTTGCCCGGAAGCTCCCCGATCTCTTTGACGATCACCGGGAATTTCTGGAGCGTGGTGACGATGATGGTCTTGCCGTCCTCGAGGGCGGCCTTGAGCTGGCGCGAGGTATGGTCGATGTTCTCGACAGTGCCGAGGGTCTGCTCGAACTGCCGCACGGTCGATTGGAGCTGGCGGTCCAGCTGGCGCCGGTCCGTGACGACGATGATGGAGTCGAAGACCCGCCGGTCGTCGAGGCCATGAAGGGTCGAGAGTCTGTGCGCGAGCCAGGCGATCGTATAACTCTTGCCGGAGCCTGCCGAGTGCTGAACGAGGTACTTCCGTCCAGTGCCGTGGTAGCGGGCATCGGCGATCAGGGCCCGCACGCAGTCGAGCTGCTGGTAGCGAGGGAAGAGGATGAAGCGCTCCCCCGTCCTGCGGCCGCGGTCGTCCTCGACTTCAACTTCCTGGATGAACTGCCGGACGAGCTCGAGAACGGAGTCTCGGGACCAAGTCTCCTCCCAGAGATAGGAGGTCGGGTAGCCCTCACGGGTCGGGGGTACCGGCGGATTGCCCGCGCCGCCGTCGCGTCCCCGGTTGAAGGGCAGGAATCGCGTCTTCTCCCGACCGACCTGCGTGGTCACGAAGACCCAATTGGGATCGACGGCGAAGTGGGCGAGGCAGCGGCCATAGGAGAAAAGGGGTTCTCGCGGATTGCGCTCGGCATATTGGCGCTTGGCGTCCTCGACGTCCTGCCCCGTCATCGGATTCTTGAGCTCGGCGGTGAAGAGTGGAATGCCATTGAGGAATGTCCCAAGGTCGATGCTCTCCTCGCTCTTCCGGCTGAAGCGGAGCTGGCGGAGAACCGAAAAGATGTTGGCGCGGTAGAGCCGGCTCGTCTCCTCGTTGAGGCCGCTCGCGGGCGTGAAATAGGCGAGTTTAAAGTGGACACCTGTATCCTTGAGGCCCTGGCGCAGCACGCTCAGCGTACCCGAGCGCCCGATCTCCGCGGCGACACGCTCGAGAAGCTTGGCTTTCGCGGCCTCGCCGTGCTGGGTCTTATAGCGATTCCACTCCTTGGGTTGGGTGGCGACGATGAAGTCGTAGAGGTCGCCAGGGACCAGGCAGAGTTCGCGGTCGTAGTCTTCCGGGCGGCGTTTGTTGTAGCCGCCCGGCACAAAGTCGCCATAGGGCGGCCCCTTATTGAGAATCAGCTCCGAGTCGGCGGGATGGGCGTCGGGGCCGCCGCGGAGGAGGGCCCGCTCGATGTCTTCCTCGAAATGCTTTTCTGAAATGTCGGGACTCATGCGGATTTCTCCCGGAGGTCAATCTTGCCTGTGACTGCGGCGGAAATAAGGGCAATGCGGTATTCCTTGAGGAGATCGACGGCACGCTCCACCTTGGCGACGAGGGCGTCGAGTTTGGCGGATTTTTCTTCGATATAACAAATAATACGTTTTTGATCTTGCTTTGATGGGAAGGAAAAATAGAAATTCTGAAAGACAGGCATTCTTAGCGAATCAACAGTCGATTTTGCAGAACCATCGAGCGCAACTTTTGAAAACATCTCTTTCAGAAAATAAAAAAAATACAGTGCGTCAATCTCTGAGAAGGAGTGCATCATATATACCCGTTGATGATAGTCAAACTTGCCATTGTAATAGTGGAACACTTTGCCAACGCCCGCGCCATCGCCCGCAGTGAGGACTGCTTCACCATCAAATGAATATGAATCAATCCTTTCAGCAGTCTGAGACCTAACGAAAAAGGGGTACTCACCGTCGTGAACCGCTTCGATCGTATCTTTATTTCCTGTGTCAATTTTACAAAGAAGCTTGAGTTTTTTCAAAGCCCACCCCTCCGGTATCTCCCCCAGCCACTCCACCCCCGAGTCCTTCATCGGCGCATCGGGGTCGAGGCCCTTGGTCACGGCGCGGGAGATGAGGGCCGAACGTTTCTCCGCGAGAAGAACGAGGAGTTTCTGGTATTTGGCGAGGAGGGCGTCGATCTTGGAGGTCGAACGGTCGAGGAAGATAGCGATAATGCGCTGCTCAGGTTGTGAAGGTATCGATATTTCCACATCCTCGAGATGTCCCTTCGAAAGTTCAAGGAAAGTGCTACCTTGCCCCAGTGACGTTAGCTCGGAATGGGCAGCTTGTATTTCGTAGAAGAAGAACTTATTGAACGAAGCCTTTCGGAAGACAAGACTACGACAACCCTGATTTGTGCTGAGACTGACACCAGCTATTGCGAGGTAGCCAATGGGTGCACGAGTAGACAATATAAGCGAGCCCTCCGGCACAATTGTTGTCCCACAGCTTCGATACCCATCCTGAGTTATATAGCGTCGGGTCGCAGTAATTATGGCATCGCTTAGATTGCCAAGATCCTCCGGTGTTACCCAAGGGATATCACCGTCCCAGTAACTAGATTCGCTACTGGACGGCGTCGATCCATTGACGACGAGGAAAGTCCTTTTCAATTGCGATACGTCCCACCCTTCCGGTATCTCCCCCAGCCACTCCACCCCCGAATCCACGTAGGCCGGATAGGGCTTGTACTTCTTCGCGATGCTCTTCTTCATCCTTTCGCCTTCATCCTTCATTCCCACCGCCCTTCCGGTTTCCAGATACGAATAAAGCGCTCTCCCGACACTATCGCCTCGCGCGGCGGCGCGAGGAATCCTATGATGCGCTCGCCGATCAGCTCGAACTGGCTAGGCGGCGGGATAAGGATCGAGCTCGATGCACAATAGTGTCGCCAGCGATCCGCGATCTCAGGCATCATGTAAAAGGCCGGGGTCAAGCTACGGGGAACTTCTTCGGTCCAGGCGGTAGCTCGGCGATCGAAGCAGGCGGCGACGGAACGCTGAAGAACGACGCCATCGAAGGAGAAGGCGCCTGCGAGGGCCCAGATATCGTGGAAATCCTTCATCCGGCTGTTCCGCATGTCGAGCTTGACCATGGCTTCGAATTTCTCGGCTATTGTCGCCTCTCGAGGATAGGCGCGAAGGCAGGGAGCCTTGAGCGTGGTGAGGAGTGTCGGGTACCGCACCTCCTCCGGTTCGGGGACGACGGCGTCGCCGATGCCGATGTCGAGCTGAACCACTACGCGAGCCGTCCCGAGAAAGGCGCGGAAGCGGGCGCGCTTGCCCGAGTATTCTTCCTCGGGCCGGATCGCGTCGATGCTCAGCTCCGATAGGTCGAAGCGGAGGCCGTCCTCGGGATCCTGAACGGCGCAGATCTCGGAGACGAGGGAACGAATCGCTTCATCGTCGGCTGCGCTCGATGCCAGGATGTCCACGTCGCGGGTGGCCCTATAGGGATCTGGAAGCCATACGCCGAGCATGCTGGCGCCCTTGAGGAGGCAGCGATCCCGAGACGAGGTCGAACCGAGGCGGAAGAGGAAGCGCTCCGCCGCGAAGCGGGCAAGAGTCCTCTCGAAGTCCTCGCCGCTCGTCTTCGCGATCTTGAGCAATCGGGCGCGGACGGAAGCCGCGATGTCGGAGTTCATATCAACCTCATATCAAGGGCGGCTTTTAGGCGGCGAGAAGGAAGGACCTCCGCGATCCGTGAGAGCTCGGCGATGCTCAGTTTACGCTGACGCAGCCCATCCTGGAACGCCTCGATCGCGATTTCGGGCCCGACGAGCCGCTCGAAACGGAAGCAATCGGCGACGGTACGCGCCGGAGAGGTGATACGAGCCGGAACTCCTTCGAAGCTCGCCTCCTG
>Ga0187814_10000292_pt1 | contig 15580 bp, 15 predicted proteins | sample NC_S_4_FD_132450 | JGI IMG/M metagenome (GOLD analysis project Ga0187814, IMG submission 132450) | Wetland sediment microbial communities from Neuse River Estuary, North Carolina, USA - ASW-S_4 | ecosystem: Environmental > Aquatic > Freshwater > Wetlands > Sediment | place: USA: North Carolina... | reverse complement strand
CTCAACGGGCTGCAGTTCCACGACAAGTCGATCGGCCTGGAGACCATGTGCGTGGGTGGTGGCCAGGGTATGGCGATGATCTTCGAGCGGCTCAGCTAGCCTGGCGCAGCCGCCTGACAGCTCGCTCAACACCGGCCGCCCGGCAGCCCGCGGGAGATGGGTGGCTTTTGCCCGGAACGCGGCTGGCGGCCAAACGACGCATTATGGAACGGTGCCTGCCGGGGGTTGTCAGGCGGCCGGGGTTGGTGCAATCTCGACTGCAAGGACCACCCTCACGTCGGAGGTGCCACTTGTCCCTGTCCCACTCTCCGGAGACGCACAAGAACCTGATTGCCCGAATCCCGACAGTGACGGGACTCCAGCTTCGAGAGTGGTTCAGCCGGGTTGAATCGGGTCCAGCGTTCCTGCGCTCCAACGAGCGGGCCCAGTGGCTATCTGACGAGCACGGGCTGTCACACGGCTACGCCTACGCGATCGTGCACGAGTACGAGGTGCGTCGCCGTACTAGGCTCAGCGGCGCCTAGCCGGCCAACGTGGACATAGGACGCGCGGCCGCCTTCCTGTCCAAGAACCCGCGGGCGATCCTCGCCACCGTCCGCTCTGATGGCCGTCCCCAGCTTTCCCCGGTCGTCGTGGCCGTGGACGACGACGACCGGGTTCTGATCAGCACCAGGGAAACCGCCATCAAGGCAAAGAACCTGGCTCGCGATCCCAGAGCTTCGCTCTGTGTCATCAATGACCGGTTCTTCGGGGAGTGGGTGCAGGCTGAGGGTGACGCGGAGCTGATCCACCTGCCCGAAGCGCTGCCGCTGCTTGAGGACTACTACCGGAGGATTTCCGGGGAGCACCCGGACTGGGAGGACTACCGCGCGGCGATGCGACGGGACAAGCGGCTGATCATCAGGATCACGATCGACCGCGCCGGACCGGACATGAGCGGCTGACCCGGCGCCGCCGGACGTCAATGCAAGGTAACGCACTGACGTTCACTGCCGCGTGCGCGAATGGGGCCGGAGAATGGCCGAGCCGGCCCCCCTCGGGCGAACGCGGCCGTTACACCGCGCGAATTAACCGGGGAACCGGACGAAACACGCGCTAATGACTGACTGATTAGTCAGTCGGTAAGGCCCGCGTCCGTGATGTTACAGCAGGTCATCGGTACCCCCGGTCGGAGTCGAACCGACACTGGGGACCCTTTTAGGGGGCCGGCCTCTTCCCTTGGGCTACGGGGGCAGTGCGATGATACCCCGCGCCATCTGATTACTCCAGGCTGCACATTTAATGCGGCCTGTTTAGGATCCAATGTCACCAATTCTTATCGGTGCGATGTTTCGTGAGCTGATACTCGCAGTGACCAATGCGCCATTCTTATTACTGTAAGTAGTCCGTCCGGGCCGGGCTCGGCTGGCGGTCGCTCAGTCTGTGGCGAGGTCGCGCGCCCGGCCGAACACGGCGTCGAGCATGGGTTCGGTCACCCGGCCGGTGAAGGTGTTCTGCTGGCTCGGGTGGTAGCAGCCGAGCACGGTGAGCGACGACCCAGCGCGGGTGGCCGCGGCCGGCACGACGACCTCGACGCCATGGCCGAAGGCGGGCCGCCGCCGCGGCGGGGCGTAGCCCGTGCCCGCGAGCTGCGGCCACAGCGCCTGCCAGGCGAAGTGGCCGAGGCACACGACCACGCGGACCTGGTCGCGGACCAGGATCAGCTCGGCGGCGAGCCAGGGCGCACAGGCCTCGCGCTCGGCCGGCGTCGGCTTGTTGCCCGGCGGTGCGCACCGGACCGTGGCAGTGATTCGCACTGATGTCAGCCGCTGACCATCGCCGGCGGCTACCGACTGTGGCTGCGCCGCGAGCCCGCATCGCCACAGCGATGCGAACAGCACGTCGCCGCTGCGGTCGCCGGTGAAAATGCGGCCCGTGCGGTTGCCGCCGTGAGCCGCCGGAGCTAGGCCCAGTATCACGATTGACGGCTGTTCCGCGCCCCAGCTGGGGACGGGACGACCCCAGTAGGACTGCGAACGAAACGACCGGCGCTTGGTCGTGGCCACTTCTTCGCGCCACCGGACCAGCCGGTCGCAGCATCGGCATACGGACTCGCGCGCGGCCAGCTCGGACAGCGAGCCGGCGCTGTGCGCCAGCGTGCGCACATCGGCTGCGCAGTGCGCGACCGGCGTATCTGGCGCTGCCGGGTCATCGGGCCAGCCGCTGCCGGGCGGGACCGCCGAGCCCTGATGGTCAGTCACCGAGCCGCCAATGCTCAGTTGCCGTCAGCGATCGACCAGGCGATCCCGTCCAGAATGTCGTGCTCGCTGGTGACAAGCTCAGCAAAGCCAAAGCGCTGCATGACCCGGTCGAGCACCAGCGCCCCGGCACCGATGACGTCCACCCGGCCCGGGTGCAGTGACGGGATGGCAGCGCGCTGCTGCCGAGTCTGACCGAGGAGCTGCTGGGTGACCGACCGCACCGAGGCAGCCGGTATCCGGGCGTGATGAGTCAGGCGCGGGTCATACGAGGGCAGGCCGAGCGCGATGGCGGTGATCGTCGTCACCGACCCGGCGAGCCCGACGAGGGTCTGCGCCTCCCGGACCGGTAGCGCCGCGCTCACCTCCTGAAGCGCGCGGTCGATGTCGGCGCGGGCCGCATCGACCTCCGCCGCGGTGGGCGGATCGGAATGCAGGTGCCGCTCGGTCAGCCGGACGCAGCCGATATCGACCGAAATGGCGGCGAGGTCGCTCGCCTGGTCCGCATGAGCGCCCGGCTTGCCATCCACGAACTCGGTAGAGCCGCCGCCGATATCAACCACCAGGAAGGGTGGCTCGGGCCGCGGACCCGTCCCGGCGGTCGGCTCGGCGGCAAGTTCCGCGGTCGCTCCGGCAAACGACAGCCGGGCCTCCTCGCCCCCTGTGATCACCTCGGGCACCACGCCGAGCACGCGCTGCACGCCGTCGGTAAATTCGGCTGAGTTGCTGGCGTCCCTGATGGCGCTCGTAGCGACCATCCGTACGGCGACCGCTCCAGCAGCCTCGATCTGCCGGGCGTACTCGGCGAGCACGCGGAAGGTGCGCTCCAGCGCCTCGCGCGAGAGGCGGCCCGTGGCGTCGACCCCCTGGCCGAGACGGACTATCTCCATCCGCCGCTCGACGTCGGTCAGCTCGTGCCTGACCGGGTCGAGATCGGCGATGAGCAGCCGGAGCGAGTTCGTCCCGCAGTCGATAGCGGCTACGCGCTTGGTCATCCGTCAGCCTTAGGTCCGATGGTGCTCAGGGTCGTCCGCCGCACATGATCCAGATTGCCACCACTCCCCCACTGCTTGAGCCGCCTCGGCACCGAGCGGGTTCAAACCGGGGACGGCCAGCGCGTGCGCCGCAAGCGCGTGCAGGCACTTGACCCGGTCAGGCATCCCGCCCGCGCTCTGCGTCCCGGGTGGCAGCGGATCCACGCCCGCTTGCAGAGCCGCCGCGGCCCGGCGCGCGAGGTAGTCACGGTGCGCGGTGGCTTGGCGGTGCCGTAGGTCCGGGTCTGACTGCAGCCGGGCGGTCATCCCGCGCATGGTCCCGGCGCCCTCGAGCCTGCTTATGGCTGCGCTCGCGCGCGGGCAGGTCAGGTAGTAAAGGGTCGGGAACGGCGTGCCGTCGGGCAGCCGCGGGGCGGTCTGGACCACATCCGGAAGGCCGCACGGGCACCGGTGCGCTACCGCCATGACGCCACGCGGGACCCGGCCAAGCTGCCGGGCCACCGCTGCCAGGTCTGCTGCTGACGGCGGGCCGCTCTCGGGCGCACACCTCACCTGGAGCGGGCTCCGTCGGCCTTCCTGACCGAGTCCCAGAGCAGCCGGTACCACGGCGTGGCCGCAGCCCGCGCCGTGGTACCGGCCTGCGGCTGCACCGGCGTGATGACCTCGTAGCAGGTCTGACTGGGGAAGCACATGTGCAGGGTGTCACGCGCTACTTGCTCGATCCGGGCCGGCGAGATCAACGCGCGCTGCTGCTGCTTCAGGTACGCGACTTGGGCCGCGATCGCCGCGTTCTGCGCCTGAAGCTGATCGATCTGGCGGCGCTCGGCGATATACTCGCGCACCGGATACGCCAGGCTCAGCGCGATGGCGCAGAGCACGATCGCGAGCACGGCCGCCCGGCCGGTGAGCTTAGGGCGCCCTGCGAAGGCTGGCCTGCCGTCCGGCGATCCGGGTCGTCCCGGTGCTGGCTCGGGGGGGCGACCCCCCGATTCCCCCCGCGCTGCTGGCACCGGCGGGCGATCCCCCGAAGCCCCGCGAGACGTCACTGGCCGTCGGCCGCCGACCGCGGGAACGCTAGCCGGCCCGCGTACGACGCGCCGTCGCCGAGCTGCTCCTCGATCCGCAGCAGCTGGTTGTACTTCGCGACCCGCTCGGACCGGCACGGCGCGCCGGTCTTGATCTGACCGCAGTTCAGCGCCACGACCAGATCGGCAATGGTGGTGTCCTCGGTCTCACCGGACCGGTGGCTCATCATCGTCGTGTAGCCGCTGCGGTGGGCTAGGTCGACCGCAGCGAAAGTCTCGGTCAGCGTGCCGATCTGGTTGACCTTGACCAGCAGCGAGTTGGCCACCTTCGCGGCGATGCCGCGGCGGATCCGCGCCGGGTTGGTGACGAAGATATCGTCCCCGACGATCTGGACCCGGTTGCCGAGCTCCGCCGTCAGCTCCCGCCACCCTGGCCAGTCTTCCTCCGCCAGCGGATCCTCGAGCGAGACCAGCGGGTAGGCGTCGAGCCAGTGCGCGTAGATGGCGGTCATCTCAGCGGCGCTCTTCGCGCTGCCCTCGAACGCATAGCTGCTGCCATCCAGGAAGTTGCTGGCCGCTGCGTCGATCGCCAGCGCCACGTCACGGCCCGGCGTCAGGCCGGCCTTGCCGATAGCCTCGACGATCAGGTCCAGTGCCGCCCGGTTGTGGTCGAGGTCGGGCGCGAACCCGCCCTCATCGCCTACGCCGGTGTTCAGCCCGTGCTGCTTCAGCACGGCCTTCAGCGCGTGATACGTCTCGGCTCCCCAGCGAACCGCTTCGGCGAACGTGCTCGCGCCCACCGGGGCGATCATGAACTCCTGGATGTCCACGTTGGTGTCGGCATGCGCGCCGCCGTTCAGGATGTTCATCATCGGTACCGGCAGCAGGTGAGCGTTCGGCCCGCCCAGATAGCGGAACAGCGGCAGGCCGGACGACTCGGCCGCCGCCCTGGCTACGGCCAGGCTGACGCCGACAATCGCGTTCGCGCCCAGCCGGGATTTGTCCGGCGTCCGGTCTAGGTCGATCAGTTCCTGGTCGATCAGCCGCTGGTCGTCGGCGTCGTAACCGAGCAGCTCGGGCTGGATCTCGTCGATCACCGCCTGGACGGCCTTGGTAACGCCCTTGCCGCCGTACTCAGCCTCGCCGTCGCGCAGCTCGACGGCCTCGAACGCCCCTGTCGACGCGCCGCTCGGGACTGCGGCCCGGCCGAAGCTGCCGTCATCGAGCACGACCTCAACCTCCACGGTCGGGTTGCCACGGGAGTCGAGAATCTGCCTGGCGAATACGCCTTCGATCGAGGCCACGGTAGGAACTCCTGGAAGGTCTGGGCGATGCCACCTGAATCGGTTTCGAGCCTAACGGAGCCCGCCCGGACGGGTGTATCGGGCACGCCGGCTGGCTGGCCGACGAGATCCACCTGGCCCGATCGTGGTCAGTGCCGCACCGATTGGCCAAGCGGCTGGCTACCCTGCCGGGCGGTCCCGTTCCCAGGCCCGGACCGCCTCGGCGTAAGCCCTGGCGGCCGCGCGCAGCTCAAGCTCGGGGTCCAGGCCCGCTTCCTGGCCCTGCACAACCAGCGCCAGCAGCTGGCGCCCGAGGTCGCTCACCCGGTCGTCCGCCGCATCCAGCGCCGCGAGCTCGGCAGGCGCGTCCGCCCGTGCGGCCCGCCGCAGCAACTGCGCCGCCAATGACAGCGCGGGCTGGGTCAGCGGCACGCCGTCCAGCGACGAAGCCGCCGCACCGGAGCCTGCGGCTGCCCGCTCGGCTGCCTTGATCGCGTCCCAGTTGAGCTTGACCTCGTCCGGACCGGACACGGTGACGTCCCCGAACACATGCGGATGGCGCCTCGTCAGCTTGCTGACGATGCCGTCAGCGACATCGTCAATCGTGTAGCCCGTGCCGTCGGTTCGCTCCTGTGCTATCCGCGCGTGGAACACCACCTGCAGCAGCACGTCGCCGAGTTCCTCGCGCACCGCAGCCTGATCGCCCGCCGTGAGCGCGTCCACCGCTTCGTAGGTTTCCTCCAGCAGATAGGGCGTGAGGCTGTCGTGCGTCTGCCTGGCGTCCCATGGGCACTTCCGCCGCAGCGTATCCATCACGCGGACGAGATCAATCAGCCGCGCGCCTGGTTGCGGAACGTCGGCTGGTTGGGCTGTCATCTCACTCGCGGCCGCACTCTCGACGCTCATCAGCAGGGCGGCGTCAGCTTCACGGTTGACGCACTGGGCTTGCTGTTGGGGTTGGCGGCCAGGGTGGGCGGCGCGGGCACGACCGAATAGCTGGTGTAGTCGAACTCGCCGTACTGCGGGTTGACGGTGACATCCAGGCTCTTGCTGGCGAGGCACTGATCATGGACGACGACGCTCTGGATGTGCGTCTGTTCGGCCTGGGTGGTGGGTGTCTTCCCGCCGGTGATCCGGTTCTCCAGCGCGGTGAGGATGGCGAAGTACCGGCTCAGCTGCGGCAGCAGGTCCGGAGGCAGCCCGCCGCCCGCCGACACGTACTCTGGCACCGTCACCTTGCTCTGCTTCGCCGCAGCGCTGAGGGCGGACAACTGCTGTGCCTCCTGCGCCGGGGTCACGCTGATGTCGCGCTGAGCGGCGATCTTGTCGTAGATGCGGAAGGTAATAAGCCACGTGAGCACCTGCTGGGCTTCCTGCCCGGTGGGACGCTGCGGGCTGACGCCCTTGGCCTGATCCGCCTGGTAAGCGGACTTGAGGTTGGCGACCTCCGCGGTCAGCGTCGCCGACGAGATGCGGTTGCCGCCGGTCAGGGCTGCCGCGCCCATCTGGACCGAGCCGCACGCCGACACCGCAACGCAAGCCGCTGCCGCAGCTGCTGTCATCGCCGCGGCCTTTCGAGGCACTGTCATCCTCAACCCTGTCGTTCCCTTCTCGCCGGACTCGCTGCATCGTCCGGCGAGAGATTACCCGCAGCCGAGCCGACAGGCGAAACCTCACCGGGCGCCACGCCACCGAGAACGGACTCGATCAGCGTCTCGCACCAGGCCAGCAGCTCCTGGTCGCGCAGCGGCGGGGCGCCGAACGAGATGGTCGCTCCGGTACCGGTACTCCCTGCCTTCGGCGCCGGCACGAGCATGGTACTGACGGCTGGCTTCAGCACCGAGCCCGGGTACAGCCGCTGCAGCCGGACTTGGCGAGACTCGGGCAAGTCGACCGGTGCGAACTTGACGCTGTTGCCCTGCAGGATGATGTCCGTCAAGCCAGCGCCGCGTGCCACCGCGCGCAGCCGCGCGACCGCCAGCAGATTCTCCACCTGGACCGGGACCGCCCCGAACCGGTCGGCCAGTTCCTCCCGGACCCCGTGGATGTCGTGCACGGAGTCGATGGCCGCGATCCGCGTGTAGGCCTCGAGCCGCAGCCGCTCGCCGGTGACGTACTCGTGCGGGATGTGCGCGTCCACCGGCAGCTCGACTCGCACCTCGGCCCGTTCGGCCGGTCCCTCGCCGCGCAGCTCGCGTACCGCCTCGCCGATCATCTTCACGTACAAGTCGAAACCCACCGCCGCGATGTGCCCGGACTGCTCGCCGCCGAGCAGGTTGCCTGCGCCGCGGATCTCCAGGTCCTTCAGCGCGATGTGCAGGCCAGCGCCGATGCCGGTGTGCTGCTGTAGCGTGGCTAGCCGCTCGTGCGCCGTCTCGGTCAGCGGCTTCTCCGGCGGGTACAGGAAGTAGGCGTAACCCCGCTCCCGTCCCCTTCCCACTCGGCCGCGTAGCTGATGCAGGTCAGGCAGCCCGTACGCGTCGGCCCGGTCCACGATCAGGGTATTGGCGTTCGGGATGTCCAGGCCGGACTCGACGATGGTGGTCGAGACCAGCATGTCAAACTCGCGCTCGATGAACTGGCTCATCACCTTCTCGAGCGCGTGCTCGTTCAGCTGGCCGTGGCCGATACCAATCCGCGCCTCGGGCACGAGCTCGGCCAGCCGCGCCGCGACCTTGTTGATCGATGACACCCGGTTGTGCACGAAGAACACCTGGCCGTCGCGGAGCAGCTCACGGCGGATTGCCGCGGCGATCTGCTTCTCGTCGTACGGCGTCACCGACGTCAGTACCGGGTGCCGTTCCTCGGGCGGGGTCAAGATCGTGGACATCTCCCTGATCCCGGAGATGCCCATCTCCAGTGTGCGCGGGATGGGGGTGGCAGACATCGAGAGCACGTCTACCTCGGTGCGCAACTGCTTGAGGTATTCCTTGTGCTCGACGCCGAACCGCTGCTCCTCGTCGATGATGAGCAGGCCGAGCCGCGCGAAGCGGATCTCCGGCGATAGCAGCCGATGCGTCCCGATCACGATGTCGACCTTGCCGGCAGCCAGACCCTCGAGCGTGGCGGCAACCTCGGCCGCGGACTGGAACCGGGAGAACGCGCGGATGGCGACCGGGAACGGCGCGTACCGCTCGCTGAACGTGGCGAAGTGCTGCGCCGCCAGCAGCGTCGTCGGCACCAGGACAGCCACCTGCTTGCCGTCCTGGATCGCCTTGAACGCTGCCCGGACGGCGATCTCGGTCTTGCCATAGCCGACGTCGCCGCAGATCAGCCGGTCCATCGGGACCGCGCGCTCCATGTCGGACTTCACCTCATCCACGGCGGCCAGCTGATCCGGCGTCTCCACATACGGGAACGCATCCTCGAGCTCCCGCTGCCACGGTGTATCCGGGCTGAACGGATGTCCCGGCGAGGCCATCCGAGCCTGGTACAGCCGGATCAGGCCGGCGGCGATGTCCCGAACGGCCTTGCGCGCCCGGCTCTTGGCCCTGGCCCAGTCCGCGCCGCCGAGCCGGTGCAGGGTGGGTGCCTCGCCACCGGTGTAGCGCGTCACCTCATCAAGCTGGTCGGTCGGCAGGTACAGCCGGTCCGGCGGCTGGCCGCGTTTGCTCGGCGCGTACTCGATCACCAGGTAGTCCCTGGTGGCACCCTGCACGGTACGGCTGGTCATCTCCAGGAACCGGCCGACCCCGTGCTGCTCGTGCACGACATAGTCACCGGGCGTCAGCTGCAGCGGGTCGATGCCGCCCCGGCGCCGGCTCGGCATGCGATGTGACGCCCGACCCGGCCGCGTTCCGGCCAGGTCGGCCTCCGCGAGCACCGCCAGACGCACCGATGGCCAGACGAAGCCCGACTCCAGCTGGCCAGTCGTGACGTGCGCGAGTCCGGCCTTTGGGGCCAGGGCAAGATCGCCATCGGTGGCGCCCAGGCCCTCGCCGCGCAGCAGCTCACTCAGCCGCCTGGCCGGTCCATGGCCCTCGGTGACCAGAACGACGCGCCAGCCCTCGGCGAGCCAGCGACGAATGTCGGTGACAGCCCGCCCGGTGTCACCGCGGTATCCGGGCGCAGGCTGGGCAGAGATAGGGAACGCGGGCGGCTCGCTGTCGCCGTCGCTCACGAGGTCGCCGTCGCTGCTGGTCTGCTGCGCGGAGCCCGCCGATGCGAACGGCGTGATCGTCCACCAGGGCAGCCCGAGGCTGGCAGCCAGGCCGCGAGCCTCGGCAATCGGCCGGATCGCGGTGGCACCGAGGTCAATCGGCACCTGGCCGCCAGCGGCGGCCCCCACCCACGAGGCCGCGAGGAACTCCTGGCTGGTCGCGACCAGGTCTGCCGCCCGGGCCCGGATCCGCTCCGGGTCGCACGCGATGATCTTGCTGCCCTGCGGCAGGTAGTCGAGCAGCAGTTCCATCCCGTCGGTCAGGGTCGGGGCGAGCGCCTCCATGCCCTCGACGGTGATGCCCTCGGCGATCTTGCCAAGGATGTCGTGCAGGCCCGGCCATTCCGCGGCCAGTTGCCTGGCCCGATCCTGGACCTCGGCGGTGAGCAACAGTTCCCGGCACGGCGGGGCCCACAGACCGTCCGCTGCCGTGGCGAGGGTCCGCTGGTCGGCGGCCCGGAAGTAGCGGATCTCCTCGACCTCGTCGCCCCAGAACTCAACCCGGAGCGGATGCTCCTCGGTCGGCGGGAACACGTCGAGCAGTCCGCCGCGAACGGCTAGTTCGCCGCGCCGCTCGACCAGATCGACCCGGGCGTAGCCGATGTCGACCAGCCGCGCGACGGTGTCATCCAGGCTGGCGGGCTCGCCGGCAGCGAGCCTGACCGGGACGAGCTCGCCAAGGCCCCGGACCATAGGCTGCAGCAGGCTGCGCACCGGGGTCGTCACTACCCGCAGCCGGCCTGACCGCGGATCGGACGGATCGGGGTGAGCGAGCCTGCGCAGCACCGCGAGTCGCTGCCCCGAGGTATCCGGCCGCGGCGACAGCCGCTCGTGCGGCAGGGTCTCCCACGCCGGGAAGTAGCCGACGCAATCCGCGCCGAGCAGCGAGCCCAGCGCGGCCGCCAGTTCCTCGGCCTCGCGCGCTGTCGCGGTCACCGCCAGCGCGAACGAAGCAGGGGACGACGCCGCGGCAGCTGACGCCGGGCCGGAGGAGTCGGAATCGGCAGGCTCAGGGCCGTTCAGCGCGGCTACGAGCAGCGGACGGAGCGCGGCTGGCGCAATCAGGTCGCCGCCGAGCGCGGGAATCTCGGCCGCCTGGTCAAGCGCCTGCCGCAGGTCCGGGTCGGCAAAGATGACAGGGAGGAGACCGGAGAGGCTCATTGCGTCCCTAGGTAGGCAGCACAAAAGGCCCGCGCCGGGATGCGACGGGTACTGGCCGCTGCAGTTGCGCCAGCGCGATGCACGCGGCAACGGGATGCCCCAAGTTTACGCCCTGGCACGGGACCGCTTAGCCGGAACAATGCCCGGCCGCACTGGGCTGCGGGTAGGCCAAGGCATCGCAGCAGCACTGCCGCCTGGCCCGGTCCGTGTACCCTCGGCACTGCCAGGGCCGATGCCCGCTCTGCCGCGGCTCTGCGCATGACCTTGAAATGGAATGGCGACCGTTCGGCGGGGTAAAAGCCGTGAAACGGGCGTGAGTTCTGGCCTCACCGGTCGCCATTTGCTGCCGTAGCGCGCCAACGGCCGCTATCGGCTGACCGCGAGCGCGCGACGTACCCGGGTTGGGAGGGAGGGGAACGTGGCTGCCGAGGCCGAAGCCGAGGCCGTCTCCCCGGCCGAGCTCAGCGCGCTGCCCGTCTGCACGCTCACGCCGATCCAGCTAGGCGACCTCGAGCTGCTGCTGTCCGGCGCTTACGCGCCGCTCACCGGCTTCATGACCGCCGCCGACGCAACCGCTGTCAACAGGTCGTGGCGGCTCGGCGACGGCACGCCGTTCCCGGTCGCCGTCACGCTCGATGTCCCGGCCGATGCCGTGCCAGCCGGGACCGGGTCTGCCTCAGGCTCTGAGCCGGACCGGGTGTTGCTCGCCGACCCCGAGGGGACGCCGATCGCCGTGCTGACGATCCGTGAGCGAACGCTGCTCGGGCCGGGTGGCAAGGACGGCAAGGCCGGGGCCGGGCTGGTGCGGCTGGCCGGGGCGGTGGCGGCGAACAGGCTGCCCGAGCATGGCCCGTTCCGCAGGCTGATGCTGACGCCGGCGGCAGTCAGGGCGCAGGTCGGCGGCGGACCGGTGCTCGCCTTCGCCACTCGCGCGCCCCTGGGCAGCCGCCAGATCGGCCAGATCAGGCACCTGGCCGGCCAGCTGGCGGCGCGGGTCCTGGTGCTGCCGCTGGTCAGCGGATCGCCGCAGGTCGTCGGCACGCCGCAGGGGCTGATCAGGGCAGTGCTCGCGGCGCTGCCGAGCCTGCCTGCCCGATCACTGGTGGTCCCGGTGCCGCTGCCGCCGAGCTCGGATTCATCCAGCCGCGCTGGCAGAGCGCGCGAGCTTGCCGTGCGGGCGCGCATCGCAGCCGCCTACGGCGCGACGCACCTGATGGCCGACGGTGCTCTGCCCGCTGCTGCCGACCTGCCGGCTGGCGCGGACCTGGCGGCAAGCGCAGTTGTCCCGATTGTGCCGTCCGGCGACTGGGCGTACGACCCAGGCGCTGAGGTCTGGCGCCCGCACGCCCTGATCCAGCCGGGCACCGAGCGCGAGGATCTGTCCGCTGACCAACTCGGTGACCTGCTCGACGCGGGCAACGAGGTTCCGTCCTGGGTCACCCCCCCGGCGGTCGCGCGGGAACTGCGGCGGGTACGGCTGCCACGGGCGCAGCGAGGGCTGGTGCTGTTCCTGACCGGGTTGTCCGGCTCGGGCAAGTCCACCATCGCGCGCGACCTGGCCGACGTACTCACCGAGCGGAGTGACCGGCAGGTGTCCCTGCTCGACGGTGACCTGGTGCGTCAGCTGCTGTCGGCTGGCCTCTCGTTCTCCAGAGCCGACCGTGACCTTAACATCGCGAGGATCGGTTTCGTCGCCGCCGAGATAGCCCGGCACGGTGGCATCGCGATCTGCGCGCCCATCGCTCCGTTCGCGGCAGCACGCGCGCGGGTGCGGCAGATGGTCAGTGAGGTCGGCGACTTCTTCCTGATCTACGTCGCGACGCCGATCACCGTCTGCGAGGCGCGGGACCGCAAGGGTCTGTATGCCAAGGCGCGCGCGGGGCTGATCGGCCAGTTCACCGGGGTATCGGATCCGTACGAGGAGCCTGCCGACGCAGAACTGGTCATCGATACCTCGACGGTAAGCCGCGCCGATGCGGTGCAGGCTGTGCTCACGATGCTGACGGCCGGCGGCTGGCTGGCAGAGCAGCCGCCCATTGGCCGCTGACTGGCCCGCCGTCGACGGCGTCGACGCTGGTCAGTCAGAGTCCTCGGCCCTGGTGCCCTGATCGAGTTGCTGGTGGAATCTGTCCATCTTCCGCGTCAGCGATATCGACATCCGGTCGCGCAGCTTGGACAGCAGCGGCACGCTGATGATCGAGCTAACGATCAGCGCAACCGCGAGCAGCGTGATGCCGTGCACACCGAACAACGCGAGGATCAGCGCGGCGGCGAAAAAGATCAGTATCCGCAGCACGGTGTAGGACAATGTCGCACGCATGACAACACGAGCGTAGTGCACGGCCGCGGCAGCCAGGACGGTACGGCTGCGGTCGCTGCGGCAATGTCCGCCCGCGGCGGACCCCCCGAGCTCTGTACCTGGCCTTGACTGACTAGTCAAACTGGAATTTTCCGAATCGAGGGATAAAGCTCCTGTTTGTGGCTAAGTTCGCGAGTTTCTGCGACACTCATGGACAGACCCTTATGGACCAGGGAGTTAAGACACGATGGACGGCAACAGTGAGCGTCTGCTCACACCGGGGGAAGTCGCCGCGCTCTTCAGGGTCGACCCGAAGACCGTCACGCGGTGGGCCGCCTCAGGGCGGATCAGCAGCATCCGTACGCCAGGCGGACACCGCCGCTTCCGGGAGACCGAAGTGCGCGAGTTGCTCAACGGCCACGCTGCGCCACCCAACGGGGCGAGCTGACCGGACGTCAGCCTGGTCCGTCGTTCCAGCCGCCGTCGGCTCCGTGATGCGCCAGGTAGTCCAGGAACTCTCGGCGAAGTGACTCGTCGTCGTCCCGCCACCGTTGCCGCCGCGCCGCGTCCTCCTGCTCGGTGAGCGCTTGCGCCGCGAGCCGAGCGTAATCGGGGTGGTCGGGTCCGATCTCGACGTAGGCGTTCGCACGGATGGCGTCGTCGGCGCTCACCGCGTACTCGGGTACGAGCAGGTTGCCGCTGGCTAGCCGGATGACGAACATCTGCATGAACCTCGTTAGATGCCGTAGCGCACGTTGAAGTAGAGCATCACGTCCAGCGCGGTCCTGGTGTTACCGGACAGCATCTCGACGAGTGCGGGCCGTTGACCTGACGCGATCGCCGCGAACGTGTCGGCGAAGAACTCACGCCGACCGAGCGAACCGCCACGCCGGTGAAAGTCGCTCGCGATGTGCGGCAGGCACCGTCGATACAACGCGTGAAAAGCGGCCGAGTCCGACTGCCACTGTCCCGGCTGTCCGTCAAGCTCGTCGAGCGCGTGGCCGACCTCGTGACATGTCACATCCGGGGTCGGCGACGGCCGGGACCCGATGACGATCTTCCGGTTTCCGTAAGCGCCGCCGCACGCGTCCCAGGTCGCCCGCCCGGACGGCAGCGGCACCCCTTTCAGCGCAGCCATGTCGTCCAGGTCCGGGACGCCGCCAGGACCGACGTAGATGGCATCCAGACCGGCGGCGAGCTTCTGCTTGACCAGCAGCGGCAACTCGGCCAGCCGGCTGATGGCGGCGACTGCCTCAGGTCCAGGGTCCGCCCCGGTGGCCCACTCGCGGACGAGGACAGCCTCCAGGCAACCGCAGTGCCGTAACCCTGGTGTCGCTCGACTGATCGCGTACCAGGGCTGGCTGTCGCTGGCCGGCACCGCCGCCGCATGCCTGCGCTGGGCAGCCGCCACCGGCGCGGCCGAGGCAGTCGCCGCGACCGGCGCAGTCCGGACCGCAGCCCTGGCGATCCCTTGCGGTCGCGGCAGGCCGGTCCCGGCCGCTCCGGTTCTGGTCGCAGTCCGTGCCGGACTCGGACCCCCGTGGCCTTCGGGGGGTCGGCGCCCCGGGGCAGCACCGCGGGGGGCTTCGGGGGGTCGTCCCCCCGGGCCAGCACCGCGGGGGGCTTCGGGGGGTCGTCCCGCCGGGCCAGCACCACCATCTCGTGACCCGGCTGGACCCCGCAGCGGCTGATCCGCAGTTGTAGAGCGGCGGTGGCTGCCGAGCGATCGGGCTGGCTGCCAGAGGCGGCCGCGAAACAACCGAAGCCGCATGCGCCACAACTCCCGGTGTGCGGAATGTCACGGACGGCGCATCTGGGCACGTCCGCTGACGTCAGGCTATGCTCCGGCGCGCCGCCGTGTCTGCCAGAAATCGCGCTGGATAAGCCCGATACACGCGGTGCCCGCAGACGCTGGCACCGAATCTGACAGTTCGGCCGGGCGGGTCGTGACTTGGGCAGAAGTTGCATTTCATGACCGAGCACCCGGTCACAGCCGCTAGGCTGCCCGCATGTGGCTGGCTGGTGCGCTTATCATCCTGGTGACTGTCGGATTTGTCCTGCCGTGCATGCTCGACATCACGATGACACCCGACTCGGAGTTCACCACGTTTAGCAAGGGGACCTGGCTCCTCATCGCCGGGGCCTTCTGGATCTTCGGCGCGATCGGCTGGCTGATCGCCGGCCGGCCGCGGCGCCTGTCGATCCTGCACCGGTCGAACCCGTATCCGGCCGGCGGCTACGGCCCGGCCGAGGCCATGTACCGGCATCCGGCAGCACGCGCGGCTGGTGGCTACGGCGAGCCGGCCGGCTCGCTTGGCTTCGCGACGGCACGCCAGCCGCTAGGCCCAGACGACGATCCCGAGTTCCTGATGGAACTGGACCGCCGCATCCGGGAGACTCGTGACGACGGCCGGCCTGATG
>Ga0187814_10000290_pt1 | contig 15614 bp, 14 predicted proteins | sample NC_S_4_FD_132450 | JGI IMG/M metagenome (GOLD analysis project Ga0187814, IMG submission 132450) | Wetland sediment microbial communities from Neuse River Estuary, North Carolina, USA - ASW-S_4 | ecosystem: Environmental > Aquatic > Freshwater > Wetlands > Sediment | place: USA: North Carolina... | reverse complement strand
CCTGACCCTGACCGCCGATTACGGCGCGCTTGCCGGCCGCCTCGCCGAGATCGTGGCCGGCCCGCCGGTAGCGCTGATCGAGACGCTAGCCGACCGCCTCGCCGCCGCGTGCCTGGAGGACCCCGCTGTGCGCGAAGCTGACATCACCGTGCATAAGCCGCAGGCGCCAGTAGCGCAGGAATTCGGCGACATCAGCGTGAGCATCCACCGGAGCAGGACGTGACGGCCCAGAATGGCCGCACCGCGGCGCCGGCGCGCGATCTGGTGCTGGCCCTGGGCAGCAATCTCGGCGACCGGATAGCGCACCTGCAGGGTGCAATCGGGTCACTCGATGGCGACGGGATCACGATCACGGCTGTTTCTGGCATCTTCGAGACCGCGCCGGTCGGCGGGCCTGAGCAGGATGCTTACCTCAACGCCGTGCTGACAGCCGAAAGCGTGCTGCCCGCGCCGGAGATCCTGGCGCGGTGTGCCGCGGCCGAGGCGGCGGCTGGCCGCGTGCGGACGGTGCGCTGGGGACCACGGACGCTGGACGTCGACATCATCACGTACGGTGACCTGACGAGCGCCGGTCCCGACCTCACGCTCCCGCATCCCCGGGCCCACGAGCGGCCTTTCGTGCTCGTGCCCTGGCTGGACGTGGACCCGGCGGCAGCGCTGCCGGGCTGGGGGCCGGTCGCCAATCTGCCGGCGGCTGCCGCTACGGCCGGAGTGCATCGCCGGACGGAGCTTCGGCTGGTGCCGCCGGCTCCGGCGAGCCGAGCCCCGGGAGCCAGGTAATGCAGGGCCAGGTGCCGCCGTGCAGCTGACCAGGCCCGGGACGCTGGCAGGCATCTTCGCCATCTGCGCGATCGTCGGCTGGCTGACCACCAGGGCCACGTTTACGAACCTGCCGCTGCTGCCGATCACCGCGGTACCCGCACTCGCTGCGCTGGCGCTTGCCGAAGCTGTCGTCGGGCGGAGCGTGCACAACAGGCTGACCGGCCGCAAGGCCAGCAAGCCGATGGCGCCGATCGCTGTGGCGCGACTGGTCGCGCTGGCCAAGGCCAGCTCCGCTGCCGCCGCTGCGCTTGGCGGCCTGGTCGGCGGCTATCTGATCTTTGTGCTGCATGAGCTGGACAAGAGCGTGCCGGCCCGGGACGCCAGGGTGGCCGGAGTGACGCTGGCCGCCGCCGTCGCGCTGATCGCGGCCGCGCTCTACCTGGAGCGGTGCTGCCGCGCCCCGAAACCGCCGGACGACTCTGACGACGAGTCGCACCGCTCGGACACCTGGCAATGGCACGGATAGCCGGCTTCCGGCAGCCCCCCGGCTGCAGCCGCTCGGTCCGTATCCGGAAGGATGCTCGGACAGGCCTGGTGCGAAGGGCGGTTGATAGCCGGTGATCACCAGCATGCACTCGATCGTCTACGCGAGCGACCCCGACGCGGCGCGCGCCTTCTTCCGGGACGTCTTGCGCTTGCCGTACGTGGACGCGCACGACGGCTGGCTGATCTTCAAGCTGCCGCCATCGGAGCTGGGTGTCCACCCGGCCGAAGGCGAGGCCGGCACCCAGGAGTTGTACCTGATGTGCGACGACATCGAGGCGACCATGGCCGACCTGGCAGCCAGGGGGGCCGAGTTCGCCGGGCCCGTGCGGCAAGCAGGATTCGGCCTGGTGACAGCCATCGTGATTCCTGGCGGTGGCCAGATCGGCCTCTACCAGCCAAGCCACGAGACCGCGTATGACCTCTGAGCCAGCCCGGGGGACGCCCCCCGGAACCCCCGCGGGGAGTGCGACTGGCGATGCTCACCAGACGGATCCCGGTCCTGAGCATCCGGCTCGGCTTGACGTCGGGGTCGTCGGCGCGGGCCGGGTCGGCACCGCGCTCGCCATCGCGCTCAGTCGCGCCGGTCACCGGATTACGGCTGCCTCGGCCGTATCGGACGCCTCCCGTCGGCGTGTCAATCGGTTCCTGTCCGGCACGCCAGTCCGGCAGCCGGGCGACGTTGTCGCAGCCGCAGATCTCGTGCTCCTGACTGTGCCCGATGACGCGCTGCCCGGGTTGGTGCGCGGCCTCGCTGCCACCGGAGCCGAGCTGGCCGGCCGGATGCTCGTGCACGCCAGCGGGCGGCACGGGCTCGCGGTGCTCGAGCCGGCCGTTCAGCAGGGCGCGCTGCCGCTCGCGTTGCATCCGGTCATGACGTTTACCGGGCGGGCGGACGATGCCGACCGGCTGGCCGGCATCTGCTTCGGCGTCACCGCGCCCCCGGTACTGCGGCCAGCCGCCGAGGTCCTGGTGCTGGAGATGGGCGGGGAGCCCGTGTTCATCGCTGAAGCCGACCGCGACCTGTATCACGCCGCGCTGGCCGGAGCGGCGAATCACCTGGTCACTCAGGTGACGCAGGCAGCGGAGCTGCTCGCGCGGGCTGGTGTCGGACAACCCGCGCGGATGCTCGGCCCGCTGCTGTCGGCCGCGCTCGACAACGCGCTCCGGCTGGGTGACGCCGCACTCACCGGCCCGGTAGCCCGAGGCGACGCCGATACCGTGGCCGGCCACGTTGCTGCGCTCCGGATGCAGGCACCAGAGGCGCTGCCCGCGTACCTGGCGCTGGCCCGCCTCACCGCAACCAGGGCGCTGGCTCACGGCATGCTGACCGCTCCTGACGCGCAGCGGCTGCTCGACGTGCTGGCAGAGGCACAGCTGTGACCCGGCGGCCGGCGGATCGGCCAGCACAGTGACCGAGGCGCCGCCATGACCGGTGTCCGCCAGGCCTCAACTGCTGGCGGAACTCGCACCGCCGCGGCGCGCGCCACGATGTTGATCAGGACCCGGCTGGGGCTGGCCGCCGCCAGGCCCACGCTGCCAGCGCCGGTCGTACTGGTGCCTACCATGGGCGCGCTGCACGACGGCCACCGCTCCCCGCTGCGAGTGGCGCGGGAGCTGGCCGGACCGGCCGGCAGCGTGCTGGTCTCTATCTTCGTCAACCCGCTCCAGTTCGGCCCCGCCGAGGACTTCGACCGCTACCCGCGCTCGATCGAGCGTGACATCGCGGTCTGCGCTGAGGAGGGTGTCGACGCAGTCTTCAATCCGGACCGGTCGCAGATGTACCCGATGGAACCGCAGGTGACCGTCAATCCCGGGCCGGCCGGCCGGTTGCTCGAAGGCAAATCCAGGCCAGGCTTCTTCGACGGCGTGCTGACCGTAGTGCTGAAGCTCTTCCAGCTGACCGCCCCGGATGCCGCCGTGTTCGGCGCGAAGGACGCCCAGCAGCTGGCTTTGATCAGGCAGATGGTGACCGACCTTGACCTCGGAGTGCAGGTAGTCGCGGCGCCGCTGCGCCGCGACCCGGATGGCCTCGCCGCGTCGAGCCGAAACGTCTACCTGTCGGCCGCGGAGCGCGAATCGGCGTTGGCCCTGTCCCGAGCCCTCACCGCGGCCGCTGCGGCAGCCGGGCAAGGGGCCGAGCGAAGCATGGCGGCCGCGCAGGCGGTCCTGGCGGCAGCGGCCACTGCCAACCCGCCGGTCCGGCTCGACTACCTGGTGCTCGCGGACCCGGACACGCTCGCCGCGGCAGGGCCGCAGTACCGCGGCGCGGCGCTGCTCTTGGTGGCCGCGACGGTTGGCACGACCCGGCTGATCGACAATGTACGCCTCGAGATCGGCGCCTCAGACCGCAGCCGTGCGCCCGAATCCGGTGGCGGGTCGTGCTAACCCGTCGGCTGCTCGCACCGGCGCCGGGCTGGCGCCGGGAGACCGACGTGGTCGTCGTCGGCTCTGGCGTCGCCGGGGTGACGACAGTCCTGGCCATCAGGCGGGCGCTGCCGGACGCGCGCATCCTGCTCGCAACCAAGTCCGTGCTCGATGACGGTTCGACCCGGTGGGCGCAGGGCGGTGTCGCTGCCGCGCTGGGTCCTGGTGACTCGCCCGAACAGCACCTTGTGGACACGCTGACGGCGGGCGCCGGACTGTGTGACGTGCGGGCCGTGCGCGCGCTCGTCACCGACGGGCCGGGTGCGGTCCGGCGGCTGATCGAGCTGGGTGCGCAATTCGACCGCGAGCCGTCCGGTCCGCTGGCACTGACCAGGGAAGGCGGCCACTTGCGGCGGCGAATCGCGCACGCCGGGGGTGACGCGACAGGTGCGGAGGTTTCCCGGGCATTGCTCGCCGCGCTAGCCGCGGCGGGACGGGGCGCCGAGCTCGAGGTGATCGAGCACGCCCTGGCTATCGACCTGCTGCGCACCGCCGACGGCAGGGCAGCCGGGATCACGCTGCACGTGCTCGGCGCGGGCCAGCGGGACGGGGTCGGAGCTGTGCAGGCCCGGGCCGTGGTGCTGGCGACCGGCGGCTTCGGCCAGATCTACTCCGCCACCACCAACCCGCCCGTCTCGACCGGGGACGGACTCGCCATAGCGCTTCGGGCCGGCGCCCAGGCGGCTGACCTGGAATTCGTCCAGTTTCACCCGACCGTGCTGTGGCTTGGTCCGGGCTCGCGCGGCCGCCAGCCGCTTATCTCCGAGGCGGTCCGCGGGGAGGGTGCGGTCCTGGTAGACGCGGCTGGCCGCAGGCTCATGACCGGCCAGCATCCGCTCGCAGACCTGGCCCCGCGTGACGTCGTGGCCAAGGCCATCATGCGCGAGATGATTGCCTCGGGCACGGACCACGTGTACCTCGATGGCCGCCACTTGGGCGCGGTCGAGTGGCAGCGGAGGTTTCCGACCATTCTGGCCAGTTGCCGCGAGCAGGGTATCGATCCGGCTACCGAGCTCATCCCCGTCGTGCCTGCGGCGCACTACGTCAGCGGTGGCATCCGCACCGACCTGCACGGCCGCAGCAGCGTGCCCGGCCTGTATGCCTGCGGCGAGGCAGCCTGCACCGGCGTGCACGGGGCGAACCGGCTGGCCTCGAACTCGCTGCTTGAGGGCCTGGTTTTTGCCGAGCGGATTGCGGCTGCGCTCGGCAGCGGGCTGCCGCCAGCCGCCGCGCCGGTCGAGGATCTCCGTCCCGCTGGCCTGCTGGACCCTGCGATCGTCGAACCGCTGCAGCGAATCATGACCGCGGACGCGGGTGTGCTCCGGTCTGGACCAGGTCTGTCGCGGGCGCTCGCAGGGCTGGCTGACCTGGGCAGGCAGCAGTGCGACAAGCCAGACGCCGACTCCTGGCAGGCCACTAACCTGCATTTGGTCGCCTCCGCGGTGGTGCAGGCGGCGCTGACGCGCGAGGAGACTCGCGGCAGTCACTGGCGCGAGGACTTTGCCGACGCGGCCGACTTCTGGCTCGGGCACCTCGTCGTAACCGTCGGCGAGACCGGACTGAGCCAGGCGTTCGAGCCGGTGCTTGATAGCCAGCACGGCGGGGGTTCCGGGGGTCGTCCCCCGGGCGAGCACGGCGGGGGTTCCGGGGGTCGTCCCCCGGGCGAGCACTGAGATGGAAACGAGCCAATGACCGGGCCGGTCCCGCGGTCTGGTGACGCGGCAGAACGGTACGGCGGCGGCGTTCCCTCCTTGCCGGAAGAGATCGCCGCCCGGCTCAGCGTCGCCGGGCTTGACCCCGCAGCGGTGGCCGCCCTGATCGCCGTCGCGCTGGCCGAGGACCTAGCGGGCGGCACGGACGTGACGACCGCCGCGACGGTTCCGGCTGGCGCCCGCGGCCAGGCAGACGTGGTGGCCAGGAACTCCGGCGTGGTTGCGGGACTTCCGGTGGCGCAGGCGGTGTTCTGGCTGGCGTCTGGCACCGCGGGGGGTCCGGGGGTCGCCCCCCGGGTTGCGCCGCAGCCTGGCAGCGACGACAAGACCGAGAGCACGCCGCGTGCGGCCGACGGTGACCGGGTCGCGGCCGGGCAGCCCGTGCTGACCGTGACCGGCCGGATAGCTGCGGTGCTGACCGCCGAGCGGACGGCACTGAACCTGATCTGCCACCTGTCCGGCATCGCGACGCTGACCCGAAGCTGGGCGGACGCGGTCGCCGGGACGGGGACGCGAGTTCGTGACACTCGCAAGACGACGCCTGGGCTGCGCGCGCTGGAGAAGTACGCGGTGCGCTGCGGCGGCGGGCAGAACCACCGGATGTCGCTGTCGGACGCCGCGCTGATCAAGGACAACCACGTGGCAGCCGCCGGATCGGTGAGCGCCGCGTTCGCCGCGGTTCGCGCGGCCGCGCCCGGGCTGCCGCTCGAAGTCGAGTGCGACACCCTCGAGCAGGTCGCCGAGGCGCTTGCCGCGGGCGCTGAGCTTATCCTGCTCGACAACTTCGACATTCCAGGCTTGGCGGCTGCCGTGCGGCTCGTCGGTGGCCGGGCGCTGGTAGAGGCGAGCGGTGGCCTGTCGCTCAGCCGAGCCCGCGCCGTCGCCGAGACGGGCGTGGACTACCTTGCGGTTGGAGCCCTGACGCACTCAGCGCCGGCGCTCGACTTCGGGCTGGACTTGCGTCAGCCCGGCTAGCGGATCGGAAGCGAGATGCTGCTGACCATTGACGTCGGTAACACCAACACCGTTCTCGGCCTGTTCGACGGCGCGGACGTGGTTGAGCACTGGCGGATCTCTACCGATCCGGTGCGCACCGCCGACGAACTGGCGGTACTACTCCAAGGCTTGCTGCGGCAGAGCACGCTGTTCGCCGAGCCAGACGTGAGCGGAATCGCGCTGTGCTCGACGGTGCCCTCGGTCCTGCACGAACTGCGGGAGATGTGCCGGCGTTACTACGGTGACGTGCCGGCGGTGATCGTGGAGCCGGGTGTCAAGACCGGCGTGCCGCTGCGATACGACAACCCGAAGGAGGTCGGCAGCGACCGGATCATGAACGCCGTCGCAACCGTGCACCTCTACGGAGGACCCGCCATCGTGGTGGACTTCGGCACGTCGACGAACTTCGACGCGGTCAGCGCGCGAGGCGAGTTTGTGGGGGGCGCGCTCGCGCCCGGCATCGAGATCTCGGTCGACGCGCTGTCCCGGCGCGCCGCGCAGCTGCTGAAGGTGGAGCTGGCCAGGCCCGCTCACGTGATCGGCAAGAGCACCGTGGAGGCGCTGCAGTCCGGAATCATCTTCGGTTTCGCCGGCCAGATCGAGGGCATCGCCACGCGGATGGCGGCCGAGCTGGCGCCGTCTGACCCGGACTCGGTCACGATCATCGCAACCGGCGGGCTCGCGCCGCTGGTCATCGATGAGGTATCGGTGATCGACGCATACGAGCCGTGGCTGACGCTGATCGGGCTGCGGCTCACTTACGAGCGGAACAGCGTTCCGGCGCGCTCCGCCCGGGACGGTGTTGGCCGGGATGGGGCCGCCCGGAACGCAGCCGGGCGGGCGGCTGTCGGCCGCGATACCGGCGGCCGGGAGGCGTCGCACGAAGCCGCCGGCGACGACACCGCGGTCACCGGCTGACCGGCGCACCGGTAGCCTCGGGCATGTGACGGACGATCAGCTGGACCACGCTGAGGCAGCCGAATCCGGCCTGCCTGAGCAGATGCAGGTGCGGCTGGCCAAAGTGAAGCGGCTGCGCACCGCCGGCATTGACCCGTACCCGGTCGGCTTTCCGCGCACGCACACCATCGCCCAGGTACGACAGCAATTCGGCGAACCGCCGCCAGAGACCCGCACTGGCGTCAAGGTCGGCATTGCCGGGCGGGTGATGCGGTACCGCAACGGCGGCAAGCTCTGCTTCGGGACGCTGCGCGACGGCAGCGGTGAGATCCAGGTCATGCTGTCTCTGGACCGCGTCGGCGAGCAGGAACTGGCCGCCTGGAAGAGCGACGTGGACCTTGGTGATCACGTCGGCGTGACCGGAGAGGTCATCACGTCCCGAAGCGGCGAGCTGTCGGTTCTCGCTGACTCATTTGCGATCACCGCCAAGGCGCTACGCCCGCCGCCGGACAAGTACCGGGGCCTCACGGATCCGGAATCCCGGGTGCGACAGCGCTACCTCGACCTGCTAACAAATCCTGCGGCCCGCCAGGCGGCCGAGGTCAGGGCCGCGGTGACCCGCTCGGTGCGGGAGGAGCTACACGCGCGCGGTTATCTCGAAACCGAGACGCCGGTGCTGCAGACGCTGCACGGCGGTGCCAATGCACGGCCGTTCACCACCCATATCAATGCCTTCGATCTGGACCTGTACCTCCGCATCGCGCTGGAACTTCACCTGAAGCGGCTCGTCGTCGGCGGGCTCGAGCGGGTCTACGAGATCGGCCGGATATTCCGGAACGAGGGCGTGGACGGAACCCACAACCCCGAGTTCACCATGCTCGAGGTCTACCAGGCGTACGGCGACTACAACACCATGCAGACGCTGACCAGGGAGCTGCTCCAGGCCGCAGCCGAGGCCGCGCACGGCAGTCAGACAGCACGCCGGCCGGACGGCACGGAAGTCGACATCAGCGGCCGCTGGCGGGAGGCCACCGTGCACGGCGCCCTGTCGGCCGCTCTAGGCGAGGAAGTCACGCCGGATACCACGGAGAAGCAGCTGCGCGAGTATGCGGCGGAGCGCGAGATCGAACTGCAGCCGTCCTGGAACCGAGCTCAGGTGCTGCTCGAGCTGTACGAGCACCTGGTCGAGGCCCGCACCGTGGAGCCGACCTTCTACCGTGACTTCCCCGTTGAAGTGGCGCCGCTGACCCGGCAGCACCGCAGTGACCCGAGGCTGGCCGAGAAGTGGGACCTGGTCGCCTTTGGCACCGAGATCGCGACCGCGTACTCCGAGCTGGTCGATCCGGTCGAGGAACGCAGCAGGCTGACCGCTCAGTCGATGCTCGCCGCTCGCGGTGATCCGGAGGCCATGCAGCTGGACGAGGATTTCCTGCTCGCACTGGAGTACGGGATGCCGCCGAGTGGTGGTATGGGCATGGGCATCGACCGGATGCTGATCATGCTTACCGGCGCGCAGATCCGGGAAACCGTGCTGTTCCCGCTCGTGAAGCCGACCTGACCGAGAGCCGCCCGGGATGATGCTGCCCGGCCAGCGGGGAGAGTCTGGCCGGGCAGCAGCGAGAGGGGGTCACGAGGGCGCTAGGCGACGATGCGGACGGCTCCCTCGTAGTAGTCCCACATTACCGGCTGAACCTGGACCACCTGGCCGAACGTCGGCGCATCGACCATCAGGCCGTTGCCGACATACATGCCGACGTGCCCGAGGTCAGCGTAGAAGAACACCAGGTCGCCTGGCTCGAGCTGATCCCTGGAGATATGCTCGCCTTCGTTCCACTGGTCACCGGTGAAGTGCTCCAGGCTGATGCCGACCTGGGCGTAGGCCCACATCACCAGGCCCGAGCAGTCGAAGTCATCGGGTCCGGCGGCGCCCCAGACGTATGGGTCGCCGATCCTGCTCAGCGCGAACCTGAGTGCCTGCACGCCGACGCTGTCGCCCGTCACCGTGATATCTGGGTACTGTCCGGTCTGCTGGAAGATCGCCGCGGCCTGTGCGAACGCCTGGCTGTTGAAGAAGTCTTCCTTCTGCTGGATCGCCTCGACCTTGGCCTGCATCTGGCTGGTCAGGCCGGTCGCCCGCTTCTCCTGCTGCGCTGCCGCAGCCTCGGCGCGCTTGGCAGCAGCTTCGGCACCGGCCACGAGACTGACCTCGGCGCCGTTCTCCCGCTCGAGTTGGGTCATGATCGATGCCCGGTCAAGCAGACTCTGCGGGGAGTTAGTCGTCAGCAGCTGGAGCGTCGGATTCATGCCGCCGGTCATGTAATTCTCGATGGCTATGGCCGCGATCGAGCCCTGATCCTGGGTAAAGATGCCCTCGTCCCGGGCGGCGTTCTGCCGGGCCAGGGCCGCCTCCTGCTGTGCCTGGGTGAGCTGAATCTTCAGGCTGTCGTACTGCTGGCTGAGAACGTCGATCTGCTGAGACAACGCGTTCGCCTTGGCCAGGATCGCGTCGAGGGTGGGATTGCTGGAGGCCGGCCTGGCTGTCGTGGCCTCGGCCGCGCCGGCTGGCAACACGGCGGCGCAGACGGCAATGGTCCCGGCCAGAACGGCGGCACGCCGCGCGATGAGCGACCTGGCTCTGGCGGGCCTCCCGGTCCCCATCGGGCCGGGAGCCGAGGCTCGGAGGAACGCGCGCCGAGCCGGACGCCTCGCGGCCCTGACGGCGAGCCTTCCCGGCTGGCTGGCTAGAGATGCTGAGTTCCGTGCTACATGCCTGCTACGCGGCATGCGTATCACGTATCGTCTCCTCTCCTAGGCCGCCTACCGGGTTAGCTGACGGGTTCGGGCCGGAGGAGCCCTACGGCGGGCTGTGAACCGGGCACGCATCCTCAGCCTGCCGATTCACCCCAGGGGACAGATGGGTCCCCGGCTCCCCGATCGCAGCGCGATCGGGAACTCGGCGGGTCGCGGCAGGAACCCCGGCCACCGGGATGCCTATCGCGGGTATCAGCGATGGAGATTAATCGAGACCGCCGTGGTCCGTGGCCAGAACCGCGAAGATTGCACGCCGTTCGCTACTCGGCCGCGCCCTCCCTTTTTCGGCAGCGAGCGAGACAGTCACCGCTCTATGGTCCAGGCATCCCGGCCCCTAGGCCGACGACTTCTGCATATGAGCAGGTCATACGGCGTGTCTTAGCCCCCTTGCCGGCCGTGATATGCGCGTGATCTGCGCGCCTATTCACCCGCTAAAGGGACAGTCGCAATACGTGCAGACAACGTGACGCTCAGTTGACGAGTCCCATTGGCGGCGCTCGCCTTCTTTTGGGATGCTGGCAACACAGGGTGCGTGCACCCGGGATCGAGGATGAGCGAGCGGCGGAGAAGGGCGGATGGACTACGCGGTCAGGCGCGCCAGGACGGGTGACGTACGCGCGATCCGAGCGCTTGTGGACGCCAATGTCAACTCTGGTCGGCTGCTGGATAAGCCAACCGTCACGCTGTTCGAGGACATCCAGGAGTTCTGGGTCGCCGTCACGTCTGAGCAGGAAATCGTCGGATGCGGCGCGCTGCACGTAATGTGGGAGGATCTGGCTGAGATCCGCACGCTCGCCATCGCCAGTGATCACCAGGGCCGCGGCGCGGGGAATCTGCTGGTCCTTGCCCTACTGGAGACCGCCAGGGAACTGGGCGTCAGCCGGGTTTTTGTGCTTACCTTCGCGGTGGACTTCTTCCGCAAGCATGGCTTTACTGAGATCGGGGGGCAGGCGGCGGCCCCTGACGTGTATGCGGAACTGCTGCGCTCCTATGATGAGGGCATCGCCGAGTTCCTCGATCTCGATCGGGTGAAACCTAACACACTCGGCAACACGCGCATGCTGCTGCGAATATGACCGGGGCTAGGCAGAAAGTGCGCCAGGCACTTGCAGCAATGGTCCCGCACCGAATGTGAATCAGAGCCGACGTGCAGCTTGGTGGGTCGGATTAGCGCAGGCCAGCGGCCTAGGGGTTAGCCTGAGAGGCATGCGGCGCAACAAGCCGATGGCGGAGAGGACGACAGGCTGATGCAGGTCTTGTCCGTCCTGACGCCGCCCCTTCTCGTGTGCGCCGTGGTAATCGCGGCAGTAGTGGCGTTCCTGCGGCACGAGATGGGCCGGTCGCGCACCGGTCAATCCGCTCCGGGTGCGGAGCTATCCGCACCTGAGGAGAAGGCGGCAGCGGAAGATAGCGCGCAGGCCGGCGGCTCGGACGCAGGTCGCGCGCCTGAAGGTGATAGCCAGCCCCGCCGGTAGCACCGATTACCAGGCCGCGCTGCGGATCATGCATTGTTACGTAGATCGACTGCGTCAGCCGATAGATAAACGGCTATCTCGAATTGTCAGGTCGAGCCGCATCATGGTATATCTCTAGATGCGCAAAAGACTTCAGCGAAAGGCAGCCGTATGGTCCAGAAGACCGTGGTGACTGTGGTTTGTGATCTCCCTCACGATGGCGAGGTCGATGGGAACGAGACGGTTTCGTTCTCAGTTGACGGCAGCGCTTACGAGATCGATGTGTGTTCCGCGCATGCCAAGGAACTGCACGACTTCTTCAGCGCATACATCGTGCACGCAAGGAAGATGGGCGGCGGACCACGGCGCCGCAAGACGCGCACCGGCCCAGGGCGCGAGCGCAGTTCTGAAATTCGGCAGTGGGCCCGCGATCGTGGCGACAAGGTCAGCGAGCGAGGCCGCATTCCGGCATCGATCATTCAGGAATACGAAGCAACTCACTAACTGCCGTGCCGATAATCTGACCGGCGTGCCGCGGCGAGTCTGACCGCGCAGTTTGACTGGCTGACCGGCGCTCGCGGCTAATCGGCCGGACCAGTCACACCGCTGAATGTTCCTGCTGAGCTCTCGTGCAGAGTCAGCTCAGGCTGGCTGGCCTGGTACGCCCGGTGATTGGGTCGTAGGTGGCCGGGAAGCCGGGTGGCGGACGTTGACTCCCGTTCGTGACTCCCTGCCATCCGGGCCTGCCTCGTCGGCAAGCTTCCCGGCAGGCGCGGCGCTGCCTCCTCGATAGCGGCCAGCCTGCTTGGCGCGGCTGCCCGGGCGGGGGCTAATAGGCTGCGGCCGTGGGCGACATCCGGGTGGGTACCGCGTCGTGGACCGACCGCACGCTCCTCGAGTCCGGCTGGTACCCACCCGAGGCCAGTACTCCTGAGCAGCGGCTGCGGTACTACGCCAGCCAGTTTCCGCTGGTGGAGGTCGATGCCAGCTACTACGTGCTGCCGGCCGAGCGAACCGCGGTTTCGTGGGCCGCGCGCACGCCGGCCAGGTTTACCTTCAACGTCAAGGCGTTCAGCCTGCTCACCGATCACCCGACCCGCATCGCCTCGCTGCCGGCCGACCTGCGCCAGGCTGCTAGCCGGGCCGGGAAGGACCCCGTGTACCGCCGTCAGGTCGACCCCGCGGTCGCCGACGAGGTCTGGCGGCGGTTTCAGGGTGCGCTAGAGCCGCTCCGGGCGGCCGGCAAGCTCGGCGCGATCCTGCTGCAGTTCCCTCCCTGGGTCCCTATCTCTAGGGCAGCCAAGGACTACATAGTCTCGTGCGCCGGGCGCGCCGCCCCGGACCGGGTGTGCGTGGAGTTCCGCAATCGGACCTGGATGAGCCCGCAGAACCAGGAGGAAACCCTGACGTTCCTCACCAGGCACGGCCTGCCGTACGTATCGGTGGACATGCCGCAGGGGTATCCCAGTTCGATCCCGCCCGTGGTCGCGGCGACCGCCGACCTAGCTGTCGTCCGCCTGCACGGGCATTCCGAGAACTGGGCAAGCAAGGACATTCACGAGCGGTTCGGCTACCGGTACACCGAGACGGAACTGGTCGGCTGGGCGCCAAGGATCCGCGGCCTCGCGGCGGAGGCCGCGCAGACGCACGTCCTGTTCAACAACTGTTACCGGGACTATGCACAGGTCAACGCCCGTCAGCTGGCCGACCTGCTCGGCGTCTGAGGTAGCCGGCCGCCGAGGCCAATCTCCGGAAACCTGGCTATTTCTGGCTAATCCCTCAGACCCCTAGCCAATCACCTGCTTCGCCAGGATCCGGCCCCCGGGACGGCCTGCGGCCGTTCGCTGCTGGCGTACCGGCGCACATTTGCTTTCGCTGGCGGCGTAGCGGGGAACACTGCCTTGTCAGCCTGGGTTTGAATGGGATGAACGGGCTCCTAGCTGGGAACGTTTTTCACAAGTGCGGCTGTCGCACATCGTGGCGCCGCCCGGCTTACGGGCTAACATGCGGAAGGGACGGGGCAGTTTGGGTGCCTCACCTACCGCTCTGTGAGGAGCGACGAGATGTTCGAGAGGTTTACCGACCGGGCGCGGCGGGTTGTTGTCCTGGCACAAGAAGAGGCCAGGATGCTCAACCACAACTACATCGGCACCGAGCACATCCTGCTCGGCCTCATCCATGAGGGCGAGGGCGTAGCTGCCAAGGCGCTTGAATCGCTCGGGATAAGCCTCGAAGCGGTGCGACAGCAGGTTGAAGAGATCATCGGCCAGGGTCAGCAGGCGCCATCGGGTCACATACCGTTCACGCCGCGGGCCAAGAAGGTCCTTGAGCTCTCGCTGCGCGAGGCGCTGCAGCTTGGCCACAACTACATCGGTACCGAGCACATCCTGCTGGGGCTCATCAGGGAAGGCGAGGGCGTTGCCGCACAGGTCCTGGTCCGGCTCGGGGCCGACCTGAACCGGGTCCGGCAGCAGGTGATCCAGCTGCTGCACGGGTACCAGGGCAAGGAGCCTGCAGCTGCGGGCGCGCCCTCCGAGAGCGCGCCATCCACCTCGCTCGTCCTTGACCAGTTCGGCCGGAACCTGACGGCGGCTGCCCGCGAAGGCAAGCTTGACCCGGTTATCGGCCGGGAAAAGGAGATCGAGCGCGTCATGCAGGTGCTGTCTCGCCGGACCAAGAACAACCCGGTGCTGGTCGGCGAGCCGGGCGTTGGCAAGACCGCCGTGGTGGAAGGCCTCGCCCAGAAGATCGTCAAGGGCGAGGTGCCCGAGACCCTGAAGGACAAGCAGCTGTACACCCTCGACCTCGGCGCCTTGGTGGCCGGGTCCCGGTACCGCGGTGACTTCGAGGAGCGGCTGAAGAAGGTCCTCAAGGAGATCAGGACCCGTGGCGACATCATCCTGTTCATAGACGAGATCCACACTCTCGTGGGCGCGGGCGCGGCCGAGGGAGCGATCGACGCGGCCTCGATACTGAAGCCGATGCTGGCCCGCGGTGAGCTGCAGACCATTGGCGCCAGCACGCTTGACGAGTACCGCAAGCACCTGGAGAAGGATGCCGCGCTCGAGCGGCGGTTCCAGCCGATCCAGGTGGCCGAGCCGACGATCTCGCACACCATCGAGATCCTCAAGGGCCTCCGGGACCGGTACGAGGCGCATCACCGCGTCACCATCACCGACGACGCCCTGGTGGCTGCCGCTCAGCTCGCCGATCGCTACATCAGCGACAGGTTCCTCCCGGACAAGGCCATCGACCTGATCGACGAGGCCGGCTCGCGGATGCGGATCCGCCGGATGACGGCGCCGCCGGACCTGCGCGACTTCGACGAGCGGATCGCGGACGTTCGGCGGGAGAAGGAGTCGGCGATCGACTCCCAGGACTTCGAGAAGGCTGCCTCGCTGCGGGACAAGGAGAAGCAGCTGATCGACAAGAAGGACGCCAGGGAGAAGGAGTGGAAGGCCGGCGACATGGACACGCCGGCTGAGGTGAACGAGGAACTCATCGCCGAGGTGCTCGCCACTGCGACCGGCATCCCTGTGTTCAAGCTCACCGAGGAGGAGTCGCAGCGGCTGCTTCGCATGGAGGACGAGCTGCACCGCCGCGTGATCGGCCAGAACGACGCGATCAAGGCGCTGTCGCAGGCCATCAGGCGGACCAGGGCTGGCCTGAAGGACCCCAAGCGCCCCGGCGGCTCGTTCATCTTCGCCGGGCCGTCCGGCGTGGGTAAGACGGAGCTGTCGCGGACCCTGGCCGAATTCCTGTTCGGGGACGAGGACTCGCTCATCCAACTGGACATGAGCGAGTACATGGAGAAGCACACGGTTTCGCGCCTGTTCGGCTCGCCGCCCGGCTACGTCGGCTACGAGGAGGGCGGCCAGCTAACCGAGAAGGTGCGGCGGAGGCCGTTCTCGGTGGTTCTGTTCGACGAGATCGAGAAGGCACACGGCGACATCTTCAACTCGCTGCTGCAGATCCTGGAGGACGGCCGCCTCACCGACGCCCAGGGCCGGGT
>Ga0187814_10000289_pt1 | contig 15621 bp, 12 predicted proteins | sample NC_S_4_FD_132450 | JGI IMG/M metagenome (GOLD analysis project Ga0187814, IMG submission 132450) | Wetland sediment microbial communities from Neuse River Estuary, North Carolina, USA - ASW-S_4 | ecosystem: Environmental > Aquatic > Freshwater > Wetlands > Sediment | place: USA: North Carolina... | reverse complement strand
GGTCCGGGTCGGGCCGCCGGACCGGGTCCTGGACTGGGGCCGGACCGGGCTGGAGATCCTGTCCAAGCTCGCCGCCGAGCCGGGCACCGGAGTACGGATGGCCAGCGGCAAGGAAGTCAGCCGCACCCCGGTGGAACCGCACTACTGGACCGGGCTCCTGCCCGGCCTGCGGATCTGCGAGCCATCCGAACTGCCCGACGGCTTCACCAGCGGCTGGCACTACACCGCCCCGGTCGCCACCATGCCGGTCTACCTGGAGTACCTGCGGGGCAGGTTCGAGCGGGCCGGAGGCAGGCTCGAGGTGGCACCCGTCCGGTCACTGGCCGAGCTGGCCGGCGTGGCCCCGGTCGTGGTCAACTGCTCCGGCGTGCACGCCCGCGACCTGGTGCCCGACCCGGCGGTGGTGCCGGTACGCGGCCAGGTGGTGATCGCCGCCAACCCCGGTATCGAGGAGTTCTTCATCAACCGGGACGAGGAACCGCCCTGGATCACGTACATGTTCCCGCACGGCGACACCGTCCTGCTCGGTGGGACGAACGACGAGGGCAACTGGGATGAAGAGCCAAAACCTCTTATTGCCGAACGGATCGTGGCTCACTGTGCCGCGATCGAACCTCGCCTGCGCGGGGTGACCATCCTCGGGCACCGCGTCGGCCTGCGGCCGTACCGCCCGGAGGTGCGGCTGGAATCCGAGCCGCTCGGTGGTGGCGTGCTGTGGCACAACTACGGGCACGGCGGAGCCGGCATCTCCCTGTCCTGGGGCTGCGCCGCCGCCATCAGCGCTGCGGTAACTGATCAGTTATCCAGCAGGGCGACTAGCCGGGCCGGGGCGATGGCCCGGTACGCGTCCTGGCATAGCTCAGCGATCTCGGCCCAGTCCGGGTCGCGGTCGAGCCGGACGCCGATCCAGCCGCGGCCGCCGACGTACGGCGGCCGGAAGAACCGGTCGGGCGCGGACGCGGTGAGCTCGGTCTGCGCTCCGGGCGGCGCGGCGCACCACAGGTGCGGGAACTGGTCCTCGTGATGGCCGTCCGCCCATAGGGTCACGAAGGTCTTGCCCCGGACGAACCAGGTGGGGGCGCCGTGGCTGGGCCGCTCGGTGACCTCGGGCAGGGCCAGGCAGATCGCGCGCATTCGTTCGGCGAGGCCAGCTGCGGGGTCGGTCACCAGACTGATTCTGCCACCGGGCCTACCGATAGCCTTTGGCTCATGAGGTTCGCGATCGCCATCCCGCAGTTCTACGCCGACGGCGAGTTCGATCCCGCGGCGTTCCGGGCCTATCTGACCCGGGCCGAGGAGCTGGGCTTCGACAGCGCGTGGACGCAGGAACAGCTGCTCGGGTCGTGGAATCAGTTCGCGCCGATCGAGGCGATGACCTACGCGGCCGCGTGCACCCAGCGGCTGCGGCTGGGCTGCGCGGTGTTCGTGTCCACGCTGTACAGCCCGGTGCACCTGGCCAAGAGCCTGAGCACGCTGGACCAGCTCAGCCGGGGCCGGATCGAGATCGGCGTGGGCACCGGCGGCAAGGGGCGGCCGTTCGCCGCCTTCGGCGTGGATCCCGGACGATACATCACGCGGTTCACCGAGGGGATCGCGCTGATGAAGGCGTTGTGGACGCAGTCCCTGGTCACCTTCGACGGAGAGTTCTGGCAGCTCCAGGACGCGCCGATGGAGCCCAAGCCGTTCCAGAAGCCATACCCGCCGCTGTGGTTCGGCGCGGCCGGCGAACCCGCGCTGCGGCGCGCGGTGCGCCTGGGCGACGGGTTCTTCGGCGCGGGATCCTCCCCCACTGCGAGGTTCGCCGAGCAGGTCGCGGTGGTGCGGGCGGCGCTGGCCGAGGCGGGGCGGCCGACCGAGAGCTTCCCGATCGCCAAGCGCGTGTACGTCGCGATCGACGACAACGCCGGGCGGGCCCGGAACCGGATGAACACCGCGCTGACCGAACTCTACGGGCACCGGGTAGAGGCCATCGAGGCCGCCGCGGTCGCGGGCACGGCCGCCGATTGCGCCCGCGAGCTGCACCAGGTCGCCGAGGCCGGGGCTGAGCTGATCCTGTGCACGGCGCTGTTCGACCAGGCCGAGCAGATGGAGCAGCTCGCCGCCGCCGTCATCCCCAAGCTCGGCTAACACTGCCGCGGGCTCGGGGGGGGCACGGGGGGTCGTCCCCTCCGGAGCCAGCAGTGCTGCCGCAGGCTCGGGGGGATTGGGGGGCGTCCCCCCTGAGCCAGCAGCGCCTCAGCCGATACCGGGTCCGGTGCGCGGCTGCATCATGGCCTGCAGCATGGTCACCACGGCGGGGTATCCCACGCCGGACCAATCCGGGGTCAGCAGGCCGTATGGCTCGGGGTCGCCCCAGTGATACTTAATCTGGTTGGTCCCCGGGGTGCTGCTCTGGCCGTGCGTGGGGTTGAGGGCCCACCAGCACCAGTCGACGTCGTACTCGGTCAGCCAGGCCCGGAGGTTGGCCCACCATGTGCCGCCGCCGCCCGGGGCCGACAGCGCGCTGGCAGTGTCGCCGAACTCGCCGACCCAGACCGGGGCGATTCCCTTGGTGAGGATGTACCCCCCGTTCGTGTTCATCTGCTGGAAGTAGGCCGACTGGGACTGGCCCTGGGGGTGGCCGCACCAGGAATAGTCGTGCATGCTGTAGACGATCTTGTTCGCCTGGCTGAGCCGGACCTGATGGCTGGCCACGCCGGTCAGGTCGCCGGCGTAGTTCAGCCCCTCGCAGATGATCAGCAGGTTCGGGTTGACCTGGTGGATCAGGTTCCCCACCAATGTGTACATGGCGGCGAAATCGGTCTCCACCGCGGACCCCCACGCCGGGCCGAGAGCGCTCCCGCCCACGGTCGCGTGGCGCGGCTCGTTCTTGATGTCCATGGCGGCGACCAGCGGGTTCGAGGCGTATCGCCTGGTGATGTCCTGCCAGGCCGCGGGGAACTTCGCGATCGGCCAGCGGTCGTTAAACCACAGGCCGTTGGTGTCGTCGTTAGCGCAGCACCAGCCGAAGTCGAGCAGGTGGCAGTTGAGGATGACGATCAGGCCCGCGTCGGTGAGCGCCTTGACGCAGGCGTCGTAGACCTGCAATGGCGTGGAACCGATGAGGTCTTGGTTGGCGTCGAGATACTGGGCGGGGACCATAGTTGTCTGTTCGGTCATCCACAGGCTGAACGGGAACCGCACGCAGTTGAATCCCTGCTTCGCGATGAGCTCGGCCAGCGTGCTGCGATTCGTGAGATCCAGCCCGGCCGGCACCCCGATATCCTCGCTGGCGCCGTACCAGTTCACCCCGGCCAAGCGGACCCGCTTGCCGTGGGCGTCGACGATGAACCGGCCGTTCGTCGACAATGGCGTAGCTATAGCCAAAATAGTCACCGCCAATCACTAGAGAACCTCTCAAAGGTGCCAGGACGGCGCGGTTCTGGCAAGCCCCGCTAGGGATGCGGCGTTACCCCGATCCCCGGGCCGGTATTCGGCGGGATGATGGCCTTCAGCATGGTCACCACGGCGGGGAATCCCACGCCGGACCAATCCGGGGTCAGCAGGCCGAATGGCTCGGCCGCGCCCTGCTGGTTGAGTACCTGGCTGGTCCCCGGGGCGCTGCTCTGGCCGTGTGTCGGGTTGAGGGCCCACCAGCACCAGTCGGCGTCTTCGTTTTTCAGCCAGGCCATGATGTAGTCCCACCATTCGGTGGCCTGGGGGGGCAGTGTTCCGGCGACGTGGCCGAACTCGCCGATCCACACCGGCGCGGTCTTGTTGGCGAGGAGGTACCCCCCGTTCTTGTTCATCTGGTTGTTGTAGGCGGCCTGGTCCTGGCCCTGGTGACCGCTCCAGGAATAGTCGTGCATACTGTAGACGATCTTGTTCGCCTCGTTGAGCCGGACCTGATGGCTGGCCACGCCGGTCAGGTCGAGGGCGTAGTTCAGCCCCTCGCAGATGATCAGCAGGCGCGGGTTGATCTGGTGGATCAGATTTCCCACCGTCGTGTACATGGCCGCGAAATCGGTCTGGCCCCCGGTCCCCCACGTGGGCTTGAGCACCCGCCCGCCGACCTTCGCCGGCCGCGGCTCGTTCTTGATGTCCATCGCGGCGACCAGCGGGTTCGAGGCGTATCGCCGGGTGATGTTCTGCCAGGCCGCGGTGAACTTCGCGGCCGGCCAGCGGTCGTTGAACCACAGGCCGTTGCTGTCGCCGTCCTTGCAGCACCAGCCGAAGTCGAGCAGGTGGCAGTTGGGGATGACGATCAGGCCCTGGCCGGTGAGCGCCTTGACACAGGCGTCGTAGACCTCGATCGGCGTGGATCCCTGCAGATCGGGGTTGGCGGCCAGATACTGCCGCGGCACCGGAACGGTCTGGTCGAGCATCCACAGGCTGAACGGGAACCGCACGCAGTTGAACCCCTGCGCGGCGATGAGCCCGGCCAGCGTGGTGAGGTCGGTGCGATCAAGCCCGGCCGGCACCCCGATATCCTCGCTGGCCCCATACCAGTTCACCCCGGCCAGGCGGACCCGCTTGCCGTGGGCGTCGACGATGAACCGGCCGCTCGTCGACAACGGCGTGGCAATAGCCATAGCCTTCACTCCCCTATATAGCAAAAGGATCCTTCCACCGTCTCAGGGCGGCACGGCTCTGGCAAGCGCGAGGGTTGACGGACGGACGCACCACGCTCCGTTAGGCAGAAAAGCTCTTCAATAAGGTATGGGCATGCAGATCGGATTCGGAGCCCCGGTAGCGGGGGCATGGGCCACGCCGCTGTATCTCGGATCGTTTGCCGAGCGGGCCGAGGCCCTGGGGTATGCGTCGCTGTGGAGCTTCCAGCGGCTGCTCGTGCCGGAAGGCTCCGGGATGGAGCCGGTGTACCGCAGCGTGCTCGACCCGATGGTCGCCCTGGGGTACCTGGCCGCCCGGACCTCGCGGATCAGGCTCGGGGTGGCCGTGGTCAACCTGCCGTTCGTCTCCCCCGCCGTGGTGGCCAAGCAGGCGACAACCGTGGACGTGCTGTCCGGCGGCCGTCTGGACCTGGGCCTGGGCATCGGCTGGATGCCGGAGGAGTTCGCCGCGACGGGCGCGTCGACGGCCCGGCGCGGCGCGCGGACCGAGGAGTTCCTGGCGGTGCTCCGCACCTTGTGGGCGGATGAGGTCAGCTCGTTCAGCGGCGAGTTCTACACGATCCCGGCCGGGCGGCAGGACCCCAGGCCGGTGCAGAAGCCCGGGCCGCCGGTGCTGCTCGGTGGCATGTCGCGCCCGGCCATGGAACGGGCGGGGCGGATCGCCGACGGCTGGATCACCTCGAGTCGCGCCGACCTGTCGAAGATCGCCGAGGCGGTCGCCGTGATCCGGGAGGCGGCGTCGGCGGCGGGCCGGGACCCGGACGCCGTGCGCATCGTCTGCCGCGGCGTCGTGCACACCGGTGAGGAGGCCAAGGGCCCGGACGGCGGCCGGCGGCTGCTGTCGGGCAGCTTCGCGCAGATCCGCGAGGACGCTGCGTGGCTGCGCGAGCAGGGCGTGACCGAGCTGTTCTACGACCTGAACTGGGACCCGCGGATCGGCTCCCCGTCCGTGTCCCCCGAGGCCGCGGCCGAACGTGCCGGGGAACTCCTCGCCGGGCTCGCCCCGCGCTGAGCCCTCGGCTCCAGTTTCTTGAGGCTCCAGTTTCTTGAGGCTCGGTTTCTTGAGGCTCGGTTTCTTGAGGGCTCGGTTTCTTGAGGGCTCAGTTTCTTGAGGGCTCAGCGGCCAGGCCCTCGCGGTGGGCGATGGCGGCGGCTTCGGTGCGGCTGGCGGCGCCGAGCTTGCCGAGGATGTTGGACACGTGCACGCTGGCCGTCTTCGGCGCGATGAACAGCACGGAGGCGATCTCCCGGTTGGTGCGGCCCGCGGCGATGAGCCGGAGCACCTCGCGTTCCCGGCTGGTCAGTGCCGCGAGCACCTCTCCGTCCCGCGGGTCGGGCGCGGTCCCGATCCGGGCCCGGCGGGCCAGGCCGTCGAGCGCCCGGCGCAGCGGCCTGGCTCCGAGCGCATCCGCCGTCTGGGCTGCCAGCCGCCACTGCCGCTCCGCCTCGTTACGGTTCCCCGCCTCGGCCAGGGCCTCGGCCAGCCGCCACCGGGTGCGAGCGATCTCGTACACGTAATCGGGCCCGAACGCGTCCAGCACCGCCTGCCAGGCCTGCGGGTCGTTGTCGCCGGCGACCCGCCGGTATTCCGCCTCGGCGCGGGCGAGCCAGCCGCGTCCTTCCGGGCCCATGATGAACCTGGGCCGCTTGGGGAACGCCGCTCCCTCGCGGGCGATCCGCAGCAAGTCCTCGGCCGTGGCCAGCTCGGCGCTCGCCGCCTGGTCGTCGCCGGTGGCCAGGGCCTGCACCGCCCGGTCGGCTCGCGCGCTGAGCGCGACCGCGGCCGGCCTGATGACCGATGGCGCGTAGCCCCACGGCGGGACGTAGTCGATGTCGATCGCGGTCTGGGCCTCGGCCAGCGCCTGCTCGGTGTCGCCCTGCCAGAGGGCATGCTCGGCCAGCAGGCCGTGCGCGATGAACGAGTCCCATCCGCGGACCGACCAGAACGGCTCGATCCAGGCGCGCCGCTCCTCCACCGCCGGGTTGCCGCGCGCGACGTCGATGAACAGGGCCATCGAGGACAGGGAGGCCTCGGGCGGGATCGTGACCCGGACCGGGAAGCCGTCGGCGATCTCCTGCGCGTGATCCCACTTGCCGTCCGCGAAATGGCACTGGAAGTGCAGGTGCTGCAGATCCACGCCGTACGGGGACATGTCGAGCCCGGTCTGGATGGCCCGCTTGGTGCCCTCGTGCGCGACGGCCCCGCCGATGGCCAGATCGCCCCGTTCCAGGTGAGCCCGGGCCAGGTGGTAGGCGGAGCGGAGCTCCACGCCGAGAGCCTCCCGGGCCTCCCGGGCCTGCTTGTGCGCCGCGGTCAGCAGCTTGATGGCCTCGTCGTTGTGGCCCTCGCGATTGGCCATGAAACCCAGGGTCACGAGGGCATCGGCCTCTACCCAGGGCGCGTCGGCAGCGCGGGCGGCGGCGATCCCACGCTCAGCCCAGTCCCGGGCCACGCTGTAGTCGTCTTCCATCAGCAGGGCGTACGCGTAGGTGGTGAGCGCCCGTGCGTACTGCCACGTCGGCGGGTCCGCAGCGGTGGCCTCCACCGTGGCCCGCGCGACCTCGGCGGCCTCGACGGGAGCCTTGGGATCGTCGATGAGCATCAGGTAGAAGGCGAGACGCTCGCCGATCCTGCTGGCCAGCTTGACGTCCACTGTCACGGTCCCCTGCTCGGCCTGGGCCGCCAGGACCTGCCGCAACCGTCGGAGCAGATGCACGGCGCGGTCCACGTCGCCGCTGTCCGCCGCGTTGGTCGCGGACAGCAGGCCCAGCTTGCCGCGGGCCATGCCCGCCGTCTTCTCCGGATCGGTCACGCGCTCCCACAAGGCGAGCGCCTGGTCGTAGTGACGGTGCGCCTCGGCCGGGGCGCCCAGCCGCTCCGCATCCTTCCCGGCCCGGATGGACGCGGCGAACGCGCCGGGAATGTCGTGGCTGGCCAGGCAGTGCTGGGCCAGTTCCGCGGCGGTGCCAGGCATGTCGAGCCGCTGCTCGTCGGCGAGCAGCGAGCACATGGTGGCGTGCAGCCTGGTCCGCTCGCCCGGCAGCAGGTCCGCGTAGACGGCTTCCCGGAGCAGGGCGTGCCGGAAGACGTAGCCTTCGGTGCCGTCGGGCACGAGCAGCTGGTGGGTGACCGCCTCCCGTACCGCGCCCTCGTATTCGGCGGCCTCCAGGCCCGACGCGGCCCGCACCAGCTCGTCGTCGGCTTTGCGGCCGGCCACGGCCGCGGCGCGGAGCACCCGCTGCGTGGCGTCGGACAGCTGCTCGACCCGGCTGAGCAGCAGGGCCGCCAGCCCCGCGGGCAGGACGCTGCGCTGGCCGGGATCGCTGCCGACCGAGGCGGCGAGCAGTTCCTCGGCGTAGTAGGCGTTGCCCTCGGCCCGGGCCACGATGTCGTTCAGTTCGGTCGCGTCGATCCGGCCCGGCGCGGTGGCGGTCAGGTGCTCGGCCAGGGCCGAGGGGTCCAGCGGGGCGAGGTCGACCGCGATGACGCTGGGCAGCCTGAGTAGCTCGGCCACCACGGGCCGGAGCGGGTGACGCCGGTGCAGGTCGTCGGTCCGGTAGCTGCCGATCAGCGCCACCCGTTCCCGGTGCAGCATCCGGGACAGGAACGTGACCAGGTCCCGGGTGGAGGTGTCGGCCCAGTGCAGATCCTCCAGCACGAGCAGCACGGGCGCCGCGGCGGCCAGCTCGGCGAGCAGGCCGAGCACGCCGCCGAACATCTGCTGCCGGGCCAGGCCAGAGCGATCCGAGTCGGCGATGGGTCCCTCGCCGCCCTCGGGCAGCAGCCGGCTCAGGGCCGGGCGCGAGCTGAGCGCGTCGCGGACCCCGGTGGACTGGGCGGCGCCGCGCAGCGCGTCGGCCAGCGGCAGGTAGGGCACGCTGTCGCCCAGCTCGGCGCACTGCCCAGACAGTACGGTGAAGCCCCGGCCGGCGGCCAGCCGGGTGACCTCGCTGATCAGGCGGGTCTTGCCCACCCCGGCGTCGCCGCTGACCAGCGCGACCACCGAACGGCCCGCCTCGGCGTCGTCGAGCAGCGTGAGCAGGCGGCCGAGCTCGCCGTCCCGCCCGACCATACGCCCGGCCGACATCCGTAGCACCACGTGCACGAGTATCCCATCAGGGACCGACAATTCCGATTCGTTAAGCTGCGGGCTGTACGATGCGAGCCGAAGGGCGCCGGTGCCGTCCTGGACTGTATTTTCCCCACGGACCCACCCCAGGGGCGACGAAGGAGCGACGAGGGCCCGCCGCCGCAGGCGGCCAGACCAGCAAGGCGGCACCTTGAGGGCGCCCGGAGGTGAGCGGGGAATACAGTACTCTCCGTGGTATGGAGAAGGTCACACGCACGGACGCTGAGTGGCGGGAGCGCCTGACGCCCGAGGAGTACGCGGTGCTGCGCCAGGCGGGCACCGAGGCGCCGTTCACCGGTGAGTACACCGACGCCAAGACCGAGGGCGTGTACCGCTGCCGGGCGTGCGGTGCGGAGCTGTTCCGTTCGGACGCGAAGTTCGAGTCGCACTGCGGCTGGCCGTCGTTCTACCAGCCGACCGAATCGGACGCCGTGGTGCTGATCGAGGACCGCTCGCTCGGGATGACCCGCACCGAGGTGCGCTGTGCCCGGTGCGACTCGCACCTGGGCCACGTGTTCACCGGGGAGGGCTACGACGTCCCCACCGATCAGCGCTGGTGCGTCAATTCGGTTTCGCTGACCCTGGAGCCCGCGGCGCCGTGAGCTCGGCGCTACGGCTGATCAGGGCCGACTCCCTGTCGTCCGGGACCGCGCAGACCAGCGGGATGGTCCGGACCGCGGCCATTTCCGGCGACCTGGTTGGCGCGCAGTCGCTGTGGATGGGCCGGACCGTCGTGCTGCCGGGAGCCTCGTCCGGGGATCACCATCACGGCGAGTCGGAGACCGGCATCTACGTGGTGTCCGGCCATCCGGTGTTCGTGTTCCGCGACCCGCAGAGCGGATCGCTGGTCCGGTTGGAGACATCGCCGGGCGACTACGTCTGGGTCCCGCCGCACGTTCCGCACCGGGAGGAGAACCCGTCCCCCGACACCGAGGCGGTCGTGGTGATCGCCCGGTCCACCCAGGAAGCGATCGTGGTCAACGTACCGGCGCTGTGAGCGTGGGGATCTGGCTAGCCGGGCTTGCGTCCCCAGGCCTGGAACAACAGGGGCTGCAAGGTAAAGGTCTCGGGCCTTGACAGGTGTTCGGCCAATTCGCCCGTGAGCCTGGCGAGAGCAGCGGCGTCGAGGATGCCGCCGCTCACGATCTGATCCCGGAATATGTCGATAAATCGCAGGAGTAGCAGCTGGTTGGGCTCGCCGACACGCTGAGTATGCCCGCAGACCTCGACCGTGACATCCGCCAGACTCGCATCGCGCAAGAACGTCGGCATCCGGCGGCCCGTGTAAGGATTCAGCCCGATCGTTCCCCACGTCCGGACCAAGGCGTCAAGCAGGCTGTCCCACGCGGGATGCGCGGGCTCGCAGGTCCAGCTGATCCAATCCACGTTCTCCGTCATGACCCAGCCACCCGGGCGGACCACGCGGACCATCTCATCGACGACCGCTTGCGGCGAGGTCAGCGTGATCAGGACCAGCCTTTCGTGCGCCAGGTCAAAGGAGTCCGCCTTAAGACCTGTCGCCCTGGCGTCGGCCTGGATCAGCATCACATTGGCCAGGCCACGTTCGGCGATGCTGCGCTGCGCGAAGCCGATCATCCGGGACTCGTTGTCCAGCCCGACGACCGCTCCAGCCGACCCGACCCGGCGCGAGAGCACGTCCAGCACGCCCAGCGGGCCGCAGCCGAAGTCAACCGCGCGTCCTCCCACCGGTAGCTCGAGGCGATCGAGCAGAGCCTCGGTCTGGGCCCGGTGGGCTTCGCCTTGCGCCAGCAGCCGCGAGCGCTCAGCTTCATCGGCCCCGAGCAAATAACCCGGCGCAGGGTATTGCCGCCCATGCGTCACCGGGTCAGCATAGAGGCGCGGCAGACCGTGTCCAAGCCTTCGACCTGGGCATCTGGCCTGGCGGCGATTTTTTCACGCCATCTCCACACGGCCTGCACACGGCCTGCACACTTCAGACCGGCCGGGAGCGTCACTGGCCCGCGAGCAGGCTGGCCCGGAGCCGTTCGGTCCTAAAGGTCTTGACGTACGTGGCTCAGCCGGCGGCGGCCGGGGCCGGGACGAGACCGAGCTGTTCGAGCATCAGGAGCCGGTCAAACAGCAGGCTGAACGAGACGTGCAGGCCGTCGCGGTAGCGGAGCACGTGGATATAGTCCACCGCGACCCGGCGGCCGGTGGGCGGGATGTCGCCCGCCGGGGTATGCAGGATGCCGTGGTGGGTTCCGGTGAAGGTGCCTTCCTCGACGACGACATCGCCGGTCATGTGGACGCGGTGGACCTCGACGTGCGCGTCGGGGAAGGCCCCGAACCAGCCGGCGAAGAACTGGGCACAGGCTGCCTTGCCTTGGCCGCTCACACCGCCGGGCGCCTGGTAGACGACATCGTCGGCGAGCACGCTGGCGAACCCGTCGATGTCATGGGCGTTGAAGGTGTCCGTGCCCTTCTCGAACGCCTCGCGTATGGTCATCGCCATCGGAATCCCCTTTCGCAGGTGACGTGATGGCTCTACCGTCGCGCGGCGACGGGGTGGTTCGCCCTAGGGCCGGCACCCTAGTCTTTTCCGCCGGGGTCTTTTCCGCCGGAGTCTTTTCCGCTGGAGTCTTTTCCGCTGGCCAGAGCGTGCGCCAGCTGGCCGCGGCCGTCGATCCCGAGCTTGGCGTAGACGTGGGCCAGATGGCCCTCGACGGCCTTCAGGGTCACGTACAGCTCACCGGCGATCTGGCGGTTGGTCTGGCCTTCGGCGGCCAGCCGGGCGACGCGCAGCTCGCTGGGGGTCAGCGCTTCCACCCCGGTACGCCACGGACGCCGGGGGCGGGCGCCGACGGCCTTGAGCTCGTCGCGGGCCCGGGCGGCCAGCGGACGGGCGCCGCAGCGGACGGCGAGCTCGAGCGCTCCGGCCAGCGGGTCCCTGGCCGCGGCGCGTTCGCCGGACCTGCGCAGAGCGGCCCCGAGGTCGGCCAGCGAGCGGGCACGTTCGAGCAGCGCGGGTGAACCGTCAAGCACGGCCACCGATTCACGGAGCAGCGCGAGCCCCTCCTTCCCTCCCCGCGCCAGTCCGGCGGTCCGCAGAGCGATGCCGAGCGCGCGCGGCGCGCCGAACTCTCGCACGTCGGCGAGTTCGGCGTCGGCCAGCTGACAGGCGTCCTGGCGCCGGTCAAGCTGCAACAGCGCGAGCGCGGCGCCCGAGCGGGCATGCACGTAACCCGTATCGTGAACCGGCATGCCCCACGCGTCGGCGCCGAACAGCGCCTCGCAGGCCCGGAAGTCGGCGAGCGCGTCGGCGGCCCGGCCCTGAGCCAGCCGCAGACGCCCGCGGGCGGCCGGTATGAGCACCGTGCTCACGCCCGCAGGCCACCCCTGCTGCGGGAGCAGGTCCATCAGCGCCTGCGCCTCGTCGAGCTCGCCGGCCTCGACGGCGATATCGGACAGGACGGTCGCGGCGAATCCGAGCCCTGGGGCGAAGTCACCCTCCTGCAGCACGCGCAGCGCTACCCGGGCCGCCGCGTCGGCCTCGGGCAGCGCGCCAAGCCGCAGTTTGAGCAGGCCCAGGGTGGAGTAGGCGGCCACAAAGCCGCGCGCCGAACCGCAGCGGTGAACATGGGCCAGCATCGGCTTGAGCGACTCCTCGACCGTGCCGAAACGCTCGGCCAAGACCAGCACCCACAGCAGCGCGGCTCGGGTATCCCAGTTCTCCGCCTCGGGGCTCGCGCGCGCCAGCGTCTCTTCCAGCAAGGCCGCGGTCTGGCTGGCCGGCCGGCCGGCCAGCAGCATGGCCATGGCCTGCGCGACCGCAACCGGTTCGCTCGGGGCCTCCAGGCCCCGGGAGCCCAGCCGGGCGAGCACGGGCGCGACCCGTGGTGCGCGGCGCGCGTCGTGCAGGCCGCAGACCACCATTTCGCCCTCCAGCCGAGCCACGAGCTCGGGGGCGGCGCCACTGAGTTCGGCGAGCGCGCGTTCGATGACGTCCACCGCATCGACCCACCGGAACAATGCCGCGTACGCCTCGGCCACCTCCAGCGCGATCTCGGCCCGCGCCTGCCGGCCGGTCACCAGCCGCAGCGCTTCCTCCAAGTGCACGCACGCCATGTCGCGCCCCGCGGCCGCCTCCGCACGAGCCGCATCCCGCAGCACCTCGGCCCGCTGCTCAGGCGGCGGAGGTTCGGCCAGCGCACGGCCCAGCAGGTCAGCCGCGGCCCGTGGCGCGCCGCTGTCCATCGCCGCCCGTGCAGCCTCCCGCAACCGGGCCAGCACCCAGCCATCACCGGTCGGCCGGATGCCGCCCAGATGCACGGCGACCTGCCCCGGCGGGTCCCCGTCGGCGTGCAGCAGCCCGGCGGCACACCGGTGGGCGCGGTCACGCTCAGCGCTGCCCAGCGAGGCCTCAAGCGCGGCCCGCACGACCGGGTGAACGAACCGCGGCCGATCGTCGGCCGCCAGCACCTCGGCCCGGACCAGGCCCTCGACCAGCCGCGTAGCCGGCTCCACCGCCACGCCCGCGATCGCCGCCGCATGGCGCAGCTGGCCGCCATCCCCCACCACGGCGAGCGCCTGGGCCAGGGCGAGCGCCTCGGGGCCAAGACTCCGGGCTCTGGCGATAACCCCGCGCGCGATCCCCTCCAAGCCCACGGCCATCAGCTCGCCAGGGTCCAGCGCGGCCAGCGGCCGGCCCTCCCATTCCGCCGCGCGCAACAGCTCGGTCAGGTACAGCGGATTACCACCGCACGCCGCATACACGGCCGCACACAGCTCATCGCCCGCCTCGCCGCCGGCCGCCTCCCGCACCACCGCGCCCACCGCTGGCCCGCTCAGCAGCGCCGGACTCAGCACCTCCGCCGCCGCCGCGCGCACCGCCATGAGCGGGGCCCGCGCCGCGGCCGGGTCACCCTGACGCAACGCCACGAGCATCCCCGCCGCCAGCCCCTCCAGCCGCGGTGACAGGTAGGCCAGCCAGCGCAGCGAGGGCTCATCAGCCCAGTGCGCATCATCGACGGCGATCAGCAGCGGCGGGCCCGCCGCCAGGTTGACGACCAGCCAGTACAGGCCATGCAAGACGGCGAACGAACTGTCACCAGCGAGCTGCGCGGCGAACTCGCCGGACAACAACGGCCGTACCGCGGCCGCGGGCCCGGCCAGCAACTCCTCACGCTCGTCAGCCGCCGCGCCCGCCAGCCGGCGCTCAAACAGCTGGCGCACCATGCCGAACGCGAACCCCGCCTCCAGCTCCGACCCCCGCGCACGCAAGACCTCCTGGCCAAGCGCATCCGCCCGCGAGCACGCCGCCTCGACCAGCGACGTCTTGCCGATGCCCGCCCGGCCCTCGACGAGCAGAACCCCGCCGCCGCGCTCAACCAGTGCGTCGATCGCCGCCAGCTCGCGCTCACGCTCGCGCAGCCACCCCACACATGTCAGCCTGGCGCGTTCATCCCTTTTCGTCTACCGCATGGCCGGGTGCCCCCAGGCCGGCCCGGGCCGGCCGCTAGCGTTTCGGATCGGCCCACACACCACATCACCGAGCCCGGACACACCCCGAACCCGCCTTACTCTGGATCGCTTACTGAGCTCCGGATACGAGTCACATAGCCAGGCGGGGCCCTCAGGTCCAGGTGTCAGACATGGCATTCCCCTCTCGGTCCAGCTGCTTCCCCCAGCGTTCCGGCTCACCGAGTTCGACACAATATGTAATCGTATAACGACAGATAGTCACTAACGGTTCAGCCGACTGAGCGTCGCGATAGGACCGTTCGCTACCCGTATCCCCCGCGGCTGCCCGCGGGCAGGCCGCGCTCCGGTCCGGGGTCGGCGCTGAGACGGTAACCCGGTGGCAGCCGCAGGCCCGGACAGGTCAGATAGTGGGTGCCGACCGCACCGCACCGCGTGCACTGCGCCGCTGGCAGCTCAGCCGCGCCGCCCGGCGCGTCCTGGGGCCCCGCCCGTAGCAACGCGAGATCAGGAATCGCGTCCGGGCCGAGCTGCCGGGTCATCGCGTCCTCCGCCTCAGACCGCTCCGGAGCAGCGCCTCCACATCCGCCCGCCGGTACCGGGGCCTGCCGGCCTCGTTGCGGACCTCGGGCAGTCGCCCGCGCCGCGCCCAGATCGCCACCGCCGCCGAGGTCACCCCGAACACCGACGCCACCTGCCTGCGGGTCATCAGGTCCTCACCCATGTCGTTGCCGGTCCTTGCCGCGGCCGATCCCGGCGCAGCCGGACGTGGCTGAGAGCAGTCCGGCCGGGCCGACGCCGACGCCATCATGTTCATCAGATTCCCTGGTAGGACGAAATAAGCTGATCAGGGACAGCGCCAGTCGCCCTGCGCGGCTGCCCCGGGCAAGGCCCGGGCACGATACCGATGTGCCCGGTGCCGGTTGCACAGAAAATATTTCTGCAAATTGCAGCGGGAAACATCGGTCAGCTGACGGATCTTTGAACCACCGCCCTGCCACTGGCCCGCGCCGCGCCAGGCTCTGGCGGGCGACACCAGGATCACGCTGCCGGTCAGAAGCTACTCGACGGTGATGACGACCTTGCCCTTGGCGTGCCCTTCGCCCAGATACCGCAACGCCTCGGGGACTTCGCTCAACGGGAAGCGGCGGTCGATGACCGTGGCGATCTTTCCGGCTTGGCAGAGTTCAACCAGCGGCGCCAGGTGCTGCGCCCCTAGCCGGACGGCCAGGAGCCGTATCTTCTTGCCCTCGGTTCTTCCGATCAGCGGCCCGAGCAGCAGGACCTGCAGGAGCGTGGCCACCGATCCGCCGACGTACAGATACCGTCCCCCGGGTGCCAGCGAGCCCTTGTAGGCGACTGCCGGTCGATGTCCGGCCAGATCGAGAATCAAGTCGTAGCAGCGCCCGTTCTTGGTGAAGTCTTCCCGGGTGTAGTCGATG
>Ga0187814_10000288_pt1 | contig 15624 bp, 16 predicted proteins | sample NC_S_4_FD_132450 | JGI IMG/M metagenome (GOLD analysis project Ga0187814, IMG submission 132450) | Wetland sediment microbial communities from Neuse River Estuary, North Carolina, USA - ASW-S_4 | ecosystem: Environmental > Aquatic > Freshwater > Wetlands > Sediment | place: USA: North Carolina... | reverse complement strand
TGAACGTCCGGACCTTGAACATTCACCTCGTCGAGAACGCCGGCAGCACCGGAGTCCAGTTCACCGAGTCATTCGTCAAGCCGGGCGCGTGGGTGCTGTCGAACACCATCATCACGCCATCGGGCGCGGAGCTCACGGCGCCACCCCAGGCATGCATGGTCACGCCTGCGTCTGGCGTCGCCGAACTCGTCGATTGCAAGAACGCGCTAGCTGCCATGCACCTGCGCCACGCCGTCAGTTACCAGCCCGCCAGCCGGTTCTGGCCGCTGCAGTGGATCGAAACCGGCATCTATCTGGTGCTGGCCGCCGGGCTCGGCTGGGTGTGCGTGTCGGAGGTCCGGCGCAGGCGGGCGCCGTGATCGGCTAGCGCCAGGTCAGGACGGCCGCGCTGCGGTCAGGTGCGCGGCGATTGCGGTGGCCCCGTCGGGTGCCATCAAGATGGTGTAGTGATTGGTGCCGGGGATCGTGGTGACCTGCAGCTCGGGCACGGCGCCCTGCCAGTGCTTCGCGAGCTCCTCGGGGATGAGTCCTGGTGGCTGGCCGAACATCCCGGCGGGGGCGCGCAGCAGCGGCGTGGGCTCGGTAAGGCCGCCCAACGCGGCGGCGATACGGTCGCCGGCGGTCAGCAGTTCGCGGCTGTCGGCCGTGACCGCGTCCGGGTTGATGCGCGAGCGGAGCGCGCCGGGCTCGCCGGTGAGGTCGTAGCGCACGTAATCCTCGAGGTCGCTGTTCCACTCCGTCAACGCCGGATGGGCCTGCCAGAAAGCTACGTAGGCCTCGGGGCTCGGGTAGGTCTCGCTCAGCCGGGTCAGCGCCGGTCCCAGCGTGGCTGCCATCAGCTGGTCCAGGTCGATGCCCGGCGGGACAGGGAGCGGCAAGCCGCCGTCGATCAGCACCAGCCGGCCGAAGGTGCCAGGGCTGGCGGCCGCGGCCAGCAGCGCGACGTAGGCGCCAAGCGAGTGTCCGGCTAGCACCGGTCGGTCGAGACCGAGGGCGAAGCTGACCGCGCGGAGATCGGCTGTGTGGGCATCAAAGCCGAATGGCCCCGGCAGCCCGGCGCTGTGTCCGCGGCCGCGGACGTCGATCGCGTGCAGCGTCCAGTCGGCGGGCAGCGCCCGGGCAACAGGGTGCCAGCAGGTGGCGTTGGCGGTGATGCCGTGCACGGCGATCACGTGGTGGTCGCCGGAGCCGTAGGAGAGCACGCGGAGCGCTCCGCCGGCAACGGCGATATCGCGGGTGGTCACGTCGGTGGTCACGGTCAGCCCTTCAAGATGCGCGGTGGGTCCGGATGAAGTGTGCCGGCCATCCGCAGGGCGAGCTGCGCATAGGTGTCGGCTACCTGATTTGGCGTGAACGGCCCGTCGGGGGCGAACCAGTGGGCGACCTGCAGGCCGAGCCCGCCGATCGCGATTGCCGTGAGGTCCGGATCGATCAGGTCGAAGTCGCCGGCGGCGGAGCCGGCCGTGAGTACGTCGGCGAGCATGCGGCGACAGCCTGCGCGCAGTTCCAGCGCGGGTGCTGCGGCCTCGGCTGTCAGCGCGTGCAACTCGGTATTAGCGACGACGGCGAGCAGCGGGTAGTCGCAGTGGATGAGCGCGTGCTCGCGCGCCAGGGCGGCCAGCTTGGCGGCGGGACCGGGCGGCGCGGTGGCCAGCGCACCGCGCAGCCTGCGGTCGAGTTCCTGGTGCCCGAGCAGCACGAGCTCAGCCAGGATGTGCTCCTTGGACGGGTAGTGGGCGTACAAGGTCGCCGGGTTGATGCCGACCTCGGCGGCGATCTGGCGGACCGAGGCACCGTGGAAGCCGTATTCGGAGAACAGGCGCAGCGCTGCGTGCAGGATCCTGCCCCTGGTTCCCGGTGGCGTGACACCCTCTGGCAGCGCGGCGGTCACCGCCTCCAGGCGCCGCGGATGCCAGTCGGCCGCCCGGGCTGCCGCAGCATCGGGCACCCGCACCTGGACTCCTCCCCCGTTCGTTGCTGTTGCCGGACAGCTCGGCGGGTGCAAACGAACGTTTGATTGACAAACTATTCCAGCAAGGCGGACAGTTGTCTACACAGGCAAACGATCGCTTGTTTGGTTACCGGACTGCGTAGCGCGCAGCCGGCACACGGCGAAGGAGTCGGCATGGGAACCAGGGCGAGGGGCTTAGTCATCTCCACCGGGCTGGCGGTCACGCTGACGGCGACCGCGATCGCGACCGCCGCCGGCTCAGCACAAGCCGCGTCTGCCCTGCCGAGGCTCAACATCACCGGGGTGTACGTGACGGGGGTGTCGTCCGGCGGCTTCATGGCAACCCAGCTCCAGGTTGCGTACTCGGCCACCATCGACGGCGCGGGGATCATCGCCGCCGGGCCGTACGACTGCGGCCAGGGCAACGTCATCGACTTCGCCACCTGCGATGTTGGCGCCCGCCTGCCCGTCTTGGAGCAGCAGGCGATCACCTGGGCGGCGCAGGGGAAGATCGACCCGGTCGCCGACCTGGCCGGCAAGCCGGTCTATGTCTACCATGGCCTACTCGACCCGGTGGTGAACGCGGCTGTAGCCGGCTCCGGCGTCGCCTTCTACCAGCACTTCGGCGCCGACGTGGCGTACCACAACTGGGATCCGGCAGGCCACGGATGGCCCACGCCGGAGGGCGTGCTGGCCTGCCCACTGACCAGCCCGCCGTTCCTCATCAACTGCGGTGACGATCCCGAGGGCGAGATGCTGACCCACTGGCTCGGCCACGTCAACCCGCCGAACACACGCCAGCCGGACGGAACGCTCACCTCTTTCAGCCAGAACGGCTACGCGCCAGGCGGCAGCGGTCCGGCTCTCAGCATGGACAACTCCGGCCTGCTGTACACGCCGCCGTCCTGCGCGAGTGGCACCGCTTGCACCCTCGTGGTAGCCCTGCACGGCTGCCTGAGCGGCCAGTACCTGCTCGGCGACGAATTCCCCGAGCTCGCCAACCTCGACTCCTACGCCGACACCAACAACCTGGTCGTGTTGTATCCGCAGGCCATCGCCAGCGTCCTGCCGGTCAACCCGGAAGGATGCTGGGACTGGTGGGGATACGACGGCCCGGACTTCGCGGTCAAGAGCGCGCCTCAGATGGTCACGATCATGAACATGGTCAGCGCCCTCGGCGGCTGATGAGGCGTCAGAACTTGCGGCGCAGCCCGAGCGCCTTGGTGAGGCGCTCCCGCGCCATCTGATCGACGGCCTGGCGTGGGGTCAGCTGGCCCTGCACGGTGCGGTCGAGCAGTTCGGCGGTGGCGACGCGGATCTTGTCCTCGATCTCGGCGAACGCCTCGGCTCTACTGGCGCTGCGATGCTCGGCCGCGGCGCAGATGACGCCGCCGGCGTTGGCGACGACGTCGGGAACGCAGAGCACGCCGCGGCGGTGCAACTCGGTTTCGGCCGCGTGGGTGATCGGGATGTTGGCGCCTTCGAGCACCACCCGGGCCGATATGACACCGGCGTTGTCCGTGGTGATTACGTCCGGTTGCGCAGCTGGGACCAGGATTTCGCAGGCGTAGCCGAGGATGTCGTCGCGCGGCACGGAGGTGCCGCCGGGAAAGGCGCCGAGCCGGCCGCCGGCCAGCTTATGGGCCGCGAGCGCCGCGACGTCGAGGCCGTCAGGATTCCACGTGGCACCGTTGATGTCCGAGACGGCGGTGATCACCGCGCCGTGCTGGCTCAGGGCGTGGGCGGCGTTGCTGCCGACTGCCCCGAAACCCTGGATCACCACTCGAGCCCCCGCGAGTTCGAGGATGTTGGCGTCGGCCAGGACCTGGGCGCACACGCCGAGCCCGAAGCCGGTCGCGCCGAGTTCGTCCAGCGGAATCCCGCCGAGCACGCTCGGGAGCCCCACCGCGCGTCCGATCTCGTCGTGCACATACGCCATCGACTCCTCTGAGGTGCCCATGTCCGGGCCCGGGATGTAATCGGTCAGGCTCTCGATGGCCCGAGCGAACGCGCGCAGCACGCGCTCGTGGTCGGCTGGCGCTAGATCGGGTGGCGCCGCGATGCCGGACTTGCCGCCGCCGTGGGGCAACCCGGCGACCGCGTTCTTCATGGTCATGGCCCGGGCGAGGCGGGCTACCTCGTCCGCAGTCACGTCGCGTCGGATCCGCGTGCCGCCGATCGCCGGCCCGAGCCACGTGTTGTCGATGACGACGACTGCCTCGAAGCCCGCTGCTAGCCGAAGGAAGACGACCTTCGCCGGGCCAAGTTCGTCTACTGCCCAGCTGGGCCGTTCGCTCAGCCGGTATTCGCTGACCAGCGGGGTCGGCTCCGCCGCGGGCCGGGTCTCGGCGAGCACTGCCATCACGCCCACCACCTCGATGCATGGGGCGCACCGGGTCGGCTCGCCCGTCAGGCTCAAGCTGCGCTGCGGGCGGTTCGCCTGCAAGGGCCCATGGTCATCAAACGAAGGGCACTGAGCCATGAGCCGCACCCCGTCATCTCGGGCCAGAGTCGAGGTGCCGCGACCGCGGGGATGATCTGGCTGCCGATGATCTCGATCGGCTTGCGGCCGCGACGTTGCAGATGGCCGTGCCTAGCCTCAGCTTGCCGCAGCCGTGGCCGCCTGATCCGGCCTAAATCACTCGGAGAAGGTGAGGTCACGCGGCTCGCACCGCGGTACATGAGTAGCAGGTCGGGCCGTCGGCGGGCTCGGCACAGATGGGGCAAAGGAGACGACGATGCCGCTCGCAGCTTCGACGGGCTATCCGGTGCTGGACGCGTTCTGGACGATTTTCGAGATCTTCGCCTTCGTCGTCTGGTTCTGGCTCCTGTTCGTCGTCCTCACGGACGTATTCCGCAGCAAAGACCTGTCCGGCTGGGGCAAGGCCGCCTGGACGATCTTCGTGCTCTTCCTGCCGCTGATCGGGATCCTGGTCTACCTGATCACCCGTGGGCGGTCGATGCACCAGCGCGCTGCCGAGCAGGCTAGCCAGCAGGAACAGGCCTTCCGCAGTTACGTCCAGGAGGCCGCAGGCTCACAGCCCACTTCCGCAGACCAACTGGCAAAGCTCGCCGATCTGCGCCAGCGCGGTGTCATCTCCTCCGATGAGTTCGAGCAGGAGAAAACCAAGGTCCTGGCCTCCCGCTGACCCGCTAGCCCGGGTGCTCAGCGACGGATCCACGCGGGCCCGGATCAGGCCCGGCGTAGGTGGAATCCTCCTCCGTGCGCGTGCAGGTGCTCGCGCCCGATGGCTTGCGCCTCCGCCTGCGTCGCATACCCGACCGTCCTGCCGATGTCCTGCGTTCCGCCGTCGGGCCGTCTCCAGATGACGTGCCAGGGGCCGCCCTGAGCGGCTGCCAGGCGCCTGCCTATCTCCTCGCCCACGGCATTGCGCAGCTCCGCCGCATCGTGATCCGCACTGGGGATGCGGATGCGCCGGTAGTAGTCGTCGATGTCGACATAGTTGTCGAGCTCGTCCAGGGACACGACGTCAGGAGGAATCTGGCCAGTGCCCTGATCCTCCTTGATCATCGAAATCACAGCGTCCGCGTACTGTCGCACCTCGTTAACGCCGGTCATGGGTGCCTCCCCAATGCAATCCGATCTCACCTGCCGACGGCGTGCGCCGACCGGGGCCTTAAGCCAACTGTCAGGGGCCGACGTTCTCCTGCGCAGGGTCAAACGGCCCTGCGATTAAAGGCTTGGCCCGATGCCGACTTTCAGGCGGGTCAGCTGGACGCCGTCGTGTTGACGTCATCCCGCCCCAGAGGCGGCCTCGATCGCGGCTTCGGCTCGCGCGGCTGGCAGATCGCGGTTCGCCACCAGCGGGCGGATGAGCAGCAGGGAGCCAGACAGGGCGAACACGGTGAGCAGGATCCACAGTGCCGGCCTGATGGCTATGGCGGTGGCGAGCGTGCCGGCGAGCAGCGCGCCCGCAGGTGCGGATCCGTAGGCGAGGAAACGCTGGCTTGCGACGACCCGCCCGAGCATGGCCGGCGGCGAGTAAGCCTGCCGGAAACTGGCCATGATGATGTTGTTGCCGACAATCGTGGCCGAGACGATTCCCGTGCCCGCGAGGTAGCACGCCACCCTAGGCCCGGTGGCAGTCAGCGGGATGAGCAGCCCGCCGAGCCCGCCGACCGCCACGTTGAGCAGGCAGGCGCGTGCCGTTCCGAGGGCATGCGCGAGCCGGCGCGTTGTCAGCGCTCCGATCAGGCTCCCGGCGCCGCCCACGGCCATGAGCAGACCAACGGTGGCGGACCCGAAATGCGTCACCCGGACCAGGAACACCACCATGATGGACAAGCTGCCGCCGTAGGCGAGGTTGGCGACCGCCGGAAAGATGGTCAGTCTCAGCAGCAGGCGATCGCGCCAGACGAACCGCAGGCCGTCGGCAATGTCAGCGCGAACGGTGGTGTCCCGAACCTCGCGCGACCTGGCGGGCGACTCGGCCTTGATAGCGAAGAGGCACGCTGCGGAAACGACGAAGCTGGCCGCGTTGAACAGCAGCGCCGTCGCGTAACCGACCGCCTCGGCGGCCAGCCCGGCCAGGGCGCTGCCGCTGATGCTGGCGACTGACCCGCTGCCCTGCAGCTTGGCGTTGCCTTCCATCAGGTCCTGCTGGGCGACCAGGACGGGCAGATAAGCCTGATAGGCAGCACCAAAGAAGATGGCAGCCGCGCCCGCGGCCGCCTCGACAACCAGGAGCTGGCCGACGCCAAGCACGCCTGCCCAGGCAGCAAGCGGCGCGCTGGCGTACAGGACAGCCGAGATGAGGTCACTGGCGATCATCAGGCGACGCAGCGGCAACCGGTCCACCCACGCCCCGGCCGGCAATCCGATGACCAGCCACGGGACGTACGCGGCCGCGGTCAGCGCGGCTACCGCGAACGATCCGGCGTGCAGTTGCGACACGGCAAGCAGCGGGACGCCAATCACAGCCATTGAGTTGCCGAGGCCGCTGACGGTTTCGCCGGTCCACAGCAGCCGCAAGTTCCGCTCCCAGAGCAGGCCTCGGAAGCGGCGGTTCGCATCAGTAGCTCCGGTCACGTCGCTAGCGTGGCGCTCCCGGCTACAGCTGGGCAACGTTTGTGCCACGAGCGGATCGGCTACGGTCGGCCGCGCGCCACTGTCTTGCGCGGCCTTTGTGATCAGACTGCCGGAACCGCAGGTCGCGCGGCATGCTCTCAGTGTGGGCGTGAAGCCTGTTGTCGCTGTGAGCTGTTTGCTGCTCGCCTGCCTGAGCGCAGCATGCGGGTCGGCAGACCCTGCTGCGTCTTCGACTCCGGCTGCCACTATCAAGCCTGCCGCGACGGCTCACGCTGCCGCTCTTCGACCGCCGGAAACGGCCGCTCCAGCCACGGCGCCGGCCCCCGCGTCGCGCTGCCCCCAGTACCCGGCGGCGACCTACGGCATCGACCCGAACCAGACGGCCGACACCGGGGGTGGCGCCCAGCTGGTCACCGTCGTCACCCCGTCGGCGACGAGCTGGACCGGGACTTTTGTGGCCTGGTCCAGGGGAGCCAGTAGTTGCTGGAGCCCGGTGTCGTTTGCCGGTCAGCCCGCGCAGCCCTTCCTGGCCCAGACGGGTTATGGCGGCCTGCTGCCCATCTCACAGCGCGTGCCCGGCGACTGGGCCACCCCCACCGGCCTGTTCCCGTTCGGCACGATCGTCTACGGCAACTCGACCGTGAGCCCGACCACCCGCTACCTTTACCACCACCTGGTGTGTGGTGATTGGTGGGACGAGCAGCCCGGCAGCCCGGCCTACGACACTTTCCAGCATGTGCCCTGCGGGATCACCCCGCCGTATGGCGACGATTCCGAAGCCCTCTGGACTGAGATCCAGCCTTACCAGCACTTCATCGACATCAAGATGCCCAGCCCGCCGGACAACGGAGCCGGCATCTTCCTGCACGACGACATGCCAGAGGGGTACACCGAAGGCTGCGTGGCTCTGCCCAATGCTGAGCTTGATGCCTTGCTCGGGTGGCTGAACCCAGCCGACAGCCCGCACATCCTGATCGCCGTCGGCTGACCTCGGGGGTCCCGCAGCCCGTTCGCGTTCAGGTCGCGGGGCCGTCAAGATGGCGCAGACCCTGGCCCACGTAGATCTGCCTGGGCCTTGAGATCTTCTGCTCAGGGTCAGTCGTGCTCTCCTGCCATTGCGCCAGCCAGCCCGGCATGCGCCCGATCGCGAACAACACGGGGAACATGTCCACCGGGAAGCCCATGGCCTGGTAGATGATGCCCGAGTAAAAGTCCACGTTCGGGTACAGCTTGTGGCTGATGAAGTAGTCGTCGGCCAGCGCGATCCGCTCAAGCTCCAGCGCGATATCGAGCATCGGGTTGCGCCCCGTCACCTCGAACACCTGGTCCGCGACCTGCTTAATGATCGTCGCCCGCGGATCGAAGTTCTTGTACACGCGGTGCCCGAATCCCATCAGGCGCACCTCGCCGCGCTTCACCCGCGCGATGTAAGCGGGGACATTGTCGACCGAGCCGATTTCCCGCAGCATCCGCAGGACCTGCTCGTTCGCGCCGCCATGCAGCGGGCCAAACAGCGCGGCTGCGGCTGCCGCCGCGGCCGAGTACGGGTCGACCTGAGAACTGCCGACGACCCGCATGGTGCTGGTAGAGCAGTTCTGCTCGTGATCGGCATGCAAGACGAAGAGCACATCGAGCGCATGCTCCAGCACAGGATCCGGGGTGTACCTGGGCTCGCTCATCTTCCGCATCATGTTGAGGAAGTTCCCCGCGTACGACAGTTCGTTGTCCGGATACGCGTACGGCAGGCCCATCGCGTGCCGGTAAGCGAACGCGGCAAGAGTCGGCATCTTCGCGATGAGGCGAACTATCTGCTCGTGCTGCCGGGTCTGGTCGGATACCGCCTTCGCCTCGGGATAGAAGGTGGAAAGCGCCGCGATGGAGCTAATCAGGATGCCCATCGGATGGGCATCATGGTGGAAGCCGTCGATGAACTTCTTGACATTCTCGTGCACAAACGTGTGCATCGTGATTTCGTCCGCCCAGGTGGCAGATTCGAGCTTGCCCGGAATCTCGCCGGTCAAGAGCAGGTACGCGACGTCCAGGAAGGATGTCTGGCCGGCCAGTTCCTCGATCGGGTACCCGCGGTAGCGCAGGATGCCCCGGTCACCGTCGATGTAGGTGATGGCACTGCGGCAGCTCGCTGTGTTCAGAAACGCCGGGTCGTAAGACAGCAGCCCGAAGTCATCGTCGGACACCTTGATCTGACGCAGGTCGATGGCCCGGATGGCGCCATCGGCGACCGGAATTTCATAGCTGAGGCCGGTCTGAGAATCAGTGATCTGTAGAACTCTGCTAGTTGCCATGGCTTCCAAGCTCCTAACAGCCCCGGCCTCGGGTAGCACCTGCCGCAGGGCCCACGACCCCCTTCGTCTCACCCTATGGCTGGGCGGTGACTCGGGTGTAGCCGCAAGGCCCATGTCACCGGGACTTATGTCACTGGTTCCTCGGTCTGGGTACTGTCGGCGTCCGATAGCGGTCCCTGGCGGGTCATTGCCGGCGGAGGATCAGCAGGAAGTTGGCGTCGCCGTGACTGGCGAATGAGCCGAAGATCCCGAGTCCGCCTGGCTGGCTGATGTGCCAGCGGGCGAACTGGACCGGGATGGATCCGGCAGCTTGCAGGTCTGGCCCGTTGCGCCGCGCGGTGAGCGTGACCATCGCCGGGTGCGCGGAGCCGTTCATGGCCAGCGTGCCGGTGGCGCTTGCGGTAAGTGTGCGCCCGGCGGTGAAGGCCGGGCTGAGCGCGACCGGCCTGGTAAGTGTGAACGTGGCGACCGGGTGATCGCGGGTTCTGAGGCTGGCGGCAATCTGGGGCTGGATCTTGCCGCCGACCCTGATCGTCGTGAGGTTGATCCGGAAGCTTGCCGCGGTCACGGTGTCGCCAGAGATGACTACCGTTCCGGTGACGGCTGCTGTCTGCCCGCCGACGTAGTTGCTCAGGCCGACTGCGCTTTCCTGCACTCGGAAGCCGGCCAGCGACCCGGCTGCGACGTGCCAGGTGCCGGCGAGTGGGCCGGCCGGGGCGCTGACGCGGCCGCGCGGCAGCCCCAGCGGAGCGGACGACGGGCCGAGCTTGATGAAGGCCGCGACAGCGCCGACCACGATGACGACGAGGGCCACGATCCCAGCAAGGAGCCGGCGCCGCCAGCGGCGTCTCCGTCGCGGGCGACCGTCCTGCGCGCGACTGGGGGTTGCCTGGTCCGGGAAGCTATTCATGTCGCACGGTCCTTAGGTTGTGGCTGCGGCGACCTGTGCTGGTGCCGGCCCGTTCGCGCTTGCCGCGAGGCTGTCGCGGGTCCGCTGCGTCGAGGGTGACCAGGAACACTGGGTACGACGGCGCTATCGCGGCGAACTCGCCAGCGCCCGCATGGCGGCTGACCGGGATGTGCGGGCGGGAGCCTGGCACCTGCCGCAGGTACTGCCTGAGGATGGGCGCGCGGTCGCTGACCGGGAGTTCAGCCAGCCGGCACCGGACGGCGCGGCCGTGCCGGAGCGTGACCAGCCCGTCCGCGGCGCGAACGTTTCGGACCCAGTTGCACCGCTCACCGAGCATGGGCACCAGGTACCAGCGCCCGTCCAGCCGGGCCATGCCCAGCGGGAATCGGGTGAGCCGGCCCGACCGCCTGCCAGTGACCTCCAGTGTCACCCAACGGCGGGGGGCCAGGCCCAGGCTGAACACCGCTGCCCACATCCGTGCGAGCCGACGGGCGGTGGCGTCAGCCCGGCCGCCGACGTACATGGCCCGGAGCCGGTCGCCAGAGATTGGCCAGCTATCCACGAGCGCTCACCTCCGTGTCGCGCGCGCCGCGCGAATGCACCGCTAGAGTGATCTCAGGATTGTAACAATAGAACTTGAAACATAGAGTCTAAAGTCCTCCGTCTGAGCGGTGCAGCAAGCGGTGGCGCTGGCGGGCAGAGACTTTGGGAGCGGAGGGCCTGATGACCGGTTCGCAGGCGCCAACAGGGCTGGCCCGCCGGGGTCGCCGACTATCAGATCAGGAGACTGAGCAGCGGATGCTGCGCGCGGCCGTCCGAATGATCGCCAGCACCGGGCTGACGGTGAGCCTGGAGCACATCAGCCTGGAGGAGGTGATCCGGGAGGCGGACGTATCACGCAGCACCGTGTACCGGCGCTGGCCGCACAAGGACTTGTTTTTCAGCGACCTGGTCAGGGAGCTGGCCAGGACCGCCACCCCCACTATCCTGGCCGATGAGGTGGAGCTGATCCGGCAGATCGCCGTCGGCCGCCCGGACTGGCTGGAATCCGCCGGACAGCGGCAGGGCCTGGTTGCCGAGCTGTTTCGGCAGCTGGCCTTGCTGGACTTTGAGATCCTGTCCGCATCGGCGGGGTGGCGGACGTACGTGGCCCTGCATGCCGCGTTCATGAGCCTGACCGACGATGAGCTTAGGCGCCAGGTTCAGGATGCCCTGGCCCAGTCCGAGCGCGAGCACATTGAGGCGGTCGCCGCGGCCTGGCAGCGCCTGGCCGGGCTGCTGGGTTACCGGCTGCGGCCCGAACTGGGAGCGACCTTCGAGGACCTGGCTGCGCTGCTCGATGCGACCATGCGCGGCTTGGTCATCATGGCCCTGTCGATGCCCGAGCTGGCCAGCCAGCGCAGGCATGCGCGGCCGTTCCCCGCCGCCGGCGCCGCCGAATGGTCTTTGCCCGCCCTCAGCCTGGCCGCTGTCGCATCGGCGTTCATCGAGCCCGACCCCGATATCACGTGGAACACCGAACGCATCGCTGCGGTCCGGCAGGCACTGGCCGGACTTACCCCGCCACCTTGCTGACGCCAGGAGCGGCCCGGCTGGCGCCGGCCGGTGAGCGCCCAGCATGGCGCCTGCTAGGCCCTGGGTGCCGGCGGCGGGTCGCCAGGCTGGGATGCCGGATCGGGCCGGGTCTGCCAGGCTGCTGCCATGGCGGATGGGATCAGGCCGGCCGAGTGGATCGGCCGGCACGTGGTGGTGGCGCTCCCTGAGCACATCGAGGGGGCAGATGCGGCTCGGGTCGGTGACCAGCTTCTGAACGCGATAGCCGATGGCGCGACGGTGGTGGTTGCCGATTTGTCGGCCACGGTGTCCTGCGATCAAGCCGGCATCGACGTGCTGAGCCGAGCCTATCTGCGGGCATCTATCACGCAGGCTGAACTGCGGCTGGTCGTGGACACGGCGGCGGCCGCGGACCTGGTCACATCGATCGGGCTCGACCGCCTGGTCGCGGTGTTCTCCTCAGTGCCCGCAGCACTGCAGGCCCCAGAGCACGACAAGCCGCCGGTCGCTGGCCCGCCGTGGCCAGCACGGCAGGAGGCGGGCCAGAACAACGGATCGCGACCTGGCCGGGTGAACGCCGCGGTCCTGCGCGGGCTGATCGACACGCTCGATGACGGGATTGTGCTCACCGATGATGACGGCACGATCCTGCTGGCTAGCCGGCGGCTGGCGTCGATGTTCGGGTACGAGCAAGGCGAGCTGGTAGGCCGGCCGGTGGAGTGCCTGGTCCGCGGTGGCCTTCGGGAAGTTCATCGCGAGCACCGGATCGCCTATGGACTCGAGCCCGTGCCGCGGCCGATGCGCCACCGTGCCCGGCTGGCGGGCGTCTGCAAGGACGGATCCAGCGTGCCGGTGACGATCACGCTGAGCCCAGTGCCGACCGCCAGCGAGCACTTCGTTCTCGGCGTGGTCAGGGATGCGACCCGGTCGCCGCGTGGCGAAGACCTGGCCAGCATGGCTTGGGCGGCGGCCGCCGAACAGGACCAGCGCAGCCAGGAACTCCTGGGCCGTGTTGTCACGAGCCTGTTTCACGTGGGCCTGAGCCTGCAGGCTGCCGCGAGCCTGTCTGCCGGGCCGGCCAGGGAGCGGCTGACCGATGCGCTCGAGCGCCTCGACGCGGTGATCCACGACATCCGCGGCCATGTGTTTCGCTCGCCCGGCTCCGACAGCCAAAGGTAGTGACCAGCGACCCCGCAGCCTCGGGGTGTCAGGGCCCGCCCTGCGCTGCTGCCGGCCGCCGTCCTGTCTTCGCACCCACGGCAGAGCGCAGCTCTGCCGCATCATGATCACCGGGCCGTTGGCCGCCTGCTGTCGGCGTGACGGAGTGGTCGTCGGGCGAGGGGACGTTCGTCGCGGCAAGAACGGGCCCACGGGCCCTGCTGGATGGGCTGCTGTCATCTGATCATGGCCAGGCGCGCCAGATTGAGGTGAGGACCATGCCCTGGGAGTCCGCATGGCCGAACGTGCCGATCCCTGTGGGCCAGGCTAGATATCTAATCGCGACCGCGGCGCAGGCGCCGTCGATCCAGAACACCCAGCCCTGGCGGTTCCGGATCAGGCCCTGCTTGCTGGAGCTTCACGCCGACCGCGCGCGAAGGCTGCGGGTTGACCGGCTGGGCAGGGAGATGCTGATCAGCTGCGGGGCGGCGCTGTTCGGGCTTCGCCTCGGAGTCCGTTCTCTGGGGTTTGTCCCGGTCGTTGAGCTGCTGCCGGACCGGTCGCAGCCGGCGCTGCTGGCCAGGGTCAGCCTGGGCGACCGGAAGCCGATGGACGAGCTGGAGCGCAAGATGCTGGGAGCACTTTCGCACCGGCACACCCACCGCGGCTCGTTTAGCCGCGAGCCGCTCCCCGTCGGGCTGCTGCCGGACCTGCAGTATGCCGCGGTCGCCGAGGGCGCGACGCTGGTCCTGGTCGATCGCGGCCGCGGGTACGAGCGGCTGGCCGACATCATCGCCGACGCTGGTCACAGGCTGGACCTCGACCCCAGCGCGCGGGCCGACATGGAGGACTGGACCCGCGGCCGGGGATCGGCCGCCCGTGACGGTGTGCCGGCCAGCGCCTTCCCGGCGACGGCCGATCACCACCGCGGCCGCCTGCCACAGCGTGACTTCGACCTGGGCCGGGGTGTGGGACAGCTAGACCAGGGCGGGCCCGCGCCTGCCGCCACCGCGGTGCTTGCCACGCCCTGCGATGACCGCGGTGACTGGCTGTGCGCCGGCCAGGCGCTGCACCGGATCCTGGCGCAGGCGGCGGCGCGGTGGGTGTTCGCTAGCCTGCACACCCAGCCGCTCGAGGATACGCAGACCCGGGATCTAATCCGGGACCAGCTAGCGCTGCCGGGAGCCCCGCAGATGATCCTTCAGCTGGGGCGGGCGCATTCCACGCGCGTCACTGCCCGTCGGCCGCCGTCAGAGCTGACCGAGAGCTGAGCCCGCAATCCGCGTCAGCCGCTCTCAGCGGCGCAGCCATCATTGTCCGCTGGAGGCGTCGGGCGCCAGGCGGTCCGCCGCGCCATCGCGACCGATAGCCAACTCGCTGCGGTCGGTGGCCGGGACCGGGCCTGTGATCGCGTCGGCGATGCCGGTCAGGAAGGAGCGCACGGTGGCCGTGGCGATGCGGTGCAGGATGACGCGGTCGAGTCCGGCGCCGACGGCGCCGCCAGGCGGCCGGTAGACGCCGTCCAGGCCTAGCAGCGTGGCGTTGTCGCCGTCGGGGACCAGAGTTATGTCGGCATCCAGGACCGGGAAGATCCGCCCGGTTGCGCCGGTCGCCTCCCATCGCAGCGTCAACACCGTGACGGCGCCCCGCTGCATCGGCTGGAGGAAGCGCACCCGCACGAGTTTGGACAGCGCGGGCACCGGGCCCACCCGGGCGATGCCGTCCCCCCATGCCTGCTGCGAGGCCTCTATGAGCGAGCTGCCAGAGATGAGGTTGGCCAGCCGCGCTGCTGCCGCAGTGGCACTGATCTCAACCCGGACTTCGTCGCCAACGAACATGCCCCCATGCCAGTCAGATGGTCGGCCGCGAGCGCAGGGCCTTTAGTCCTGCACCAGGTGCCTCAACGTCCCGGCCGCGTGCGCTCCGTACTGCGCTGCGGCTCGCCTGCGGAAATACTTCCGGCCCTTCCGCAAGGCGCCTGGCGGAAAGGCCGGAAGGCTTCATGGGCGGGGGGCGGCGGGCCCTGCCGACGGCGCGTGTCAGCTGCCGTTGGCGGCGGTAATCTGCCCGCCCGCCGTGTCGCGGCGGTCGCCGGCTCGTACCTGGATGCGCCTGCCCCGGTCCTCGCGCCGCTTGGGCACCAAGATCTGCAGCACACCGTCCTGGGCGGAGGCCTCTATTTTGTCGGCCGCTACGTGGCTGGGCAGGGTGATGGACCGGCGGAACCGGCCCTGGCGGCGCTCGGACAGGTGGACCTGCTCTGCGCTCGCCTCCTTCGCGCGGTGACGCTCGCCCTGGATGGTCAGCAGGCCGTCGTCGAAGCTGACCTCTACGTCCCCGGCGCTGACACCCGGAATCTCGACTGTGACTAGGTAGGCGCCATTACGTTCGCAGATGTCGACCGGAGGCGCCCAGGCCATGGCCCCGCTCGCCCCGTCGCGCTGGACTGACCGCCCATTGCGGCCGGCGGTCAGGCGCAGCAGCTCGTCCTGCGCCGCTCGCACGTCGTCAAACAGATCCCAGCTCGTCGTCAGCGTCATGTGATTCTCCGTCCTCGCGCCGGGCCAGCAGCCCGGCGGCACCGGAAGAACACCGCTCTTGTGAACAATATTTACTTCCGAGGTACAATGTTCACGATACAGTGATCGATGTTCACAGTCAATCCCGAGCCGGGAGGATGACATGACAGGCAGGCAGT
>Ga0187814_10000287_pt1 | contig 15647 bp, 12 predicted proteins | sample NC_S_4_FD_132450 | JGI IMG/M metagenome (GOLD analysis project Ga0187814, IMG submission 132450) | Wetland sediment microbial communities from Neuse River Estuary, North Carolina, USA - ASW-S_4 | ecosystem: Environmental > Aquatic > Freshwater > Wetlands > Sediment | place: USA: North Carolina... | reverse complement strand
TCTGCTCCTGGATAGTGCGGCCGACGATTTTTCCGCTTTCGGGATCGACCGGCCCCATGCCGGTTGTGTAGACGAAGTCGCCCGCCCGCAGAGCCTGAGAATAGGCGCCGAGGGGTGCCGGAGCCTTCGCCGTCATGATTTGGCGCTTTTCCATCCTGGTCTGTCCCTCCAATTCGGACTTTCACCGCATCGCGTTCGATTATGCAAGGGCCCTTTCTCCTGTCAAGGTTGCTGCGCTTCGGTTTCACCGTCAGGAATTCCTGGCTGGCGGTTAGGCCAAGTCGAGCTTGGACTCTGAAGCAAAGCCTTCCCGGGCCAGCTCGAAGCAGAAAATTCCAGGAGTAAAGAAAATTTGACAAGAGTAAGAAGGATGCTATACTGTTCGCAATGTTGGAAGGTAGTTCCACATTGTGGAAAAGACAAGAGGAGGGAGCATTTTGAAGCCCTTGACCCTCATGGTTCCCGGCCCCGTCGAAGTGAGCGCGTCCGTTCTCGACCGCATGTCGGCGCCGCAATTGACTCATTATTCCGAAGAAGCCATCGGCATGTACAATGCCTGCGTCGAGAAACTCAAGCCGCTGTTCGGGCTGGGTTCCACCGGGAGCGTTTACGTATTCCCCGGCTCTGGAAGCGTCGCGAACGAAGTGTGTTCCGCGACATTTATCAGCCCCGGCGATGAAGTGATCGTCGCGATGAACGGCACTTTCGGCGAGAGGGTGAGGGATCAGGCCGCCTCCTACGGAGCGCGGATCGTGGAAGTGCGGGCCGATCTCGGCAAGCCCGTGACGGCGGCGATGATAGAAGAGGCGATCCTCGCCCACCCGCGCGTCAAGCTCGTCATGGTCGTCCACCTCGAGACCTCGACCGGGGTCCTGAACCCTATCGAAGCGATCGGGGCGGTGGTGGCACGGCACGGAATCCCCTACGCGGTCGACGCCATTTCGTCGTTTGGAACCGAGCGAATAGAAATGGAAAAGTGGAACATCGCCATTTGCGCGACGTCCACCCAGAAAGGTCTGGAATCGCCCCCCGGCATCGGGGTCGTCGGGGTAAGCCGGGCGGGATGGGACATATTGCTCAAGAGAAAATCGACCGGCACGGGTTGGTATCTCAATCTCCTTCTCTGGAAGAAAGTCCAGGAAGGCAAGGAAATCCGCAAAGGCGTCATGTATCCCTTGCCGGTGACCATGCCTGTGAACAATGTCGGAGCCCTTCTCGAGAGCCTTGAAGCGATCCACAGCGAAGGCTGGGACGCACGGCTTCTTCGCCACGCGAACATGGCCCGGGCGACGCGTGAGGGGCTGCAGCAACTCGGATTCGAGCTGTTTCCGGAGGAGGGCTGCTACGCCAATGGAGTCACTGCGGTGAAAAGCAATCTGCCGATCAAGATCTCCGAGATGATCGCCTTCCTTAAAGACTATGTCCATGTGGAGATCAGCAACGGTCTTTTCGACCTGTACGAGCGCCTCGTGCGGATAGGACACATCGGACAGACGGCGGAAAGGGAGCACATCGTGCCCGTCCTTTTCGGCATAGAGCATTTCCTTAGGAAAAAGGGATTGAACCCCGCTTTGGGTTCGAGCCTTGTCGGAGTGGATCGGCTCTAAGACATGTTTCGAAGAGGAGGTGCGGCATGAAAAAGAGACTTCTGGCGCTGGCGCTCGCGATGGTCAGCCTGGGCGGCATGGCCATCGCGGCCGACAACGCCCCGGTGAGGGTGATCATCATTCCACCCGTCCGGCTGACGCCCGGCTATCTGGGAGACGGCGCGGGCGCGATTTTCGCCAGCTTCGTCTACGACTGGCTCTTCAGGATCAATGGGCAGACCGGGAAGGTGGAGCCGTCGCTCGTCGATTCCTACACCACGTCGCCGGACGCGACGGTGTGGACCATGAAACTGCGGCAGGGAATCAAGTTCCACAACGGAGATCCTTTCAATGCGGACGATGTCGTGTACACCGTCAACCGTTGGCTGGACAAGAAACTCGGTCTGGTGCCGAACGGCGTATTCGGTCCGCTCGTGAAATCGGTGGAGAAAGTCGATACCTATACGGTGCGGTTCACGCTCACCCAGACCGATGTCGACTTCAACCTGAAGTTCCTCGATTACAACACGCCCATGCTCGACAGCAGGTACGACAACGACCAATACGGCGAGACCAAGCCGGTCGGAACCGGCGCCTTCATGGTGCAGAGCCTCGTGCCGAAGGACAGGGTCGAATTCACGGCCAACAAGAACTATTGGATCAAGGGCGCGCCCTACGTCGACAAGGTGGAGCTTCTCTTCATCCCGGACACGAACACCGAGATAAAGATGATGCAAGCCGGTCAGGCCGATCTCGTGACCGATATCAGCGTCGACCAGTATCGTCAGCTCAATTCGAGCTCGAACACTGTCGGAATGTATATCAAGCTGGGACACCATGTCGCGATTTCCATGCGGACGGACATGCCTCCCTTCAACGACAATCGCGTCCGCCAGGCGATGAAGCTGGTGGTCGACCGCCAGAAGATGCTCGACACGGTCACCTACGGAATGGGCGCCCTCGGAAACGATTCGCCCATCGGTCCCTTCAATCCCTGGTACGACGATCTGGGCGGCATCAGGCAACGTGACATCCCGAAGGCCAAGGAGCTCCTCGCCGAGGCGGGATACAACGACAAGAACCCTTTGAGCGTGACTCTGTATTGCAGCTCCAATGAACCGCCCGAACTCGACACCGCCCTGGTTTTCCAAGACATGGCGAAGGATGCCGGAATCCAGATCGAGATCAACAGCTCGCCGCGCGACATTTACTACGCCAAGCATTGGCTCAAGGAGACCCTCACCGCGACCTTGTGGGGCCATCGGGAGGACGTGACGCAGCTCCTCAGGCTCGCCTACATGACGGGGGCTCCCTGGAACGAGGGACACTACGCGAACCCCGCGCTCGACAACAACATCCGCCTCGCCACGTCGACCACCGATGTCGCAAAGCGGAAGGAGTATTTCCACAACATCCAGCAGATCCTCTACGACGACGGCCCCGCGGTCATCGCCTTCTTCCAGCCCTACTATGGCGGAACCTCGAAAAGGGTCAAGGATTTCTATCTCACCCGAAACTGGATCAACGATTATCGTTTCATGAAGATCGTCCAGTAGGCCGATTTTTCGGCCTGAATCGTCGGGTTCCCGTCGCGCCGTCGGCGCGACGGGAATGCATCGGGTCGGCTTTCCCAGGCGGTCGTCGACGGAATCGCACCGAGAGGAATTCGAGGAAATGGTACGTTACCTCCTGAGAAGGTTCGGACTCATCCTGGTCACCCTTTTTTTCGCCTCGGTCATCATTTTCCTGATCTCGGAGATCATTCCCGGCGACGTCGCGCAGGTGATCCTGGGGCAGAACGCCACTCCCGACACCCTCGCCGCGCTGCGTGAACGTCTCGGACTGATGAACCCTCCGCAGGTGCGGTTCCTGAAATGGATCGGGGGCGTGCTCACGGGACACCTGGGTGAATCGCTTTCGATGCAGGGCGTGCAGATATCCGACCTCATCGTCCATCGCGGCCTCAATTCGCTTTTTCTCGCCACCGCGTCGACGATCGTTCTCGTGCCCGTTTCGCTCATATTGGGCGTCATAGCCGGCCTGAACGCGGAGAAATGGGCCGACAGCGTGATTTCGACCTTGTCGCTCATCGCCATTTCCCTGCCTGAATTCATCTCCGGAACTTTCCTGATGCTCGTCTTCAGCGTGTGGCTCGGATGGCTGCCGGCCGCCAGCTCCATCGATCCCGAAAAGAGCCTCTTTTCGCAGATCCATATGCTCATTCTGCCCATCGTCACGGTCTCGCTCGTTCTCCTGGGATACGTGGCGAGAATGGTGCGCGCCAGCGTGATCGAGGCGTCGCGATCGCCCTACGCGCGGACGGCCGTGCTCAAGGGCCTTCCGCCGATTCTGGTCACAGGCAGACACATTCTCAGGAACGCCCTGCTGCCGGCGGTGACGATCATCGCCATGAACATCGGCTGGCTCTTCGGCGGAATCATCATTGTGGAATCGGTCTTCGGCTTTCCCGGCCTCGGCAGTCTGGTTCTCTTCGCGATTCAGCAGCGCGACCTGCCCTTGATCGAGGACGTCGTCCTCATGATGGCGGGAGCCTACCTGGTGCTCAATCTTCTCGCCGACATAGTCTACGCGGCGCTGAACCCCAGGATCAGGTACTGAAGCATGGGAACGATGAATACCGTCCCCGACGCGGAATGCCGCGACGAAGAAGAGTCGAAATTTCGGCGATTGCTTGGCGCGGCCGGCAGGTCGCTGGCCGGGTTTGCGGAAGGTACGAGGCGGATCAGCGCGTCGCACGCGGCATTGATCAGTCTCATCATCCTCCTGTTCTGGCTCCTCATGGCCTTGGTCGGGGGACTGATCGCGCCCTATGATCCCAATCACCAGAACATAATGGAGAGGTTCCAGAGCCCCTCCCTGCACCATCTCTGCGGAACCGATCGCTTCGGGAGGGACGTTTTCAGCAGGATCGTGATCGGCAGTCACACCGTCTTCCTGCTTGCCGCGTCGTCGACGCTTCTCAGCCTCGTCGTCGGCAGTCTCGTCGGTCTGGTGTCAGGCTACGTCGGGGGGGTGCTCGACGAACTGATCATGCGATTCACCGACATTCTCATGTCCTTTCCGATGCTTCTGTTCGCGATGCTGATGCTCGGAATCATGGGGCCGAGCTTTATCGGCGTCGTGGTGGTCATCGCGATCGTGTTCTTTCCCCGGATCGCGCGCGTCGTGAGGAGCGTGGTGCTCGAGCTCAAGACCAAGGAATTCGTCGAGGCCGCCAAGGTAAGGGGCGAGGGCGGCCTCTACATCATGATCGTGGAGATTTTTCCGAACACCCTCGGGCCCCTCGGCGTCGAAGCGGCCGTGCGGTTCGGCTACGCGATATTCACGAGCGCGTCGCTCGGCTTCCTCGGACTGGGTGTCCAACCGCCGACCCCCGACTGGGGGATGATGATGAGCGACGCCCAGGCTTATGTGACGACGGCGCCGTGGATGGCGATCTTTCCCGCTCTCGCGATCGCGAGTCTCACCGTGTCGGTCAACTTCCTTGCGGACGCCATCCGCAAGCTCGGCGACGGGGATCTCTGACATGAAAGACGGAACCGCGGCGGACTGCATCCTCGAGGTCAGGGATCTCGAAGTCGATTATGTCACGCGGGCGGGGGCGCTCCGCGCGATCCGCGGTCTTGACCTCTCGCTCCGGAGAAACGAGACCTACGGCGTCGTCGGAGAATCGGGCTGCGGCAAGAGCACGCTCGCCTTCGCGATCATGGGCTATCTTGGGAGAAACGCCTCGGTGGCGGGGGGCAAGATCCTCTTCAACGGCGCCAACCTGCTCCAGATGTCGCGAAGCCGACTGAGAACGATCTGGGGCGGGAAGATCGCGATGATTTACCAGGATCCGACCGCCGCGCTCAATCCCTCGCTCAAGATCGGTCTGCAGATCGCGGAGATCCTCCAGGTGCATGCGGGAGTCTCGCGGCGCGTAGCATGGAGCCAGGCTGTGGCAATGCTGGCGAGACTGCAGATCGCCGATCCCGAGATGGTCGCGGAGCGCTATCCCCACCAATTGTCGGGGGGCATGCGGCAGCGCGTGTGCATCGCGATGGCCTTCGTGACCAAGCCCGACCTTCTCATCCTCGACGAGCCGACCACCAACCTGGATGTCACCACCGAAGCCAACATCCTGGACATGCTCAACGATCTCAAGCGGGATTTCAGCACCACCACTCTTTATATCACCCACGATCTCGGCGTCGTGCACAAGGTTTCCGATCGCGTGGGCGTCATGTACGCCGGCAAATTCGTCGAGGAAGGACCGATCGACGACATCATCGATTCGCCGAAGCACCCCTACACCAGGGGCTTGTTGAGCTGCATCCCCGAGGTGCTCCTTGACAAGAGCAAGCGGCGCCTCACGCCGATCGCGGGGACGGTGGCGGAACTGGCGGCGATGCCGAAGGGTTGCGCCTTCTCGTCCCGCTGTCCCTTCCGCCGCGAACGCTGCGCCGACGAGGATCCGCGGGAGCGATCCCTGGATGGAGGTCGCGGCATCCGATGCCATCATGTCGAGGCGATCGAGAAAGAGGTCGCGGCCCTCGCGTCGTGCGTCGACGAACCCGAGGCGATCGAGTGCGAGGACTTCGCGCGGGAGGGGACCGCGCCTGAGCTTCTTTCGATCGCGGGGGTGGACAAGCGCTTCGGCGACGCTTCCTCGATGTTCTCCCGTCGCGGATCGGGCGTGGTTCGGGCGGTGGACGCCGTATCGCTTTCGATACCCAGGCAATCGACCCTAGGACTCGTGGGCGAGAGCGGCTGCGGGAAAAGCACCCTTTTGCGGGTGATAGCGGGGCTCGAGGCGTCCAGCGGCGGCCGGATCGCCTTCGCAGGCGAGGATATTTCCGGGCCTATCGGCGGTCGCAAGCGCGACATGACCAGGCGCATCCAGGTAGTCTTCCAGGACCCCCGGTCGACGCTCAATCCGCGCAAGACCATACGCCAGGCGATCATGCGGCCCATCCTCCTCACGGGGCTTTCTCACCGGGAGGCCGAGCGCCGCGCCGACGAGCTCATGGAGGCGGTGAACCTCGGCTGCGAATACCTGGATCGCTATCCCGACCAGCTCAGCGGGGGGCAGAAGCAGCGCATCGCCATCGCCCGCGCATTCGCGAGCGACCCCGAGCTCATCCTCTGCGACGAACCGACCTCGAGCCTCGACGTGTCGATCCAGGCTTCGATCATCAACCTGCTTCTCGAATTGCAGCGACAGAAGGGGACGACCTATCTCTTCATCTCGCACGCCCTCGGGGTGGTGAGCTATCTCTGCGACTCGATGGCGGTCATGTATCTTGGCGCCATTGTCGAGTACGGGCCGAAAAACAAGGTTCTTTCCCCTCCCTACCATCCCTATACCGAGGCCCTCCTTTCCTCGCTCTCGCTGCCGAGGGCCGCGGCCACGAATGACAGGATACGCCTTGCCGGCTCCGTGCCGAGCGCCCGCGAGATTCCGGCGGGTTGTCGTTTCCACACGCGCTGCCCGCGCAAGGTGGGGCGGATATGCGAAACGGTCGCGCCGCCCCGCATACTGACCGACGGCGACGCTGACCATTACATCCATTGCCACATTCCCTTGGAGGAATTGAAAGGCATGCAGCCCGTTTTCAAGGAGGTATGAACGTGGACGTCAACGCGCAATTCATCCAATGGGAGCGACCCAAACTCAGGGTCCTTTCGGAGCGGCAGCGGGAGACCATCTATCGGTCGGCGCTGGAAGTCCTCGAAAGGACGGGGGCGCGGCTCTACTCGCCCAAGGCGATGGAACTCTTCAGGGAAGCCGGGGCCGAAGTCATCGACGATCACCTGGTCAAGATTCCCTCGGGCGTGGTGGAAAACGCCGTCGCCTCGGCCGGCCGCCGGGTGGTGCTGGCCGACAGGACGGGGAAGCGCTCGATCTTCCTCGAGGGCGACAACGTCTATTTCGGTCCCGGTTCGGACAATCCCAACACTATCGACCTGGAGACCGGGGAGCGGCGGGCGAGCGTCCTCGAGGACGTGAACCGCGCCGCGAGGCTCTGCGATGCCCTGCCCAACATAGACTTCCTCATGTCGTTCGCGCTGGCCAACGACATCCCGTCGAGGATGGCCGACGCCGTCCACTTCGAGGCGATGATCAACAATTCGATCAAGCCCATCGTGGCCACGGCCCCGGATTTCGAGGGGCTCAAGACGATTTACGAGATAGCCTGCGCCGTGCGCGGCGGCGAGGCCCAGTTCCGCCAGAATCCCTTCTTCATCCTCTATGAGCAGCCGCATTCGCCGTTGAAGCATGCCGGGCATTCGCTGGACAAGATAATGTTCTGCACCGAGAAGGGCATTCCCGTGCTGTACGCCCCGACCCCCTCGATCGGTGCCGCCAGCCCCGTCACGCTCGGCGGCAGTTTCGTGCTCAATATGGCCGAATATCTCACCGCCCTCGTCCTTTCGCAGCAGGTGCGCAAGGGCGCTACGCTCGTCTTCGGCGGTGGCCCGACCGCCCTCGACATGCGGACAACCGTGTACTCGTACAGCGCCCCCGAAACCATGCTGAGTCTGAGCGTCCGCAAGGAAATGGGCGAATATCTCGGCATACCCGTGTTCAACGCCGGAGGCTTCAGCGATTCGCAGCTGCCCGACCAGCAGGCCGCCCTCGAATGCGCGACCTCCCTGATCTACCCGGCCCTTTCGGGAGGCAACCTCATCCACGACGTGGGCTACCTGGCTTCGGGCATGACTTCCTCGCTCGAGATGCTGACCATCGCCGACGAGCAGATAGCTCAGATCAAGCGATTTCTCCGGAGCTTCGCCCTGGATACGACGACGCTGGCCGTCGACCTCATCGACGAGGTCGGACCCGAGGGCGATTACCTCACCACGGACCTGACACTGGATCGATTCAGGGAGGAACTCTGGTCGCCGACGATCATCGATCGGAGCGTGCACGAGAAGTGGGCGGAATCCGGAAGCACGACCCTGCGTGAACGCGCGAGGGACAAGGCGCGCGAGCTCCTGGCCAAGCACGTCCCCCTGGCCCTGCCCGACGATGTGAAGAAGCGAGTCCGGGACATCGTGAAGCGATACGAACAGAGCCGCAGCTAGCTGCGGGAAGGAGTTGGGCATGTCGAAAAAGAAGATGCTTCCCGATTTCTACGCGATGAAGAGGGAGGGGAAAAAGATCGCCTTTCTCACTTCCTATGATTTTCCCACGGCGCAGTTCGCCGAGGCCGCGGGTCTCGACATGCTGCTCGTGGGGGATTCATTGGGCATGTGCGTGTACGGCTACGAGGGCACCGTGCCGGTCACCATGGAGCAGATGATCTTCCACGCGCAGGCCGTCCGGAGAGGCGCCCCCGACACCTTCGTGATCGGCGACATGCCCTTCATGAGCTACCAGAGCTCGACCGAAAAGGCCGTCGAGAACGCTGGACGCTTCCTTAAGGAAGCGCAGTGCGACGCGATCAAGCTGGAAGGCGGGAAGCGGGTGGCCTCGACGATCCGGGCAATCGTGGATGCCGGCATCGTCGTCATGGGGCACATCGGTCTCACTCCGCAGAGCTCCGGACAGCTCGGCGGTCACAAGGCCCAGGGGCGGACCGCCGAACTTGCCCGACTGGTCGTCGAAGACGCTCTGGCCGTACAGGAGGCCGGAGCCCATATGCTCCTGCTGGAGGCGATTCCGCCCGAGGTTTCATCGGCCATAACGTCCGCTTTGTCCATACCCGTGCTCTCCATCGGCGCGGGACCGGGTTGCGACGGCCAGCTCTTGATCGTCTCGGATCTGATCGGGCAATTCCAGGCTTTCACGCCTAAGTTCGTGAAGCGCTACTGCGACGTGGCTGGAACCGTGACGGATGCCATGAAGCGCTATTGCGATGACGTGCGCAAGGGTGCCTTCCCCGAGGAAATCCACTGTTACAGGATGCTCGAGGGCGAGGCGGACAAATTCAGGGCGGCGCTCGGGAAGTGAGGTCGTCCCGGATCAGTCTGCCCGGAGCGCCTCGATCATGGCTCTTTTCACTTCTTCGATTCGGTCCGGGGACATGCGGAACGCCGGACCCGTGACGCTGACGGCGCCGACCGCCTTGCCCCTGATGTCACGATACGGCATCGCGATACAGACGACACTGGTCCTGAACTCCTCGTCGTCGAGGGCGTAGCCCCGTTCACGAACCGCGGCAATCTCCTTCCGCAGCGCTCCCGTCGACGATATCGAGCGTGGCGTGTAGGTCTGGAGGATAGCGGCCGAAGGAAAGAGCTTATCCAGCTGGCCGTCGTCGAGCTCCGCGAGCAGCACCTTGCCGAGGGCGGTGCAGTGGGCGAGTAGCTTGGTGCCGATCTGGATGTCCGTCTTGAGCACATGGGGACTGTCGATCTTCGCTATGTAGGCGACTTCCTTCATTTCCTGATCGAGAACGGCAAAGTTGACAGTCTCGTCGGTCGCCTTCGCTATCCGTTCCAGCCTGACCATAGCCTCCTTCATCACGTCGCTCTGATTCTGGTAGACGCAACCCAACTCGAAGGTCTTGAGGCCGAGGCGGTATTTCCCGCGTTGACCGGTTTGTTCGATATAGCCCCGGTTCTTGAGGACGGTCACGGTACGGTGGATGGTGCTCGCCTTTCTGCCCAGGAGCTGGGCCATCTCGGAAAGGCCGAGTTCGCGATTCTCCGACGAAAAAAGCTCGAGCAGATTGAGGGCGACATCGATGGAAGTCTGCCGCGACTCGTCCTCGTCGTCGGTGTCGCTCATCACGCGACCACCGGCAGGTGGAGGTCCGAGGGTCCCCACCCGGACATCTTCAGTTCGGGATCGAGCCGCTCCACGAGTTCTTTCATGATCTCGTTGTACTTGACCTTGAGACGCGCCCCTTCGACGCCCGGTCCGAATTCCTGCTTGAAATAGCATGGGGCGCAGGCTCTGATGATCTCCGCGCCCTCCCAGAATCTATTGATGCTTCCGAGGTTCTGTTCGGCGGCCATGGTCACGATGTCCAGGGGCACTTTTACCGAGGCCCTGATGGCCGCGAGCATCGGCAGAGTCAGATCGGATACCGGATTGATGCTGTCGGCTCCCACGGCTTCGGCGAGTCTGGCCCCCGCCGGGTTCGACACGCCGGCCGTGTAGGAAAGCTTGAAAACCGTGTCCCGCGGAATGTCGCCCTGCAGCCGCATCTGATGGAGGAGCTGCGTCACCTCCTCGCCGTAGAACAAAAAGCCGCGAAGACCCGCGTCGACGCAGCGGAGCACATCCTCCACGAGGTAGGCGAGTTGGTCGGCTCCGCGGACGCGTACGCCCGAGGCATGACCCCAAGTGGAGTGGTAATGGCTGCCTATGTCGAAATTGGCACGGGGGCCGGGGATGACAATGAGTTCGATGCGCCCGTCTCTCGCGATTCCGGCCAGTTTTTTCAGCTCGGCAAAGGTCAGACTGTGGGTACCGGCCGCGCCGATGGCGATGACGCGATGGATGGGAATGTCGCGAAGACGGCTTTCGTCGACGACCGCCTCGAGCTCGGCTATGCTCTCCACCCCCGAAACTTCCATGCGGAAGTGGCATCCGTCTTTGAAGGTCGCCGGCCGCGCGGGGCGCGCGTAGACATCCCCTCTCGGCAGTTTGTTCTTTTCCAGGAGCTCCTGCGCGCGTGCCATCGACTCCTCCTTTCATCCATACGGAATTGAATTCCGATATGCGAAAGTCAGTATAGCAGGTGCTGGCCCCCTGTCAAGAATTGGCCGACACCCACGGGCGGGCGGCGAGCATCGATGGCCATCCCTAGTCATCATGATGACTAGCCAAAAGCAATCGCGAATTCGTCGCCGGGTCGCGGCCCGAGAGGTCAGGTCGATAAAGTGAGGGATCGTTTTCTCGACAGCCTCCCCGTTTCACGAATCGGAGCCTTCATCCTCCAGGAAATCGGGGAGATTGTCTTCGACGCTCTCGGCTCTTCCTTCGAAGAGCTTCTGTTTCATCAGGTACATGTCGCGGTCGGCGCCCGAAAGCACGGCGTCCGCGCTCTCGCCGTCGCCCGTCTCGAGCCCGATACTCACGGTGAAGGCGAGCGACTCCCGCGAATTCCGCTCGGAGACCGTCTCGAGAATGCGGGCTCTCGCCTCTTCCGCCGCAACCCGCTCGGTGTCGGGAAGGAGGACGACGAACTCGTCGCCGCCGAGACGGGCAGCCGTGTCCATGTGCCGGGTGCAATCGACGAGAATCCGGGCAAGCCGCTTGAGGACATCGTCTCCCGCCTCGTGGCCGTGCCGATCGTTGATGGCCTTGAAGGCGTCGATATCGATGACGAGCAGGCTGAAGATCTTGCCCGATCGTTTGGCACGCTCCTTTTCGCGTTCGAGGACGCGCTCGAAAGCCCGGCGATTGGGGATGCCCGTGAGCGTGTCGACCATCGAAAGGCGGCGGAGCGCCTCGAGATAGTAGCTTCGCTCGACCGCGATCGCCGCGAAATCGGCTATCGTGCGCAACACTCGGAGATCGAGACGGGTGAAGACACGATCTTCGAGCTCGTTCACGAGTTCGATAACCCCGAAGACACGGTCCCTCGAGACGAGAGGCACGCCGATTATGGAGCGGGTACGGAAGCCCGACTGTTCGTCGCTCCCCGGATCGAATCGCGGGTCGGATGAGACATCCTCGATGATCAAATCCTCCCGCCGGTCCGCGATCCAGCCGACGACTCCCGTTCCCGCCCGGACCTTCCTGCCGCGAAGTCCCGCCGCCTTGGCGCCGATGACGATCGTGAAGGCGAGGTCTCCGCTCCTCGGGTCGCGGAGAAAGAGGGACCAGTTCCTCGGAGCGAAGATTTGCCCGATATTGTCCATCACCGCCTGGAGCGTGTCCCGCAGCGACTTGGCTCCCGTGATCGACGCCGCGATGGCGGTGAAGAAATCGAGTTTTACGAGATCATCGCCGTCTTTGCGATCGTTCACGGGTGCCTCCGGCAGGTCAAAAGATAGCGCGATCCGCTCGGCGCTGCGAGGGCTCAGACTCGCCCGACGAACAGTTTCGTGGCAAGCAAGCCGGAGAAGAGCAGCACGAGGGTCAGGAGCGAAAAGAAAAACATGAACGACCCCCATTTCCCGCTCTTCGCCCTTCCTCCGCGCCGGGAGCTCAGCGCTCCGGCCGCTGCCCAGGAGCCCAGGATGACGATCCCGAAGAGGGAAAAGGGGAGGGTGGCGGCGCGGGCAAGCAAGGCTCCGATAAGAATGGGAAAGGGAAAGAGAACGAGAATCCACAGGAGAAGTCCGCGGCGCGAGGAGGCGGCGAGTTCGTCGGACTGAGAGAAGACCGGATCATCCGCTTTTCGAACTCGCTCGGCTCGAAGCCCCGGCATGGGCACCGACGCCTTCGCGAAATCGGGCCTGCGCCTCAGCGCGAGTGCCCGCACATGGGCTTGCTGCCATGCCACGAGAAAAGCGAACAGAACGAGAGCCGGACCGCCGAGACCGGGGTCGACGACCGACCAGCCGATGAGTGGAGGAGTAGCCCCTGCGATGCCCCCCACGAATGAACTCGCCTCGCTGCTTCGTTTTGTCCACAATGTGTAGGGGAAGACGTAAATGAAGGCTCCGAGAAGGCCGAGGGCGGCGGGAACGATTCCGTCGGTCCAGAGAAGGAAGGTGCCCATGGCGACGAGGGCCAGCCCCGAGCCGATGGACGCGAATGCTCCGAGGCGGCCGTCCGCCGTCGGCCTGTTTTTCGTCCTGGCCATGAGGGCGTCGATGTCCCGGTCGAGCCAGTTGTTGATCGCGCAGGAACCGGCGATCAGGAGAGCGGTTCCCGCGACGAGCCGGGTGGCGCGCTGCACGCTCTCGGCGACCCCCATGTCCGCGGGCCAGGGGGCGAGGGCAAAGCCGCCGAGGGCCGTAAGGACATTCGAGGCGACGATTCCCGGCTTGACCAGCGCGACAAAGTCGCGGAAGCCCGTCCGGAAGGGGGTAGGACGAATTCGCATTTCGGGAAAGTAGCATCAACGAGAGCCGAATTGACAGGGTCGGCGATGGCGAATCGTGGCCGCGGGCTTCCTTGACCGGGACCGGACTCCCCTGTAGTTTTGTCGGATGAAGCCAGTCCTGCTTCGCGGAGCGTCGTTCCTCACGATGGACGAAGCGCGGCCGCGCGCCGAAGCCCTGGTGCTCCGTGGCGAAGGGATAGTCTACGCCGGAGCCGAGGGCGAGGCACGGGCCCTGGCCGGCGCCGAAGCCGAAATCGTCGATCTCGGCGGCCGGACCGTGGTGCCGGGATTCAACGACAATCACCTCCACGCGATCATCCTGGGCGACCACGTCACGGCCCCGGACTTGGGCGGGCTCTCCGAAGGGGAGATCGTCGATCTCCTCCGGGAGCGATGGAAGGACGCGCCTCCCGGCCGGATTCTCTATGCCTTCAATTGGGACTATCCGACCTGCCCCAACCCGAGGAAGGAGCTTCTCGACGGAGCCTTTCCCCGCAATCCCGTGATCCTCTCCCAATTTTCGGGTCACGCCCAATGGCTCAACTCCGAATCCCTCGCCGCCCTCGGCATCCGGAAGGGCGGCACCGATCCGGGCAGGGGTCAGGTCCTTCGCGATCCGGACGGCGAGCCCACCGGCGTCGTGCGCGATCTCGGTGACACGGGGCTCTCGAAAAAGCGGTTCGCCACCATCTTTTTCGATCGGGCCCAACGCGAGGAACGCCTCGACATAGCCCTGGAACGCTTCCGGCGCGAGGGAATCACATCGGTACAGGACAACACCTGGTTCCCCCAGCCGCTCGCGAGTTACGGACGATACGCGAGAAGGGGCGCGCTCACCGCCCGGTTTTCCTGCTGGTCCCTCGGCAGACAGGGCTGGACCACTCCGGCGATGCGCGCCGCCTTTTCCGTCGGCGGGATGTTCGGCCTCCTCCCCCGCGACTGGATACGACCGGGTCCGGTCAAGTATTTCCTCGACGGCGCCTTTTCCACGCGCACCGCCTGCCTCTGCGAACCCTATGCCGACGCCCCGCACTCCACGTACGATGCGGCGCAAGCGGTTTCGTCGCGCGAAGGAGACGCTTCGGAGTCTTCTTCGAGAGGCATGTGCGGAGACATCTCCGAGCCTCTGGCCGAACTGGAGTACCTCGCGCGGAGAGGGCTTCAGGGCGCCTTCCACGCGATAGGCGACAGGGCCGTCCAGATATTCCTCGACGCCTTCGAGAAGGTCGCCTCCAGACATCCGCGGCTCGCCGGGCAGCGCATCAGGATCGAGCACGCCCAGCTCGTGCGGCCGGAGGACGTAGGCCGCATCCGCGACCTCGGCATCGTCGTTTCGGCCCAGCCTTCGGCCCTCGGCTCGCCGGGAAAGGACGTGAAGCTCCTCGGCCGCGAGCGGGCGCTCCGCGCATATCCGTACCGCTCGTTCCTCGACGCGGGAGTTCATCTTTCCTTCGGCTCGGACATTCCCGGCGAGACGACGAGCGACCCGCTGCTCTCCATCCACTTCGCCGTCAACCGCGAAGGCCCGGAGGCCATCTCGCCTCTCGAGGCGATCCGCTGCTATACGCGGGGTTCGGCCTACGCCGAGTTCATGGAGGATCGGAAAGGCGCTCTCGAGCCGGGAATGCTCGCCGATTTTGTCGTCCTTTCGGCGGATCCGACGGCCGTTCCACCCGGCACGATACGCGAAATCGCGGTCGAACAAACCTGGGTGGGGGGAAGGCGGGTCTACGCAAAGGAAGGCCCCACGGGCCGAAAGACCGGAGCAGGCTGAGTCGCGAGATCGGGCGATCGCTTCGGAGACTTGGCGCGCCGTACCCTTCGTGACATCATGGATCCATGAACACTCCGAAACTTTTCTCGCCCCTCGCGCTCCGAGGCGTCAAGCTCCGCAACAGGATCGCGATGCCTCCCATGTGCCAGTATTCCGCCGTCGACGGCTTGGCCGACGATTGGCATCTTGTCCACTACGGCTCGCGCGCGGCGCTCGGCATAGGCCTCATCGTCGTGGAGGCGACCGCCGTCGAGCCGCGCGGTCGCATCACCCCCGCCGATCTCGGCCTTTGGACCGACGCACAGATAGGGCCTATGCGCAGGATCGTCG
>Ga0187814_10000286_pt1 | contig 15655 bp, 15 predicted proteins | sample NC_S_4_FD_132450 | JGI IMG/M metagenome (GOLD analysis project Ga0187814, IMG submission 132450) | Wetland sediment microbial communities from Neuse River Estuary, North Carolina, USA - ASW-S_4 | ecosystem: Environmental > Aquatic > Freshwater > Wetlands > Sediment | place: USA: North Carolina... | reverse complement strand
TGATGCTGGCGGCCCACCGACCCGCGAGCTGCCAGACCGACCATGCCGTCAGCGCAGCTCCGGCCAGGGCCATCGCGTACGGGCCCACCTCCCAGATCTCCCGGTGCGCAGGAAGCCATTTGGTGGCAAGCTCGAACAGCAGCGCCGAATACCACCCGAACGTGCCGAGCACGACGCTGGCGTGGGGTCCGGCGCCTCCGAACAGCTCTCCGATTACCGGTGCCGACACCGCGTCGGCATCGAGGTTCGTCGTCGCGATCACGCCACGGAGCCGCGCAGCCAGGAGGACGAGGTACAGCACGCCGAACGGCAGCGCCGCCCACCGCCAGCCGCTGCGCGCTGAGCGAAGCATCTCCAACCCGGCACCGCGGGACCGCGCGGTGGTGCCGCGCGCAAGCTCGCCGGTCGGCGTTGCATCAGAAACCAGCTCCGCCAGTGACCGCGACGATTGATTCATCGGACCGGCCATTCTCGCGTACCGAAGCCGCGGGCAGCGCCCGGCCGGGCACCTGCCCCGTGCGTTCTCCCACTAGAGTCGACGTGGTGGAGTTGGTTGAGATGGTTGACAGTTGATGACTGGCGGCGGCGAGGCCTAGTGCTCGCGTCCGATCGGTCAGCGCGGCGAGCGCCTCCGCTCGTCGCGACCGGATTGCACGCGCGCGGCGGCGTCGCAATGTGGTTGCGGATTTGCGGCGTCGCACTGCTGGGGTCTGTGACGATGGCGCTGTGCTCGGCGTCCGCGGCGGCGGCCCGCGCCTCGGCCTGGTCGATCCAGCGGACCCCGAACCCAGCAGGGGCGAGGTACAGCATCCTCTCGGGGCTCTCGTGCACCTCGCGGACGGCCTGCACCGCGGTCGGGTACTTCACCAACAGCGCCGGCACCGGGGTGACGCTGGCAGAGCGCTGGGACGGCACCGGCTGGTCGATCCAGCGGACCCCCAACCCAGCTGGCGCGACGAGCAGTCTTCTCTTTGGCGTGTCGTGCGTTTCGACGACGGAGTGCACTGCGGTCGGCAGCACCACCAACCGCGCGGGCACCACAATGCCGCTCGCGGAGCGCTGGAACGGCTCCCGCTGGTCGATCCAGCGAACTCCGAACCCCAGCGGCACGAATCCCACCGGCCTCAGCTACCTGGGCGGCGTGTCATGTGCGTCTGCGACCGCCTGTTTCGCGGTCGGGTACTCGGGAAACAGCTTCGGTACGGCCGGGGCCCCGGTGACGGCGCGCTGGGACGGCACCCGCTGGGCGATTCAGCGGACGCCTCGCCCCGCCGGCGCGTCGGCTGGCTTTCTCTCCGGGGTCTCGTGCGGGTCGCCGACGTCGTGCACCGCGGTTGGGTTCTTCATCAACCGCGCCGGCGCGGGGGTGACGCTGGCGGAGCGCTGGGACGGAACCAGCTGGTCGATCGAGCGAACTCCCAACCCCGAAGGCGCCACGGCCACGCAGCTCGTGAGCGTTTCGTGCACGTCGCCGAGCTTGTGCACCGCCGTGGGCTTCTTCACCGATGTCACAGGGATCGAGGTGATGGTGGCGGAGCGCCGGAACGGCGTAGGCTGGGTAATCCAGCGGACCCGCTACCCCGCAGGCGCGCTGAGTGTGGAGCTCGTCTTCGTGTCGTGCGCGTCGGCGAGGTCTTGCACCGCCGTCGGGTACTACTCCAACGCCAGCGGCTACGACGTGAGGCTGACGGAGCGCTGGGACGGCACCGCCTGGTCGATCCAGCGGATTCCCAACCCGGCGGGGGCGACCTCCACGCAACTGCTCGCGGTGTCATGCGAGTCGAGTGCGCGCTGCGTCGCCGTCGGAGGCTTCACCAACGGCGCCGGCACCGGAGTGACGCTGGCGGAACGATCCTCGTAGCCGGACGCTCCGCCGCCGGCCTCCGTCCGTTCGGGTCGGCGACGCGGTTACGCCGGTAGCGCGCCGAGCCGCTCGGCGGTGATCGCCTCGAGCGCATCGCGCAGCGCCGCGACGCGCTCGTCGCCGTAGCGCTCCGCCCAGTCGCGCTCCACCTCGTCGATCAGCTGCCGGCCGATCGCATACGTCTCGCGCCCCCGGGCAGTGAGGCGGATGATCTTGGCCCGGCCGTCGCTCGGATCCGGGGCGCGCTCCACGTAGCCAAGATGCTCGAGGTCGCTGGTGACCTCGCCCACCGATTGCTTGGTCATGCGGGCGCGGTCTGCGAGATCGGTGAGCCTCGAGCCGCCCTCGGGGTCGATGTTGCCGAAGACGCATCCGTGGCCGGGGCGGATATCGCCGAGCCCGGCGGCCTCGAGCCGCCTCGCGAGCTCCTCGGAGAACTCGTCGAAGGCCGTGCCGAGCAGCCGGATCATCGGAACTTGGGGGGTGAGCGGAAACTCGCTTTGCATTTCGTCAGGACTCCTGATAAGGTTTCCAGATCATCAGGCATCCTTACAAGGTTTCCTGACAATTGTAGCCGAAGAATCGGAGGTAGTGATGACGAGAAAGTGGTGGACGCTGATGGCGGTGAGCGTGGCGACGTTCATGCTGTTGCTCGACATCACCGTTGTGAACACGGCGCTGCCGTCGATCGCGAAGGACTTGCACGCGAGCTTCAACGACCTGCAATGGGTGATCGACGCCTATACGCTTGTGCTGGCGGCGGTCGTCCTGACTGCCGGGTCGCTGGCCGACCGGCTCGGGCGGCGGGCGGTGTTCGTCGCCGGCCTCGCGATCTTCGCGCTTGCTTCGCTGGCGGCTGGTCTCGCGCCGGATGCGACGTTCCTGAACGTCTCGCGTGCCGTGCAGGGGCTGGGTGGCGCGGCGATGTTCGCCGTGTCGCTGGCGCTGGTGGCACAGGAGTTCCCCGCCGGCAGGGAGCGTGGCACCGCAATGGGCATCTACGGGGCGACCATCGGGATCTCAGTCGCGATCGGTCCGCTTGTCGGTGGCGCCGTCACGGACGCGCTCGGTTGGCGCTGGGTGTTCTTCCTCAACGTGCCGATCGGCATAGCCGCACTCGGAGTGACGCTCATGCAGGTGCGCGAGTCGCGCGATCCGAACGCGACTCAGGTCGACTGGCTCGGACTGGTCACGTTGAGCACCGGCCTGTTCATGCTCGTGCTGGCGCTCCTGCGCGGCAATGACGATGGCTGGGGAAGCGCCACGATCCTCGGACTGCTCAGCGGCGCCGCGATGCTGCTCGCGACCTTCGTGGCAGTTGAGCAGCGAGTCGCAGAGCCGATGCTGCCGCTTGGGCTGTTCCGCCGGCGGGCCTTCACCGGCGTGCAGCTTGCCGCGCTCGCGGTCTCGGCGTCGTTGTTCGCGCTGTTCCTGTATCTGACGCTATACCTCCAGGATTACCTGGGCTATTCGCCGCTGCAGGCGGGACTGCGCTACCTGCCGATCACGTTTGTGAGCTTCCTCGCGGCGCCGATCGGAGGTGCGCTGCTCGGGCGGGTCCAGGCGCGCGTCCTGATGGCCGTCGGGCTGCTTGGAACCGGCGTCGGGCTGACCCTGATGTCAGGGCTGCAGCCAGGTTCGGGCTGGACCTCGCTCCTTCCCGGCTTCCTCGTCGCCGGGGCCGGGGTCGGACTCCTGAACCCCGTGATCGCGGACGTCGCGCTCAGCGTCGTGCCCAAGGAGCGCAGCGGCATGGCGGCCGGAATCAACGACACGTTCCGTCAGGTCGGAATCGCGGTTGGCGTCGCAGCGTGGGGTGCGATCTTCCTGGCTCGCGGATCCGCCAAGGTAGCCACGCTCGTCGCGGGGACCCCCGCCGCCGCCGGCGGGCGGCCGCGCCAGCTGGTGGAAGCGCTCACGGACGGCCACCTGCTGAAGGCGACGAATGGACTTCCGCACGGCGCTCGCGAGCTCGTGGTTTCCGCGACACGCGAGGGATTCCTGACCGGGCTGAACTCGATCCTCGTCATCGGGTCGGTGGTGGCGTTGGTCGGCGCCGCGCTCGCGCTGTGGCTGGTCCGCGAACGCGAGATCGAGCGGGACGTCCCCGCCGCCGTGGCGACGCGCGCGGAGACGCTCGAGCTCAGCGCGGCCTAGGACGATTCACCCGCGGCGATCCGAGGCCCGGCGCTCACGGCTATCCATAGGCGAGCTGAGGCCCCCAGTCCGTGCCGCGGCCTCCGGGTGTCCGGTCAAATACGGTCCACAGCGGCCACATGAAGTCGACGTGGCGCGGGTCCTGGCCTCCTTCGCGGGTGGCGAACCACAGCTCGCTGCTCCAAAAATGGTGGATCTTGCCGTCGCGCCGGACGAACACTGTCGCCAACGGCCATTGGCTCCCGTTGTCATCCTCGGCTCCGTAGTCGCGGTTGTAGCTGGTGCCCGAAGATGACAGGAGGCGGGCGTGCCGCCACCCGCGCCTGCCGGCGTGTTCGCGGAAGCGTTCGATCGGAGCCGTGGCAACGACCGCGAAGCCAATCCGCTGGGTGATGTGCGGCAGCTCACCGTCGATCGCGTCGATGATCGACGTGCACGACGGGCAGGGGCCTTCGAACGGCAGACCCTGCGCGCGGGGGACGATCATGAAGCTGTACAGGAAGAGCGTGTCCTTTCCACCCTCGAACAGCTCCGAAAGCCGGACCGGCCGAGGACCGTCCGCGCCCGGATCCCATCGTCGCCCCGTCCCTTCGCGTCTACCTGGCCGGGGAGCTCTTCGTCGAGGCGGGAGGTCGCGTCCTGCACGAGCAGCTCCTGCCGGGCTCGCAGGGCCATCATCTGCTGGCGCTCCTGGCCGCCGAGCACGGGCGCGCCGTGGGTCACCACGAGCTCGCCGAGGAGCTGTGGAACGGCGCGCCGCCGGGAGCCTGGGCGAGCTCGTTGAAGGCACTGGCAAGTCGCGTGCGCGCGGCCCTCACGGGCGCCGGGTTTGACGGTGCGGGTTGATCGTCGGCGCTCCCGGCGTCTACCGGTTTCGCCTTCCGGACGACGGCTGGGTCGACCTCGATGCCGCGCGATCCGCGATCCACAACGCCGAGACACTGCTGACTGCCGGAGACCCCGCCGGCGCGGTGCGCGAAGCGTTCGTCTGCCGACTGATCTCTGCCCGCCCCGTCCTGCCGGGGCGCACCGGTCCTTGGATCGAGCGCTGTCGCACGCAGCTCGCGGACCTGCGCCTGCGTTCACTTGAATGCTCGGCGCGTGCGCATCTCGTCAGCGGGGAGCCGGCAAAGGCCGTCCGCGACGCGCAGCTGGCGCTGGAGGTCAGCCCGCTGCGCGAGCCCGGCTGGCGGCTGCTGATGGATGCGTACACGGCGGGATGCGACATCGCCTCGGCGCTGGATGCGTTTGCGCGCTGCCAGCAGACGCTCCGCGACGCGCTCGGCGTCGGACCATCGGCCGCCACGCGCGAACCGCACGCCGCGATCCTCGCGATGGCGGGCTGATCGTGGGGTGCCGGCTACCGCATCGCGTTCATTGCCTGCATGGCGCCCTGATGGCCGCTGGGAACGACCAATCCCGGTACGGAGCTGGGCACGGCGATCACGCCTACCGCCAGGACGAGCAGGATGGCCGCCGTCCCCCAAGTCGCAGCGCGGCGCCACGGCAGCGTCTTCTCGAGCGTGATCAAGGCCGCCACCAATGCCATCCAGATCAGGCTCATGATCCCCAAGGCGAAGAGCGCTGCCATCAGCGCCCAGCAGCATCCCAGGCACCACGCGCCGTGTCTGCCGCCCATCCCAACCGCGCCAATCCGGCCGTCTCGCCACGTACTCAGCAGAAGGCCCAGAGGGCTGCGGCACTTTGTCAGGCAGACGTCCTTCAGCGGCGTCAGCTCATAGAGCGCGGCGACAGCCAGCACGCCGCCGGCGAACCAGCGCCCGCCGGCGTTCCAGGCCAGATCCCCGGAGAAGATGTTCCTCCCAAGGCGATACACCCCGTACGCGCCGAGCCCGGCCGCTGCCCACACGAGCAGGTAGCCGGCGCTCAGCAGCAGCGGGCGGCCCCAGCCCTTTCGCCGCGTCATGCGCGCGTACATCGCGACCGTCGGCGCGAACGAGGGAAACATCATCGCCGCCATCATCACCACCCACACGCCAAGGAACCAGCCGAGAGCGCCTAGATCGGTGCCGGGGCGGGCGTCCATACCCGCCATCCGGTCAGCGGTCGACCACCACGCCACCGCGGCCAGGCCACACAACAGGGCCACCAGCCCGAGGCGCGCCCGCACGGCGGCGAACGCCTCGGCCAGCTCGCCACGCTCCGAGCGGCCGCCGGCGAGCGCAGAGGTCGTCGCCACGGTCACGCCGCCCATGAGAAGTTCGACGAGGAGAACGCCGACTTGCCCTCGAACGGGACCCCGAACGCATCGATGTTTGAACGCGTGGCTCGCGCGACCGCCAGCTCCGAGCCAGCGGGATGGAAGATGCCCGTTAGCCGAGCGGGCTCGCCCGACTCCGAGCCGAACGGAACGACATCCTCGATTTCAAAATCAACGACGTCCCCGATTTGGATGGAGTGGCGCAATCCGGCTTCCCGCACTTCGATCGGGGCGCGCTCAACACCGAGGTGCTCTGACACCAGGGGGCCCAACGCCTCCATCGGGCCGCCCAGCGCGCCCGAGAACACCGCCGCGAGCTTATCGGCCTGCTCGTCTGACGCCACAGCGTCGATGAACACGCCGAGCCGCCAGTTGCCCTCGCTCATCACCTTGGGAGTGTCTGCGACCGCGGCGACCGTCAGGCCGCTGACGTCGGTCCCCTCCACGTCACCGCGCTTGACGTTGAACACGAGCGTGACTCTGCAGCGGTCACGGGTTGCGCCGAGCGCCAACGACGCCGTGCACGGACAGACCACGTCGCAAGAACACGTCTCGAAATACGACCCTTCGAGATTCCATGTCACGGACGGCCTCCTTGAGGGACGAGACGGAGCGGCCCCGATTCTCTTCGCACAGGTATCGGCAGTCAACCCGCTCGCAGAGCCGCTCCGGGCCTCAGGCGAGTGACCACGCCGGCCGCGATCGTGGTGAAGGCCCCTGTCCCCGCCGGCTCAGCTCTGTTGCGCGGCCCAGGCCAGGATGGCCCGGGAGTGAGTGATCACCGTCCCGTCGGGGAGCTTCAGCGCAGGGAGCTTGGTGTCTCCGGTCTCATCGTGCAGTTCGTCGCGTGACCCCTTGCGCAGGAACGGGATCGGATGGCCGTGTCCGGCAATCACCTTCTCGTACTCGATTCCGGCTGCGCGGAGCCCCTCCTGCACCCGGCGACAGGGATGCATTCGCGGTCCACCGTCATCGCCGTGGCAGACGAAAAGCGTCGGGGGTGCGGCCATCTTGGTCCTCCTGATCGGTCAACGGCTGAGCCGGCGCAGTCGGCCCCGCCGAGCCGACTCACCTCGGATGTAGACCGGCGGGTGGCGAAGAACTCATCGGCTCCGTCTAGCTGTCGGTTACACGGTAGAGGGTGGCGCTGTGCGCCGGGGCCGCGGCACCGATGGCGCCGTGCGTCGCGGCGGTGGTGTGTGTCCAGAGGTTCTCGAGCCGGTAGGTCCTGGCGTGCGCGAGTCCGACCGCGCGAGCGCTCATGGTGATCCGTCGCGTGCTGGAGCCACGGTTCAGCAGCGCGACGGCGCGGGCGCCGCCCACAATCTGGGGTTCGTCCACCGGCCACGAAGGGATGGTGCCCCACGCGACGCACCTCCACACACGAACGCCCGGCCCGTGTTGAGCGGGATCGGGTTGGGTAGACCTGTCTGCTGAGCATCGGCGGGATCGTCGGCGTGATGGCCGCGCCGATCAGCTGCTCGTGGGTGTAGCTCTGATCGTGGGGCAGCCAGATCCGCTCGACGAACGTCGCGAAGGACCGCTCGAGGCTCCGCATCCGCCCGGCGTCGTCGCGAACGATCCAGCAGAAGTGCGGATCGTCGTGGAACGCTGCTGCCAGGGCCTTGGAGACGGGCTGAATTTCCAGCGCCGTCAGCTTGCGAATATCGCCGCCATCGGGTCGCGGACGATCCATGGCGGTCGGAATCGGCTCAGGCTCGGAATCCATGTCGATCGGTGTGCTTGGTTAGTCTCTCCAACATGAGCGATGACTGGCGCCTACGCGTGGAGTTGCGCGACGGGCACGAGGCGCGAGCGTTGACCGACCGCTTGGCGTCATCCGATTTCGAACACCAGCTGGAGTCGTCCTTTCATGATCGGGTAGTCGTCTCGCGCGACGACGCGGAGGTGTTCTGCTACGCGGATACTCGGGAGCAGGCAGAGGCCGCCGAGCGGGCGATCCGTTCGCTCGCAGCCGAGCAGGGGTGGGGGCTGACGACCGAGCTCAGGCATTGGCATCCGACCGCCGAGGAGTGGGAGGATCCGGACACGCCGCTGCCCGAGACCGATGCTGCGCGTGCCGCCGAGCGGGCGGAGCTGATGCAGAGCGAGCGCCGGGAGTCCAAGGCCCGGGGCTATCCGGAGTACGAAGTGAGGGTGAAGTGCCCTTCCCACCACGACGCAGAGCAGCTTGCGGAGAGACTCCGCGCGGAGGGGATCCCGAGCGTCCACAGATGGGAGTTTGTCGTGTTGGGGGCGAACGACGAGGACACTGCCAATGCCCTGGCCGAGCGTATTCGCCAGGAGGCTCCGCCAGGAAGCGTCGTCACAGCGGAGGGAAGCGTGGAGGAGGCCGTCGCCGACGCTCCGCTCGCCACCCCGTTCAGCCCGTTTTCGGTGTTCGGCGGCTTGGGCGGTTAGCCCCGTGGGGCGTCGCGCCCTTAGACCGAAGAATCACCGACCTGCGTCCTCCCTGCTGGACGCAGAGTCGGCCGTCGGAGCATAAAGCCACGGACGCGCCCGTGCAAATGGCAACCGGTGGCCGTCACCCGCGTGCGGCCGCAACGGCCGCGGTGCGCGGAGCTGGCGGACGCGCAGGCCGACCTGATCCTCGCCGGCGGGGAATGCGGTCGAGCGCGAGCGGCCGAATCGACTAGGTGGTCCTCGCCGACGGCGGGATGTTCTGGTTCAGCCGGAATAGGTTGGAGGGGTCGTACTGGTCCTTCAGCGCCTGAAGGCGGGCGAACTTCTCCGGCCCGTACGTCGCCCGTATTCGTTCCTCGCTGTGGTCTGAGGTGTAGTTGAGGTAGACACCGGTGGTGGTGTGAGCAGCCAGATCTGACGACAGCTCACGCGTCCACTCCACGTGCGCGTCGGCCGTCTCCTGGTCAGGCTCCATCCACATCGCCAGGGCGTGATAGCACCACGGGACATCGCGCCGGCCGAGGGCCGTTTCCTGCTCACCGACCCGGCTGATCGCGCCGCCCAGCGGTTCGAGCAGCAGCTGCGTCATCGGTCCGGGGCGGGCTGCTCCGTGGCGGGCGAGCTTGGCGATCGCCTCGTCGCTCAGATCTGCGATGAACTCCGCCTTCATGTAGGTCCGCGTGCCGTGCGGACCCCCGGCGTCGAGCATCGATTGGAGCGCGACGTACGGCATCGGCTGAACCAGGTCCATCACCGGCCGAGCGGCCTCACGGATCGGAGCGGCGACGTGCTCACCTTCCTCGTGGTCGCCGGTCCAGCAGATGACCGTCCCCACAATTGGCTTGAAGTGCATCTCTGGAGGCACGAACGGCTCCGGCGGTGCGCTGATGAAGGCGACAGCCGCGCCGAGGTCATCGGGGGCATCGCGCATGTACTCCCGCATGAACTGCACCAGCTGTTCGCCGTGATCCGGCAACGTGATGAGCATCCCGCCGTAGATGATGGGACCGACCTGATGCAGTCGGTAACGGAACGAGGTGACGATCCCGAAGTTGCCGCCGCCGCCACGCAGGCCCCAGAACAGCTCAGAGTTCTCCGTCGGGCTCGCGGTGCGCACGGTCCCATCGGCGGTCACGAGCTCGGCCGACAGCAGGTTGTCGGGCGTCAGCCCGCACTTGCGCTCCAGCCATCCGCTGCCGCTTCCCAACGTGAGTCCGGCGATTCCAGTACTCGAGAACCGACCGCCGGTGACGGCCAGGCCGTGCTCTTGCGTCGCGGCGTCGAACTCGCCCCAGGTGAGTCCCGCCTCCGCCCAGACGGTCCGAGACTCGGGGTCGACCTCGATCCCCTTCATCGGCGAGAGGTCGATCACGATTCCGTCGTCGCAGGCGCCGTACCCGACGGCGGAATGACCGCCGCCGCGGACCGCGACGGGCAGCCCGCTCGCGCGGGCGAAGTCGACCGCCGCGACAACGTCGCTCACGTCACAACAGCGCGCGATCAGCGCGGGCCGACGGTCGAACATCCCGTTCCACACCTTGCGCGCCTCGTCGTAGCCTGGATCGGCCGGCTGCAGCAGCTGGCCGCGGAATTTCGGCGCGAGCCGCTCGATGACACCTGTCAATACCGTGTTCTCCATTCGCCCCTCCTTGATCGGTCCCTTAAACGCAAATCGAGCGGCCTATCGGCTCGCCCGCGACGATTCTCGCCGTGCGGGCTAGCCGCTGTCAAGCTGAGCGCCGGGGCGCGCACCGAGTGGCCGTCCTCGACGTTGGCATCCTTGCCCTCCACCGAGCGATCGTGCTCGACCCTGGCATCCTCGCCCCATGACGCGCATCGAGCTGCCCGAGTACGGAATCACGGGGATCCGCGCGCCGAACCCCGGGCCATTCACGCTCAGCGGGACGAATTCATGGATCGTGGGCAGCGATCCGGCCTGGCTAGTTGACCCGGGACCGTCGCTGGAGCAACACCTCGACGCCCTGGCCGCGGAGATCGATGCGCGCGGAGGGCTCGGCGGAATTGCGCTCACCCATGACCACGCCGATCACGCCGAGGCCGTCCCTGCACTCCGCGAGCGATTTCCCGGGACGCCGGTGGCCGCTGCTCGGGGAGAGGTCGAGGTGCTCCTCGCGAATGGCTCGGCGTTTGGGCCCCTGGAGGCCGTCCCGACCCCTGGTCACGCACCGGATCACCTTGCCTTCGTCGTCTCGCTGCGGGGCAGCGGCGGTGAGGGCCAGGCGGTACTCACCGGCGATGCGGTTCTGGGTGCGGGCAGCGTCTTCATCACGCCCTACCCCGGCGCGCTCGCCTCCTACCTGCAAGCGCTGGAGCAGCTTCGGCGGCGGGACTTCGCGCTTCTCGCGCCGGGTCACGGACCTCCGGTCCGGGAGGTCGCCGCGAAGCTCGACGAGTACATCTCGCATCGCCTCGACCGCGAGCGCCGGCTGATCGCCGCGCTCCAGGCCGGCGGGCGGACGGTCGACGAGCTGCTCGACGATGCCTGGAGCGATGCGCCGGCGGCGCTGCGGCCCGCCGCCGCTGTGACGCTCGCGGCACACCTGGACAAGCTGGCCGAGGAGGGACGGCTACCCGAAGGCGTCGAGCGCCCGCAGATCAGCCTGTAGCGGCCGCCAACCGGCGCCGGGCGAGCTCCATCGCCGCCGTCAGCGGCGTCGCGCCGATCGACTCGGCATCGTCGAAGATCTGCCGCAGCGTGTCGGCGATGCCGCGGACGCGACGGCGCGCCGTGCGGGCGTCGTATTCGCCGAGCTCCTCGGCGATGTTGATGATGCCGCCGGCGTTGGCCACGAAGTCGGGCGCCCACAAGATCCCGCGGGCGGCGAGCAGATCGGCGATTCGCTCATCCGCGAGCTGGTTGTTCGCGGCGCCGGCGACGATCTGGCAGCGAAGACGCGGCACCGTATCCTCGTTGAGGAGGCCGCCGAGGGCGCACGGCGCCAGGACCTCGGTCTCGGCCTCGGGGGCTCGGTCCGGCGTGATCCAGCGCGCCCCGAGCTGCTCCGCCAGTCGCCGCTTCCGATCATCGACGTCCGCAAGCATCAGCTTCGCGCCGCCCCGTGCGCATCGCCGAGCGACGCGGGAGCCCACATGTCCGAGCCCGATCACGCAGATCACGCGTCCGCGCAGCGACCCAGAGCCGAACACGCGCTCGCAGCATGCGCGGATCGCGTACTCGACGCCCAGCGCAGTCATTGCACTGGGATCACCGGAGCCGCCGCGACTGCGGGCAAGGCCAACCACATGGCGCGTACGCTCGGCGATCACGCTCATGTCGCGGCTGGACGTGCCGACGTCCTCGGCGGTGATGTACCGACCGCCCAGCGCTTCGACCGTGTCTGCGAAATCGAGCAAGGCCTTGTGCCGACGCTCGGAGGAGAGCGGTACGTGGTGCGGCGCCATGATCACACCCTTGCCGCCGCCCAGCGGAAGATCTGCGACGGCCGCCTTGTACGTCATGGCCCGCGAGAGCCGCAGCACGTCTCGGAGGGCGGCGCGCGAATCGTCATAGCTCCACATCCGGCAGCCTCCGAGTGCTGGACCGCGAACGGTTGAGTGCACCGCGACGAAGGTGAACACGCCGGAGCGAGGCCCGCGTCGAACGAGGACCTCCTCGTGGTCAAGCTTCTCGAGGTAGCGGTCGATCGTGCTAGCGGGTCGCGACCGAGGTCAGTGATCGACTGGATCCACGGCTCACACGGGCGGGACGGAGGAGCCGCTGCCCGAGGGGCTCGTGCCGGAGCTCGATCCCGACCCGGAGCTCGAGGAGCCCGAGCCCGTGCCCCCGCTAGTCGTGCCCGAGCCACTGGTGCCCGTGCCCGCGCCACTGCCCGGCGACGAGGTGCCGCTGCCCGAGGAGCTCGAGCCCGTGTCGTTGGTGGACTGCATGGTGCTCCCAGACGAGCCGGTTCCGGACGAACCGGCGGAGCTTTCGGGGGCGGTGGAGGCGGTCGTGCCGCTCGTGCCGCTCGCCGTGCTGCTTGGCGTACCGCTTACGGTTCCGGCGGGACCCGTGATCGATGCCCCTGGCGACGGTGTTGCGGTGCTCTTCGACGAACTGGTCAAACCCTTTGTGGGGGTCGCGGATCCGGTGCTGGACCCACCGGTCGTACTCGAGCTGCCGGCGACCGCGTGTTTAGGCTTCTGGCTGTCGGCGCCCGAGGTGGCACTGGCAGGCGCGGGAATGCTGGGAGCTTTCGCTGTCTCGGCCTGGACGACGCTCGCGATCGTTGGCAACGCTGCCGCGTCGGCGTCCGTGGTGACGGGCGCTGTTTCATCGGCCTGCCCGATCACCACCTTGCTGTGGCGCGCGGCCGACCGCACATGTGCCGGGTGATGGGTAGTTGGGGCGATCGTGTGCTGAATCTCGACCGCGCCGCCTGCGGTCGCCACCGCCGCCACGAGCAGGGTGGCGACGTGGTTGGCGCCAAGGACGATTCCGCCCGCCGACGCCACGGCTCCACCGCCACCCGCGACCGCTGCACCGCCACCGGCGGTCGCGCCGCCGGCGGCTCCTCCGCCGGCGCCCCCCGAGATCCCGAGCACCTTGGCCACGAAGCTCAGCGGTCCAGCGGCCGGCGCGATCGCCGCCAGCTGCCGGGTGACGCCGCGAAGCTCCCGGCGGAAGCTGCTGCAGGCGGTACAGTCGCGCATGTGCCTGCGGGCGGTGGCGTTGGGGCGCACGCCCCGGTCGTGTGACCCGATCAGCTCCTCGCGAATCTCCGAGCACGCGATGTCGCGCGCTTCAGCGGACTGTGCCAGCGCGATCCTCGCGCGGACCAGCAACGACTTCACCGCCCCAGCCGAGACATCGAGCGATGCTGACACGTCGGCGTAGGACATGCCGCCCAGCTCGCGCATCAGGAGCGCCGAGCGCTGCTGATCGGGAAGCCTGCGGATGTCGGCGATCAGGCGCCTCAGCGACTCGCGCCGATCGACCTCAGCCAGCGGGTCGTGCACCGGGCTGCGCACCAGCTGCAGGACCTCCGGCGCCGGCGGGGCGGGCCGGCGAAGCTCGTCTACGCAGCGGTTGTGGGCCACCCGGAAGAGCCAGGCGCGCAGGGCCAGGTCGCGGTCGCTGGCGCGTAGCCCGGAGTAGGCGCGCACGAACACGTCCTGAAGCGCATCCTCGGCGTCCTGGCGCGCCGGAAGCATCTGACGGGCATAGGCAAAGAGGCGCGTGTGGTAGCGATCATGGATCGCGCGAAACGCCTCGTCATGCCCGGCTCGGAACAGCGCCACCAGCTGTTCGTCAGAGCGGAAGCGAAGAAGGGGCGTTCCGATTGCAGCCCTGGCCTGAGCCAGTGTCGCTGCCGGTGCCTGGAGTGCGGACGCTTCCACTCAAACCCCCTCGATCACCCTAACGAGCGCGTCGACCAAAAGTTGTTTGCCATCTCAGGATAACGACACCATGACGTGCTTGATTTCGGTGTAGTCCTCGAGCGCGTACCCGCTCAGGTCCTTGCCGTAGCCCGATTGCTTGAAGCCGCCGTGCGGCATCTCCGAGGCCAGCGGGATGTGGTCGTTGATCCACACACACCCGAATCGCAGCGCGCGTGCCACGCGCATCGCGCGCCCCACGTCGCGGGTCCAGACGGAGCTCGCGAGGCCGTAGGGGGTCCCGTTGGCCCAGGCGATTGCCTCGTCCTCGTCCGAGAAGGGCTGCACGGTTATCACCGGCCCGAAGATCTCGCGCTGGATCATCTCATCGTCCTGATGCAGGCCGGCCACGACTGTCGGCTCGAGGAAGAAGCCGGGTCCATCGGGTTCGCGCCCGCCGGTCGCGACCTCGGCGTGGGCGGGGCGACGCTCCAGGAAGCCCTCGACTCGCTCGCGCTGGCGCGAGGAATTGAGTGGTCCAAGGGTCGTGTCGGGTGACCGGGTATCGCCGAGCACGAGCCCGTTTGCCTGCTCGACCAGGCCCGCGACGAAGTCGTCGTGCACAGCCGCGCTTGCCAGCACGCGCGTCGCCGCGGTGCAGTCCTGGCCCGCGTTGTAGTAGCCGGTCGCTGCGATCGTCTCGAGCGCGGTCGACATGTCTACGTCATCGAACACCACCACGGGTGCTTTGCCGCCCAGCTCCAGGTGGACCCGCTTGAGAGTGTCGGCCGCGTGAGCCGCGATCCACTTGCCCGTATCAACCGACCCTGTCAGCGAGACCATGTCGACGCGCTCGTGGGTGACAAGTGCTTGTCCGGCTGGATCGCCGTGTCCGGTGATCACGTTGAGCACGCCTTTGGGCAGGACCTCTGCTGCGAATTCGGCGAGCTTTAGCGTTGTGATGGGCGTCGTCTCGGCCGGCTTCAGCACGACCGTGTTGCCGGCGCCGAGGGCGGGCCCGATCTTCCACACGGCCATCATCAGCGGGTAGTTCCAGGGCGTGATCTGGCCGATCACGCCCACCGGCTCCCGGCGAATCATCGACGTGTAGCCGCTCGAGTACTCACCGGCGGCTCGCCCTTCCAGGTTGCGCGCCGCGCCCGCGAAGAAGCGAAGGTTGTCGACCAGGAAGGGCACCTCGTCCTCCTTGAAGGCCGAGATCGGCTTACCCGCGTTGTCGGCCTCGAGCTCAGAGAGCTCGTCAGCGTGCTCCTCGATGATGTCGGCCAGCTTCAGCAACGCGAGCGCCCGCTCCCCGGGAGTCGTCGTCGACCATCCCTCAAACGCCCGCGAGGCGGCTGCGACGGCGCGATCGACGTCGGCCGCGGTTGACAACGGTGCTTCCGCGATCATCTGTCCAGTGGCGGGATTGAGGATCGGCTCGGTCTGGCCGTCGACCGGATCCACGAACTCGCCGTCGATGAAGTTCCTTAGCGGGCCAGCCATCGCGGCAGGCAAACGTACCACTGGAAGGGATCACCGGCCTAGTCGTACAGACGATGTGAGGGTTTCTGTGCCGCGCGCGCGGGCGCGCGGCAGCCAGCCGCTCGCCGGCCACGCATCGAGCCGACGTCAGCCCGCGCGATGGC
>Ga0187814_10000285_pt1 | contig 15672 bp, 12 predicted proteins | sample NC_S_4_FD_132450 | JGI IMG/M metagenome (GOLD analysis project Ga0187814, IMG submission 132450) | Wetland sediment microbial communities from Neuse River Estuary, North Carolina, USA - ASW-S_4 | ecosystem: Environmental > Aquatic > Freshwater > Wetlands > Sediment | place: USA: North Carolina... | reverse complement strand
TCACGTGTTACTCACCCGTTCGCCGCTCGAGTACCCCGAAGGGCCTTTCCGCTCGACTTGCATGTGTTAAGCACGCCGCCAGCGTTCGTCCTGAGCCAGGATCAAACTCTCCGTTGAATGTCTGTATGCAGAACCGCGGCACCAGCAGGTACAGCGGCATGCAGACTTGAAGAGATGCCTCGAGGCAGTTAGCCGACGAGGCGATCTGGCAATACTTCGTCAGGGGACATAACCGATCAGTCGGGCTTCCCGACAGGCCAGGTGTCCCCTCATTGACGAGGATGTGCATATGCACTGGCTTTTAGCACGCTGTTGAGTTCTCAAGGAGCGGACGCGCACCATCACAGACCTCTCGGTCTAGTTCTGGGGCAACCCTGCTAACTTACCCATCCAACCCTAGGCTGTCAAGGAAGTTAGCTGGTATGAACTTGGTCTGTTACTCACAGTCTACTACGCATACCCTCAACTGCAGCCGCAGGTCGCACGGCGGCCAGGCCGCCACAGTTCAGGGGTGCTGGGCCCCAGGAGCAGTCACCACGCCGGGCGTCCGCTCTCTCGGGGTAGCACGAAACATTAGGCAGCAACGGCGCTCAAGTCAAATCGGTGCAATGTGGCACGACCCGCATGGTCGCGGCGGGCGCAGGACCCGGCCAGCGGCCGCACGTACCCGTGCTACCTGCGCAAACGCGGTCACCGCCGGGTCGGCATGAAGCTCCAGCGGGGCCGACCGGGCGGAGGCGAGCGGGCCGCGATAGCGCCAAAATTCGGGATAATGCACGGTGATCAACGCCACTTCCATCGCCAAAAAGGCGCAGCGCATTGTGCTCGTCGATCGGCGACCGGATTGAGCGCTTACAGGCCACGCCGACCGGGCGTCCTGATCGATTCATGGCAGCGACGATTCCGCTCGCAGTCGCGGACTGGCTATCCGCGCGCCGAGCGGGGCCCGACCCGGACCGCGCCGACCGTACGCTTCCCCCGCCGCAGCACCAGGAACCCGCCAGGCAGCAGGTCACGGTCGGACGGGGCAGTCTCGATGTCGGTGACTCGTTCGTTGTTCAGGTAGGCGCCGCCCTCGGCGATAACCCGCCTGGCGTCTGATTTGCTATTCACGATCCCGCAGGCCGCCATCAGGTCAGTCACCGTGGGCAGCTCGGCGTCAGCCGGCTTGACGTCGGCGTGCGGCACCTCGGCCACCGCGGCAGCGAGCGTGGCCGGGTCGAGCGCCCGCAGGTCACCCTGGCCGAACAGGGCGTCGCTGGCCGCCTGCACCCGGGCCAGCTCCGCCGCTCCGTGCACGAGCGTCGTGACCTCCTCGGCCAGCAGCCGCTGCGCGCGCCGGGCTTGCGGCCGCTCGGCGATCTCCTGTTCCAGCTGCTCGATCTCGGCCCTGGACCGGAACGAGAACACCCGGAGCAGGGCGGGCATCTCCGCGTCGGCGCGGTTCAGCCAGAACTGGTAGAACGCGTACGAGCTCATCAGGTCCTGGCTAAGCCAGACGGCCTCGCCCTCGGTCTTGCCGTACTTGGTGCCGTCCGGCTTGGTGATCAGCGGCGTGGCCAAGGCATGAACCGAGTGCCCGGTGACCCGGCGGATCAGGTCAACGCCGGATATCAGGTTGCCCCACTGGTCGCTGCCGCCTGTCTGCAGTGTGCAGCCGTGCCGGTTGTGCAGCTCCAGGTAGTCGTTGCCCTGCAGGACCTGGTAACTGAACTCGGTGTAGCTGATCCCGCTCGTCTCCAGCCGGGTGCGCACCACCTCGCGCGACAGCATCTGGTTGACCGGGAAGTGCTTACCGATATCGCGCAGCAGTTCGATCGCCGACATCTGCCCGGTCCAGTCCAGGTTGCTGACCACGGTCGCTGCGGTGGGTCCGGGCGTGAAGTCCAGGAACCGGCTCACCTCGACGCGGATCCGGTCGACCCACTCCGCGACCAGTTCGCGCGGATTCAGTACACGCTCCTCTGACTTGCCGCCCGGGTCGCCGATCAGGCCCGTCGCGCCGCCGACCAGCCCGATCGGCCGGTGCCCGGCCTGTTGCAGCCGGCGCATGGTGAGCAGCTGGACGAGGTTGCCGATGTGCAGGCTGGCTGCCGTCGGGTCGAAGCCGCAGTAGAAGGTGACGATTCCGGTGTCGAGTGCCCGGCGGAGATCGTCCAGATCCGTCGACACAGCGATCAGGCCACGCCAGCTCAGATCATCGATGATGTCGGTCACCCGTGCATAGTCCCATCTTGGTCATCGCGGCCGGAAACCGGTTTCGGTCGTGGCTGCCTGGGCTTGGAAGATCGATACATGGAAACGTGGCCGTCATCCGCGATCCAGTACCGCCACGGCAGCTCGGCAGCCTGGCTGATGCCGACCCGCGGGCCGGTCCGGATGACGGGCGCGCCGCTGGCTTCCGGCAGGCCAAAGGCGGTGGCCGGTCCGATGCCCAGCGGCCCGCCAGGTGCGCACACATCGGCGCCGTCCAGCGAGCGGTCGATGTCGAGCGCCTGGCACAGGCGCCCCGGCCCGCGAGCCAGGTCGAGATCCCGCAGCCGCCCGTTCCTGCCAGCACCGACGGCAGCGTCGCCGCCCGCAGGGCTGATATCCGTGTCTGTTCGGGTGGGCCCGGCCGACCGGCGGCGGCGGGCGAGGCCGGCGCCGTGGACGACGGCTCCGGCCCGGATCAGCACCGCCTCACCGCGGCCGGGCGCCTCGCAAACCAGGTTGACGCAGTAGTGCGTGCCGTAGCTGAAGTAGACATAGGCGTGGCCGGGCGGGCCGAACATCACGGCGTTGCGAGCCGTCAGGCCGCGAAAGGCGTGCGAGGCGGGATCGATGCCGCCCCGGTACGCCTCCACCTCGACCAGTCGCGTCGCCACCAGGCCCGCCGGGCTGTCGTGCCAGAGGACGCAGCCGAGCAGGTCCGGCGCCACCTCAGTCGAAGGCCGGTCGAAGAACTCGCGCCGCAGCCGCGGCATCGCGTCGTCATCGGGCACGGTCCGAGGGTAGTCAGTGTTGGCCGGCGCTAGCGCCGAGATGATCTTGATGGGGGCGGCGTCACCGTCGTTGGGGCGACAAAAACGTCGCCCCCATCAGCCGCCGAGCCACTAATTTTGTCGCATGACCGATGCAGCCAGCCCGCCGGTAGAGCTGTTCGGCGCAGCCGACCCCGACGAGATGCAGCCTCACATGCGCAGGGTCGCGCTGCCGGTCGAGGGCGCGCACGAGACCGTGCCCGCGCTTCTCTGGCTGCCCCGAGCCGCCCCGCGGCCGGTTGTACTCGTCGGGCACGGGGCCGGCGGGAACAAGGCGGCACCGATCGTGACGCACGCCGCTAGCCTGCTCACCGCGATCGGTCTCGCCGCGCTGTCCATCGACTGCCCCTACCACGGCGACCGGACTCCACCTGAGGAAGTCGGGCTGAGCGCCGCGCAGCGGCGCGAACGCCTCGGACTGGACGGCTGGCGGGAGCGGAACGCGCAGGCTGTCCCGCAGTGTGTGGCCGACTGGCGCGCCGCGCTCGATGCGGCTCAGTCCCTCGATGAGGTGGGACCAGGCCCCGCTGGCTATCTCGGCCTCTCGCTGGGAACGCGGTTTGGCCTGCCGCTTGTCGCAGCCGAGGACCGGATTACCGCCGCGGTACTCGGGCTGTTCGGCTCGGGGCCGGCCGGACCGGTCGCCGACGCCGCCCGGCAGATCACGATCCCGGTGTTGTTTCTGCTCCAGTGGGACGACGAACTCTATCCGAGAGACGGCGCCCTGGCGCTGTTCGGCCTGCTCGGTTCGAGTGACAAGACACTGCACGCCAACCCCGGACGGCATCTTGAGTTCCCGCCGGCCGAACTTGCGGCGGCGGTGCGCTTCCTGGCTGCGTACCTCGAGCGCTGACGCGTTCGCCGGTGAGCGCCGACACGGTCGGGCAAGCTGCGGTGGCCAAACGACGAGATCGGGCAGGCTGGGCTGGCATTGGCAGGGCCGGTACGTAACTGACGAGGCTGGCCGTGTCACCGGCGTGACCAGGTGCGACGAGGCAGCTGCCGGGTGACGCGCTAGTCGCCTGCCCATGCGGCCTGATCGTGCACGTCCTGACGCAGTCGATCGAGTTGCTCGGCCACCCTCGCGGGAGCGGTACCGCCTCGGCCGGCCCGGGCCGCGATCGCGCCGTCGACGGTGAGCACTTCGCGTACATCGGGTGTCAGCAATGGCGACACCTTCGCCAGGTCGTCGTCGCTAACGTCAGCGAGCTCGCACTCGTGCACCTGGCACCAGACCACCAGGTGACCGACCACCTCGTGCGCCGCACGGAACGGCACACCGCGCCGGACCAGCAGCTCGGCCAGGTCGGTCGCCAGGGTGTGACCCGCCGCCGCGGTGGCCGCGAGCCGTGCAACATGGAACCGCAGCGTGCTGATCAGTCCCGCCATCGCCGGCAGCACGGTGAGCAGCGTGTCGACCGCATCGAAGACCGGTTCCTTGTCCTCCTGGAGATCCCGGTTGTACGCGAGCGGCAGGCCCTTCAGCGTGGCGAGCAGACCGGTGAGGTTGCCGATGAGGCGGCCCGCCTTGCCGCGGGCCAGCTCGGCCACGTCCGGGTTTTTCTTCTGCGGCATGATGGAGGACCCGGTGGCATAGGCGTCGTCGATCTCGATCCAGCCGAATTCGTGCGTCGACCAGAGGACGATCTCCTCCCCCAGCCGGGACAGGTGCACGCCGAGCAGCGCCGCGATGAAGCAGAATTCGGCGCCGAAGTCCCGGTCGCTGACCGCGTCGACGGAGTTGTCGGCGGCTCGCGCGAACCCTAGCTCCGCCGCAACGGCGTCGGGGTCGAGCGGCAGTGAGGAGCCGGCCAGTGCGCCCATGCCGAGCGGGCTGACCGCAGCCCGCAGATCCCAGTCCCGCAGCCGGCTGGCATCCCTGGCAAACGCCTGGACGTGCGCGAGCAGCAGGTGGGCGAGCAAGACGGGCTGTGCGTGCTGCAGGTGGGTCATGCCGGGTGCCGCGGTACCGGAATGTCGCTCTGCCTGGTTGATCAGCGCTAGCTCCAGCTCGGTCAGCCGGGCCGTGATGATCCGGACCTGGTCGCGCAGGTACAGCCGCAGGTCGGTGGCGACCTGGTCGTTTCGGCTCCGGCCAGCTCGCAGCTTGCCGCCGAGTTGGCCGATGCGCTCTAGCAATCCGCGCTCAAGCGCGGTGTGCACGTCCTCATCGGCCGCCGATGGCCGGAAGGTCCCGGCCTGGCAAGCCCGGCCGAGGTCGTCGAGAGCCCCGAGCATCCGGCGCAGCTCGGTGTCGGTGAGCAGGCCCGCCTTGCGCAGCACGCCAGCGTGAGCGCGGGACGCCAGCAGGTCGTAGGGCGCCAGCCGCCAGTCGAACTGAACGCTGACCGACAGCCGAGCGAGTGCATCGGCGGGGCCGGACTCGAACCGGCCACCCCACAGCCGGACCGGCCCGCTGGCCACCTGATCCCCCTCAGCCACCATCGTCTGCTCCGTGATCTGCTGGCACGTTGTGACACTATCCGCTGGGATCGCGCACCCGGGCCCCAACTGCGTCGTCCCCGGCCGAGCTGCTAGCGGCTCGGTGCGGTCGGCTGGCCGACTAGCTGGCGACCTTGCGGTCGCGCTCGGCAGCGATCTTGGCGGGCAAGCCAAACAGCTCGATGAAGCCCTTGGCTAGCTGCTGATCGAACATGTCCCCGGTGTCGTAGGTTGCCAGCGAGAAGTCGTACAGCGCGGCCGGGCTGCGGCGCCCGGTGACTACCGCGCGGCCGCCTTGCAGCGTCAGCCGCACGTCGCCGGTCACATGCCGGGACGCCTCGGCCATGAATGCGTCAAGTGCCTGCTTCAGCGGCGAGTACCACATGCCGTCGTAGACGAGCTCGGTCCAGCGCTGCTCGGCCTGCCGCTTGAACCGGGCCAGGTCCCGCTCGACGCACACGCTCTCCAGCTCGGAGTGCGCGGTGATCAGCACGATCGCGGCCGGCGCCTCGTAGATTTCCCGGCTCTTGATGCCGACGAGGCGGTTTTCCACCATGTCGATCCGGCCGATGCCGTGCCGGCCGGCGATGCTGTTCAGCTCCGTGATGATCTGCAGCGGGGTCATCGCCTGCCCGTTCAGCGCCACCGGAAGCCCGGTCGCGAAGCTGATCACGATCTCGTCGGCGGGCAGGCCGAGCGCCGGGTCGCTGGTGTACCCGTAGACCTCGGGCTGAGGCGCGGTCCAGATGTCCTCCAGGTGCCCGGTCTCGCAGCTTCGGCCCCACAGGTTCTGATCGATCGAATATGGCGAGCGCGCCGTTACGTCGATCGGCAGACCCTTGGCGGCCGCGAACGCGATCGCCTTGTCCCTGGTCATGCCCGAGTCCCGGACCGGTGCCGTGACGCGGACATCTGGCGCGAGCGCGGCCAGCCCGGCTTCGAACCGCACCTGGTCGTTGCCCTTGCCGGTGCAGCCGTGCGCGACGACGCTGGCTCCACTCTCCAGTGCGACCCTCGCCAGGTGCTTGACGATGACCGGCCGGGACAGGGCGGACACTAGCGGGTACCGGTCCATGTAGAGCGCATTGGCCAGCAGTGCCGGCATGCAGTACTCGTCGGCGAACTCCGCTCGCGCGTCAACGACCTCGGCGTGAACTGCTCCGCAGGCCAGTGCCCGCTCGCGGATGGTCCCGAGGTCTTCACCGCCCTGGCCGACGTCCATCGCCAGGGCGATCACATCGGCACCGGTCTGCTCGGCAATCCAGCCGATCGCCACCGACGTGTCCAGTCCGCCGGAGTAGGCGAGCACGACCCGCTCTGCCACCGCGGCACCTCCTTAGGTTGTCGTTGTTCTGTCGTTGAGCCGGTTGTCACACGTGCCGTCGGAAACCGCGCTAGCTACGGCTGGCCGTGGCGCTGGTCCGCTCGGCGAGCCGGAGCAGCGCGTCGGCCAGCTCCTGTCCCCCGGTCGGGTCTCGCGCGATGACCAGCACGGTGTCATCGCCGCCGACGGTGCCGAGCACGGCATGCCAGTCCGCGTGGTCGATGGCCGATGCGAGCAGCTGCGCCGCACCGGCCGGGGTTCGCAGTACGACCAGGTTGGCGCTCGCTTCAGCCGAGATGAGCAGCTCGGCGGCGAGCCGGGCCAGCCGGGTCCCCGGATCAGCAGCAGACGGAGCGAATGGTCCCCCGGCCAGCACAGCCCCGAGGCCGCTGGCCAGTCCGCCCGGCCCTGGCTCACCCGGCAGCGCATACACCAGCACGCCGTCCGGGCCGCGCAATCGGACGGCGCCGAGCTCTTCCAGGTCACGCGACAGGGTGGCCTGCGTGACCCGCACGCCACGCTGGCCGAGCAGCTCCGCCAGCTCTTCCTGGGAGCGGACCGGGACGGACCGGTGGCTGAGGATGGCGGCGATCTGCGCGTGCCGCGCCGCCTTGGTCAGCGGGCTTGTGTTCATGACCCAGACGCCTCAAGCAAGAAGCACAGCAGCGCCTTCTGCGCGTGCAGCCGGTTCTCGGCCTGCTCGAATACCAGGCTCGCCGGACCGTCGATCACGTCGGCCGTAATCTCCTCGCCGCGGTGCGCGGGCAGACAGTGCAGCACCCGGCAGCCGGGGCTGGCGAGGGCCAGCTTGGCCGCGTCCAGCCGGTAGGGCGACATCGCGGCCACACGGTCGCCCTCTTGGCCCTCCTGCCCCATCGATGTCCACACGTCGGTCGCCAGGACGTCGGCGCCCTCGCAGCCATCCCGCGGATCGGCCGCTACGCTCACCGAGCCGCCGGTCCCGGCGGCGATCACCGCGGCGGCCGCTAGCAGACCGGGCGACGGCGGGTAGGACTCGGGCGCGCAGATTCTCACGTGCAGCCCGGCCGTAGCGCCGCCGAGCAGGTAGGAGTGCGCCATGTTGGACGATCCGTCACCGAGAAACGTCAGCGTCAGGCCGGCCAGCTGCCCGCAGGCCTCCTGGATCGTCAGCAGATCAGCGAGTACCTGACACGGGTGGAAGTCGTCGGTCAGCGCGTTGATCACGGGTACGGTGCTCGACGCGGCGAGTGCGACCACCCGGTCCTGGCCGTACGTGCGCCAGACGATGGCGGCGACCTGTCTCGACAGCACCCTGGCCATGTCCTCCAGGGACTCGCCCCGGCCTGCGTGAGTTCCCTGCATATCGATCACCAGCGGGTAGCCGCCGAGCTCGGCGATGCCTACCGCAAACGAGACCCTGGTGCGCAGCGACGGCTTGTCGAACAGCACCGCGACCGCGCGGGGCCCGGCCAGCGGCTGAGCCGAGTGGCGGTCGGCGCGAAGCCGACCGGCCAGCTCGAGGACGACGGCCTGCTCGGCCGGCGACAGATCGTCATCCCGCAGGAAGTGGGCGACTGGCGAGACGCTGGTCATGCTGGCTCCTGGCCGGCCAGCACGACGCCCGCGGCGTCCAGAATGCCCGGCAGCGCGGTGGTAAACGAGTCTGCCTCGGCCGCGGACAGGATCAGCGGCGGCGCCAGCCGGACGGCGTCCGGCTGCACGGCATTGACCAGGAATCCTTGGCGCTGCGCCGTGGCCGCGACCGCGGTTGCAGCCGGGCCGGCCAGTGCGATCGCCAGCCATAGCCCGGTGCCGCGCACGCTGGTGACGAGCGGATGGTTGATCGCCTCGATCCCGGCGGCGAGATGCTCGCCGACCGATGTCACGTGCGCCAGCAGTCCCTCTTTCTCGATGGTGTCCAGCACGGCGAGCGCGGCTGCGCAGGCGACCGGGTTGCCGCCGAAGGTACTGCCGTGGTCGCCTTTGCCGAGCGCCGACCCGCAGCGGCCGATGCCGATGCACGCGCCGATCGGCAGCCCGCCGCCCAGGCCCTTGGCCAGCGTGAGCACATCCGGGATCACGCCTTCGCGCTGGTGCGCGAACCACTCCCCGGTCCGGCCGATGCCGCTCTGGATCTCGTCGAGCACGAGCAGCGCGCCCGCGTCGTCGCACGCTGCCCTGGCTGCCTTCAGGTACCCCGCCGGGGCGGGCACGACACCCCCCTCACCGAGCGCTGGCTCGAGGAAGACCGCGGCGGTGTCGGCCCCGACGGCGTCTGCCAGCGCCGCCGCGTCGCCGTAGGGCACAAAGCAGACCTGCACGCCGAACGGCCCGAACGGCTCCCGGATGGAACTCTTGCCGGTGAGGCTCAGCGCACCCATAGTCCGGCCGTGAAAGCCGTGCTCAGCCGCGACGATTACCGGCCGCTCCGGGCCCTGGGCCTTGCGGACCAGCTTGAGCGCCGCCTCGTTGGCCTCGGCGCCCGAGTTGGCCAGGAACACCCGGCCGTCGGTGCCGAGCAACCCGATCAGCCGCTCGGCGAGCTCCACCTGCCGCTCGTGCAGGAACAGGTTCGAGACGTGTGCGAGCGTTCCGACCTGCTTGCTGACTGCCGCAACGATCGCGGGGTGAGCATGGCCCAGCGCATTGACGGCGATGCCGGCGATGAGATCGAGGTAGCTGTTGCCGTCGACGTCCCAGACCGTGCAGCCGCTGCCGCGGGCCAGGGCCACCGGCGGCATGCCATACGTCAGCATCATCGCGGCGCCGTACCGATCCTGCAGTAGCTCAGTTGCTGACATGATCTGCTCCTTCGGGGACCTCGGAGGCGTCCGGGACGACCATGGTGCCGATCCCGGAGTCGGTGAATATCTCCAGCAGGATCGCGTGCGGCAGCCGCCCGTCCAGGACGTGCGCGCGCGGCACGCCGCCGCGCACTGCTGACAGGCACGCCGCCATTTTCGGGATCATGCCGTCGGACAGCCCCGGCATCAGCCCGGCGAGCTCGGCAGCCGTCAGCTTGCTCAGCGGCCTGGCCTGCAGCGCGCTCGCCGCGTCCTGGCCCGACCAGCGCGGGTAGAGGCCGGCGACGTCGGTCAGCAGCACCAGCTTGGCGGCGCGCAGTTCGACGGCGATGGCCGCCGCGGCGGTGTCCGCGTTCACGTTCAGCACGCCGCCGGTGACGCCGCGAGCGACGCTGGAGATGACCGGGATCCGGCCGTCGGCCAGCAGCGCGGTGACCGCGCCCGGGTTCACCGCTTCGACCTCGCCGACCTCGCCGATGTCGATGAGCTCACCGTCGACCTCAGCCCGCAGCCGCCGGGCGGTGAGCAGGTTCGCATCCTCGCCGGACAACCCGACGGCGAACGGCCCGTGTTCGTTGATGAGCCCGACGATCTCCCGGTTGACCTGCCCGGTCAGCACCATCCGCACCACATCCATGGTTTCGGGGGTGGTGACACGCAGGCCTGCGCGGAAGGTCGAGCGCATGCCGAGGCGGTCGAGCTGGGCGTTAATCTGCGGACCGCCGCCGTGCACGACGACCGGCCGCAGCCCCGCGTAACGCAGGAAGACCACGTCCTGCGCAAAGGAGCGGCGCAGTTCCTCGTCCGTCATGGCGTTGCCGCCGTACTTCAGCACCACGGTCTGGCCGTGGAACCGTTCCAGCCAGGGCAGCGCCTCGATCAGGACCGCCGCCTTCCGCGCCGCCGCGCTCCCTCGCTCTTCCGATGTCATGTCGAGTACGCCGAGTTCAGGTGCACGTAGTCAGCGGTGAGATCGGTGGTCCGGATCGTTGCGGCACGCTGGCCGGCCGCCAGGTCCACCGCGATGGTCACCTCTCGGGGCCGCAGGTCGACCGCGGAGCGGTCCGCCCCGGGCGCGCCGGCCTTGCAGACCCAGACGCCGTTGATGGCGACGCTGAGCTGATCGGGCTCGAACGCGGCACTGGTAGTGCCGACGGCCGCCAGGACCCGGCCCCAGTTCGGGTCCTCGCCCGAGATCGCGCACTTCAGCAGGCTGCACCTGGCGATGGCGCGGCCAACCTCGACGGCGTCGGCCTCGGTGTCCGCGCCGGTCACCTCGATGGTGATGGCCTTGCTCGCGCCCTCGGCATCAGCCTGCAGCTGCGCGGCCAGGTCAGCGCACGCGCCGGTGAGCAGCGCGGTGAACTCAGCCTTATCCGGCACGGTGCCGCTCGCGCCGCTGGCCAGCAGCAACACCGTGTCGTTGGTGGACATGCAGCCGTCGGTGTCGAGCCGGTCGAACGTCGTGCCGACCGCAGTGCGCACCGCTGCGTCCAGGTCGGCTGGCAACAGGTCGGCGTCAGTGGTGAGCACCACGAGCATCGTGGCTAGCGCCGGGGCGAGCATGGCCGCGCCCTTCGCCATCCCGCCGATCTGGTAGCCCGCTCCCTGCAGCGCGCACGTCTTGGCGACGGTGTCGGTGGTCCTGATCGCGTCGGCAGCGGCGAGCCCGCCATCCGTGGACGCCCGTTGCACGGCCGCGGTCACGCCGGCCAGCAGCTTGTCCATCGGCAGCCGCTCCCCGATCAACCCGGTTGAGCAGACGGCCACCTCGCCGGCGCCGATGCCCAGCAGCCTCGCCACCTGCTCGGCTGTCCGATGGGTGTCCTGGAAGCCTGCCGGGCCGGTACACGCGTTTGCGCCGCCTGAGTTCAGCGCGACCGCGCGAACGGTGTGCCCGGCCAGCACCTGACGACTCCACAGCACGGGCGCGGCCTTGACCCGGTTGGCGGTGAACACGCCCGCAGCCGCCGCGCTCGGCCCGTCGTTGATGACCACAGCCACATCCGGGCTGCCGGACGCTTTGATCCCGGCCGAGACGCCTGCGGCCCGGAATCCCTGCGGGCTGGTGACGGTCACTGCGTTGCTCCGCTCTTTCCGGTCACGGGGCGACTCCGGCGGCACTGAGCCCCGCCGTCTCAGCCAGCCCGAGCATGAGGTTGGCGTCCTGCACCGCCTGTCCGGCTGCGCCCTTGCCGAGGTTGTCGAGGGCGGCCACGGCGACCGCGCGGCCTGCCCGCGCGTCCGCCGCGACCTGCAGCTGGACGGCGTTTGAGCCGCCAACCGACGCCGTCGCCGGCCAGCTGCCGGCCGGCAGCAGCGTGACGAAGGGCTCACCGTCATAGCCCGCCGCCATGGCGGCCCGCAGCTCGGCGGTGCTGACATCGGGCCTGGCCAGCCGCGCAGTGCAGGTGGCGAGGATGCCGCGTGGCATCGGGGCCAGCACCGGCGTGAAGCTCACCGAGGCAGGTCGGCCGCACATCTCACTGATCGCCTGCTCGATCTCTGCCGTGTGCCGGTGCGCGCCCGCCACCGCGTAGGCAGCGACGGACCCCATCACCTCGCTGGCAAGCAGGTCCGTGCGCAGCGACCGCCCGGCCCCGGATGTTCCGGACGCTGCGACGATCACAATGTCGGCGGGATCAGCCAGTCCCGCCGTGACCAGTGGCGTGAGCGCGAGTATCGCGGCTGTGGCGTAGCAGCCCGGCGCTGCCACTCGGCTGGCGACCTGGATCCGGGCCCGCAGGCCGGGCAGCTCGGGCGTGCCGGTGACCCAGCGGCCAGGGTGCGGCCCGCTGTAGTGCCTGGCCCACGCGGCGCCGTCCGCGAGCCGGTAATCCGGGCCTAGGTCGACGACCTTGACGCTGCCAGGCAGCTGCGCCGCCAGCACAGCGGACTGCCCGGCGGGCAAGGCCAGGAACACCAGGTCGCAGTCGGCGAGGACATCGGCGCCGTGCGGCTGCAGGACCTGATCCCCGAGCCCGGCCAGGCCAGCCAGGTGCGGATGCAGTGCCGACACCGGTTTCCCGGCGCTGCTGTCCGCGGTAGCCACGGCCAGCTCTAGGTCCGGATGTCCGGCGAGCAGCCGGAGCAGCTCGCCGCCCGCGTAGCCGCTAGCTCCGGCCACGGCAACGCGCGCTCCCATCGACCCTCCCGCGGGGCGAGCGGAGCGCTCGCCCCGGACGCCGGCTGAAGTTCCGGAGGTTGCCCCCGGCCTTGAATTATTATGCAGACATACGACTGAATATACAAGTCGGAGGTCTCCGGTCGGTTACCGCGGCCGCCAGATCTGCGATCCAGCCAGGTCCGTTCCTGGCGAGACGGCATGATTGGCGGTGAAAGGAGACATTCGGAGATGCTGACCCGGCTGCGGCCCGCCGCGATCGCGCTCGGCTGTGCTTTCGTGCTGGCCGGCTGCGGAGGTGCGGCCAAGCCTACGACGACCGGGATCTTGGACTGCGGCACCAGCCGCACCGCCGCCAACGTGCCGGTCGAGATTGAAGTGGATAGCGGTCAGGTGACCTGCTCAGCCGCGATGCAGGTCGAGGCCGCCTACGCCCGGGCGATTGTCGAGGGCCAGGCACCTGGTAACGGCGGCGGCGGGCCGGTCAAGGTCAACGGCTGGACGTGCCAGGGGCTGGCAACGCCACAACTGCTGAAGACCGGCGAGACGTCCAAGTGCGCCCGGGACGGCCAGGAGATCGTCGCCATCCTGAAGAGCTAGCGCGTTGCCGCCGTGGCCGCGCGCGGCGGCCCGGGCGCTGGCCGGCCCCGTTGGAGTTGGGTCGGCGAGACGTGCGATAGGCCAGTCGATCCGACGTCGCCGGCGGCGTCATCCGCTACGCAAGACGGCTCCGGTTCGCCTGGCTGCCTCGGCAACGGCCGCGTCGCGTGCGGCGCCGACCTCCTCGGCGGTGAGTGTGCGGTCGGGCGCTCGGAACCGGAGCGTGTACGCCAGCGACTTGCGGCCCTCGCCAGCCTGCTCACCGGTGTAGACGTCGAACAGGTGGATCGCCTCGAGCACCACGTCGCCGGCCGCGGCAGCGCCCGCGCTGAGCGCCCGCTCGACCTCGATAGCCGGAACCGACGCCGGGACGCTGAGCGCCACGTCCTGAACAGCTGGCGGATAGCTGGACAGGACCGGCGCCTGAACGGGCTCTAGCGCGTCGGCCGCCGTCTCTATGAGCGACATGTCGAGTTCCATGGCCGCCGTTCGCGCTGGCAGGCCGAACGCGGCGACTACCCGAGGGTGCAGCTCACCGGCGTACCCGGCCAGCCACTCGTTTCCTTGCTCGGTCCGGACATAGATCGCCGCACACCGGCCAGGGTGCCATGGCTCGGGCTGTGCGGCCCGGATGTCGAACGACACCCGGCTGGCGCGCAACACCGTGCGAGCGGCCTCGATCGCGTCCTGCCAGCCCGCAGGCCGGCCGGGACCCCACCAGCCAGCTAGCTCGGCGTTGCCGGCCATGACCGCGCCGACATGCAGCGGCTGGTCCGGCAGTGCCGCGTCGAGCTGTGCAACTTCGTAAACCTCCGGACCCCGGTCCACCCGAAGGATGGGCGCGGTTGCGGGTGCATCCGGGCGCGGATGGAAGACAAGGCCGAACTCGTACAGCGACACGTCGGCGAAGCCGCGGCCGACGTTGCGCGCCAGCGTGCGGAGCATGCCGGTCAGCAGCGTCGTCCGCATCAGCGGCTCATCGTCGCTCACCGGGTTGGCGAGCCGGACCGCCAGCCGGCGAGGGTCGGAGGCGGGCAACTGAAGCCGGTCGAAGTCCGCGGTCGACGTGAACGGGTGACTGATCACCTCGACGAATCCCCGGTAGGCCAGCGCCCGGCTGGCCGTACGGCGCAGCCGCTGGCGCGTCGTGAGACCCTTGCCGCCCGCCGCGCGCACCGCCCCGACCGGGATGTTCTGGTAACCCTCCAGCCTGATGACCTCCTCGGCCAGGTCAGCCGCGTCGGTCAGATCAGGCCGCCAGGACGGCGGCGTCACAAGCAGCATCCGGATGGTCCGGTCGTGCCGACCGTGATCGGGCCGAGTGTGCCTGCTGGTGAGCTGACCGGACGCGACGCCGGCCGGGCCGGTGTCCGGGCCACCGCTCACGACCACATCTGGGCTGTCGCCTTGCCCGTCAGGAGCCTGCGTCGAGACCGCGCAGCCGACCTCCCGTAGCCGCGCCAGTACCGTCTCCAGCCCGTAGACGACGCCGGCCACCTGGTCCGGGTAATCGACGGCCATGGCGATGCGGACCGGCGGGATCTCCACCGCGGCGATGGAGTAGCCAGGCATGACGGTGCCGCCGCCCAGCGCGGCGAGCATCGTCGCCGCCCGCGCCGAGGCGCGCACCTGCAACTCGGGATCGACGCCGCGTTCGAACCGGGCCGATGCCTCTGAACTCAGCTTGTGCCGCCGGCTCATCCGGGCGACGCCGCGGGCCGAGAAGTGCGCGGCCTCGATCACCAGATCGCGTGAGGTCTCTGAGACCTCCGTGGCCACCCCGCCCATCGTCCCCGCTAGCGAGATGGGCCCGGAGGAGTCGGTGATGAGGATGTCCTCGGGATCAAGCGCCCGGACCACGTGGTCGAGCGTCTCCAGCTTCTCCCCCGCCTCGGCCCGGCGCACGACGATCGGCCCGCTGAGCCTGGCCCGGTCGAACGCGTGCATCGGCTGGCCCAGTTCCAGCATCAGGTAATTGGTGACGTCGACGGCGAGGGACACAGACCGCTGGCCAGCCCGTGCTAGCCGGATCTGCATGCTCAGCGGGGTCGGCGTGGCGGGGTCAAGCCCGTGCACCTCGCGCAGCACGAACCGGTCGCAGGCCGTTGGGTCGGCGATGCTCGCCTGGTACACCTCAGCCGAGGTCATGCCGACATCCGGCAGCAGTCCCACGTCGGCCGGGTCGGTGAACGGCACCTGATAGGAAATGGCGAGCTCGCGAGCGACGCCGCGCACCGAGAGCGCGAAACCCTTGTCCGGCGTGACGTTGATCTCGAACACGACGTCGCGCAGCCCGGCGTAGCTGACGAAGTCGATGCCGAGCAGAGCGTCAGATGGGAGGACCATGATGCCGGCGTGATCCTCGCCGATTGC
>Ga0187814_10000284_pt1 | contig 15682 bp, 12 predicted proteins | sample NC_S_4_FD_132450 | JGI IMG/M metagenome (GOLD analysis project Ga0187814, IMG submission 132450) | Wetland sediment microbial communities from Neuse River Estuary, North Carolina, USA - ASW-S_4 | ecosystem: Environmental > Aquatic > Freshwater > Wetlands > Sediment | place: USA: North Carolina... | reverse complement strand
CCGTCTCGAGCAGCGCGACCGCGAACTCGCAGACGAGATCGCCACCGGGGAGGCGCGAGCAGGCGACCTCAAGCGCGAGCAGGCAAAGGCCGACGCCGACGTCGAGCAGGTCCGGAGCCGGATCACCCGGGATCGTGCCCGGCTGGATGCGGGTCAGGTCAGTTCCCCCCGGGAGCTGGAAAACCTGCAGTCCGAGATCGAGTCGCTGCTGCGGCGCCAGTCCGATCTGGAGGATGCCGAGCTTGACGTCATGGAGCGACTAGAGGCGGCGCAGGCCAGGCTCAAGGAAGCAGGCGCGGAGCGTGCTGCCGTCGGCGCGGACATGGAGGCTGTGGCAGCCCGCCGGAACGCCACGCTGGCCGAGCTGGGCGGGCTGACGGCGCAGGCAGCCGACGGCCGGGCGGCGGTGGCGGCCGAGCAGCCCGCCGACCTGATGGAGCTGTACGAGCGGTTGCGGCAGCAGCACGGTGGTGTCGGCGCGGCCGCGCTTCGCGGCCGCCAGTGTCAGGGCTGCCACCTCACGCTCAACGCCAGCGACCTGAACGTGATCCGCGCAGCCGCGGCCGACGAGGTGCTGCGCTGTGAGGAGTGCCGGCGGATCCTGGTCCGCACCAGTGAGTCAGGGCTCTGAGCCGCGGCTGCCCGCACCGCAGCCGCAGCCGGGACGAGCCTGAGCGCCGTGAGCAGCAGTCCAGGTGACCACGCCGCGCCGAGCGGCTGGCGGATAGCGCAGGGAACGCCGACGACGACGCTGCTGCTGCGGCACGGACAGACCGACTTGTCGGTTGATCGCCGCTTCGCCGGCCGCGGTGACATCCCGCTGACGAGGGTCGGAGCGCAGCAGGCCGCCGCGGCGGCGGCCCGGCTGGCCGAGCGCGGCGACATCGGCCTGGTGCTCACCTCGCCGCTGAGCCGCGCCCGGCAGACGGCGCAGGCCGTGGCCGCCGCGTCCGGCGCCCCGTTGGCGGTGGACGAGGGCCTGGCAGAAACCGACTTCGGTGCCTGGGAAGGGCTCAGCTTCGCCGCGGTCATGGCGCGCTGGCCAGACGAGATGTCAGCGTGGCAGGCGGACGTGACCGCAGCGCCACCAGGCGGTGAGAGCTTCGCGGCGGTGGCGGACCGGGTGAACGGCGCGCTGGACCGGCTGCTCGCCGGGCATGAGCATCAGACGATCGTGGTGGTGAGCCACGTGACGCCGATCAAGACCCTGGTATGCCGCGCGCTTCTCGCCCCGCCGGCGGCGCTGTTCCGGATGCATCTGGATGTTGCCTCGCTCTGCGAGGTAGCTTGGTTCGCGGACGGTCCGGCGGTGCTGCGGTCACTCAACGACACGGCACACTTGCGATCACTGAAGTGACTCGGCGCGCTGGCGGTTACCGACCCGGTACGGCCCTGCTGGCTTGAGGTAGCGGACGATTTAGGGCCGGTTGAGTTCATTGTTCAGGCCGATCGCGGCAGCGTGTGTGTAAATACTCTCCGTGTGTGGAATAGCACTCCTCGTAATTGATCAAGACGGGGGGAGAGTCAGTGCCTGTAAAGTCCACGACCCGCGCGGCGAACCGCCGTAGTTCGGCGAGTTCCGCTCGCAGCAGGCCGGTGACCCGCAGTGCGTCACGTGGCACTGCGAGCCGGTCGAGAACCACGTCAAGCTCCAGGAAGTCCAGCACCATGCCGTCGGGGAGTCGCGCCGCGACGCCGTCCGGCATGGCGGGCAAGGCGACCCCGCGGAGCTCCGCATCGCGGTCGACCCGCAGCACCGCATCACGATCGACCGCCTCCCGCTCCACCGCCTCTCGCACGACCGCGGCACGGCGCGCCACCACGAGCCGCCCTAGCAGCCGCGGCACGGCGAGCAGGAGCAGCACGATCCGCAGCACCACGCGGCGGAGCACGGCCAGCCGCACCTCGGCTACGCCCGCCACCGCGGCCAAGGGAGTCTCGTCCGCGGCGACGAAGGTGACATCCGCGGCCAGCAAGATGACGGCTGCCGCGACCAAGGCTACGGCCTCGGCCAAGACGATGTCGTCGGCCATGCAGTCGATGAACACCGCCACCAAGGCGATGACCACGGCTGCCAAGGCCCTGATGACGGCGGCCAAGACCATGTCCTCGGCGAAGCCGGCAGCGGCGGCCGCCCCGGCGCGGCGGAGCACGACGCGGTCCCGCGCTTCCTCGGCTCGGTCGAAGACCAGCACCGCGTCCCGGTCGACGGCCGCCAAGTCGGCGGCCGGCATGCCGATGATGCGGGCGAGCAGCAGCTCACGCACCGCGGCGACGATGCCGAAGCAGGGCTCGGCGATGTCGCGCCGGTCCAGCGCCGGCAGCAAGTCGCGCCCGGCCGCGCGCCGGTCGCCAGGCAGGTCAGCCAGCCGCCCGGCTTCCGGCGGCATGCGCCCGGCGTCGTCGCTGACGCTGTCAGCCCCGGCGCAGTCACGGGGTAACGGGGAATACGGCAGCCTGCTGGGCAACCTTATTCACTGAGCGCAGGTCAGGCTCGCAGCACGGCGGGCGGCCGCGGCGTGACGCCGGGGCCGCCCGCCCGCGCGCCCGCGCGTCGGGCTCGAGGGATGAGCTGCGGCAGGGGGCGCTCATTCCGCGCTCTGGACGGTGCCGATGCCGCCGCTGGCCCGTATCCTGACACTAGCGGCGGGCGAGCTGGCCGGGCGGCCGCGTCGCGCCAGCACCGCTGGTGCGGCGAGGAAGGTCCGGGCTCCGCAGGGCAGGGTGGTCGGTAACACCGACCCGGGGCGACCCGCGGGACAGTGCCACAGAAAGCAGACCGCCCCCGGATCCGTCCGGGGGTAAGGGTGAAACGGTGGTGTAAGAGACCACCAGCGCCCAGGGTGACCTGGGCGGCTCGGTAAACCCCACCCGGAGCAAGGTCAAGAGGGAGCCGCACCGCAGGGTGCTGCTCCTGCGCGAGCGCTCGAGGACGGCCCGTCCGATGCTCGCGGGTAGACCGCATGAGGCTGTCGGCAACGGCAGTCCTAGATGGATGGCCGCCGGCCCGCGTGAGCGGGCGCACAGAACCCGGCCTACAGGCCGACTCGCCCGCCGCCCCGCCGTTGACCACGGTGCGGCACGCCGCTGGCTTGGCTCCGCCGCTGGCGGGTACCACCCATAGCCTTGGCTCGCTGGCGGATTCGGGGGGAGCGCGGCATGACAGCGACATATCTGGGCAGCGGCGATCCCGCTCGCAGGCGCAATGACTACTACCCGGCGTGGCTGGACAACCTGGCCGACGACGTCACGCTGGAGGCCTCGGCGATGGACGGTGCCGCACAGGGGGCGGAGGACGTCCGTTCGATCGTACTCGCCGTCAAGACGCTCTATGAGTACCAAGACGTCAACTTCACCGGCGACTACGGCGACCGCTACTTCGTCGAGGACTACACCACCCAAGTCCGAGGCGAGCCGTTCGGCGCTATCGGCGTGATCACCCGCAACGCCGCCGGGCAGACCCAGCACATCGTCGTGAACCAGCGGCCGCGCAGCACGCTGCTGATGGTCTCCCGGTTGCTGGGCGAGACGTTCGCCGACACCCCTCTTGCCAGGCACTTCATCAGCAGCGAGTCCTGATCCGCCGCGTGCCGCCCATGCTTGAGGTTCGCGGCGATCACCAGGCCAGCGTGTCCGGTCTTGCCCGGATCAGCTATCGGGCTTCCAGCACCGCCAGGTCGCGGACCGCGAACCGGTAGTGTTCGATCTCCTCGTCCATCACGACGCTGATGCAGCTGATCACGGTGCGCTCCTCGTCCGGGTAGCCGGGAGCGGGCGAGCGCCCGCAAGGCCGTCCTAGGCCGTCGTCGGTCAGGCCGGCCACGATGCGCCGCATCACCGCCATCCGGTCAGCGCGGGCGGCCAGGATCTCGGCGTAGCCCGGCTGCGCGGCCAGGTCGATGCCCAGTGCAGCAGCGTCCGACGGCGGATACCAGCTCTGCGGCAGCCCGAGCGGGTGGTAGGGCATTTCCTCGTCCAGCACCGTACGGCTGGCCCAGGCGTCGGTGATGAAGACCAGATGGCGCAGTGTCTGGGTGAATGACCACTCCTCGTTGACCTGCTGCGTCAGCGCCGCGGCGGGCAGCCGTCCGGCCCGCTCGACCGCCTGCGACCACAACCGCTCGATGGTGTCCCACGTCGCGCGGACGTCGTCGGCCGTCTGGCCCTCGCGGAACTGCACCCGCTCCGGGTGCCGACGGTCCAGCTCGGCGTTGACGAAGTCGGTCACGTCGACGCCGTTGACGCTGACATTGCTGAGATACCCGGAGATGCTGACGTTGACCAGCCAGCCGTCCCGGATCGTGACGCCCGTCAGGTCGCAGTCGGTGAACCGGGCACCGCGCAGGTCCGCGACGTCGAACCGGGCGCCCCGGAATTCCGTGCTGCCGCCGCCCTCGCCGGCGTAGAACCGGTGCGGCCCGAACTGCGCCTCCGTCGATTCTGCGGGCGAGGCGGGGGCCGGGTCGGCTGGATCGTCCGTTGCTGTCATGGAGCGGAGGGTAGCGCTGATCCCGGACGATCTGCGTCCGGGAACGCGGGGACACCGTGGGCACAGAGGCGCCTGCTGCGCGGTGCCGCCGCACCAGGCGTGCGGACCGGCCTGCCGCCGACCGTCGCCGAGCTAAGAGCGGAACGCGGCGTAGATGATCGCGGCCAGGCGGTCGATCATCTCGTCCCGGGGCAGCCGCACTTCGGTGCCCATCAGGTAGTTGATCCGCTCGAGCATCATGAGGCAGGCGACGGCAGTCAGCTCTGCATGCTCGGTGCGCAACCCGTCGCCGGCCGGGCCGCCGTCGGCGGCCGTCATGCCCTGGGTCATGACCTCAGACAGCCGGAAGAGGACCTGCAGCCCGTCGCTGAAGACGCTCTCGCCGACGATCTCCGCCTGGCTGAGGATGCGGATCACGGTGGCGTGAGCGGCGTAGGTATCGCTGAACCGCTCGACCCACCGCCGCAGCGCGGCTCGCCCGGCATCGTTGCTCGTCACGACCGGGAACTCGTCGGTGATCTCCGCCATGTCGACCAGGGCGTCCCGTAGCAACGTCCGGAACAGGTCATCCTTGTTGGCGAAATACAGATAGAAGGTGCCGTGCGACGTCTTGGCGCGCCGGACGATGTCCTCGACCCGGGCCGCCTGGAAGCCGGCCTCCTCGAACTCGGCCACGCCCGCCTCGAGCAGTCGGCGGACGGTCTCCCGGCCGTGCGCGCCTAGCTCACGCTGGAGGGCCGGTACGCCACCGTCCACCGATGGGCGCAGCGGCTGCGGTCCGCCGCTTGTGCGATTACTCAGGTGCCTGCCCCTTGCATGCCTGCCCTCATCCGATGGCGCGGCGCCTCGCACGTCGGCCCGGTTCGGCCCTGGCCCAGGCTGGACTTTACGCACGCCGTCCGGGCTCCCTAACGCGCCGCGCTGCGTGTTGCCTGGCTGCGCGGCGCCTTCCTGGCCGGCCTGGGTTCCCGACACATGTTCGGAGAGTAGCCCGTGATCGGCTTCGCGGCCACGCCGGGGTCACGACTATGGCCGCAGGTCCCCGCGCGCAGAGCCGGTGGGTTCCCGTTTGACCAGTTAACCAGACGTAACCGCACGAGGACGGATTCTTCTTTGAAGATCCCGCGCTCCCGGTCTTACCGCAGGTGAACGGGGGTATCAGGCGACCGCCGCGGCGGCTGAAGCTGACGCCCGCATCAGGTGACGCGCACGTCATTGTTTGCATGGAATTAGCGGGCCGTGCGGAAATAGAGACCGTGACTCGCGACTCGGCTAGGCCCGGAGCCATGCTCGGGCAGCAGACTGCCCAGCCGCGCGCCGGGCCTGCGGGCGTCCGCGACATGGCCGGTAAGGCGGCCGCCGAGAACTTCCCGGTTGCGCTGCGGCTGCTGCCCCGCAGGTACCGCGACCACCTCATGGCCGTGTACACCTTTGCCAGGACCGTGGACGACATCGGCGATGAGGCGCCTCCCGGGCAGCGGCTGGCGCTGCTTGCTGACCTGCGGGACGATCTGGAGCGGCTCTACGCGGGCCTGCCCGGCTCGCGGGGGGCTACCGCCGACCTGGACGGTACGGCTGGCCAGCCGCGTGACCCGGCGGTGCGGGGACTGGCTGGGGTGGTGATCGACTGCGCCGTCCCGGCGCAGCCCTTTCGCGACCTGATTGCCGCGAACGAGCAGGATCAGGTCGTGTCCCGGTACGAGACGTTCGACGATCTGCTCGGCTACTGCACCCTGTCGGCCAACCCGGTTGGCCAGATCGTGCTGCACGTGTTTGGCTGCAGTACCCCCGGCCGCGCCGAGCTATCCGACTCCATCTGCAGCGGGCTGCAGGTCGTCGAGCACCTGCAGGACGTTGCCGAGGACTTCCGGTCCGGCCGCGTTTACCTGCCGCTGGCCGACCTGCGCCGCCACGGGTGCACCGAGGCGGATCTGGCCCGGCCGAGCGCGTCGCCGCAGCTGCGGCGGCTGATCGCGGCCGAGGCCATCCGAGCCGGGGAGCTGATCAGCGAGGGGTCGCCGCTCGTTGGCGAGCTGAGCGGCGCGGCCAGGGCGGCCGTGGCCGGGTACGTGGCGGGCGGCCGGGCTGCTCTGGCCGCGATCGCGAAGGCCCGCTACGACGTGCTGGCTGCCACGCCCCGGCCGTCCAAGATCCGCACGGTAGGGCTGCTGCTCGGCGTGCTGGCGCGGGGTCGGTGAACCGGTGACGCTCAGTGCGCCCGCCGCGGACGTCGGCGCCGCCTACCGGCAGTGCGAGACGATCACCCGGCAGCAGGCAAAGAACTTCGCCTACGGCATCGCGCTGCTGCCCGGCGACAAGCGCCGGGCGCTGTCAGCCGTGTACGCACTCGCGCGCCGTATCGACGACATCGGTGACGGTGCGCTGCCGGTGCCGGAGAAGATCGCCGCGCTCGGGGCAGCGCGGCAAGCGGTCACCGCGCTGGCGGACGGCACAGCAGCCGATGCGGCCGCAACCGGAGATCCCGTGCTGATCGCGCTCCGCGACGCCGCGAGCCGGTTCCGTATCCCGCTGGCAGCCTTCGGCGAGCTCATCGACGGGTGCGAGGCCGACGTGCGGGGCGATGCCTACCAGACCTTCGACCAGCTCGAGCACTACTGCCGGTGTGTCGCCGGCTCGATCGGACGGCTGTCGCTCGGCGTCTTCGGCAGCGCCGATCAGCCGGCAGCCGAGCCGTTGTCGGACGCCCTGGGCATCGCGCTGCAGCTCACCAACATCCTGCGGGACATCCGCGAGGATCTCGGGAACGGCCGGGTCTATCTGCCGGCCGAGGACCTCGCGAGGTTCGGCTGCGTCCTCATCCCGGCCGGACCTGAAGGCGAGGCCGGCGAAGGCAAGATCGAGGGCGCGATGGCCGACCTCATCCGGTTCGAGGCGGATCGCGCTCGGCAGTGGTACGCGGTCGGCATGCAACTCATGCCGCTGCTCGACCGGCGCAGCGGAGCTTGCACCGGGGCCATGGCCGGGATCTACCGCCGGCTACTCGAGCACATCGCCGCGAACCCGCAGGCAGTCCTGGCCAGCCGCATGTCGCTGCCCGGCCGGGAGAAGGCGATGATCGCGGCGGCCGCCCTGATCGGCATCGGCAGGCGGCGCAGCGGAGGCCGGCCGTGACCGGGCCGCGAGTCGTCGTCGTGGGCGGCGGACTGGCCGGCATCACCGCTGCCATCGAGCTTCGCGACGCGGGATTGGACGTCACCCTGCTGGAGTCCCGCCCCCGGCTTGGCGGGGCGGCCACTTCCTACGCGCGGGCCGGCATGATGATCGATAACGGCCAGCATGTCTTCCTGCGCTGCTGCACGAGCTATCAGGACTTGCTGACCAGGCTGGGCGTGACTGGCCAGGTGGCAATTCAGGACCGGTTCGACGTGACCGTGCTAGCGGCCGAGCGCCGGGCGCGGCTGCGGCGCAGTGGGCTGCCGAGCCCGCTGCACCTGGCGAGGGCGCTGGCCGGTTACCCGCTGTTGCCCGTCGCCGACCGAGTCAGGGTGGGCCGGGCTGCGCTCGGCTTCCGGCTGGCCGACCCGGACAGCCCGGCGCTCGACCGGCAGCGGCTCGGAGACTGGCTCGGCGCTCGGGGTCAGAGCGAGCAGGCCCGGCGGCGGCTCTGGGACGTGTTCATCATCTCTGCCCTGAACATCGATGGAGATGAGGCCAGCGCCGGACTCGCGGCCAAGGTAATCAAGACCGCCCTGCTGGGACGCCGGGATGCCGCTGATATCGGCATGGCGACCGTGCCGCTCGGTCGGCTGCACGCTGACGCGACCGCCGACCTGCTCGCCCGGCTGGGGGCGGAGGTGCGTCTTGGAGCGCGGGCCACGGCCATCGAGCGGCTCGCCGGCCAGGGATTTCGGGTCAAGGTCGGCCACGGCGAGGTGACCGGGGCTGACGCGGGTCCGGGCGCCGGGGATTCGGCGGACCGCCCGGCCAGTGGTCCTGAAACCAACGGCGGCGGCTCGGCTGGCCGGCCAGACCTAGCCGACGACGGTCAGTCGATGCTGGCCGACGGCGTTGTGCTGGCTGTGCCCGCAGATCAGGCTGCCAGGCTGGCTGGCACGGCCGGAGTGACGGAGGCGGCCGCGTGGACCGGTCTCGGCCATTCGCCCATCGTCAACGTGCATGTGATTTATGACCGGAAAGTGATGGATCTGCCATTCGTGGCAGCCGTGGATTCGCCGGTGCAGTGGGTATTCGACAAGACCAGGCAGGCCGGCCTGGACGGCGGTCAGTACCTGGCCGTGTCGGTGTCAGCGGCCGACGATCTTGTTGATGTCCCGACCGCCGCGATACGCGCCGAGTTCGGGCCGGCGCTCGAGCGGCTGTTCCCGGCCGCCGCTGGCGCTGGCATCAAGGATTTCTTCGTGACCAGGGAACGTCGGGCGACGTTCCGGCAGGCGCCAGGCTGTGGCGCGCTGCGACCCGGTGCCGCGACCTCGGTGCCGGGATTCACGCTGGCCGGCGCGTGGACCGCTACCGGCTGGCCAGACACCATGGAGGGTGCCGTGCGAAGCGGACACACCGCGGCGCGGGAGCTGGCCCGCATGCTGGCCTCGCTGCCAGCCCGCGACCTGGCTGCGGGGGGTTCCGGAGGGTCGTCCCCCCGCGTCAGCACCGCGGGGGGTTCCGGGGGGTCGTCCCCCCGCGTCAGCACCGCGGGGGGTTCCGGGGGGTCGTCCCCCAGTGTCAACACACCGCTGGATTCAGCCTGGTCCGGTGCTTCATGACGGTCACCATGCCGGCCGGCGTGCAGACGGCCCGCGACCTGGTCGGGCCGGCGATAGCGGAAGCGGTCAGCAGGCTGAGCCCGGCGGTGCGGCAGGTCGCCGCGTATCACCTCGGCCTGGCCGACGCCGACGCTAATCCAGTCTCCGGCGGCGGTACCGGGAAGGCGCTCCGCCCGGCCCTCGGGCTGCTGTCGGCCCGGGCAGCCGGTGCTGGCCCGGAGCGTGGCGTCGTGCCGGCCGCGGCCGTGGAGCTAGTCCACAACTTCTCGCTGCTGCACGACGACATCATGGACGGCGACACCGAGCGTCGCCATCAGCCGACTGCCTGGACGGTGTTCGGCGTCGGGGCAGCGATCCTGGCTGGCGACGCGCTGCTGGCGCTGGCGCAGGACATCCTGCTGGAGACACCGCCGTATGGCGTCTGGGCTGCCCGCTGCCTGTCCGCGGCTGTGCAGCGCCTGATCGCGGGCCAGGGCTCTGACCTGGCGTTCGAGCGCCGCGACGATGTTGCTGTCGAAGAGTGCCTGGCCATGGCCGGGGACAAGACCGCGGCGCTGATGGCCTGCGCCTGCAGCATCGGAGTCATTTACGTCGGTGGGTCGGCCAACCTGGCGATGAGCCTGAGCGGGTTTGGAGCGCACGCTGGCCTGTCGTTCCAGCTGGTGGACGACATGCTCGGGATCTGGGGCGCGCCGCAGGTCACCGGCAAGCCGGTCGGATCCGACCTGCGGGCCAGAAAGAAGTCGGTGCCGGTCGTCGCCGCGCTGACCAGCGGCACCAAGGCGGGCGACGAGCTCGCGGCGCTGCTGGCCAAGCCCGAGCCACTCACCGAGGACGAGGTCCTGGACGCCACTGCCCTCGTGGAGGAGGCCGGCGGCAAAGACCAGATCGAGGCGATGGCTGACGCGGAGCTTGGCGCCGCACTGACCTGCCTGGCCGATGCGGACATGCCGGAAGACGTCCGGGCCGAGTTCGCGGCGATCGCCGAGTTCATCACGGCCCGCCAATGGTGACACGCGGAGCAACGAGGCCAGGCAGCGACGACGCCGTCCCGGCGCTGGCCGGGCGGCACGCCGCCGGCTCGCCGCCCCGGCCTGGCGATCGCCCGGCCAGGGCTGCCCTCGACCGCGCTGTCCGGCACCTGACCGGCCTGCAGAACCCAGCGGGCTGGTGGCAGGGGGAACTGGAGACCAATGTCACCATGGACGCGGAGGACCTGCTGCTCCGCGAGTTTCTCGGCATCCGCACCGCAGATGAAACCGAGGCGGCTGCGCGGTGGATCCGGTCACAGCAGCGTGCAGACGGGACGTGGGCGAACTTCCGCGGCGGTGACGCGGACCTGTCAACCACGGTCGAGGCGTATGCGGCCCTGCGCCTTGCCGGGGATGCTCCGGAGGCGGACCACATGGCCCGCGCGGCTGGCTGGATCACCAGCCACGGCGGCATCCCGGCCACCCGGGTCTTCACCCGGATCTGGCTGGCGCTGTTCGGCGAGTGGCCCTGGGAGCGGCTGCCGATCATCCCGCCCGAGCTGATCTACCTGCCGCGCTCGGTCCCGCTGAATGTTTACGACTGGGCGTGCTGGGCCCGACAGACCATCGTGCCGCTCACGGTGGTGTGCTCGCTGCGGCCGGTGCGGCCGCTGCCGTTCACGCTCTCCGAGCTTGCCGGGCCCGCCGGTGGCGTCCCGGCCGCCCGCCCGGCGGGTAGCTGGCGCGACGACCCGTGGAGCACGGTATTCAGCGGGCTGGACCGGATCCTGCACGTGCTAGAGCGCAGGCTCGGTACCACCCGCCCTGCGGCCGGGCTGCGCACTGCCGCCTACCGCCGGTGCGCCGACTGGATCATCGCGCGGCAGGAGCGAGACGGCTGCTGGGGCGGCATCCAGCCGCCGTGGGTGTACTCACTGCTGGCGCTGCACCTGCTCGGCTACGGCCTGGATCATCCGGTCATCGCGCGCGGCCTGGCTGGCCTGGACCGGTTCACCATCATCGAGGACGGTCCCGGCGGCAAGGTGCGCCGGCTCGAGGCGTGCCAGTCGCCGGTCTGGGATACCGTCCTCGCGATGGTCGCCCTGGCCGACGCCGGCCTGCCCGCCGACCACCGGTGCCTGCAATCGGCGGCGCGCTGGGTGCTCGCAGAGGAGATTCGCGGCCCCGGTGACTGGCAGGTGCAGCGGCCCGGCCTGGCGCCGTCGGGCTGGGCCTTTGAGTTCGACAACGACGGCTATCCGGACGTGGACGACACCGCCGAGGTGGTGCTCGCGCTGGGCCGGGTGGAGCAGCCTGATGAGGCGATGGCCAGGGCGGCAGGCGCGGCCGCAGCCCGGGCGCTGACGTGGCTGACCGGCATGCAATCGCGTGACGGCGGCTGGGGCGCGTTTGACGCCGACAACACGTCGAAGCTGGTCACCAAGCTGCCTTTCTGCGATTTCGGCGCGGTCATCGATCCGCCGTCGGCCGATGTCACGGCGCACACCGTGGAGGCGCTCGCGGCGGCGGGACTCGGCGCGAGCCGCGCCGCCCGCCGGGGGGTCGCCTGGCTGCTGCGCGCGCAGGAGCCCGTCGGCGCGGGGTTCGAGCGGTGGGGAGCGAACTTCATCTACGGCACTGGTGCGGTTGTTCCCGCGCTCATCGCGGCTGGCGTGCTGCCGAGCAAGCCATGCATCAGGCGAGCGGTGGCTTGGCTGATCGCGCACCAGAACCAGGACGGCGGCTGGGGCGAGGATCTGCGCTCTTATACCGACCGCGACTGGGCAGGCCGCGGCGTGTCAACCGCGTCGCAGACCGCGTGGGCACTGCTCGCGCTGCTGGCGGCGGGCGGTGACGACGCTATGGCCAGCGCGGAGCGCGGCGTCGCCTGGCTCGTCGCGACCCAGCGGCCGGACGGCAGCTGGGACGAGCCCCAGTTCACCGGAACGGGCTTCCCCGGTGATTTCTACATCAACTATCACCTGTACCGGCTCGTGTTTCCCATCAGCGCGCTCGGCCGTTACCTGGGCGGTGCGCCGTGAGCATGCTGACCGTGTGCGCTCCGCTCGGCGTGGAGGCGCGCGCGCTGCGGGGTGGCCTTGCCCGGGAGCTTCGGGCCGGCCAGGTGCAGGTGCTGCGTACTGGCTACGGCCCGGCCAGGGCAGCCGCGGCGGCGGCCAGAATTGCCCGGCACGCGCCGGGTACGGTGGCCGTCGCCGGGGTGGCCGGCGCGCTCGCCGATGACCTTCGGATCGGCGACCTGGTGGTCGCCACCGAGGTGACCTACGGCGGCGCGACGGTCAGCTGCCCGTCCGCGCCGTTGCTGGCGGGCGAGCTGCACCGGGCCGGGCTGCGGGTGAGCACGGGCCGGGTGGTGACGGTCGAGCACCTCGTCCGGCACGGTCAGCACGCGCAGCTGGCGGCTAGCGGGGCGATCGCGGTGGACATGGAGTCCGGGCCGCTGCTGGCGGGGGCCGCTGGTGGTCCCGCCGTCGTGCTCCGGGCGATCTCGGATACGCCAGCCCACCCGCTAATCAGCCCGCGCACCGTCACCGGCGGTCTGGCGGCGCTGCGGTCGCTGCGGCAGGCGGCGCCGGTGCTGGCGCGGTGGGCGGCGGCTGTCGGGTCGCGGCGGGTGCTGCTCGCCAGCCCGCGGTCGTTCTGCGCTGGCGTGGAGCGTGCCATCGAGATCGTCGAGCTGGCGCTGGCCCAGCGCGGGGCGCCGGTGTACGTGCGCAAGCAGATCGTGCACAACGCCACCGTGGTGGCTGACCTGGAGCAGGCGGGCGCGATCTTCGTGGACGAGCTGAAGCAGGTGCCGGACGGAGCCACGGTGGTGTTCTCGGCCCACGGCGTCTCGCCGGAGGTACGAGAAGAGGCGGCCCGGCGCGGGCTGGACGCGGTCGACGCGACGTGCCCGCTGGTAGCGAAGGTGCACGCGGAGGCTCGCCGGTACGCCACCGACGGCTACCTAGTCGCGCTCATCGGGCACTCCGGCCACGAGGAGGTAGAGGGCACGCTCGGCGAGGCGCCGGACTCCATGGCCCTGGTCGAAGGTCCGGAGGATGTCGCCAGGCTGCGCCCGGCCGATCCCGCGAAGGTCGCTTACCTGATGCAGACCACCCTCGCCGCCGACGAGGCAAGCGCGATGGTGGACGCGATCACCGAGCGCTTCCCTGCCGCGACCGGGCCTGGCACGACCGACATCTGCTACGCCACGACCAACCGGCAGCAAGCGGTCCGCGCGATCGCCGGGCAGTCCGATCTGGTGCTGGTCGCGGGCTCGGCGAACTCGTCGAACTCGCTGCGCCTGGTCGAGACCGCGCAGCGCGCCGGGACGGCGGCCTACCTCGTCGACCGCGCTGAGGACATCCGGCTGGATTGGCTGGCGGGTGCGTCAACGGTCGGCATCACAGCCGGCGCGTCGGCCCCGCCCGCCATCGTCGAGCGGATCGTGGCCACGCTCGCGGGGCTCGGCGACGTGACTACCGAGGAAACGGTCGTGGCGACCGAGTCAGTTCAGTTCGGGCTCCCCAAGGAGCTGCGACGGCAGGTGGTCAGCTCGCCGGAGAGCTGACGACAGGTATGACAGGGAACTACCGAGCAGAAAGACGGTGTCATCGTGAGCATGCCAGTGCGCCAGAGCCTGCGGGTGGGCAGCTACCTGCTGAGCCAGAAGCTGCGCGGCAACAAGAAGTTCCCGCTGATCGTGGAGCTCGAGCCGCTGTTCGCGTGCAACCTCAAGTGCGCGGGGTGCGGCAAGATCCAGCAGCCGGCCAGCCTGCTCAAGCAGCGGATGCCCGTCGAGCAGGCGCTTGCCGCGATGGAAGAGTGCGGCGCGCCGATGGTGTCGATCGCCGGCGGCGAGCCGCTGATGCACCCGCAGATCGACGTCCTCGTCCGCGAGCTCATCAGGCGCAAGAAGTTCGTGTTCCTGTGCACGAACGCGCTGCTCATGCCGAAGAAGCTGGACAAGTTCAAGCCGTCGCCGTACTTCGCCTTCGTCGTGCACATCGATGGCCTGCGGGATCGGCACGACGAGTCGGTCTGCAAAGAAGGCGTCTTCGATGAGGCCGTCGCCGCCATCAAGGAGGCCAAGCGGCGCGGGTTCCGGGTCAACACCAACACCACGTTCTTCAACACCGACACCCCGCAGACGGTCATCGACGTCCTCAACTACCTCAACGACGACCTGCAGATCGACAACATGCAGATCTCGCCCGCTTACGCTTACGAGAAGGCGCCCGACCAGGAACACTTCCTCGGCGTGACCGAGACGAGGGAGCTGTTCAGGAAGGCGTTCGACGGCGGGAACAGGCGCCGCTGGCGGCTCAACCACACTCCGCTCTTCCTCGACTTCCTGGAGGGCAAGGCGGATTTCGCCTGCACCGCCTGGGGCATCCCGTCCTACTCCCTGCTCGGCTGGCAGAAGCCGTGCTACCTGATGGCTGACGGCTACGTACAGACATATAAGGAGCTCATCGAGACTACGGACTGGGATGCTTATGGCCGCGGCAAGGACCCGCGGTGCGCGAACTGCATGGCGCACTGCGGTTACGAGCCGACCGCCGTGCTAGCCACGACCGCCTCGCTGCGCGAGTCGATCCGGGCAGTTCGTAGCAGTTAGCAAGCACCGCGCGGACCCGGCGGCAAGCCGGCTGGCCTGGCCAGACCTGCCACCGCTGACCGGGCCGGCTAGCCCGAGTGGCGCCGCAGGAACTCCAGCGTCCGCTTGTTGAATTCCTCGGTGACCTCGTAGATGGGGGCGTGCGCGGCGCCGCTAAACACGATCAGCTCGGCGCCGGCGATCCCGTCTGTCAGCGGCGCGGCGAACCGCGTCGACGTGCACGCGTCGTGCTCGCCGAAGGTAACGAGCGTGGGCGCCTGGATTGAGCCGAGCACTGCCCGCGCGTCATGGCCGAGGACGGCTTCGGACTGCCGTAGGAACGCGTCGACCGGCGGCATCGGCCGGCTCCTGACGAAATCGGCCAGCGACTCGATGTACTCAGGGCGCGCGGCGTATAGCTCCGGGGTGAAGCACCAGGGGAAGATCCCGGCGATCACCATCTCGGTGACGCTGCCGAGGCCCCGCGCCATGATCCGCCAGGTCTCAACGACGGTGCGCAGGAATGGATCGGTCGCGTCCCAGGCGCTGTGCAAGGACAGCGACCGCACTCTGGCCGGATGCCTGGCGGCCAGGAACATGCCGACAGCCGCGCCCAGCGACAGGCCAGAAACGTGCGCGCTATCGAGCCCGACGGCCGCCATGAACGCGTTGATGTCCTCGGCGAGCAGTTCCGTCGTGTACGTGCCCTCCGGCTTGCCAGACAGTCCCGCGCCCCGCAGGTCGACGGTGTAGCAGGTGAACTCTTTGGCGTAGTCGGCGACCTGGAATGCGTAGCACGCCTGGTCGGCGGCCAGGTAGGGGATGAGCAGCAGCGGCTCGCCCTCGCCCTGGACCTCGTAGTACACATCAATGT
>Ga0187814_10000283_pt1 | contig 15689 bp, 12 predicted proteins | sample NC_S_4_FD_132450 | JGI IMG/M metagenome (GOLD analysis project Ga0187814, IMG submission 132450) | Wetland sediment microbial communities from Neuse River Estuary, North Carolina, USA - ASW-S_4 | ecosystem: Environmental > Aquatic > Freshwater > Wetlands > Sediment | place: USA: North Carolina... | reverse complement strand
GTCGCCGGCCTCCTCGAGGGAACCGCCTCCCCCTCTTCCTGGTTCGACAATCCGCTTCTCTCCTCAGTCGCACGCCCCGCGGTCCGGCCCATCCTTTTCGTGCCCCTCGTCTTCGCGGACTCGATCGCGACCGGCTACGCGGAAGAGCTCTACTTCCGCGTATATCTTTCCTACAGGCTCGGCAGGGCCGGCTTTCCCAAGGCGGCGCGGATAATCGTTTCCTCTCTCATTTTCGGCCTTTCGCACGGGAGTCAGGGCTTCTTGGCGATCGTCCTCGCCTCCATTCTCGGGGCGATTCTCGCTCTCCGGTGGGAAGCCGCAAAAAGCTGGCACGAAATTGCCCTCGGCCATTCGATGTACGACTTCATCGTGCTGATGCTGACCCTCTATGGGTAGAAAACATCGATGTCATGATCCGCGGAAGTCTATCGACGAGGGCGGCGGCGTGCTAAACCTCTCCCCATGCAGCCGATCGACCGCTGGAAGCGAGACTTGGATCAGGCCACGACACGCCGGAACAGCCCCGCCTCCGAGGCGAGGGCGATCAGGGAGCTTTTCGCGGCCACCTTCCGCCACCTCCCTCGGGATCTTCTCGACGCCCTTCTCGAAGGACTCGACGAAGGGCTCGGTTCGGACCGCGAGAGGACTGTGGCGCGCTGCGCGACCGTCGGCAGCATTTTGCTCATGGACTACGACGGAGGAGTTCTAATGGAAGATGATTGGGACTCGATCCGAGAGGCATTCTCCGACGCGGGGGGCGAAGTCGACCTGGACCTTCTCGCCTACACGATGCAACTCGTCCTGGACAAGGGACGGATGTAGGTGCCCGCCTGGTTCGAAGAGGAGGATTTCTGGGCCAACTTCGCGCCCGTCATGTTCGACGGCAGGCGATGGGCCGAGGTCCCCGCCGTCGTCGACGGCATCGACGCGCGGCTTGCCGAGGCCGGCGGACCGAGGCTGCGGCCGGGGCTCAGGGTTTACGATTCCTGTTGCGGCCCGGGCCGCCACGCCCTCGAGTTGGCCAGGCGAGGCTGCCGGGTCACCGCTGTCGACATCACCGAAGCTTATCTGGATGCCGCGCGGGAGAGCGCCAGGGCTGAGGGCCTGGATATCGAATTCCTGCGGGAGGATGTCCGCGATTTTGAACGACATGAGGCCTTCGATCTCGCCCTCAATCTGTTCACGAGCTTCGGCTATTTCGACACGAAAGAAGAGGATCTGGCCTTTCTCGGCAGGTTGAGGCGATCGCTCCGTCCGGGAGGCGTTCTCGTCGTCGATGTGCTGGGCAAGGAATGCGCGGTGCGCGACTTCCTCGAATCGGAATGGTTCGAGCGGGAGGGACGCATCGCCTGTTCGGAGTACTCCGTCGAGGGGCCCTGGGAATATCTCGTGAACCACTGGATCGTCATCGCCGAAGGCAGGATTTTCGAACGGCGCTGGAGGCAGAGACTCTATTCGGCCGTCGAACTCGGCGAGGCGCTTCGAGCTGCGGGATTCGACGGAAACATCGGTTTTTTCGGCAACACCGCCGGCATCCCTTACGACAGCGAGGCATGGAGCCTCGTCGCCGTCGCCGCGACGGGCGGCGGAGGTTGCAATTCGGCCCGGCACTGACCAGACTGAAGTCAGGTTTTTTACGCGAAGGTACGGAACGCCATGGACAAGATCGGAATCAAGCTCGCCAACAGCGAATTCTACCCCATTCTCGACCACGGGACGCCCGCCAAGAAGCGCCTGGTCGTCACCACGGTCAACGATCGGCAGAAAAGTGTCCAGATCGATCTTTACCGGGGCGAGGGACCGATGGTCGACGATGCCGTCTATGTGGGCAGCCTCGTAGTCGAGGAAATTCCGGAGGGCCAGGCGGGCGAGCCGGATATCAGACTCGATATCGAACTCGACGAATCCGACATGCTCAAGTGCACGGCCATCGAAGCGGAGACCGGCACGAGTCAAAGCATACGGGTGTCCCTCGAGACCCTCGGCGAGGAGAATTCCTACGAAATACCGGATTTCGACCTCGGCGGAGAGGAAACGGAGGAAGAGACGGACGACCTTCCGAGCGAAGCGACGAGCCCGGAAGAAGGAGCGAGCCTCCTCGCCGCCGCCGCCGAATTGAGGGACAGCCCCAAGGGCAGACCGGTCCTCCTTTGGGCCCTCGGCGCTCTCGTCGTGATACTTCTCGCCGCAATCGGCTGGTTCTTCATCTTCGGCGGCCATTGGGGAGGACGGTCGCCGAGCTCCGAATCGTCCGCGGCGACGGCAGCCCCGACCGCCCCGCCTGCGTCCCTTGCCCCGGCTGCAACGCAGCCGATGGCCGCCACGCAGCAAAGCGCCGCTTCGGCGACTGCCGCGACAGCGCCCGCCGCCGCATCTTCACCGGCGAGTGCCGCCCCGATCGTCGAGGCGCAGTCCTCGTCCCAGGGAAAACGCTACAGGATCAAGTGGGGCGACACTCTCTGGGACCTCTCTTGGGCCTATTATCGCGATCCCTGGCTCTATCCTCGCATCGCCAAGGCGAATCGGATCCGCAATCCCGACCGCATCCTCGCGGGTACCTGGATCGTCATACCTCCCCGTTGATCGCTTGACCATGGACCGGCGGGCCGGGTAGTTTCCGCGGGCATGTCCCGTCCCATCCGTCCCATCCGCTCCATCGCCAAACGGCGAGCGCTCGGCATCGTCCTCCTGGCCATCGTTTCCGGCCTGTCTTCCTGCGAGGCTCGCGGTCCATTCGGCTATCCCGAACCGGCCTTCAAGAGCATCGTCCGGCAAGGCGATCGGGCCGCGGTCGTCGCCCTTCCGGCGACAGCCTTCGACGATCCCGGACCTGACGGCCCCGCGGCCTGGTATTACACGGCCCTCTGGCTCCAGGAAGGCCCGCCCAAAGCCGACCCGGCCTTCGGAGCGGCAAGCCATCGACTCGTTCTCGACCTCTTCGGCAGGGCCGCCGCCAAGGCCCGGGGCTTCGTCCGCGAGGACGCCCGTGCCCGCCTCGTGCGGGCCCTCCTGGCCGATGCCCGGATCGCGGGAGCGGGGAGCGCCGAAGCGTGGCAGGCCGTACTCGACGCGGCAGGGCGCGACGATTCGAACGAAGAAATCGTGTCCGCGCGAATCGAAGCCCTGGCCAGCCTCTCGGATTGGTCCGACCTTCTCGCCGCCTCCTCCTCCCTCCTCCATGGCGACATAGGCCATCTCCCGGCGAACGACGGCGCAGCCCTCTATGCGAAGGCCTTGGCCGCGAAGTCGCTCGGCCTCCCGGAGGCCGGCCCCGATCTGGCCGAGCTTCTCTCGCTGGGTACCGGACCCTGGGTGGCGAAGGGGCTCGACCTGCTGCCCGGCCGCAACGCTTCAGGTCCCGTGCCCGCTTCGCTCGTCGCGAAGGCCGGGCTTTTCCAGGCGATCGAGGCGCGCGACTATGCGGCGGCCTGGAGGGCGTCGCAGGGGGTGCTTCCGGAATTGCGCGAAAGCCCCACCCGGGAACTCGTGGGGGCGGTCGGAAAGGCCTGGCTCTTTTCCGGCATGGCCAGGAACGGCATAGCCCTGATGGAGTCGGTGATAGGGTCCGACGGAGCGGCCAACGAAGCCGGATCGCCGGCCTGGGCGGCCTCTTTCTACAAAGCCCGCATGCTCGCGGCGCTCTCCCGCTACGACGAGGCGGCCACGCTTTTCGAGAGCCTCGTCGGCGGGGCGGTTTCGGACACCGACGCCGATTCCTGTCTGTGGTACGCGCTCGACGCACGGCTGCGTGCCATCGACTCGAAAGCCCCTCCCCTCGCGGCCTGGGAATCCGGAGCGGCGAGGGACAGGGCCCTCGCTGTGGCGAAACTCGAAGCGATGACCGGAACGGCGAAGCGATGGCACCATCCCGGGACTTTCAGCGATCTCGTGGAACCGCAGTACAGAGCCCTCGTCGCCGACGGGGATTGGGACGAGCTCGACGAACTCGCGGACCGGATCGCTCCGCACGCCTCGCCCGGACTCGCCGCGCGGCTCCTTTACATTTCGGGACGAGCCCGAGAATTGGGCCTGGTCGGCGAAACGCCCTCCCAGCCCCTCGCCCTCGCGAGAGCGGCACAGGTGGAGACGGGCCCGGCCACCTCCACCGGGCTTGAGGTCGCCGCCCTTCGCTACAGGGCCGTCCTTGAACTCGACAGGCCTCCGGAATACTACCTGCTCGCCGCCTCGGCCAGGCTCGGCATCGATGTCGAGCCTTGGAACGCGCGAGAAAAACCCTACGCGGTCGGCCCCCTCGCACCGACGGCTCCCGCGGAGGACCTTGCGGCCGCGGCGAAGGGTCTCGTCGAGAATGGCCTGCCGGACCTGGCGTGGGAGCTCGCCGGAAGCGACACGGACGGCATCGCCGACCGGGACCTCGTCGATCTCGCGAAGGCTTGCGCAAGGGAAGGTTCCTATGTCTCGTCGATGCGTTTCGCCGACAGCCTCGCCGCCCGCTCGGACGCCGCCTATGAAGGCTTGGCCACGGGCGTAAAGGTGAACGCGCCGGACAGAAGTCTGTTCAAACTGCTCTATCCCCGGCCTTGGCTGGGGGAAGTCGATATCGCCCTCCGCGGTTCGGAAATACCGAAATCCGCCGCCTACGGCCTGATACGCTCCGAAAGCTGGTTCGACCCCGACGTCAGGAGCGTGGCGGGTGCCGTGGGCCTCTCGCAGATGATGCCCTCGACCGCGGCCGAGATAGCCCGGAATCTGGGAATGAAACGCTGGTCCCTCGAAAATCCCGCGGACAACATCCGACTGGGCATGGCGATGTTGCGCGACCTCGTCGACCGGAACGACGGTCATCTTCTCAGGGCCGCTTTCGCCTACAACGCGGGCCCCTCGCGGCTCCGGCATTGGCTCGCGGAATCGGGAGGCTATCCGGACGATCTGTTTCTGGAGCGATTGTCCATCGCGGAGACGAGGGACTACGGCAGGAAGATCGTCACCGCGACCACCTGGTACGCCGCCCTCTACGAAGGGAAGGGGAGCGCCGACACCGTCCGCAAACTGTTTTCCGGCTACTCGATGTCTTTCTGAGCGTCGGACGGCCCTCGAGAGCGATTCAGGCGGCGAGCGAAAAGAGCATTCCGCTCTCGACGGGGGCGGGGAAGGAATAGGCCACGGTCGGAGCGAGGGCCTTGGACCGCAATTCGGAGCCGTATTGCTGGATGAGAGCGTCGATGTGTTCGTCGCTCATGCCCTCGGGTTTTTCTCTCGCGGCGAGGGGTTCCGATTTCATCCGCGAAAGGCGATCGATGAGAGTGTCCAGAATCTTGAGGCGATCGATGGTGACCACGGGTTCCCCCGGCGACGCGGCGATGCCGCCGACATGCTCGAAATTGGCATACAGAATTTGCGAGGGAGCCACCGGCAGACTGACCCTTCCGCCATCGCCCTGGGCGACGAACGCGTAGGTGAGGGGAACAGCGCTTGTCGCGAGCATTCCCACCATGACAGCCTCCATTACTACTATCGGTAGGAATGCCCGCGAATTAAGATGAATGTGGACTGGAGGGCGCGTGGAAGGGAAATCGGGGACACACGACAAGGTCGAAAGGCATGACGTCGGGCTGGAGACGATGGGGCTTCTCGTCGCCGAGATAGGCCACGACTTCAACAATCTCCTCGCGACGATCGTCGGCAACATCGATCTGGCCGGACTGGACCTCGAGGGAGGCATGGCCACGCCCGCGACGCAAGAAGCGCGGCGGCTGCTCGGCGAGGCGAAAAAAGCCTCGCTCAGGGCCACGGGCCTTACGCGGCAGCTGCTCGCCATCGGCGCGGGAGCCGAGCCCGTCCGCGAATCCGTCGACGTCGAGGGCCTCATCCGCGAAGTCGCCTCGATCCATGAAAAGACCTTCGGCGCCGGCGTCGCGTTCCGGCTCGAACTCCAGGCCGGGATCGCTCCCGTCCAGGCCGACGGCAGCCAGATATTCCAGCTCCTCCAAAACCTGGTCCTCAATGCGGGTCAGGCCATGCCGCGGGGCGGGGAGATCCGGATCGGACTCCGGGACTCGCCGTCTCCCCGCGGAGCGGATCATGGGCACCGCGACGGATGGATTCTCATCGAGGTGGCGGATTCGGGGCCGGGAATTCCGGTGGAGCTGCGCGAAAAGATTTTCGAGCCCTACTGGACGACGAAGGACGGTGGGCGGGGGCTCGGCCTTGCGGTATGCCACGCCGTCGTCCGAAAGCATGGCGGCACCATCGCCGTCGACGAGGCGCCGGGCGGAGGCGCGCTCTTCAGCGTCCGGCTGCCGCTCGACGAAGGTGCCGTGTCCTCCACCGCGCCTTGAGGCCGATGTTCTGCCCTGACCATCCCTTGCAATCGGGCGCGACCTGACCGAGATTTTCCATATCGATTCCACCTTGATCCGTCTGCATTCGGAGGTAACCCCATGAGTCTGACCTCGCGCTTGGATGATCGCTATGCCTCGGAAGGTCCCGAGACCAGACTCAGGGCCCGCGCCCTCGCTGTCGTTTCGATCATCATCCTCTGCGTCGTGCCTCTGGCCATGATCAACGGCGCGATTCATGGCACCTGGCCGAACGTGGTCATCGAGGGAGGCGTCATGGTGCTTCTCGCCATCGTGCTCGTCCTCGCCCTGACGGGCCACTACCGGAGAGGGGCCGATCTCATGACGGTGACCTTTTCGGCCGCCATGGCGGGGCTGATCATGCAGAGCGATCCGAAAAGCGCGACGGAGTTCCTCTATTCGGCAGCCTTCTATTTCGTGGTGCCCGTCCTCTTCGCGAGCCTCGTCGGCTATTCGAGGATTCACACGCTCGCGACCGGCGCCCTGCAACTGGCCGCCATTCTCGCGACGAGCTTCGTGCTCGCCCCGGCGCGCTTCGGAGCGGATCTCGGCTCGCTCCGCCAGCTGACCATCGGCTCCCTGATCATATCCATCTTCGTCATCGTCAGCGCCTACCAGACTTTGATGATCGGGCGCAACGCCCTCGCCGAGGTGCGCAACGGGGCGGACACCGAAGCCACGCTCGCCCGGCGGCTGGAAAAGCTCGCGGCCAGGGCCGCCGACGCCTCGGCGGGAGTGACCGGGGAAAGTTCCCGTCTCAACGCCACCGCCGGCAGCCTGGCGGAGGGGGCGCGGAGCCAGGCCGCGAGCGTCGAGGAGATTTCCGCCTCGATGGAAGAGCTGGCTTCGACGGTGCGGGCCACGGCGGAAAGCTCCGGAAGAACGAACGAAATTTCGCTCCGGGCGGCGGAGGACGCGGGAAGAGGCGGAGAGGCGGTCGCCCTCGCGGTCAAGGAGATGGAAGAGATCACGTCGCGCATCGTCATAGTCGAGGAGATCGCGCGCCAGACCAACCTCCTCGCCCTGAACGCGGCGATCGAAGCGGCGCGCGCGGGGGAGAGCGGCAAAGGCTTCGCCGTCGTCGCCCAGGAGGTCAGGAAGCTCGCCGAGCGGAGCCAGACCGCGGCGCGGGAGATCAGCGATCGATCGAGGTCGACCGCCGAGGCGGCCCGCAATGCGGGATCTCTCCTCGGGCATCTCGTGCCCGACATCAAACGCACGGCCGAACTCGTGCAGGAAATCGCCTCCGCGAGCGCGGAGCAGAGCCTCGGGCTGGAACAGATCGAAAAAGCGATCGCCAGCCTCGACGGAGTCGTCCAGTCCAACGCCGCCGACGCGGACGATCTGGCCGCCGCGGTGGCGCGTCTCGAAAAGGACGCCACCGATCTCCAAGGGATACTCGCCGAAGTGGGAGGGCCGGAAGCTTGAGTTCGCCATCCTCCCTCGTCCCATTGTCCGGCGAGGCGGCTCAGCTCTTGTCCGAAGCCTTCCACAGTCGGTCGTTCACCGCCAAGCCCAGGCCTTCCGCGGGCACCCGCTCGGCCCAGATCGCCGTGACGCCGGCCTGATCGAAGTCGTGGAGGGCGTCGAAAAGAGCCGCCGCGGCTTGGCGAAGGTCTCCCGCCGAGGAGAGTACCCGCTCGAGTCCGGCATGGCCGGAGCCAGTGCGCGCCTCATGAAAGGCCCTGCGCGAAGATTCGTCGAAGAACAGGAGGGCGTCGGCGTCGGCGACGGGAGAGCGGGCGAGGGCCCCGGCCTGGACGAGCCTGAGCCTCGCGCGCGGGGCATAATGACTTTCGAGCTGCCCCGGGCTCTCCGGCCTTGAGGGCGCCCCCACCGCGAGTTCCACGGGACCGCAGACCGCTTCGATGGCCGCGCGGGGGAGCCCGCCCGGCCTGAGTATCCTGGGCACCTTCCCCGTCACGTCGAGCACGGTGGATTCGACGCCGATTTCACAGGCCCCGCCGTCGACGACGAAATCGACTTCGTTCCCGAGCATGCGCACGACGTGCTCCGCCCGCGTCGGAGAGAGATAGCCGAAGGGATTGGCGCTCGGGGCGGCGACCGGCACGCCGGAAAGGCGGATGATCTCCCGCGCCACGGGATGGGCCGGCATGCGGACGGCGACTGAATCGAGTCCGCTCGTCACGAGGCCCGGCACGCGCTCGCGCTTGGGAAGAACGAGGGTGAGGGGACCCGGCCAGCAGGCGGCGGCCAGGCGGCGGGCCAATTCGCCGGGGAAATAGGCCACTTCGTCCAACGAGCCGATCTCGGCGATGTGGACGATCAGGGGATCGAAGGTCGGTCGCTTTTTCGCCTCGAAGACCCGGGCGACGGCCTCGATGTCGAAGGCGTTCGCCCCGAGGCCGTAGACAGTTTCGGTGGGGATCGCGACGAGTCTGCCTTGAGCCAGAGCCCGGGCGGCGCGCGCGATGCCTGCCGCATCGGCGGAAAGAAGTTCCATGGCGGGTGGATTGTACCGAGTCCGGCGGACGGCCGGGTAGTGGTCCGTCCGCGCTCATGCCCCGGAGCATCGGAGCCGAGAAGAAAACATGGACAATTCCGACGTTTTTCCCTTCGCGCCTTCCCTCCCGCATCTCGTCGCCATCGACTCGGACGGCTGCGTCTTCGATACCATGGCCGCCAAACACCTCCGCTGCTTTCTTCCGGCCTTCGTCGAGGTCTTCGGCCTCGCCCCGGTGGCCGGGGCCGCGACGGAAGTCTGGGCCTATGTCAACCTCGGCTCGCCGACGAGAGGCATCAACCGCTTCAAGGCCCTGCTGCGCGCCCTCGACCTCCTCGCCGCGCACCCCGAAGCGAAATCCCGTGGCTTCGAAGTGCCCCGACTGCCGCTGCTCGCGGAGTGGGTGGCAAGGGCCGCGGCGCTCTCCAACCCAGCCCTCGAAAGGGCCCGGGCCGAGCGGCCTTCGGCCGAATTCGACAGGGTCCTCGCCTGGTCCCGCCTCGTCAACGAGAATGTCGAGGCGGCCGGCGATCCGCTGCCGCCCTTCGTCGGCGCCCGGGCTGCCATCGAGGCGATGGGCGGCCGGGCCGACCTCTTCGTGCTCTCCCAAACTCCCGGCAAAGCCCTTCGCCGCGAGTGGGACGCGTGCGGCCTCGCCGGCCGCCTGCGGGCCCTCGTGGGACAGGAAGCCGGGCCGAAAAGCGATTGTCTGTCGACAGCCTCCACCGGCTACGCGGCCGGAAAGGTGCTGATGCTCGGCGACGCGCCAGGAGACCGCGAAGCGGCACGGGCGAGCGGAGCCTGCTTCTTTCCCATCATACCCGGCCGGGAGGCCGAAAGCTGGAGACTTCTCCTCGACGATGGATTCGGACGCTTTCTTTCCGGAAACTTCGCCGGAGAGTTCCAGGGAATTCTGGACACCGAGTTCTCGGCGGCCTTTCCCGTCCTGCCGCCGTGGAACGGGGAGGTCTCGACCCGGAGCGATTTCGACGGCGCCGAGCCCGGATTGGTCGCCTGACCGTTTCGTCCGATCCGCATAGCTTCGATCCCTCCCGCCGATCCGCGCGGCGCGCTTGCGCCGCTTTCCGTCCCGTCTATACTTGATCTATCGCGATGGATCGCGGTCGGGAGGGAATGTGGAACTGGTCCAGGACAAAGCGGGCTTCGCGGCGGCGATCAGGGCCCTCGTCACCTTCCGCTTCCTCTCGGAGGCCGAAGTCGAGCGCCTCATGGCCCGCGCCGAGGTGGTGCTGCTCGAGGAAGGCGAGCCGGTCATCGAAGAAGGGGAGCTCAGCCCCCACTTCTTCGGCATCCTCGACGGGACACTGAGCATCGGCCTGTCGACGCCCGAGAGGGGCGAAGTCTACGTGAACAGCCTGGGAGCCGGGGACGTCTTCGGAGAAGCCGGCATGTTTCTCCAAGTCAAGCGGACCGCGACCGTCCGCGCCCTCGGAAACGCGACCCTGGTGCGCCTTCACCGTTCCGATTTCGCGTCGTTCATCAAGGAAAACCCGGTCGCGGGGAACAAGGTCCTGCTGGCCGTCATCTACAGCCTGCTCAGGAAACTCAGGGTCACGAACGAGGAACTGGCCTACGAACGCAAGTCCGAGGCTTCGCAGGACGAAGTGGACGCCCTCGTCCAGCTCCTGATCTCCTGAAGGGCGTTCATCGACGGTAGGGCGTGGCGTCGAGCGGAAGGCGCGTGCGCCAGACTCCGTCCTTCGCCGCGTAGGCCGCGGCGACCGCCGCGGCGGTCGGAATCGACGAGATTTCTCCGATGCCCTTGGCGCCGTAGGCCGAGGCGCTCGTACCTCCGTCGAGGGCGGTGCCCTCCCCGGCCCGGCGCACGATGAGGGTCCTGATCGGGGGCACGTCGGTGGCGCGGAGCAGCCCCAATTGACCGAATTTCGCCGCCGGCACGCCTTGGGCGAGGGGAAAGGTTTCGGTCAACGCGTAGCCGAGCCCCATCGCCACCCCGCCCTCCACCTGACCCTCGAAGGCGAGGGGATTCACCACCAGACCCGAATCGTGGGCCGCGACGACGCGCTCGAGCCTGCCGTCGTCGCCGAGTATCGCGACATGGCAGGCGAAGCTGTAGGCGACATGGCGCACGGGGTTCGGCTTGTCCGTCGGGAAGCTGTCCGTCTCGGCCTCGAACTCGGCGGCGAACTCCCGGCCCGCCAGGACGAAGACGCTTGGCGCGGCCCCGCCGGTCCCGGCGTCTCCTCGGACGGCCATTTCGGACAACGCGTCGGACGCGAGGGCGCAGGCCCTCCTGCATGCCTCTCCGGTGATGAGGGTCTGGCGCGACGCGGTCGAAGTGCCGGCGTCGGGGGTCAGGAAGGTGTCCGGGGCCGGAACGACGACTCGATCCGGGTCGACGCGAAGGACGGAGCAGGCTATCTGCGTGAGGATCGTCGCGAGGCCCTGGCCCACGCAGGCCGCCCCGGTCCTGACTTCGACCCGATCGTCGAAGATCGCCACTACGCAACGGCCGGTATCCGGATGACCCATTCCGATCCCCGTATTCTTGAAGGCGCAGGCGATGCCCGCCCTCCCCGGCGCCGAATCGAAATCGGCTTTCACGGCGAGGAGGCACTCCTCGAGGGCCGTATCGGGGCCCGCGATCTGTCCGTTCGAAAGCACGTCGCCGGGCCTGGCGGCGTTGCGCATCCTGATCTCCCAGCCGGAGATCCCGATTTCAGCGGCCAGCTCGTTCAAGGCGCTCTCGAAGGCGAAATTGGTCTGGGGAACGCCGAAGCCCCGGAAGGCTCCCGCGGGCGGATTGTTCGTGTAGACGGCCGTCCCTTCCACATGGATGTCGGGCACGACGTAGGGACCGCCGAGATGGGTGACCGCGCGATGGAGCACGGGGCTGCCGAGCGAGGCATAGGCTCCCGTGTCCGCGACGACCTTCGCCCTGACCCCCGAAATCATTCCCGCGTCGTCGCAGCCGACCTCGAGCTCGACGTCCATCGGATGGCGCTTCACGTGGACTCGCGACGACTCGGGGCGCTCCAGGGTGAGCTTGACCGGCCGGCCGGACAGCCATGCCGCCAGGGCCGCATGATGCTGGACCGACTGGTCCTCCTTGCCTCCGAAGGCCCCGCCGACATAGGTCGACACGACCCGGACCCTGTCTTCGGGCAGGCCGAGAGTCCTCGAAACGTAGCGCCGACCGTCGTAGACGTTCTGCTCGCCGGTGCGCACCAGGACGATCCCGTCCGAATCGGGAGGAAAGGCCAGGGCGCTCTCGGTTTCCATGAAGGCGTGATCGACGAGACCCGTGCGGTAGGTCCGGCGGACTACATGGGTGGCGCGGGAAAGCGCCGCCTTCGCGTCGCCGCGTGCCAGGGTGATCTCCGAAAGTGAATTGCCGCCGGGGTGGAGGCTGTCCGCGCCCGGGTCCAGCGCATCGGCCGGACTCAGGATCGGCTTCAGCACTTCGTATTCGACCCTGATCAGCGAGAGGGCCGCGCGGGCGGCCGAGAGGCTCTCGGCCGCGACCAGGGCCACCGCGTCGCCGATGTAGCGCGTGGCCTCGCCCGGGGCGACGAATGTCGGCCAATCGGCCACCAGATGGCCGATGAAGCGATCGCCGGGGATGTCCTCCCAGGTCGCGACGCGGGCGACACCCGCGGAGCCGCGAGCCTCCGAGACATCGAGGGACAGGAGCCGCGCTCGCGGATACGGGCTTCGGAGGACCGCCGCGTGGAGCATGCCGGGGACGGACAGGTCGTCCGCGTAACGCGCCTCGCCCCGGGCCTTGACGGCCGCGTCGACGCGGCCGAGCCTCGAGCCGAGGGCGCCCGACGATGTCGCCGGGGCGGCCGCGAAACCCGATGGAGCGCCGGCGCCTCGCCTGGCCCCGGCCGCCCGCAACACCGCGTCGACGATTTTCGCGTAGCCCGTGCAGCGACAGAGGTTCCTCCTGAGCGCGGCCCTCGCCTCCGCTTCGGTCGGAGACGGATTCTTGTCGAGGAGGGCCTTGGTCGAGAGCACCATGCCCGGCGTGCAATAGCCGCACTGCACCGCCCCCGCATCGACGAAGGCCCGCTCGTAGAACTCCATCTCGGCGGAGCCGAGCCCCTCGAGGGTCAGCACCGACTTTCCGGCGACTTTCTCGATGGGAACGATGCAGGACGAAAATGGCGCGCCGTTCACCAGGACGGTGCACGCGCCGCAGATCCCCTCGCCGCAGGCGTTCTTCGCCGCCGTCAGCCCCGCCGTTCCGCGCAGCCATTCAAGGAGACTCGTCCCGCCCGCCGCCTCGACGGCCCTCCCGTTGAGCGTGAATCCGATCATGGGCAGGAGTTTTCTTCCGAAGCGGCGCCCGCTTTGAGCTCCTCGAGGGAGACGCCCGCCATCATGAAGCCGAGTTCCTGGACGCCGGCCTCGCCGCGCTCGACGACCCCCATGAGCTTCCCCTCGTACATGACCGCGATGCGGTCCGAGAGGCCCATGAGTTCGTCGAGATCCTCCGAGATGAGGAGAATGGCCATGCCCTTCTCGCGCTGGTCGAGAAGGCTGCCGTGGATATATTCCGTGGCCCCGATGTCGACGCCCCGCGTCGGTTGGGCCGCCACGAGAAAGAAGGGTTGCCTCGAAAGCTCGCGCGCCATGATGAGCTTCTGGATATTGCCGCCGGACAGGTTCTTCACGGGGACGTCCAGGCTCGGCGTCTTGACCGCGAACTGCTCCACGAGGGAGCGCGCGTGCTCGCGCATGACATCGAAGGCCAGGAATATCCAGCGCCTGAACCGCTTCGCCTTGTGGTCATGGAGAAAGACGTTCTCGCCCACGCTGAATTCGCGTATGGCTCCGTCACGCATACGCTCCTCGGGGATGAATGCCATGCCCGCCTCGAAGCGCTCGTTCACGGAGGCATGCGTCAGGTCCCTGCCTTCGACCAGGACGGAGCCGGCCGACAGCGGTCGCATGCCGGCCAGACACTCGGCGAGCTCCTTTTGCCCGTTGCCGGACACCCCCGCGAGTCCGACTATCTCCCCCGAATGGATCGAAAGGTCGACGTCCCTGAGGGCTTCGACGCCGCGGTCGCCCATCGCGCGAAGGCCCCGCATGCGGACGAGTTCGGGGCCGGGGGCATGGGGCCGGAGATCGGGCTCCTTCACCTCGCGGCCCACCATCATCCGCACGAGATCGGCGCGAGACAGGTCGCAGGTGCGCCCCGTGCCGACGACCTTCCCGTCGCGGAGGACCGTGACGCGGTCGCTGATCGCCTTCACCTCGTTGAGCTTGTGCGAGATGAAGATGAGGGAATGACCGGCGGCGACGAGGGTGCGGAGCGTCGCGAAAAGTCCGTCGACTTCCTGGGGCGTCAGGACGGCGGTGGGCTCGTCCAGGATGATCAGTCCCGCGCCGCGGTAAAGGGCCTTGATGATCTCGACCCGCTGCTGCTCGCCGACGGAAAGCTGCCACACGACCGCCGCCGGGTCCACCTTGAGTCCGTATTCCCTGCCGATATCCTCGATGGCCCTCGACACGCCCGCGATGTCCAGGAAGGGCGCGCGCGGCGAATGCTGGCCGAGCGCGACGTTCTCGGCCACGGTCATGGTGGGAACCAGCATGAAATGCTGGTGGATCATGCCGATGCCCGCGCGGATCGCGTCGGCGGGCGACCGGAACGCGAGAGGCTTGCCGTCCACGAGGATCTCGCCCGAATCGGGCTGGTACATGCCGTAGAGCTGTCGCATCAGCGTGCTCTTGCCCGCCCCGTTTTCGCCGAGGAGGGCGTGCACCTCCCCCGGCTCGACGTCGAGACAGACGCCCGAATTCGCCGTCACGCCCGGAAAGCATTTCACGATGTCGCGCATCTCGACGCGCCCCGTCCCGGAACCTCTCGCAACGCCCGTCGCGCTCATCGCATGACTCCCGCTCCGAAATCGGTTTGAAAAAGGCCCGCAGAGACGCGAAAACGGGTCAAGATCCGCCGCTCCGCGCCCCTGCGGTCCGCCCACTATTACGGTTGCACGGCGATACTGCCGTTGGAAATGCCCTTGATGGCGGCGTCCGCGGCCTGCTTCGCGGATGCGGGAAGCGCGTAGCCGGGATTGAAGGCCACCTTGAGCCCCCCGTTGTCGAGGGTGAGCGTATACACCTTGCCGCCGAGCACGCCCGCCCTGTGCTGGGCGATGATCTCGCGGAGCATGCTGGTCCAATCATAGACCTGGGAGGCGACGACGAGCTTGGTCGCCAGCGATGCCTGATCGGCCTGGGTGCCGAACCAGAGCACGCCGCCCTTGTCCTTGGCCGCTCCGATCGAACCGACGACGGACTGCGACGAGCCGGTGAGGATGTCGGCGCCGTTGGCTATCTGTGTCTTGGCGGCCGCCGTCATCAGCGCGACGTCCGAGAACGAGCCGGTCCAGGTCTTGGAAATGGAGATGGATTTGTCGACGGACTGGACACCCTGCACGAAACCGTCGATGTAGGTCTTCGCGTCGCCCACCTCGATGGGACCGGTCACGCCTATCTTCTTCGACCTGCTCAGCAGGGCGGCGAGAACTCCGTTGACGTAGCCGCCCTGCTCCGCAGCGGCGGTATAGGCATAGACGTTCGGCATGCCGAATGTGTTGACGTCGGTCCCCCAGGCGAAGGTCGTGTTGGGGAAGTCCGGCGCGACGTCCTGGACCGAGGAACCGTACTGGGACCCGTGCGCGATGACGATGTCGAAACCCTGGCTGGCGTAGTCGCGGATGGCCGCCGCAGCGTCCGGCACGTTGTACATGTTGTCGGTGTACTTGATCTGGAGGGCGCTTTCGCCTCCCATCTCCTTCTGGACCGCGAGGAGGGCGGACCACATCGACTGGCTGAAGGCCATGTCCGTCGTCGCGCTCGGCATGATGACCGCGATACGGAAGGGCGCGGCGGCCGCCCCGAGCACC
>Ga0187814_10000282_pt1 | contig 15718 bp, 11 predicted proteins | sample NC_S_4_FD_132450 | JGI IMG/M metagenome (GOLD analysis project Ga0187814, IMG submission 132450) | Wetland sediment microbial communities from Neuse River Estuary, North Carolina, USA - ASW-S_4 | ecosystem: Environmental > Aquatic > Freshwater > Wetlands > Sediment | place: USA: North Carolina... | reverse complement strand
TTCGCGCCGTCGATACCCGTCGCTCGAAACGCTCTACGGCGCGAGGCCGATGCACCATCCGGGGCTTAGGCACCATCTGGATCTCCGTTGCGAGAGGCGCCGGCGTATTGGATTGCCCCGCGCAGGTCCAGAAGCGCGGCACGAGCCAGTTGCGCGACTTTCGCCTGCCCGGCGTCGGCGGCGCGTCGGTACGCCGGCTCCGCACCGGCCAGGTCCCCCTGCTCTTCCAGCAGGACGCCTAGGTTGAAGGCACCGTTGGCCTCGCCTCGATCGTCTGCGCGACGGTAGGCAGCTTCCGCACCAGCAAGCTCGCCCTGGGCTTCGAGCAGCACGCCGAGATTGGAGGCCGCGGCAGCGTGGCCGCGCGCATCCGCACGACGGTAGGCCGACTCGGCGCCCTCTACATCGCCTTGCTCTTCAAGCAGGACGCCGAGGTTGAAGGCACCGTTGGCCTCGCCGCGCTCATCCGCGCGGCGGTAGGCCGCCTGCGCGCCGACAAGGTCGCCCTGGCCTTCCAGCAGCACGCCGAGATTGGAGGCCGCGGCAGCGTGGCCGCGCGCATCCGCACGACGGTAAGCCGACTCCGCACCGGCAAGATCGTCCTGCTCCTCCAGCAGCACACCGAGGTTGAATGCCGCGTCAGCTTCGCCGGGCAAATCGGCGCCACCGCTGGCGCCGCCCGACCCGTTCATGTCCGTCAGCGCTTCGAGCGCCGGGTTCGCTTCGAGTGGAGCGTGGTTGGCATCGTGCACCACGCCCGCCGATTGGTCCCCGTCGCCTCGAACTTCAATCGACGGGGTGCCGCCGTCGCGGCGGCCTCGGCGCACATACTGCGCCCCAGTGACGAGCAGTCCCAGCCCAGCCGCAACGACGAGCAGCACCCAGCCGAGCGACAGCGGTTCAGCTGCGGGCCTTGCGCGCGGTACGGGTCTGGCGGTTCCGCGCGGAACGGTTGCGGGCACCGAGGTACCGTGCGGGCGACCGTACGTGGCGTTGCCAAACGTCGCCGGGTACGCGCGTCTCTCTGTGCGCAGGTCGGCGAATGTCTGGGCTCCGGCGATCCCGTCCACCGGCAGGCCACGGTGGGCCTGAAAGCGCCTGACCGCCCGTTCGGTAAGTGGGCCGTAGCGCCCATTGATTGGACCGGGCCCGTAGCCCATCCGCGTCAGGCGACGCTGGAGGTCACCCACCAGCGGTGAACCGCCTGGCTCATACCCCGCGCTCGGGAACAGCGCAGGCGCACGGCTCTCGAGCGCTCCCACCGTCTGGCGGCCGGCGATCCCGTCGACGAGTAGGCCACGCTCGGCCTGCGCGTGCCTGACCGCCCGTTCGGTAAGTGGGCCGTAGCGCCCATCGATCGCACCGGGCCGATAGCCGGTCCGCACCAGGAGACGCTGGAGGTCGCGCACCAACGGTGAACCGCCTGGCTCATACCCCGCGCCCGGGAACAGCCCGGGTATGGCTTGCGGCACGGCCGACGGGGAGGTAACGGGCAGACCGGCGTCCGCAGACAAGCTGGCGGCTCGCGCGGAGCCTGGGGTGGTCGCGCCGACGGCGGTCGAGACTACGAGCGCGAGAAGCGCGGCTGCAACGGGCAGCGCGCCGACATACGCCCGGATCTCTGACGCCAGCTCATGTCTCACCTCAGCTGAGCTCACTACTTGTGTAAGTCCCCAACGAGCGTCGGTGCGATCCATGCAAATGTGATTGCGCCTGTTGGTACTCTGCGATATCGGGAAAACCGCAGCGTTTGGGGCGATTTCCAAGTGGGCGTACCGAGCTCGCTTTCACGAGAGCAGTTGATTGAGGCTCACCTGCCGCTAGTCAGGGCGATCGCGCGCCGCTATGCGGGCCGCGGGGAGGATCTGGAGGACCTCGTTCAGCTGGGCGCGGTTGGACTGGTCAAGGCGAGTAAGCGGTTCGATCCGAACCGAGGTGTCGCGTTCGGCGCATTCGCAGGCCCTGCGATCGAGGGCGAGATTCGCCGTCACCTGCGGGACAGTGCAAGTCCGTTGCGGATTCCGCGCAAGCTGGAGCAAATGAGCGCCGAGCTTCGCCGCTCCGACAGCAAGCTCTCGGCGTCGCTTGGACGCTCGCCAAGCTTGCACGAACTGGCGGCCGCGCTCGGCGTCGAGGACGGCGACGTCGAACGCGCACTCGGCGTCGAGCAGGCACGCGACTCAATCTCGATATCGCCCGGAGTCGCCGCTGTAGAGCTGCCCGCAGACTCCGAGGCGCTCGCCGACAGCGATGACCGTCTGCTCCTGGCCCGCGGCATCCGCGCGCTCGACAAGCGCCAGCGCCGGATCGTGTTTCTCCGCTTCCATGCCGACATGACCGAGCGCCAGATCGCTCGCGAGCTCGGCATCTCGCAGGCGCACGTGTCGCGGCTGCTTGCGAGCGCCCTTGCAAAGCTGCGCCGTGAGCTCGGACAATCGAGCGAAGCCGCAGGAGACGGTGATACCTGCGAAGCCGCAGGAGACGGTGATACCACTGTGGTAACACCGCCCGCAGATGACTCCGCGAGCCCTAGAATCCCCTCCGTGGGCGCGCCGCAGGAGAACCTCACCCTCGCGCAATACCTTGAATTGCCGTATCACGTCGAGGTGAGCTGCGAGCAGGAGGGGGGGCAATCGTCGTGGAAGGCGACCGTCGAGGAGCTGCCAGGCTGTACGTCGCAGGGCGGCACGCCGGAGGAGGCCGTCGCTCGCCTGAGACGGGAGATGGAGTCGTGGCTCACTGCTGCACTTGCCGAGGACCGAAAGATCCCCCTGCCCGGCGGTGAGGCCGCTACGCCAAGGTCTCCACGCAGCCACAGTGGGCGCTTCCTCGTGCGCATGCCCAAGTCACTGCACGAACAGCTGGCGCTTGCCGCAGAGCGCGAGAACGTCAGTTTGAACAGGTTCGTCACCGACGCGCTTGCGGCTTCGGTCGCGCACTCACAGCCGGCGGAGCCGTCTCCGGGCTCGGAGCGGTCCGCCGGGGAGATAGGCCCGGTCCCGAGCGGCCCGCCCGCGCGCGCATTTCGAGTGGCGCTCGCGACTAATCTCGTGGTCGTCGTCATCGCCGGCCTAGTTGCGCTGATCCTGCTCGTGCTCGCACTGCAGCGCGGCATCTGACGTCGCGACCCCTGTCTAGGACCGGCGCCGCTCTCCGGCGCGGTCAAGCCCGGCCCCCGCTGAACCGATGAGAGCTCCGTGATCGGCGCCTCCCACCTGGCAGCTCTTCCGGCGGGCGCCGGCGCTCGCGTTGATGGTAAGCGCGTTCGGCGCTATGAGCGCCCCGGCCGGCGCCCAGGGCCTCCACGTTGACGGCAACCGCTCCTCGATGGCAGCGGAGCGCCGGTGCAGCTACGAGGGGTCAACCGCTCGGGCACCGAATACGCGCGCATCCAGTCTTCCGTCCAAGAAACTGCGGCCGTCGAACATCCGCCGAGGTCCGACGGCCGCACGTTTTGCTTTTCGAGAATCGCCCTTGTCCGCGTTAGCTGCAGCAGCCTTGCCGTGCGATACGGGCTGGGGAGGCCCTCAGAAGGTTCGGCATTATGCCTACCCGAGCCGACGCCATGCACCATGTGTAATCGTTCGGTTGGAAACCAACTTGGAGCGAAGCGCCGCCTGCGGCGGGCGGGGACGAAGGTAGCCATCCGTCAGTTTGGCGTCGCTGCCAGCGAGCGCCACAGATAGCGGCAGGCCAGGGTCCGGTACGGGCGCCAGGGCTCGGCGATCCGCTCCATCTCGGCGGGCGCCGGGAGCGCTTCCAGGCCGTAGCGGATCATGATCGCGCGCCGGATCCCCAGGTCCCCGACCGGCAGGACGTCCGGGCGCTGGAGGTGGAACATCAGGAACATGTGGGCGCTCCACGTCCCCAGGCCCTTGACCGCGACGAGTTCGGCGATCACCTCGTCGTCCGGCAGCTCGTCGAGGCGCTCGAGCTCGAGCTCTCCGTTGAGGACGTGCTCGGCCAGCGAGCGCAGGAACGACACCTTCGCGCGGCTGAGTCCGGCCGCCGCGCGGAGCTCCTCGGGGTCGTCCTCAAGCACCTCGACGGGCGTGGGCGTCCGCCCTTCGTAGCGGTCGGTGAGCCTCGTGTAGATGGCTCGGGCGGCGCTCGTGGAGAGCTGCTGGCCGACGATCGAGCGCACGAGCGCGCCGTAGTGATCTGAGGGGCGTCCGGCGCGCGCGTCGCCGAGCCCGTCCACGCCGATCTCGTCGATCAGATCACGCATCACCGGGTCCACGGCCCGGAGATGCTCGATTGCCGCCTGCTCAGGGCTGGCCGGCAACGACTCCGGGGACGCCCGTGTTGGTGGAGTACTTCGGCTGGATCTTCGTGTCGGGACGGATCTCGTGCACGGCCTGGGCGACCGCGACGGCGGACTCCGCGAATCCCGTTGCGATCAGCTTGAGCTTGCCCGCGAACGTCGTGATGTCGCCGCATGCCCAGACTCGCTCAAGCGACGTGCGCATCACCTGATCGACGACGATCGCGCCCTTCTCAATCTCGAACCCCCAGTCCTTCAGAGGGCCCAGCGCCGTCTTGAACCCCAGCTGGAGGAGAATCGCGTCCACCTCCACCTCCAGCTCATGCTCCTCGTCCTCGGAGTTGAAGAGCCGCACCCCCTCGACCGTGCCGTCGCCGAACACCTCCTTGATCTGGAACGGCACGTGCACCATCACATCGCCGCGATCGGCCGCCTCAAGCACCTGCCCGACGGTCAGCTCGTGAGCGCGGAAGCCCTCGCGGCGGTGGACCAGGCGGATCTCGCTGGCGGTGTCCAGCAGGTTGATCACCCAGTCGCACGCCGAGTCCCCGCCCCCCACGATCATCACCCGCTTGCCCTCGAAGACGGACTTCTCGCCGACGATGTAGTGGGCGCCCCGGCCTTCCCAGGGGGTCATGTCGAAGCCGGGAAGCTTCTTGGGCTCGAACGCGCCGTGGCCGCCGGCGACGATCACCGTCCGCGAGCGCAGATCGCCGCGGTCGGTGTGCAGGACCACCACCCGCTCGGAGCCCTCCCCCTCCCAGGAGATGGTCTCGGCGGTGGTGTTCAGGTGGACGGGTACGTCGAACTGCTCGAGCGCCTGCTGGCGCATCAGCTCGACGAGGTCCTTGGCGAGGACCTTGGGATGCCCGGGAACATCGAACACCCATTTCTCGGGATACAAGGTGGTCAGCTGGCCGCCGAGCTCGGGTAGCGAGTCGATGACCCGGGAGGAGGACTCGCGCATCCCGGCCCAGAACGCGGTGCACATCCCGACGGGGCCGGCGCCGATCACCGTGACGTCACGGAGCTCGTCGAAATCTGCGGTGAGTGCTGCGGGATCGACGGTCATGCGCCAGCCGTGACGCTCAGCGCCGCGCCGTCGAGCGCGCCCAGCGCCCGTTCGGCCGAGCATGAGATGCATGTGAACGTGGGCGTGTCGCGCAGGGTGTAGGAGCTCGACTCGGTGGTCCGCAACCGCTGGACAAGGTCGAGGAAGTCGGCTGGGTTGTCGGTCTCGAAGGCCACCACGAACTCCTGGTCGTCGAGCCCGAATGAGTAGCTCGTGTTGAGGTCGACCGAAGGGTATTCGCGCCCGACCTTGATGTGATCCTGCATGATCCGCCAGCGCTCGTCCGCGGGGAGCGCGTACCAGGCTCGGGTCTTGACGAACGGGTACACGAACAGGTACTTGCCGTGGGCTGGGCGGACCTCCAGACGCGACTCCTCGGAGTACTCGGACGGCTTGGTCATTGCGAGGAACGAGTATGGGATCGTGCACCACTTCATCAGCCCGCTCTGCGCAAGGACAACGTGGAACTCGTGAATCCGCTCAAGGTTCTGGGCCTGGCTGAGGAGCATCAGGTCGGCATCGCCCCGAGTCCCCACGAGCGAGAAGGCCCGCAGCAAGTGACCGTCGGCGAAGTCCTCGCATGCGGCGATGAACTCGCGCTTGTCGGCGGCGCGCTGAGCCTCGTCCAGTCGCCGCCATGCGGGGTCGACCTGAAGGAAGGTGTACTTGACGAAATGCCTCGTCGGCATGGGGTTGTTTGATGATACGCGCGAGGTCGCGACCTCCTGCGAAGAGAAATCTAAGCCTCGTGGGCGCCGATCTGCGACTAGGATTAAGGTCTCATGCGCATCGCGCTGCTTTCCCCCTATTCATGGACGTACCCAGGGGGGGTGACGAGGCACATCAAGGCGCTTGCCGAGCGCTACACCGAGCAAGGGCACCACGTACGGGTGCTCGCTCCGTACGACCCTCCAGACCGCTTCTCCGCAGCGCTGCATCGAGGTGCTCGGCCACCGGTGGTGCCGGCGCCCGACTACCTCATCTCGCTTGGGCGAACGATCGGCTTCAAGGCAAACGGCTCGGTCTCGAACCTGTCGATCACCCCGTTCGGGCTCGCGACCGCGCAGCGGGAGCTGCGCACCGGCCGCTACGACGTGGTTCACATCCACGAGCCGCTCGCGCCGATCCCGCCCTACATCATCACCGACTGGATGCGCCTGCCGAAGGTGGGCACGTTCCACACCTACAACGAGAACCGGGTCTCGAACGGGCTCGCGAGGGCGATCGGCACGGCCCGGATGCTCAACCACCTTCACGTGCGGGTCGCCGTCTCGGAGGCCGCCGCATGGACCGCTCAGCGCTTCTTCGGCGGTCACTACCGGATCATCCCCAACGGCGCCGCCGTCGATCCCGACAAGGTGCGCCGGGAGCGTGCGCCGGGTGACGAGCTGCGGATCGTGTTCGTGGGCCAGGCGGTCGAGCGCAAGGGGCTGCCGACGCTGGTACGTGCCTTCGAGGCACTGCGGGAGCACATCCCCTGTGAGCTGACCGTCATAGGCCCCACCGCCGAGGAGCTGATGCCGCTGATGCTCGACTCGCGCCAGGTCCGCGCGCTGGGCAGGATCGACGACCAGGCCAAGCACCGGGAGATCGAACGCGCCGACGTGCTGTGCGCGCCATCGCTGCGCGGCGAGAGCTTTGGCCTCGTCCTCACCGAGGCGTTCGTCGTCGGTACGCCGGTCGTGGCATCGAACATCCCCGGCTACCGGGATGTCATTGAGGACGGCGTCGACGCCGTACTGGTCCCGCCCGCCGACGCCCAGGCGCTGGCCGAGGCGCTCCGGGACCTCTATGAGCAGCCAGAGCGCCGGGAGCAGATGGAGCGCGCGGCGCTACGCAATGTGCAGCGGTTCGCGTGGCCGCGAGTCACGAGCGATTTGTTGCAGGCCTACGAGGATGCGATCGAGACCCCGGCTCCCGAGGGCCAGCTGGCGCGCGCAGCGGTGCGGATCGGTGCGCGACCCGCGGACCTCAAACCGCCTGTCCGCGCTCGCCGGATCGAAAGCCTCGAGCCCGAACTCCCGGGCGCGCGCCGCGGCAGGGCTCTGGGGATCGCGCGGCGTGTCGCACTGCCGGCGGTGACGCTGGGCGGCGCGGTGCTCGGGTGGCTTGCGCTCCAGAAGATCGGGCTCGGCCACATCGCCTCGGCGCTGCTGAATTCGAGCCCGACGTTCGTGCTGCTCGGGCTTCTGATCATGTCAATCGCGATGGTGTCGCGTTCAGTCGCGTGGTACGCGATCCTCAAGGCGGCGCTTCCCCGGGCGCGGGTGCGGTTGGCCGACGCGGTCCAGGGCACGATGATCGGCGTGCTGATGTCCTCGACACTGCCGGCGCGTCTCGGCGAGCCGTCGCGGGCGCTGGTCGTCGCTAGACGCACCGGCCATCCCAGGGAGCACTTCCCGGTGGTGCTCGGAACGCTCGTCTCGCAGACGCTCCTCAACCTGGTCGCGCTGGCGATCCTCGGCGGCGTGATGTTCTCCTCGGTCGACATCTTCGCCGGTCACCAGGACGCCCTGCTGGCGGTTGCGATCGTGCCCGCGCTGCTGCTCGTGATCGTGCTCGGTGCGCCCGTCGTGCTGCGCCAGGGTGCGCGCCGCTCCAGGTTCGCGCGGCTGCATGCGATGGCCGCCCAGGTCCGCGGCGGGCTGACCCGAGTGCGGCACGGCCTGAGCGTATTTCGCAGTCCCCGCCTCGGCCTGATCGCCACAGTCGCCCAGCTCGGTGCCTGGGGCCTTCAGTCGCTCGCCTGCTACATGCTGCTCGTTGCGCTTGGCCTCAGCCATCAGGCCGGATTCGGGGCAGCCGCGGCGGTCCTGTTCGCCGTCAACATCACCGCTGTGCTTCCGGCGACGCCCGCCAACCTCGGCGTCTTCCAGGCCGCCTGCGCGGCGGTGCTGCACACCGGCTGGCACGTTGGTCTCGGTGCCGCCGTCGCCTACGGCGTGATTCTCCAAGCGGTGGAGATATCAAGCTCCATCCTGCTGGGCACACCCGCGCTGCTCAAGGAGGGCATGTCGTGGAAGGAAGTGAGGATGCGCGCCATGCACGCGACGCCGGTGAAGCTGGCTGCGCGGCCGCCGCGCTCGAGCGCTACCGCGGTCAGGGTGGAGAGCTAGAGGGCCGCGACGAGACGCGGCCGCCTCGAGCGAGGCGGCCGCGCGCGCAGCTGACTCTTGCCACCGAGTCGGACTATCGCCCGACCGAGACCTGCTCCTCGGCCTGTGCCGACTCGGCGCCCTGCTTGGCCGCCTTGGCCTGGAGCAACTGGCGGGTCCGGGGGCGGTCGTAGGGCAGAGATGCGAAAGGAGACGCGATGAGCAAGCTGGCGGTTTCGGAGTTCGTGACCATAGACGGCGTGTTCGAGGATCCCGGCGGCGGCGAGGGCGTCGAGTACGGGGGCTGGGCCTTCAAGTTCGACCGCGGGCCCGAGGGCGACGAGTTCAAGTTCGACGAGCTGATGGCCGCCGGCGCCATGCTCCTCGGACGGGTCACGTATGAGGGGTTCGCGCGGGCGTGGCCTGCGATGGACGCGAACGAGTTCGGCAAGAAGATGAACTCGATGCCGAAGTTCGTCTTCTCCAGCACGCTCGAGAACCCCGAGTGGAACAACTCGAGAGTGATCCGTGGCGATCTGGGCGAGCGAGTCGCCGAGATCAAGCAACAGGTCGAGGGCGACATCCTCGTCGCGGGAAGCGGACAGCTTGTCCGGGGCCTGGCGGACCTGGCGCTCGTCGACGAGTACCGGCTGATGGTCTTCCCGACCGCGTTGGGAGCCGGAAAGCGCCTGTTCGACGGGGTGGCTGCCTCGATCGAACTGCGCCTTCAGGACGCCCGTCCGGCGGGCGAGACCACGATCCTCACGTACGTCCCCCGATGATCGGCGCTCGGACAGGCACGAGTCCGGCAGGGAGGGTACGATGAGCGTCGTGGAGCAGTCCTCGGCACTGACCACAACGGGGGCAGTCGAGCAGCAGCTAGAGCAGTATCGGCGTGAGCTGACCGGCTACTGCTACCGGATGCTCGGCTCTCCCTTCGAGGCCGAGGACGCCGTACAGGAGACGATGCTCCGCGCCTGGCGCGGCCTGGATCGCTTCGAAGGCCGGGCAGCGCTGCGCTCCTGGCTCTACCGGATCGCGACGAACGTGTGCATGGACTCGCTCGGGGCCCGCTCTCGCCGGGCCCGCCCGATGGACCTCGGGCCGGCAGGCGCGCCCGTTGCCGAGAACCTCCACACGCTCTCGGACGCCACATGGATCGAACCGATTCCGGACGTGCTGCTGGCCCCACCCGATGATCCCGCCGAGGTGGCGCAGGCGCGGGAGACGATCAGGCTGGCGTTCGTCGCCGCGCTCCAGCATCTCCCGCCCCGCCAGCGTGCGGCTCTGATCCTCGTGGAGGTGCTGCGCTGGAAGGCGAGCGAGGCAGCGGAGCTGCTGGACACCAGCGTCGCGTCGGTGAACAGCGCGCTCCAGCGCGCGCGGGCCACGCTCGAGGCTACCGGGGTCACCGATCGAGACGCCGCGCCGAGCATGGACCGGGAGCAGCGCGAACTGCTCTCCCGCTATGTGGATGCGTTCGAGCGATACGACATCGAATCGCTCACCTCGCTGATCCGGGAGGACGCGACCCAGTCGATGCCACCGTACGACCTGTGGCTCTCGGGTCGCGACGACATCTTCACGTGGTGGCTGGGCCCGGGGATCGGCTGCCGCGACTCACGGGTGATCCCCGCCGGGACGGCGAACGGCACGGCCGCGTTCGGTCAGTACAAGCCGAGCGAGTCGGGAAGCGGACGGGATCCGTGGGCTCTCCAGGTGATCGAGATCCGGGAAGACAGGATCGGGGAGCTCACGTTCTTCCTGGACACGGAGCGGCTGTTCCCGCTGTTCGGCCTCCCGCCACGGCTCGACTAGCGGGGGTTGACGATCCTGATCCGCTTCAGGCGGCTAAGAGACTGTCTCACAACTCCCGTACCCGTCTGGCGGCGGCGGATCTGCGCGGATACTGCGTCCTCGGAGCTCGCTGTAGCGCTGCTACAGCTTCGCTCCTGCGTCCTTGTCCCACTTGATCCGGCGCTCGCCAGCCGTGCACGTTAGTTCTGAGACAGCCTCGTAAGATCGTCCAGGCCAGATGGAGGTGACACCGCACTACCTTCCCGCGGAGGAGCGCTACGAGCGGATGCCCTACCGCCGGTGCGGGCGAAGCGGGCTCCTGCTTCCCGGGATCTCGCTGGGCCTTTGGCAGAACTTCGGCGAGAACCGCCCGATCGACACCAGCCGGGCGATCCTGCGCACGGCGTTCGACCTCGGGATCACCCACTTCGATCTAGCCAACAACTACGGACCGCCGTACGGGACCGCGGAGCTGAACCTCGGCCGTCTCCTGCGCCAGGACTTCAGGCCCTATCGCGACGAGCTCGTGATCTCAACCAAGGCCGGCTACGACATGTGGCCGGGACCGTACGGCGACTGGGGCTCGCGCAAGTACCTGCTGGCCAGCCTCGACCAGAGCCTTCGGCGGATGGGACTGGAGTACGTCGACATCTTCTATTCGCACCGGTTCGACCCACAGACGCCCCTGGAAGAGACGATGGGAGCGCTCGACTCCGCGGTGCGGCAGGGCAAGGCGCTGTACGTCGGCATCAGCTCCTACTCGGCCGATCGAACCGCGCAGGCGATCGAGATCCTCGGGAGCCTCGGCACGCCCCTGCTGATTCACCAGCCCTCGTACTCGATGCTCAATCGCTGGATCGAGAAGGAGCTCCTGGCGCTCCTCGAGGAGGAGGGCGTCGGCTGCATCGCGTTCTCTCCGCTCGCCCAAGGACTGCTCACGGGCAAGTACCTGGACGGCATCCCCGAGTCATCGCGTGTGAAAAGCGGGGAGTACTTCTCCGAGGAGCTCCTGAGCGAGGAGAACCTGGAGCGGGTGCGTGCGCTGAACGAGATCGCGGCCCGCCGCGACCAGACGCTGGCCCAGCTCGCACTGGCATGGGTCCTCCGTGACCCGCGGATCACGTCGGCGCTGATCGGCGTCTCGAGGGTCGAGCAGTTGGAGAGCAATGTGGCGGCGCTCGAACGCCTCGATTTCGATCCGGACGAGCTCGAGGAGATCGACCGCTACGCCCAGGAGGGCCGGGTCAACATCTGGGCCCCCTCGAGCGAGAGCTGACGGGCTCCGCCGGCAGAGCCTCGCTGAGGCCGGCGAGCTCGATCAGGTCGAGCAGCTCCTCCGAGGCGTGGCACAGCCTGATCCGAAGACCGTGGCGCCGTGCGATCAGCGCGAGCCGGGCAAGCGCATCGACGACCGCGAGGTCAGCGACCGCATCGCGGACGTCGATCACGAGCTTCTCTGGATCTCCCGCGCGCGGGGCCATCCCAATGAGGACGGCCGCGGGCGCCGGAAATCATCGGAGCCGGCGGCCCCTACGCCTGCGCCATCGCCGGCTCGTCCGCCGCGGGGCCGGAATCCTCGCCGGCCCCGGAGCCGTCGGCGGTCTCCGGATCATCGTCGGTCACCTCGGCGAGCCGGCTCGGATCCTTGTCCGTTCCGGCGATCAGCTCGTCGTCGGCCTGCTTGGAGGACGTCGGCAGCTTCCCGGACTTCATTCCGAAGTACACGGCCTGGGGATGGTGGGCGACGATCGCGAGCGTGGACTGCTCGGGCTCGACCGCGTAGCCGCCCGAGAGGCGCAGGCCGATCGACGGCGCGTCGAGGAGCGTGAAGACCTTCTCGTGCTCGGACTGCTCGGGGCAGGCGGGGTAGCCCCAGGAGAAGCGGCGGCCCTGGGCGGGTGGGATGCCCAGCTCCGAGCGGACCCGGGCGTGGAGCCACTCGGCCATGCCCTCGGCGGTCTGGACCCCGAGCCCGTGCACGAACAGCTGCTCGGCGAATTCGCCGTCGGCCTCCAGACGGGCCATGAGCGACGTCACCTCGTCCCCCGCGGTGACCGCCTGGAGCGCCACTACGTCCACCTCGCCGGAATCGAGCGGCCGATAGAAGTCCGCTAGGCAGATCCGGTCGTGCTTCGGCTGGCGCGGGAAGACGAGTCGCTCGAGCTCCCGCTCGCCGGGGGCCTCGGGATCCCACACGATCAGCTCGTTCCCGTCGGAGTTGCAGGGGAAGTAGCCCAGCAGCGCCCGCGGGTGGAGGTAATCCTGTTCATCCCACATCCGCTCGAGCCTCGGTTGGAAGTCCTCACGCACGAGCTTGCGCCATTGCTCCCCCTTGACGCCGCGGCCACCCCAGTGGAGCTTGAACAGCACATGGGTGTCGAGATGGCGGTAGACCTCGTCCATCGCCACATCAATCTCGCGAACGCCCCAGAACGGCGGCGTGGGGCTCTCGTTGTCGGTGCGGGCCGCGCTGCGCACGGAGCGGTCGTCGGTGGAGGGGGCGTCGCCGTCCTCGGCATCGGGCTGCTCACGGAGCTTTCGGGCCGCCTCGCGGGTCTTCGCGATCAGCGTCTCGCGGGCCTCCGGATCGACCAGCTGGTCCATCTTGGCGAGCCCCTCGAACGCGTCCTTGCAGTAGAAGACGCCGGGCTCGTAGACATCGTCTGACTCGGTTCCGTGGGGGTAGAGGATCCGCAGGCCGAAGTTCCGGTTGATCGCGGCACCCCCCACAAGGACCGGGAACTCGAGGCGTCGCTCATGGAGCTCCTGGACGCACGCGGGCATCTGCTTGGACGTCGAGACCAGCAGCGCGCTCAGGCCGATCGCCGTGGCGCTGTGCTCGACGGCGGCGTCGAGGATCGTCCCGATCGGAACCTGCTTGCCGAGGTCGACCACCGAGTACCCGTTGTTGGTGAGGATCGTGTTGACCAGCGACTTGCCGATGTCGTGGACGTCGCCGAACACGGTCGCGATCACCACCGTGCCCTTGGTGTAGCCCTCGATCCTGTCCAGGTACTGCTCGAGCTGCGCCACTGCCCGCTTCATCACCTCGGCGGACTGAAGCACGAACGGCAGGATCAGCTCGCCGGCGCCAAACTTGTCACCGACCTCCCTCATCGCCGGCAGGAGCACCTCGTTGAGCGTGGGCACCGCGCCGATCTTCTCGACGCTGCGATCAATCCACTCCTCGACCCCCTCCTTCTTGCGACGCAGGATGTGGAAATGCAGCGCCTGCTCGGGCTCCATCCCCTCGGTGGGGTCGGCCCGGTCGGTCTCCTCGGCGGACTCGCCCTTGGACTCGAAGTGGGCGATAAACCGCTCCAGCGCGTCCTCCCGGCGGTTGAAAACCAGGTCGTCCGCGAGCTCGCGCTCCTCCGCCGGGATCTCGGCATACGGCGTGATGTGGTTCGGGTTGACCATCGCGAGGTCGAGGCCGGCCTCCACGCAGTGGTGCAGAAACACGCTGTTCAGCACGCTCCGCGCCGGCAGGGAGACGCCGAAGGACACGTTGGAGACACCGAGCGATGTCTTCACGCCCGGAATCTCCGTCTTGACTCGCCGGATCCCCTCGATCGTCTCGATCGCCGAGGGCTTCCACTCGTCGTCGCCCGTGGTCAGGGTGAAGGTCAGGCAGTCGAAGATCAGCACCTCGCGATCCAGGCCGTGCTCCTCGCAGCACAGCTCGGTGATGCGCTTGGCCACCTCGAGCTTGCGCTCGGCGGTCTTCGCCATCCCGGCCTCGTCGATCGTCAGCGCGATCAGCGCGGCGCCGTGCGCCGTGGCGAGCGGGACCACGCGATCGAGCTTGTCGCGACCCGCCTCCAGGTTGATCGAGTTCACGACAGCCCGGCCGGGAATCTGCTCGAGCGCGGTCTCGATCACTTCGGGCTCGGTCGAGTCGACCTGAATCGGAGCGGGTTGAGTGAGGCTGATGCGCTTGACCACCTGGCGCATCTGCTCGGCCTCGTCCTGGCGCTCGGTCAGCGCGACGCAGACGTCGAGCACGTGCGCGCCCCCTGCGACCTGGTCCTCGGCCACGGTGACGAGCCCGTCGTAGTCGTCGGCCAGCAGCAGCTGCTTCGCCTTGCGCGAGCCCTGGGAGTTGACCCGTTCGCCGACCAGCGTGGGCCGCGGGTCCTGGACCAGCGGGGTGGCGGTCATCATCGAGCTCAGATGAGGAGGCAGCCGCGAGGGGCGCTCACGCGGGGTGCCCCCGGCGCAGCGCTCGACGATTGCCTCGATGTGAGCGGGAGTCGTACCGCAGCAGCCGCCCACGATCGACACCCCGTAGCGGTCCACGAATTCCCCCAGGACGTTCGCGAGCGGCTCGGGCTTCTCGGGGAAGATCGTCTCGCCGTTCGGTCCCTGGAGGGGCAGACCCGCGTTCGGGATGCAGTGGACGGGTAGGGACGCGTTCTCGCCGAGATAGCGGATCGCGTCGCGCATATCCTCGGGCCCGGTCGAACAGTTCAGCCCGATGACGTCGATCCCGAGCGCCTCCAAGGTGGTCAGCACGGCGGCGATGTCGGTCCCGAGCAGCATCTTCCCGCCCTGCGGGAGCAGCGAGACACTGCACTGGATGGGGACGCTGCGGCCGAGCTCCTTGAACGCCTCGCGGGCCCCGAACACGGCCGCCTTGACCTCCAGGATGTCCTGCGCGGTCTCGATGATGATCAGGTCGGCGCCGCCCTGCACCAGGCCAGTGGCCTGCTCGGAGAAGACCTCCACGAGCTCGCGGAAGCGAATCTGGCCGAGCGCCGGGTCGTCGCTCGCCGGCAGGTACCCGGTTGGGCCGATCGATCCGGCGACGAACCTGTTCTCGCCGGCGGCCCTGCGGGCGATCTCGGCCGCCTTGAGGTTGATCTCGTGCGTGTGATCCGCAAGCCCCCATTCGGAGAGCTTCAGCCTCGAGCCCTGGAAGGTATCCGTCTCGATCACCTCGGCGCCGGCGTCGAGCATCGAGGCGTGGACGCCCTCGATCACGTCAGGGCGGTTGAGCACCAGTGCCTCGTGGCAGCGGCCGGGCAGCCGGTAATCCTCCTCCAGGCTGAGGTCGAACTGCTCCAACGTGGCGCCCATCGCCCCGTCGTAGACGATGACGCGCTCGCGTGTGGCCGAAAGAAAGTCCCGCATCGGTGGACAGCCATGCTACCAGCGGATCGGCAAACCTTGACATGACTGTGGCAAGGTTGTTTCTTCGCTAGCGTGGGGCGGATGCCAGGTGACGCGAACGGACGAACGGTCCTGCCCTACGGCTCCTGGCCCACCCCGGTCAGCTCCGATGTGGTCGTGGCGAAGGCCGTCCGGCTCGCCGAGGTCCAGGTCGACGGCGACGCCGTGGTGTGGTCGGAATCGAGGCCGGGGGAAGGCGGTCGCACGGCGCTGGTACGCCTGGCCGCCGACGGGACGAAGACCGAGCTGCTGGACCCCAAGCTAAACGTCCGTACTGCCGTTCATGAATATGGCGGTGGCGCCTGGTGGGTCCGGGAC
>Ga0187814_10000281_pt1 | contig 15728 bp, 13 predicted proteins | sample NC_S_4_FD_132450 | JGI IMG/M metagenome (GOLD analysis project Ga0187814, IMG submission 132450) | Wetland sediment microbial communities from Neuse River Estuary, North Carolina, USA - ASW-S_4 | ecosystem: Environmental > Aquatic > Freshwater > Wetlands > Sediment | place: USA: North Carolina... | reverse complement strand
CGACCGGGGCGCTCTGCCACGCGGCGCCGTCGCACCCGGTGGCTGCCGACCCAGCCGTAGCCGCTGGCGAAGCGGCGCTGCGCGCGGCTGAGTGTGAGCCGGAGGGGCCACTAGCGGCGCACCCGGCGCCGAGCAAGGTTGTCGCCACCGCCACGGCACTGACGACACACGAGCTGCGAACGCGGCTAACCATCACACCCTCCCGGTAGGCCAGCGGTTGCGCTGCGGCACGGTTGCTGGCAGGCTCCGCCTGGACAGACACGGTCGCCTCTGGCCGGACCACCCGGCCAGAGGAGACCTCCCACCAGGGGAGACCTCCCACCAGGGAAGACCTCCCCAGGGTGCGGCCCCGCTGGGCTGCGGGCTGCTGCCGGGGGAAGATGGCGCAGTACCCGCGCCGCGTACCGGCGCCGGCACAGGGAGGGGCAGGGCCCGTGTCCGACGTGACCGACGCACAGGAAGCCGCCGTCCAGGCCGCACTGGACCGGCTCGACCTGGCGGCGAAGGTGGTTATCTTGTCCGGCCGCGACCTGTGGTCCCTGCCGGGGCTACCAGAGATCGGCCTGGCCCCGCTGGTCATGTCTGACGGGCCGGTGGGGGTGCGCGGCACGGGCTGGAGTGCTGAGGACCCGTCGGTCACCCTACCGAGCCCGACTGCGCTGGCCGCGACCTGGGACTCAGATCTGGCTCGCGCGGCGGGTAGGCTGCTCGGCCAGGAGGCGCGCCGCAAGGGCGTCCACGTGCTGCTGGCGCCGACGGTCAACCTGCAGCGCAGCCCGCTCGGCGGCCGCCACTTCGAGACGTACTCCGAGGACCCGCTGCTCACCGGCGAGATCGGCGCCGGCTACGTGACCGGCGTGCAAGAGCAGGGCGTCGCCACCACGGTCAAGCACTTTGTGGCCAACGACTCCGAGACCGAGCGCTTCACCGCCAGCGTGCAGGTCAGCGACCGCGCGCTGCGGGAGCTGTACCTGGCGCCGTTCGAGACGATCCTCCGGGAGGCCGGCGCCTGGGGCGTCATGTCGGCCTACAACGGCGTAAACGGGATCACCATGACCGAGCACGCGCAGCTGCAACTCGGGGTGCTGAAGGGGGAGTGGGCCTTCGACGGCGTGATCGTGTCCGACTGGCTCGCGGCCAGGGACACCGTTCGCGCGGCAACGGGCGGCCTCGACATCGCCATGCCGGCCCTGGGCAATCCCTGGGGGGAGCGGCTGGTCGCCGCCGTCGAGGACGGACGTGTCCCGGCGAACGTGGTTGATGAGCAGGCTCGCCGGGTGCTCCGGCTCGCCGCCCGGGTCGGCGCCCTGGCTGGCGCACCGGAGTCCGTGCCGCCCGGGCGGCGTCCGGCGCTGATCGACGGTGCCGTGCTGGCCAGGCAGATTGCCGCGCGCGCTGTCGTACTCGCAGCCAACCCGGCCGGCCTGCTGCCGATCGACACCCGGGCGGTCTCCACTGTCGCGGTGATCGGCTCGCTGGCACGGGATGCGCGCGTACTCGGCGGCGGCAGCGCCACCGTGTTCCCGCCGCACGTCGTCTCGCCGCTCGAGGGACTAGCGGCGGCCTTGCCGGACGCGGTCAAGGTGAGCTTCGCGCTGGGGGCCGACCTCCGCGAGGGCAGGCTGGCGCCGGCAATCCCGCCGCAGTGGCGCGGCCTGCGCGCAGCCTTCCGTGACCGCGCGGGCCGCCTGGCCCACCAGACATCGCTGGCCACCGGCGCGGGCCGGTGGCTGCAGCTGCCAGACGGCGTGGATGCCGCGACGCTCGCGACCGTCGAGATCTCTGGCCAGCTCACCGCCGAGACTGCGGGTGTTCATCAGCTCGGCATCCGCGGGGTCGGCGACTTCACGCTGACGGCCAACGGCCATACCTTGTTCGACGGCCGGCTGAAGCCGCCCGCCGACGACGCGGCTAGCGCGTTTCTTTCGCCGCCAGAGCACCGGATCGCGGTCGACCTTGCGGCCGGATCGGTCACGGACGTGTCGCTGACGCAGCGGGTGCGCGGCACGCCCGGTTTCGCGATGGTGTCACTGTCGCTCGGATATGGTGCCCCGGTCGCCGCGCCGGAGGAATTGCTCGCCGAGGCTGAGGCGGCCGCCTCCGCGGCAGACGTCGCGGTAGTCGTCGTGGGCACGACTGACGAGTTCGAGTCTGAGGGCTTCGACCGCAGCACGCTGGCGCTGCCTGGCCGCCAGGACGAACTGGTGCGGCGGGTAGCCGCGGCCAACCCGCGGACCGCCGTGGTGGTGAACGCGGGATCGCCGGTCGAGCTGCCGTGGGCGGATGACGTGGCCGCCGTGCTGCTCGCCTGGTTCCCGGGTCAGGAGGCTGGCCACGCTCTGGCCGATGTGCTGCTCGGGCTGACCGAGCCAGGCGGCAGGCTGCCGACGACCTGGCCAGTCCGGCAGGCTGACGTCCCGGTGCTGAGCACGACGCCCGCGGACGGCGTCTTGCGCTACGACGAGGGTGTGTTCATCGGGTACCGGGCGTATGAGCGCGCCGGGGTTGCCCCGCGGTACGCGTTCGGCCACGGTCTCGGCTACACCACGTGGGCTTACGAGCACGTCAGCGCGAACGCACGACAGGTGTCCGTGACCGTTCGCAACACCGGCCAGCGGCCGGGCCGTGAGGTCGTGCAGGTGTATGCAGGCCCGGCTGCCGCTGACCCGGAGCGACCACGGCGGTGGCTGGCCGGGTTCGGCGCCGTCGCGGCGGGCCCAGGGGAGGCCGCGACCGTGACGATCGACCTGCCGGAGCGGACGTTCCAGGTGTGGGCGGACGGCTGGCAGACGGTCAGCGGAGACTATGTCATCGAGGCGGCGCGCGGTCGCGCCGACGTCCGGCTGCGGGCCGCGATCCGGGTTGACTGACGGCGCTGCGCCGGATCCGCCCGGCCTGGTTCCGGTACCCGCGATGCACGTGACCCAGCGTGACGCTGGTGCTGCCGCGGGGCGAAGATGCCGCCAGGGACCTCGGCGTGCTCAACATCGCCAATGCGGGGCCGCAAGTCCTCGCGCCGCTGTTCACCGCGCTCATCATCGGCCATCTCGGCGGCTACCGGGTGCTGTTCATCATCGGCGGCTGCTGCGGCATAGCCGGGGCGATCGCCGTGCTGCCCGTCCGATCCGTCCGCCAGGCCAGCAGCGCGGCCAGGCTGCGCCCGTCGATAGGCTGGCGAGATCATGGACGAGCGCACCCAGACGTGGTTCGACCGCTGCACGTCGCGATGGCAGGACTGGCCGCCGGACGGGCTGCTCGCGGCCAAGGAGCGGCATGACGTCACGATCAGCGTCGTCATCCCGGCCAGGAACGAGCAGCAGACCGTCGCCAGCGTCGTCGGCGCCATCGCGCAGGCGCTCGTGGGCCGCATACCGCTCGTGGACGAGCTGATCGTGATGGACTCGGACTCGACCGACGCGACCGCCGACGTAGCAGCCCGGGCCGGCGCCGTGGTGTACCGGTCCGCAGACGTCATGCCATCGGCCGGCAGCTTTCCCGGCAAGGGCGAGGCGCTGTGGAAGTCACTTCTGGTCAGCAAGGGTGACCTGCTGGTCTTCGTCGACGCCGACCTGACCAGCTGGGGGCCGCACTTCGTCACCGGACTGCTCGGGCCGCTGCTAGCCGACGAGCGGGTGCGGCTGGTCAAGGGCTTCTATACCCGGGTGCGGACGGAGCGGGACGGCTCGGCCTCGACCGAAGGCGGCCGCGTCACTGAACTCGTGGCCCGGCCGCTGATCAGCCTGTGGTGGCCGGACCTGGCCGGGGTAGTCCAGCCGCTCGCGGGGGAGTGGGCGGCCCGGCGCGCGCTGATGGAGTCGCTCAGCATTCCGATCGGCTACGGCGTCGAGCTGGCCACGCTCATGGACACCGTGGCCGCCTACGGGCTGGACGCTATAGCGCAGGTCGAGCTCGGCACCCGCGCGCATCGCCACCAGGCCAACCACGATCTCGCCCTGATGGCAGCCGAGCTGCTCCTGGTCGCCGAGCGCCGCCGCCCGGTCTCACCGCGAGCCGCCAGCGCGCGCTCTCCGGCCGCGTGCGACCTGCAGCAGTTCGTCCGTGACTCGGCCGGCCGCGCGCTCCCGGTGACGAGACCAATCCCGGTCACCGAGCGGCCGCCCGCGGTCTCGGTACGCGACCGATGAGCGAGAGCGCACCGCGCCAGCAGGATCAGCCGCGCACGCACGGTGTGCTGCGCCTTGGCAAGCACGCGTTCCCGCCGGGCCAGCCGCTGATCATGGCGATCGTGAACCGGACCCCTGATTCCTTCTTCCAGCCGGGCATGACGTGGGAGGAGCCGGCCGCGCTCGAGCGCGTGCACCAGGTCATCGCCGAAGGCGCTGACATCATCGACGTCGGCGGCATCCCGGCCGCGCCCGGATCAGAGGTGGACGTCGCGGAGGAAATCCGCCGCACCGCCGGATTCATCGCGGCGATCCGGTCCAGCTACCCGGACGTCGTGATCAGCGTCGACACCTGGCGGCACGAAACCGGCCGGGCAGCCTGCGAGTCCGGTGCCGATCTGCTCAACGACAGCTGGGGCGGCTCTGACGAGCGGCTCGCCGAAGTCGCGGCGGAGTTCGGGGCCGGGCTGGTGTGCGCGCACGTAGGAAGGCAGCGGCCGCGAACCAGGCCGTTCCGGGTGGCGTACGCCGATGTCATGGCGGACGTGCTGGCACAGACCCTTCGGCTGACGAGCCGCGCCCTCGCGGCCGGGGTACAGCCCGACCATATCGTGCTCGATCCCGCGCACGACTTCGGCAAGAACACCTGGCACTCGCTGGAGGTCACGCGGCGGCTCGGCGAATTGACCGAGACTGGATGGCCGGTCCTGGTGTCGCTGTCGAACAAGGACTTCGTCGGCGAGACACTGAACCTTCCGCCGGAGCAACGGCTGCCAGGTACCCTCGCGGCGACCGCGGTGTGCGCGTGGCACGGAGCCCGGATTTTCCGCGTGCACCAGGTCCGGGAGTCGCGGCAGGTAGTGGACATGGTGGCAGCCATTCGCGGCGACCGGCCGCCTGCCCGCGCGGTGCGGGGGCTGGCCTGACCGATGCTCTCCGCCGCCGCGCTGTGCCCCGCGCCGCCGCTGCTCGCCCGCGAGCTGACCGGCGCCGCTGCGGTGCTGCCCGAGCTGCGCCAGGCGTGCCGCGATGCTGCCGACGCGCTGGTGCAGGCGAGTCCCGACGTCGTCGCCGTCGTCGGTGTCGCAGCCGAGACCAGGACGTGGGACGCAAGCGCACGGCTCGACTTGTCGGCCTACGCGCCCGGCATCCGGGCCGGCGCGACCGGCTCCAGCCAGGCGAGCGGGACCGCGGCCGGCCCCGGCTCCTCGCTGCCGCTGCCACTTGGCCTCGGGTGCCGTCTCCTGGACGAGGCTGGCTACGACGGCAGCCTTGATCTGCAGTCGGTCAGCGAGAGCACGACCGCTACGGAGTGCGCGGCTCTCGGCGCGCGACTGGCCGCGGCCGCACGGCGGGTGGGCCTGCTGATCATGGCGGACGGCAGCGCGCGGCGCAGCAGGCGGGCACCCGGTTACCTTGACGCGCGGAGCGGCACGTTCGACGCCGAGGTCGGACGGGCGATCCGGACCGGTGATATGGCCGCGCTGCTCGCGCTGGACCCCGCGCTCGCCAGGGATCTGCTGGCTACCGGCCGGCCCGCCTGGCAGGTGCTGGCGGGCGCGATGGACGGATCCCGGCCAGACAGTGTGATCCGTTATGAGGATGATCCGTTCGGCGTGGCGTACCTCGTCGCATCGATGACCGTTAGCTGACAGCGAGAAATCTGGAGGGAACGTGGTTGATGGTGGCCTGTCAGGCCGCAACGTGCTGGTGTTCGGGGCGGCCGGCGCACTGGGGGCCGGAGTCGCTGGCGCATTCGCCGACAGCGGGGCCGTCGTCCTCGGAGCGGACCGGGTCAGGCCGGCGCCCGAGCACCGGCTCGCCGGCATCTCCTATGAAACCGTCGATGTGCTGGATGACGCCGCAGTCGGTGCCCTACTCGACGCGCGAACAGCACCGTGGGCGGTGATCAACACCGTCGGCGGTTTCGCGCCGAAGCGGTCGTTCACCGAGCTCGATCCGGGCGAGCTCACCTTCCAGCTCGAGCTGAACCTCGTCACCGCCGCGATCATTACCAAGCACGCCGTGCGCGTGATGCAGCCCGCCGGGCAGGGCCGGGTCGTGCACACCGCCAGCCGGGCGGGCGTGGTCAGCACCGGCGCCGGCTTCGCCTACTCGGTCAGCAAGCTGGGCGTGCTGCACCTGGTCTCGATGGCTGCCGACGAGGTGCGGGGCTCCGGGATCACCGTGAACTGCGTGGTGCCGAGCATCATCGACACCCCGGCGAACCGCGCGGCGATGCCGTCGGCGAACCACGATGCCTGGCCCAAGGTGCCCGATATCGCTCGCAGCTACGTGTACCTGGCCAGCCCCGACTCAGGCCTCGTCAACGGCTCCGCGCTGCACGTCTAGCGGCTTGCTAACTGGGCGGAAACGCGGCGAGCACGATGGTGATGTTGTCTTCACCGCCCGCCCCGATGGCGAACTCGAGTAGCCCGGCGGCCGTTCGGGACAGGCTGGTCAGCGCGCCCGGCGCCGCCTGCGCAGCCAGACCCGCCGCGCCGGGCTGGTAGTTCCACAATCCGTCCGAGCACAGCAGCAAGATTCCCGGACCGCGCGGCTCGAACCGCGCGGTATGCGGCTCAGCGTTACTCGCGCTGGGGCCGAGCCATCGGGTCAGCACGTGCGCGTGCGGGGACACCGCGGCCTCGGCCTCGGTGAGCGCGCCGACGGCGATCAGCTCCTCGGCGACCGAGTCGTCACGGGTCAGCAGCCGAGCGTGCGCGACGTCCAGCTCTGCTGAGCCAGGCTCGGCCGGGAGCCAGTACGCGCGGCTGTCGCCGACCCAGCAGACCGTAATCGCAACCGCGGTAACGACGGCGCTGACGATTGTCGTCGCTGGCAGGTCGGCGGACCGGTCAGCCACGTCGGCGACCGCCCTCCGGGCCGCCGCGGTGCCCGCTACCAGCGCCTCGTCGCTCGCGGTGCTCGCCCGCACGGCAGCTGCCAGCGCCCGAACTGCCGCGTTAGCCGCGGCGAGCGACGCCTCGTCTGGACGCCCAGCCGTCGAAACGCCGTCGCAGACCACCGCCAGCGCCACCGGGCCCGAGCGGGTCCGCTGCAGGGACACCGCCATCGCGTCTTCGTTACGGGGATGCCGCAGACCTCGATCGCTCACGCCGGCGAGAGAGCCGAGGTCGAACTCTAGGTGATCCCGGCCCACTGACGGGCGCCGCATAAGGCCAGCGTCCGCGGCCGGATACCTGGAACCGCGCCGCTGCGCCCGGTCCAGGCGCGAAGCGGCGCTAGCGAACAGTAGGTCACGACATCCCGCCCCTCCCCATCCGCCGGACTGCCCGTCCCCAACCAGACGGATTGTCGGCACATGCTAGCCCGAACGATCGGCCCGCAACAGACCCGAAAACGTTCGAGAGCCGGGGCGAAAGTTCAGAGTACTTCGTCAGCTACGTTCGCCCGGAAGGTGACCACCGTGCCAGGCTCGCCGGCGCAGGGCGCGAGCGTCGATGACGTCCGGGCTGGTCACGCCCTCCAGGTCGGCCGCCGACGCGCCCTGCGGCCAGATCAACTCAAGTCGGCTACGGTGCTGGACATTTTCAGCTGATAGGTGCCCCACGCTCTTGCACAGCGACGACGACGCCAACGCGCCGCTCAGCTCGGTGCAGCGACTCGTCGAGCCGGGCCCAAGCTAGGTATCGTAGTTAACTACCTTGAATCACACAGAGCCTGCCAGCATGGTCGGCGGCAGTCACCCGGGGAGGGGTCGGATGCGGGACGCAGTCATCGTCGAGGCAGTGCGGACGCCGGTGGGCAAGCGGAACGGCGGGCTGTCAGAGAGCCAGCCGGCCGACCTGTCCGCGCACGTGCTGAAGGCGGTCGCAGAGCGGTCCGGGGTCGACCCGGCTGTCATCGAGGATGTCATCTGGGGCTGCGTTGGCCAGGTCGGCGAGCAGGCCATTGACATAGCCCGTAACGCGGTGCTCGGGGCGGGCTGGCCGGAGGCGGTGCCCGGCGTCACCGTGGACCGGCAGTGCGGGTCTTCGCAGCAGGCCGTCAGCTTCGCCGCCGCCAGCGTGATAGCCGGTCACTACGACGTCGTGGTGGCCGGCGGGGTGGAGTCGATGAGCCGGGTGCCGATGGGCATGTCGGTCGCCGGCCAGTGGCCGTTCGGCGAGGGCTTCCGCGCCCGCTATCACGGCATCGCGCCGAACCAGGGCATCGGCGCGGAGATGATCGTCGACCGGTGGGGCTTCTCCCGTACCCAGCTGGACGAGTTCAGCCTCGGCTCACACGCCAAGGCCGCCGCGGCCCAAGACGAGGGCCGCTTCGACGGGCAGATTGCCGCGGTCACCAACCCGTCCGGGGTCAAGGTCGAGGCCGACGAGGGCGTCCGGCGCGGCAGCACGCTGGAGTCACTGGCAGCGCTCAAGCCCGCCTTCCGTGAGAACGGCGCCATCACCGCGGCCAGCAGCTCGCAGATCTCCGACGGCGCGGCTGCGCTGCTGATCACCACCAGCGCCAAGGCGGCCGAGCTCGGCCTCACCCCGCTGGCCCGGATCCACACCGCCGTGGTCACGGGCGACGACCCGGTGATCATGCTCACCGGCCCTATCCCGGCCACCGCGCTGGCGCTGAAGCGCAGCGGCCTGTCCATCGACGACATCGGCGTGTTCGAGGTCAACGAGGCGTTCGCATCCGTGCCGCTGGCCTGGCTGGCCGAGACCGGCGCCGACCCCGCCCGGCTCAACCCGAACGGCGGAGCGATCGCGCTCGGTCACCCGCTCGGCGGCAGCGGCGCCCGGATCATGACCACGCTCGTCCACCACATGCGGGCAGCCGGCACCCGGTACGGACTGCAGACCATGTGCGAGGGCGGCGGCCAGGCCAACGCCACCATCCTCGAGCTGCTCTGACGGTTCGGCGAGCCTACCCCGCCACCCGGCCGGCCAGCTCTGCCAGCCAGTCGGCGAAGCCGTCCGTCCCGGCAAAGACCTCGTCGGCGAGGTCCAGCAGCCGCTGGTCGGTCTCCGTGCCGTGGTCGACCACCAGCGCGTAGCCGCCAGCCTGGCGCACCGCACGCAGCGCCGGGATGTCGCCGAGGTCATCGCCCGCATACGCGACCGCGCCTGGCTGCTCGGCCGCGATCAGGGCCGCGACCGCCGAGCCCTTGTCGACGTCTATCGGCGGCCGGAGTTCTTCGACCAGCTTGCCGGGCTCGGCCCGCAGCCCCGTCTGCGCTGCGACCTTGGCCCCCGCCTCGCGGACGGCAGCCGCTGCCGCCTCGCGATCGATAGCCTGCCGCCAGTGCACCGCCACCGAGGCGGGCTTGACCTCGATCCGGACCCCTGGCCACCTTCCGGCGAGGTACGTCAGGCTGCTACGGGCGTCATCGACGGCGCCGAGCCACGCTCTCGCGGCCGGAGCTAGCTCCCAAGTACCATCCCTGATCTGCTCGATGCCGTAGGAACCGAGCAACCGAGCGCCGGGGGCGCGCACCCGGTCGGCCAGGAACTCAGCCGGGCGCCCCGAGATGACCGCGAGCAGCCCCAGGGCCGCAGCGAGTCGCGCCACGCTCTGCGCGACCGGCGGCGGCATGGCGGCCGCGTCCGGCTCGTCGACGATGGGCGCGAGCACGCCGTCGAAGTCCAGCACCAGGGCAGCCATCGCCGGCCTCGCCGCTAGTGCCTCGATCGCCGGGGGCCTGGGGCTCATGTCATCTCCTGTGACCTAGATCATACGATGTCAGGCATAACGGGGTGATTTTGCGGCGTTTATCTTCTTTAGCGATCGCGCCCAGCCTCGTGGTGGTTACTCACGGGTAACACGTCGCCCTGACCCGCGGCACATCCGCGCACCCGCCGCGGCCAGGTCCGATGCCATCGGCCGGCGGTGCACTGGGTCTCCGACGCGCGCATCTCGCGCCCGACCAAAGGCTCATCGTGCGTCACCGCTTCCGTCCCCAGCACCAGCATCTCCTGTCGGTGCCGCGCGCCGAACCGGCACGCTCCCGGCACACTGCCCAGGGCCGGCGTATCGGCCGGCCAGCAGCGCTAACGCTTACCGCCGCCGCGGCCGTCCTGGCGACAGCGGCGGTGGCCACCGGCGTGATGTCTGGCCCCGCGGCCCCGGCCATGGCCGTCGCCGGCCACATCAGGCCGGCCGGTGACGTCACGCCCGATAACACGGCTGGCCACGACGGCGCCGGGCCCTTCCTCGGCGGCGCCGCCGGAGCCGCGCGACCCTCGGCCGGCCCCGCGTCTGGGTCGCCTGCCAGTCAGCGCGGGACCGGCGTGCCGGCTGCCGCCGGGGCTGCGCACTCCGGGCAGCCGGCCGCCGGTGCATCCCAGCCGCGCGGCGGCCGGTCCGCAGCCGCAGGTCAGCCCTCGGCGACCGCCTCGCCATCGGCGAGCACCTCGCAGCCCGCCCCGCCGCAGCAGCCGATCACCATCTATGACTCGGTCCAGCCGGCCTCGATCCCAGCGGGCGGGATGGCCGCTACGTATGCCACCGGCCGCTTCGCCGTGCCCGCGGCGGAGATGGCCGGCCGACCCACCATCTGGATCGACGCGTGGGGCACCGACCCGGGCGCCTCGGTGCTGGACGTCGAGCCCGGCGACGCGACGCCGGCCGTGGCCGCGACGTGGGTGACCGAGAAGCTGACCGCAGACCCCAGCGCCAGGGCCAGGATCTACACGATGCTGGCGGAGTGGCCCGCGGTGCAGTCCGCCATCGCGGCACTCCCGTCCTGGATGCACGCGCACGTGCGGTACTGGATCGCCGACCCGACCGGCGTTCCCCACATGGTTCCCGGCGCCAGCGCCACGCAGTGGTCCTGGGGGAACAGCTACGACATCTCGACGGCAGATCCGGGCTTCTAGCCTGCGTGTGCCCGCGCGTAGTGCGCGGCCAGGATGTCGTCCCCGAAGTCACTGCTCGGACGGCGTAGCACGGTGTGCGGGTGGTTGCCGTCCTCGGTCGTGTTGTCGTACTCGATGAGCAGGTCGTCTCCCTGTACCCGGTAATAGTGCCGGGTGCCGGGCAGTGCCGGGCCCTCCCACGCGAAGTGCAGCTCGCCGCCCGCGATCCGCTCGGCTTCCCTCGCGGCCAGCTCGGGCACTAGCCGGTCCAGGTACAGGGCCACCAGCTCGCCGAGCAGAGCCCGGGGCGTGGGTCCAAGGCTCGCCGCCGAGATGCCGACCGGCTGCAGCTCCTGCTGCGCGCGGGGTCGGGTGGCGGTGCGAATATCGAGCGGCGCCTCGTCTGCCACCACGGCCACCGCCCGGCCCGCCGGCCCCAGCGCCTCGAGCAGCGCATGGCCGAGGTCCTCCTCCGGGGCGAGCGGGCGCGACACCGTCCGTCCCCCGTAGCTAACCCGGCCGGGATTGGCTCCCAGAAAGACGGGCGCGGGCGACACCGCGTCGCCGCGCACGGTCATCGTCACCGAGACGTGGTGCCCCTCGAACCGCCACGACCAGGCGTCATCCCCGGCCGGGTCACCGAAGACGCTGATCCAGTAGTCCCCGATGTGCCGCTGGAGCGCGCCCTCCTCGCGCCGGTCGAGCACCTCTTCCAGGGCGACGATCGCCATCGCCTGCACGAACGCACGGTCGCTCAGCGCCGTGGCCAGCAGCCGGTGCGCGGCCTTGCGGGCCGGCAGAGTAAGCAGCGCGAGACAGGCACCGGGGCGCGGCGCGGGCCGGTATTCGAGCCAACGACGCTTCGCCTCGTCGGCGAACGGCAGCGACGCTGCCGAGCGCTGCTGGTCGTCGAGCTCGCTGAGCAAGTCCGACGCGATCCGGCGCATCTGGGCGGCTACGTGGTCAGCAGTCATAGTCCCGGTATAGCAGGACCAATCCCGCTGACAAGCGGGTCGGCCGTGGCTAGAGGTCCGCCGGGCCAGGTGCGAGGCCGCGGACGCCCACCTCGTCGGCGCGGGCCAGGAGCTCGCCCGGATCGGCGTAGACGCGATAAGCACCCGCGCGTTCGAGCTCGTCCCGCCCGTACCCGCCGGACAGCAGCCCGATGCCGAGTGCCCCGGCCCGGCGCGCAGCCAGCAGGTCCCAGACGCTGTCGCCGACAACCCACGCGTGCCGGGGATCTACGCCGATCAGCGCCGCTGCGGCCAGGAACAGATCGGGATCCGGCTTGGCGTGCGCCACCATGTCCCTGGTGACGAGCGGTGCGTCGCCGCGCAGCCCTAGCATCGGCAGCGCCTTCTCCGCCATCACCCGTCGTCCGCTGGTGGCGATGGCCCATGGCACGCCGTGCCCGGTCAGCGTGGCCAGCAGCGCGCGAGCGCCAGGCAGAGCGCTGACCGAGTCAAGCTGGGCCAGATACTCCGCCGCGTGGTCCTGCTGCAGGGACTCGATGTCCGCCGCGGACAGGGAGCGTCCGGTCTCGCGCAGCAGCGCAGATACGAACAGCCCGCCGCTCATCCCGATCCGGCGGTGAATCCGCCACACCGACAGGTCGATGTCCAGCTTCGCCAGCGCGTTACGCCAGGCAATGACGTTCTGGTAGACGCTGTCGATCAGCGTCCCGTCCAGGTCGAACAGGAAGGCCGGACCTGGCGGCTCGCTGTACGCGGGCTCACTCGCCATGCCCGAAACCTTAGACCGCCCGCGCTCCGGAACCGGGACTCACCCGCTCGACCAGGCTCCCGGCTACTGACCGGCAGCGGTGAGGGCCACCTCATAGAGCGCCGACAGGCGGGAGCTAAACCGGGCCGCGTAGGACACCGACGCGGTGTAACCACCTTGCTCGTACCCGCCGATGACGCCGATCACCACGTCGGCGCCAGCCCGCGCCGCCTTGGGGGCCGGCCCGACGGGGATCCCGTCGGCTAGCAGCGGGCTGCCGCTCGTCCCGTCAGTGAAGCCGGCGCAGTCGAACTCGAATTGCGTCCCGGAATAGGCGAGCACTGTGTTCTCGCAGCTCAGCAGTGCGTCCTGGCTGTCCGGGTAGCCCGCGACCTCGACGGTACGCCCGGCCGACGCGCCGATACCGAGAGCTTCGCCCCCGGTGATCTCCTGAACGGGCACCTTGCTGTTCGCCCGGCTCACCACCAGGAACGCGAAGTCGTCATCAGGGTCACCGGACGTGGTCCAGTTCTTATCCACGATCACCTGGGTGACCGTCCACACCCCGTAGGGTTCCTGCCCGCTGGAGTAGTCCGGCACGAATGCCACCTGACCAGCGGTCTGCCCCTGCATGCAGTGGGCGGCCGTGACCAGGAGATCCCCGGCTGGGCTGTCAACAACGCTGGCAGTGCAGAAGTGGCTCTGCAGCTGGCCGGAGGAGGCCAGGGTGAAAAGCGCGCCGATTGCGGATGTCTGGCCGAACGGGGCGATGGGGTGCGGAACCGTGGTCGCGCTGCGCGCGGGCGGCGTCACGAAGACCCCGATCATGACCGCGCTGATTACTGCTACCGCGAGGAGGGCTGGCCTGGCACCGCGCAGGCGCATCCGCCCTCCTCCGCACTCGGCCGGGCCTGGCCGCGCCCGCGACCATCCCGGTTCCCCTCTCAGTAATCGCTGCACGCGACGATCACAAAGTCACGATAAGGTCATGACTCTGTGTAGAAGCTATAAAGAACCTGGGTATTGACACAATATGCGCTGGTCAGCGTCTGGTCTAGATGGCCCGTTACGCAGGCTTACGCAGGGACTCGGGGCATCTGACCAGTCCGCCCGGGGCGAGACTAGGGGTGATACTGCTCGACCAGGCCGTCGATGGCGGTCAGCACACCGGTGACCAGGAATATGCGGGTGCCTTGATCCGTCGCGAGGTAAGCCCCCAAGGTGCTCGCCGCGATGGGCTGGGAGCGCATGGTAGCCATGTCGAAGATCGAGATGGCCGCGGTCGGAGCCACGAAGCACGTCACCGTCGTTCCGGAGACGTCGTAGTGCAGGTCGTCGGGACCACCGCAGACCACGCTGGCGGGGTTCGCCGACAGCGTGAGAGATCCGTTCGGGGCTGTAGTCACCGTGCGGACATAGATGAACGTGCTATCCGCGAACGCAGCGCAGGCTTGCGCGGCAGCCGCGGCACTCTGCGACGCAGCCGCGATGGCGCTGGGCTGGGCGGTCGGGGCTGGGGCGGCCGACGTCAGCGGGAATGACGACGGCCCAGGAACCGCGGAGGTATGCGGGGTGCCGGGCGATGACCCGGAGGGCCCTGGCGAGCCGGCCGAGGAGCAGCCCGCAGCGAGCAGGAAGCCGACCGAGATCCCCGCGGCGGTCAGCAGTCGAGCGGCCCCGCCTCGCGACCGAAACCTGAGCCACGCCCGGTTCTGCCGCATCTGCCCAGTATACCCAAGATCACGAAGGTACCGGTCGGAATGCCGATCGGCCGGTCGCAACGCCAGCTGGCGCGCTGGTTACGCCGGCCCCGGCCAGCTGGCCGCCGCCACCGCCAGGATCTCAGCTCGGTCGGCGGCGAGCAGGAAGCCGGCCGCGATGACCGAGTCCAGCGATCGCTCGAACCGGTCCAGGTAGTCCCGCCTGCCACCTGGATAGAGCCGGGCCAGGTCGGCCGCCGTGAGTTCCCTGGTGGTGCCGAACAGGAACGCGAACAGCACGCCAGACTGGCCCGTTCCCGAAAGGACGCAGGCAGGCACGTCGGTCCACGGTGTCCGGATGCCCCCGGTGGCGATCCCGAGCTCGTCCCGGCGGAGGTCCGGCCCGTCGCCGGTCAGGTCCAGCCGCGGCGCAGACGGCGGCTTCGCCCGGCCCGCGACCCAGGCGTCGAGCTGCTCGACCGCCGCGCAGGCGACATAGTGATGCTGGGGGCCGCTGTTGACCGGCAGGTCGGTGCGGCCGATCACAGTGTCGGCGGTCGGCCGGATCATCCCGGCCAGCCGCTCCGGCTCGAGCCTGCCGTCGTCCTGCCAGCTCGCGTTCAGCAGATAGGTGTCGGCGTGCGCCGCGCCCGCCAGTTCCCAGAGCCGCAGCAGGTCGTGGTCGGCCTGCTCCGCCCGGCCGCTGCCAAGCAGGGTTACGTCGGTCTCCGTCTGCAGCACCAGCACGGGCACGCGCAGGTCCGCCCGGATCTGCTCGCCGGCTCCGTCGGTACCGGCGCCGGGGCTGAAGCCGGTATCGAGCGCCGCGCCAGCACCCGTCCGGCCGTGCACCAGGAACCCGTCATAGACCGCGGCTAGCGGGTCGACAGCGTTGACGTAGCTGACGAGGAACGCGCCGGACTGTGAGTGGCCGCTGGCGAGCAGCCGGAGCGGGCCGGGAGGCAGCACCCCGGTCGCGGCTCGCAGTGCCTGTCCCGCCTGGCTGAAGATGTCGAACGACCAGGCGTCGCCTGGGTGCGAGAGCACGGCGTAGCGGTCTGGATAGGCCTTCTGCAGGTGCGGGCCCGCAGCCAGGCCGCCGCCGGAGATGCCGGCCCGCTGCGCCGACACGCCCGCCCAGGCGTGCCCGGTGCGAAGCAGGTGTGTGTGCGTGTTCATCCAGTCCGGTGCCGCGTCCAGCCCGCCGGTCACGTTCAGCCACTCGACGACGAGCGTGCCGCTGAATTCGCTATCAGCCGCGGGCCGCCGCAGGATCATCCTGGTGGTGAACGGCGCCGCCGAGTCCGGCGTGACGGTCCACCGGCCGTCCGGGGTGCGGTCACCGGCCAGCCGGTACGCGACGGCGG